>Ga0114946_10002368_pt1 | contig 12943 bp, 9 predicted proteins | sample WalLakDeSediment_FD_88676 | JGI IMG/M metagenome (GOLD analysis project Ga0114946, IMG submission 88676) | Lake sediment microbial communities from Walker lake, Nevada to study Microbial Dark Matter (Phase II) - Walker Lake 11/02/13 Deep Sediment | ecosystem: Environmental > Aquatic > Freshwater...
CGTGATCATCGCCGCCCCCCACACGAGCTGGTGGGACGGGTTTTGGATGCTGGCCTTCGCCTGGTGGTGGGGCATCGACCTCGCGTGGATGGGCAAGGCCTCCCTTACCAAGGGCCCGCTCGGCTGGCTCCCGCGCTGGGCTGGGATCATCCCCGTTGATCGGAGCTCGCCCCAGGGCCTCGTCGCCCAGGTCGTCGCCCAGTTCGACGCCCGCGAGACCCTGCTCCTGGCGATCCCGCCCGAGGGCACCCGAGCCAAGCGCGAGCACTGGAAGTCGGGGTTTTATCAGATCGCCCGGGTCGCGAAGCTGCCGATCTGCATGAGCTACCTCGACTACTCGCGGCGCGAGGCCGGGCTGGGCCCATGCATCGAGGTCAGCGGTGACATGGTCGCCGACATGGACCGGATCCGCGCCTATTACAAGACCGAGTGGGCCAAGGACCCCGCCCTGTTCACGCCGCCGCGGCTGCGTGAAGAGGACGAGCTCGAAGCCACCTCCTCGGATCCGGTCAAGGTCGAGGTCGAGGTCGCGGCCGGCTGAACGGCTCCGGCGCTCAGCGGTTTTTCTTCAACCACGCCCGCAGCTCGTCCGGGGCCTTGGGCGGAAACGCCTCGGGTTGATCGACGAGCTCGCGCTGCAAGCTCAGGACCTCGTCGCGGACCCCCGCTTCGCCGCAGGCGTGGCGGGCTCGAAGCAGCGTGAACCGATACTCGAAGACCGTGTAGATCTTCAACGGTGGCGGCGAGAAGTTGCTGGCGTCACGCACGAGCTCGCGCGCTGTCTGGCAATTTTCATGGCCGAGCTCGATGTTGATCAACAGCGCGTAGCTGTCGAACAGCGCCAGCGACGGCGACTCGCGGGTGCGCAAGAGCTCGATGTTTCGTCGCAACAGCTCGGCGGCCTGCTCGGGTCGCCCGAGCTTCTCGAGCGCGAGGGCGTGATAAAACCGGAGCGTGGTGGCCTGCTCGGTCGCCTCACCTTGGCTGCGGCTAAATAGCTCCGAGGCCCGCTCGAAGTGCGACGCGGCCTGCTCGAGATCGCCGATGTCAAACAAGCGGATGCCCAAGTTGGCGTGGGCGGCCGCGGCCCGGTGGCTCTGGCGAGCCCCGGCTGCTTCGTACATTCCAATCGCCCGCTCGAGCGCGGCGATCCGTGGTCCGAGGGGCCCACTCTCGAGGGTCTCGAGGTTGATCAGCAGGCCGGCGATCACGGGGTGCTCGGGCCCGTAGAGCCGCTCGCGTAGGGCCATGGCGGTCTCCCAGCTCGCGCGGGCGGCGTCCGGCTGCTGGTCCATCAATTGGGCCTTGCCGAGGTTTTGCAGGGCCGCGGCGCGACGCGGATCCTCGATGACTCCGACCCGCTCGTAGAACTCGACCAACGCGCTCGCGCGGATGAGCGCTGCTCCTGGGTCACGCTCGAGGGCCTCGAGGACCCGCAGCTCGTCGATCTCGCCGAGCTTGGGGTGATCGGGGCCGAGCCGCTCGAGGTAGATGGCGCGGGCGCGATCGAGGTAGGGACCGGCCTCGTCGAAGCGCTCTTGACGGATCAAGGCGCCCGCGAGATCGGCCTGCGCACGCGCGAGGTCGAGGGCGTTGTCCGGCAGCTCGCGCTCGTAGATCGCCAGCGCGGCCCGAACCGCCGCCTCGCCCTCGACGATCTCGCTGAGCAGCTGGTGCACGCCGTTGACCGCGAGCAGCCGCGCGGCCTCGTCGAGCGGCGCGCCAGCGAGGCTGATCTCGGCCTCGGCGTGCTCACCCCAGTCGAGCCCGTCACGGTAGCGGCCGAGCCCGTCGCCGATCGTGTCGATCAGCTCGAGCGCGGCGGCGATGCTGGTCGCCGAGTCCGAGTGACGCCGGGCCGAAAAGTAGGCGCGGCGCAGGACCAGCTCGGCCTCCGCGCTGCGCTGCGCCGCTTGGAGGCGGCGACCGAGCTGCACGTCGATCTCGGCGAGCACCGGCGCGTAGGCCAAGGGCTCGGCCCGCTCGCGCAGGTGCTCGAGCTCGCCAAGCTGGACCGCGAGGCGCTCACGCTCGTGGGCGCCGGGCGCCGGGCGATAGGGCTCGAGCTCGCGGCGCAGCTCGGCGACCGCGGCCGCCTGCGCGGGGTCGTTCGGGGGTGGGACGGCCGCGGCGACGTAGTCGAGGTCGCTGCAACGCTCGACCACCGGCAGGGTCTCGCTGCGCGCGACCGCGGCCTCGAGCGCGCCGCTGTCGGCCGCGCTCAGCTCGCTGACCAAGCTCGCAAAGTACCGCCGTTGACGATCGAGGCAGCGCATTCGCTGGTCGCGGACCTCGACGCTCTGGCTACGCGAGACCTCGCTCGCCTCGCAGGCGTCGCGGTGGCCGGCGACCCAACGAGCCGTCCACGCGTCGAACAATTCCACGACCTCGCTCGCGCTTCGGTCCGCGTAAGGCAGCCCGGTCGCGGCCATCGACGCCCGCAGGGCCGTGCGCCGCTCGTCGCTCCACAGGTCCGCGAGCTCGGCCTCGCTGCCCCCACACACGGCCGCCCGCTCAGCCTCGCGCCGCTCGCTTTGCCGCGCGCTCAGGGCCAGCGGCGTCACCACGATCGCGAGCCCGACCAGCCCAAACACCAGGCCACGGCGGGCGCGGCGAGGATCGTGCTCGAGCGCCTCGACGAGCGCCGGCAGGTCCGGCCAGCGATCCGCCGGATCGTTCGCGAGCCCGCGCACGACCACCCGACGCAGCCACGCCGGGACCTTGCGACCCGGCGGCGGCGGGCTGATCTCGCCACGGCTGACGTGAAAGGCGATCGCCGCCACGTTCTCGCCCGCGAACGGCCGCTCACCGTAGAGCGCTTCGTAGAGCGCGACACAAAACGAAAATTGATCGCTGCGAGCGTCAGCCCGGCCGAGGAACTGCTCGGGCGCCATATAAGCGGGCGTCCCCGTCAACGCGCCCGTGCGGGTCAGCGAGCTCGACAGCCGCGATCCGTGGCCCAGCGCCTCGTCCGTGACGAGCTCCGTGACTGAATTCGAGGTCGACTCAGCGGGGTCGTCGATCGCCCGCGCGAGGCCAAAGTCCATGACCAGCACCCGGCCTCCGTCGCCAGCCGTGAGCATCACGTTGTCGGGCTTGAAGTCGCGGTGGACCATGCCCTCGAGGTGCGCCGCCGCGAGCCCGCGCCCGGCCGCCGCGAACACCCCTACGACCGCCTGCCAGCCGCGCGGCTGCTCGATCCACTCCCCGAGGGTCTGACCGGCGACGAACTCCATGGCCAAGAACACCCGCCCGCGGTGCTCGCCGACGTCGTGGATCGTGATCGTGTTGGGGTGCGTGAGCCGGGCCATCGCTTGGGCCTCGCGCTCGAATCGCGATCGGCCGGTGGTGCTGGTCGTGTCGCCGCGCTCCGGGTGCAAGAGCTTGATCGCGACCTTGCGATCGAGCTCGGGATCGTAGGCCGCGAACACCTCACCCATGGCCCCCGCGCCAATCCGCTGGAGGATGATGTAACGGCCGATCCGCTCGCCGGGGATCGCCGCGGTCGTCGGGGATTGGGCGCTGCGCTGCGCGTGCTCGTCGTCGGCCGCGAGGGTCTCCTCGACGCTCGGGATGCTCGCGCTCAGGCTCAGGTCGCCGCTCACCGCGGGATTGTACTCAACTCGAGGATTTGTCCAGCCCTCACAATTGCCGCCGCCGCTCGAACGTAAATCGCTTGCCAGCGTCCGCGCCACGCTGTTGCGCTGGCGCGTCGCGGTCGGGCATCCTCCCCTCCTGCTCGACGCCTCGTTCAGCGGCCCCAGCCAACCGATCCTTCACGCTGTCGCGCGGGCGCGGGCGCGGGCGCGGGCGCGCGGGCGCGGGCCGAGGAGCCGCACATGAACGCGCTCGACGAGCTGCTCGGGCGCGGCGTCGTCGTCGTTCGCGGCTTGCTCGAGCCGGCCGAGGTCGTCGCGCTGCGCGGCTGCTTTGCCGCGCTGCGTGGCGCCCACGTGCCCACGACCCGGCAGATCCTCTACACCCACGCGCTGCCCAGCACGCCGCCGCCGAGCTTCGATCGGCTGTTCGAGCAATGGTTCAACCCGCACGCGCGCGACGGCACGGGCTCGACGCGCGCGCTGCTCGAGCGCCTCGGCGAGCGCTTGACCGTTCGCCTAGCCCCGGGCTTGTGCGCGTTTCAAGACCTCTTGCTGATCAAGCACAGCGACCACGCCGCGCTGCCGTGGCACCAAGACCAGCCGTTTTGGCCGGTCGACACGCCGTGGGGCGCGGTTGTTTGGTGTGCGCTCGATCCCGTCAATCGCGAGCGCGGCGGTGTCGAGCTGGCGATCGCCAGTCATGACCGGCTCGGGCCCGCGATCGATCTGCACACCGGCGAAGCGCAGCACCCAAGCGCCGCCAAGCGCTTCGATGCGGACGCGTTCGAGCGCTGGTGCCCCGTGCTCGAGCCCGGCGACGCGGTGATCTTCCACGCCCGCACCTGGCACCGATCCGGCGTCAACCACACGAGCCTCCCGCGGCGCGCGTGGATCAGCACGTGGCTGCCGCCCGAGGCCCGTTGGAACCCCGCGCGAGCGCCTCGCCACCCTCGCGCAAACACGGTCGTCGCCGGTGCGCCGGTCGACCCTGCGAGGAGCTCGTCGTGACCCGCCTGACCTGGCTCGTCGGTCCGCCCGGCGCCGGCAAGAGCACCTTCGCCCGACGCCAACGCGAGTTCGCGCGCAGCGTCGAGTTCCCCGCGATGCTCGGCCCGCTCGTCGACCAGCCGGGCATCCGCAAGGGGGTGCTCACCGCCCACGGCCACCTCGTCGAAGCCATCCGTGCGATCGAGCTGCACCCCGCCAACGCCTCGCTCGGACCGCTGCTCGTGGTCGCCGGACTCGTCGCCGAAGAATGTCTGTTCCCCCTGCGCCCGCACGAGCAAGTCTGGCTGCTGTTGCCCGAGCGCGCCCGCTGGGCCGAGCAGCTACGCTCGCGGCCCGTTGGCGCCCACTGCTCGCAACAATATGATGACTTTGATTATGCGGCGATCTGGTACGATCGCTTTTGCGAGTGGCAGGCGCGGGGCCTGCCGATTCGGCAGCTCGAGGTCGACTTCGAACCAGGGCTGCTTGGCCGCGTCGAGTTTGAGTGATCCGCGATGTTGGTGCCCGCGCTCGATGCCCACCGCTTCGCCAGCCGCCCATGGTGGTCCGCGCCGGCGTGCCGCGAGCGAGTCGAGGCCCTGCGCGACGAGGCCCTGCGTGGGCGTCGGCGTCCCTTTCAAATCATCACGTGCACGGCCGGCGGTCCGCACCTGCGCGAGGTCACGCGCAGCTTCATCGAGCTGATCGAGCACGCCGGCCTCGGCCACCTGAGAGTCGCCGGGCGGCCGCTGCTGCGCTGGCTGTTCGTCGAGCGCGAACGCTGCCCGAGCATCGACGCGATGGCCGAAGCGCTGACTCGCGCCGGGCTCGAGGTCCGACGTCGCGCCGCGCCGACGAGCGCCGAGGCCAGCATCGCCGATGGTCGGCGCGCCTCGTTGCGAGCGGCCGCGACCCTCGATCTGAGCGACGCGCCGATCGTGCTGCTGCTCGACGATGACCTGGCCTTCAACGCCCTATGTTCGGGTCCCGCGGGCCCCGAGCTCGGCGCGCCGTGGCCATGGCTGCCGGCGATCTGGGCCTATCACGAGGCCCACCCCAACATCGACGTCGCCCTCGGAGGCGTGAGCGGAGCGCCGCCCTTGCCGGCTTCGTCCACGCTCGCGACCAACCTCTTCGATCTCGACGCCGCGCTCGCTGGCCGCCTGAGCGACGGCTCAGCGAAGCGCTGGAGCGAGGTCGATCACTACTACGATCTCTCGCCCGTTCGCAGCGTCCGCGCGCCCTACCCGATGCTCGGGCCGGTCCCCGAAGCGCCGGCGATGCTCGACGCCCTGATGATCCACGGGAGCTTGGCGCGGCCGCTAGTCGCAACCCCAACGACCCTCGCCCAAGCACGGCCGGCGCCCGTGGTCCGCGGTGGCAACACCGTCGTATTCGAGCTCGCGTGGCTACGCCTGCCGCATCCGCAAGCGCGGCTCGGCGAGCTGCGCTTGCGTCGAGCCGACACGATCTGGGCGCAGGCGGCCGTCAGCCTGCACGGCTGTCGGCTCGGGCAGCTGCCATGGCCGCTGCGACACCTCCGAGACGAGCGCGGCTTCTCCGAGCGCGCGGCGACGCGTTGGCGCGAGCGCTTGCTCGCGGATCTCGGCGGCGTCGGCCTCTATCGGGGGATCGAGCGTTGGCGCACGCGTGCCGCTTGGCGGCGCGTCGACGAGCTCGGGCGTGCGCGCGCCGACGTCTTCGAGACCCTCGCAGCGCGCCGGGTGCAGGTCAGCGAGGCGCTGTCCGAAGCCGGGCGGCGCTGCGCCGAGCTAGCCGATCGCCGGCCGGAGCTCACGGCCATCGGCGCGGCGATCGACGAGGGCCTCGCCGCGATCGCGGCCCTCGAGCTCGGACCCGAGGCGATCGACTCCCTGCTCGACGGTGTTTTGGCATCATTGCAGGCGCACCCATGACCTGGTCCCGCGACGAACAATGGCGCACGCTCGTGACCCGGTGGGTCGCGGCGCGACCCACCGCGAGCAACCCCGAGGGCCTCGCGCTCGTGCGTGACGACTGCGTCGAGCACCTGCGCGCCGCCGGCTTCGCGGTCGAGCGACTCCACAGCGACGTGGCCGGCGAGCAGCCGATCCTGCTCGCCCGCCGAGCCGGTCGCGTCGATGTTTGGCTCGGCATCTCCTCGCACTATGACGTCGAGCAGGCCCCGGGTGCGTGGCGCTCCGATCCATGGACCGTGTGCGAGCGCGCAGGACGACTCTACGGCCGCGGCCTCGCCGACAACCTCGGCCCGCTCGCGCAGCGGCTGCTGAGCTTCGCCGACCTGCCCGCGACCGGCCCCGGCGTGATCTGGGTGATCGAGGGCGAGGAGGAGCTCGGCTCGATTTGGGCGCAGCGGCTGTTCCCCCGGCTCGAGCTCCCGCCGATCGCCGTGTGGCTCGAGGAGACCGGCTATTTTTATAAAGACGGCGCCCAGCGGGTCCTGACCATGGGGCCCAAGCCGCAGCTCGATCCGCTCGTGGCTGCGATCACCGAGGTCGCGGCCGCGCACGGGCGCGCGGTCCGGGTCCGCGAGCGCTTCCTCAACAAGGCCTTCGGGCCCGGCAGCTGCCCGACCCTCGAGCACCTCGTCGGCGCCGGCCCATACCTCGCGATCGGGCCCAACGACGATTGGACCCGCGTGCACGCGCCCGACGAATCAATCGACCCCGAATTGCTCGAGCTGTGCGACGCGCAGCTCGCCCGACTGCTCGAGGTGCTCACATGAGCGCGACCCTTGGACTCGAGGGCTGGCTCGATCGAGCGGACATCGAGGTCTTTCACGGGCGCCTCGGCCTGCCGATCGAAGCGCCCAGCAAAGCCGCGCTCACGGCATTAATTGGCCGCACGCTCGCGCGGCTCCCCTTTCAAAACATCTGCATGCTCGCCGGGCCCCGCCGGGCGCCGAGCTTGGCCGAGATCCGCGACGACATGCTGTCCGGCCGTGGCGGTCCGTGCGGGCACATGAACCCGTTCCTGAGCGCGCTACTGCACGAGCTCGGCTACGCGGTCACGCTCGTGGCCGGCAGCATGCAAGCCCCGGACTGCCACATCGCGCTGGTCGTCGCCCTCGCTGGCGAGCGGCTGTGGGTCGACGTCGGCAACGGCTTCCCCTACCTCGAGCCGATCGCCCTCGATGATTCGAGCCCTCGCCGACATCCCCTGCTCGACCATCGCCTGCGCCCGCTCGGTGGCGATCGCGTTCAGGTCGAACATCGCCGCCGCGACGATGACGTGTGGGTCCGCAATTATGATTTCACCTGCGCGCCGCGGTCATTCGATTCATTCGCGGGCATGATCGAGTCTCACTATTCCGAACCGGACTATGGCCCGTTCTTGCGGGGGCTGCGGGCCAATTGCCATACCGCCGATCGCTCGATCGTGGTTCGTGACCGCGTGCTGCGAATCGTCGACACCAAGCGCGACGACAACCGCACGCTCGACGACGCCGGGCTCGCGGCGGCCTTGCGCGAGCACTTCCCTGGGGCCGAGCTGCCCTTGCGCGCCGCCTTGGCGCGCTTGCCCAACTGCACGATCGAAGCGCGCAGCTTCCCAGCCCTCGACGCCGACGCCCACGGGTTCTTGCGCGAGCACGGCTACGTCGTGCTCGCGCCGCAGTTCGAGGCCGAGCAGCTCGCCGAGCCCCTCGCTAGCTGGCGGGCGCTCAAGCGGCGCTGGGCTGCGCAGATGGACCTGACGCCCGAGCGCTACGACGCGCAGGTCAGCCAATGGCGCGATCTATGGCGGCACGAGCCGCCGTTCGCGGCCCTGCTCGGCGACCCACGGCTGTGGCAGACCGCTCGCGCCGGCTTGGCCCAGGCCGGCGCCCGGCTCCTGCACGATCACGTGATCGATAAGCCACGCGCGGGCCTCAATGACACGATCCCCTGGCACCAAGACGCGACATTTTGGCCCGTCGATCGCTCGGGGTTATCGTGCTGGTTGCCGTTCGTCGATGTCGGGCCAAACGGCGGCTGCCTCGAGGTCGTCGCCGGCTCGCACCGCTGGGGCGTCGGCGCGCCGGCGGACTTCATCGCCCGCCCGCGCTCGCAGTTCCCGAGCGACGCACGGTTCGTGCGCTTGCCGGCCAAGGCCGGATCGATCGTCGTGCTCGACGGCCTGACCTGGCACCGCTCGGGCCCCAACCAAGACGAGGGCGAGCGCCCGGTCTACATCACGCTGTGGCTCCCGCCCGGCGCTCGCTACGTCCGGCATCACGCCGCTTGGCATCCGGTCAACGAGCACGTCGAGGTCGATTCGGGCGAGGTCCTCGAGGGCCCGTGGTTCCCCTGCTTTGGCGACGCCGCGCTCAAAGCCGACGCCGACGAGCTCACGCGCCTCGGTCACGCCGGCCCGCAGCTCGACCAGCCGCTGACCATGTTCGAGGCCTCACGCATGATCGCCGGCCAGATCGGCGGTCTGCTCGACCAACCCGGCGCTCCCTTGGCGCTCGCCTTGGCCACGCCCGAGGCCCGCGCAGCCGTGATCACCCGCGCGCTCGCGGCCGGGCTGCTGGCCCCGGCCCGCGCCGACGAGCTCGGCGAGGTCCTCGAGCACCTGTGGATCAGCGCCGAAGCCTACCGCCTGCACCGGGCCCGCAACGTCTACAACGCCGCCTACGTCGCCTGGTGGGAGTTGCTCGGGCGCGCCTGCTGGGCGATGCAGCAGCGCGAGGGAGCATGACCAAGGCACTGATCGCCGTATTCGGGGGCAACCGCGTCGAGCCCGAGATCGCCCTCACGGCCGAGGCGCTCGGGCGCGCGCTGGTCGACGCGGGCTTTCGCGTCACGTGTGGCGGGCTCGGGGGCGTGATGGCGGCCATCGCTTGTGGTGCGCGCTCGAGCCCGCGGTGGACCGGCGCCGAGGTCATCGGGCTGCTGCCGGGCTGGACCGAGGACGAGCAGCCCAACGCATGGATCGACATCGCGCTCGCGACCGGCATGGGTTCGCAGCGCAACAACTTGGTCGCGCGGGTCGCCGACGCTGCGATCGCGATCGGCGGCGGCGCCGGGACCCTCAGCGAGATCGCCTTGGCCTGGCACGAGCGCCGACCGCTAGCTTGCTTCGCGACCACCGACGGCTGGGCCGAGCGCCTCGCCGGTGAGCGCCTCGACGATCGCCGCGAGCGAGCGATCGTCAGCCTCGCAACGGTCGACGACGCCCTCGCCTGGCTCGAGCGTCTGTTTCCCCGCGGCGTATGGCCCGAGCGCGGACCCACGCGCTGGTGGTTCGAGCAGGTGCCGTGCCTGCATCGCGTCCACCAGGGCGAGCCCCTTGGTGCCCGGCGGATCCAAGCGCAGCTCGGCATGAGCCTCGCGCTCGCCGACGTCGAGGCCCGCCTGCGGGCGCTGGCCGAGCGCGTGCGGACCTGGAACCGCGAGCACGAGCAGCGTCGCCGGGCGCTGGTCACGATCGACGACGGCCACCTCGACTCGCTGCTGCTCGCCCCGATCTTCGCCGAGCTGCCCGAGCTGCAGCCAATGCTGTTCGTGACCGCCCCGCTGCTCGCTGGCGATCGCCGGCCGCTGCCTTTAACCGCCCTCTATGCTTGGTGCGCGGCCACCGGCCGCTCGCTCGAGCAAGCCGCCACACACCTCGGGATCGATCGCATCGGCCTAAAGTCGCTCCCCGAGGCCGAGCAGCGCGAGCGACTCGCCGCGGCCGGCGTCCCGCTCGAGCCCGCCGGCGAAGCCATGCTCGAGCGCGGGCAGATCGAGGGGCTGCGCGACGCCGGCTGGCTGCTCGGCTCGCACGGCCCGGAGCACTGCGACCTCCGGCGGCTCGACCCCAGCGAGCTCGCGCCCCGCTTGCTCCTCGCCCGCCGAGCGCTGCTGGCCGTCGGCGGCACGCCCTATTTGGCCTGGCCCGAGGGTCGCTGCGATCGGCCCTTGCTCGCGCTCGCCCGCGCCGCAGGCTTCGCCCTGCAGTTCGGCCTCGAGCGCGAGCCCGGCTGCGAGCCCGGCCCCGAGCTGATCTTGCGCAGGGTGTGGACATGAGCGACGCCGTGCTCGTGACCGGCAGCGCGGGCCTGCTCGGCCTTCGCGTCTGCGCCGAGCTGCGTCGTCGCGGCCACACGCCGCGCGCCTACGACATCCTCACCGGCGACGACATCCTCGATCAGCCCCGCCTCACCCGCGCGCTCGAGGGCTGCGTCGCGTGTCTACACCTCGCCGCCGTCGCCGATCTCTACGTCGCCGAGGCCGACCCCGAGCGCTGCGAGCTCGTCAACGTCGAGGGCACCCGGCGCGTCGCCGAGGCCTGCCGGGCCACCGGCGCCCGCCTGCTCTACGCCTCGACCTCCTGCGTCTACGGCAACAACGGCGTCGCGCGCTGCGACGAGTCAGCCCCGCCCGCGCCGAGCGAGCGCTACGCCGTGTCCAAGCTCGACGGCGAGGCCTTCGTCCCGCTCGCCGGAGCCCACGGCGTGAGCCTGCGGCTCGCAACCTTCTACGGCCCCGGCATGCGCGGGACCCTTGCGACCAGCGTGTTCCTGCGGCGGGCGTTGGCCGGCGAGCCGATCGAGATCCACGGCGACGGTCAGCAGACCCGCTGCTACACCCACGTCGACGACATCGCCGCCGGGATCGTCACCGTGCTCGAGAGCCCCGCGCGACCGGCCTGCGTCAACGTGGCCAGCGACGAGCTCTGCTCCGTGCTCGAGCTCGCCCGACTCGCGCAACGCGTCACCGGGATCGAGGTCCCGCTGCGCTTCGTCGACGATCGGCCCGGGCAGATCCGCCACAGCGCGATCGATTCAGCCCTGCTGCGCAGCCTCGGCTGGGCGCCGCGCTGGTCCCTGGCCGACGGCCTGCGGTCCTGCGCCAACGCGCTGCGGGGGCCGTCGTGAGCCCCGAGCGCTTTGTCGTCACCGGCGGGTTCTTCGACGGCAGCTCCGAGGGCTACATCGGCGAGCTCTCGCTGGACCGCAAGGACGAGGGCGTGACGCTGCGCTTCGTGCCCCGACTGATCGCCGAGCCGCCGGAGCCGAGCTTGCGCGTGGCCAACAAGGGCTTCGCCGGGGGATCGTGTCACGCGGGCCTGCTGTGGCTGTGCAGCGCCAATCAGGTGCTGGGCTTCGCGCTCGATGATCTGCGGCTCGTGCGGGTGATCGACGATCCAGCGTTCAACGATCTACACCACGTGCTCGCCGACGACCACGGCCTGACCGTGGTCAACACCGGCCTCGAATCGCTCGACGAATTCGACTACGACGGGCGCCTGCGTCGCCGTCGGCTGCTGACCAGCGACGGCCGCACGGCCGCACGGCTGGCGCGGGCCGACGACTTTCGGATCTGCGATTCGCACCCGCACCTGATGCACGCCAATCACTGCGCGAGGCGGGCCGACGGCGCGCTGCTGCTGACCTTGGTTCGTCAGCGCCGGATCGTGTGCAGCGACGGCGACGACGATTGGGCCTGGGCCTCGCCTGAGTACCCGGGCCCGCCGCACGAGGGCTTCATCGCTCGGCATGCGCCTTCGGGGCGCGCGTGCCTGTGGGTCACGACCGTGGGTGGCGAGGTCATCGCTTGTGATCCGAGCAGCGGTGAGTGGGTCGAGCGCTGGTCGCTTATCGAGCGCGGCGCGGCGTTGGGGTGGACGCGGGGGCTTTGCGTGCTCGAGCATGGGTTGTTGATTGGGACCACCCGGATTCGGTCGAGCAACGCCGACTATTTTGGGCGCTGGAGCGATAGCGCGGGGGCCGGGAGTCGCTCGGCGATCAGCTATGTGCCGTTTGATGTGGGGTGCGCGACCGAGGTTGTCGAGGTGCTACACGAGCGCTCGGCGAAGGTGTTCTCGATCTTGCCGTGGCCGACCTCTGCTGAGCAAACTATCTTGGAACTTCGATGAAGAGCATTCTCGCATATATTGGCAACACGCCGCTCGTTCGCCTCGAGCACATCGGGCGCGACCTCCCGATCCCAGTCCTCGTGAAGTGCGAGCACCTCAACCCCGGCGGCTCGATCAAGGATCGCATCGCCCTAGCGATCGTCGACGATGCCGAGCAGCGCGGCGCCTTGCGGCCAGGGATGACGCTCATCGAAGCGACCGCCGGAAACACCGGCGTGGGTCTGGCCCTCGTCGCTGCGGCGCGGGGATACGCGCTCACCTGCGTGATGCCGGAGAAGATGTCGACCGATAAGCGCGCGTCGCTGCGTGCGATGGGGGCACGCGTCGTCATCACCCCCAACGCCCCGCCGTCGAGCCCAGAGAACTTCCAAAACGTCGCCCGACGCATGGCGCGAGAGCACGGCTGGTTCCTCACCGACCAATTCGAAAATCCCGCCAACGTCCGCGCCCACGAGCAGGGCACGGCGCAAGAGCTCCTCGATCATGTTGGTGGCCCGATCGGCGCCTTCGTA
>Ga0114946_10002369_pt1 | contig 12939 bp, 13 predicted proteins | sample WalLakDeSediment_FD_88676 | JGI IMG/M metagenome (GOLD analysis project Ga0114946, IMG submission 88676) | Lake sediment microbial communities from Walker lake, Nevada to study Microbial Dark Matter (Phase II) - Walker Lake 11/02/13 Deep Sediment | ecosystem: Environmental > Aquatic >...
AAGCCACCTGCTGGCCTTCGCCGCGGAGGCGGCTCGCTTGAGCAACAAGACGGTTGACCTCGCAGATTTTCGTCAAAAGATTGACCCATAATCCTCTTCGCCTTTACACCAATCTCCTAACCAGCCACCTATATAACCACCCCCAAATAAATTGAAACTTCTTGCCATTGGGACCGAAGCGCAGAGAAGCAAACTCGGGGCGGGATTCAGATACGGCCGGTCTCCTATTTAACCACAATTTGGGCTCGGGGAACGCCACACCATCAAAAGAGATACACCCTCAATATCTGGCGAGCCTGTCGAGATACCCTGGCGGGGCGTCCCGACCATGCCCCAAGTCAAACGCACGGATTTGGGTGAGCATAGGTTAGGCATGGTCCCAGTATTTGCCACGTGATAATTCCTCCTGTCTCCCGTTAACAGGAGAGCGGTTTTCTTCTTTAATAATCCCTATCCTATTCGCACGACACCCTAATTCCAGCTATAATTCAAGCAAGGAATCCACCCTTCATAACCTCATCTCCCTCTAGGGAGAATGCTTTTCATTCTTTTGCTTGCCGAAAGGATTGGGATGAAAAACCACACAAAAATTCGCACCTGGCTGTTGATCTGCAGTCTGACCCTCCTGCTGCACGCCTGCAGCACCCCCTTCATGGCATCAAAAGATGACTTTGAAGTTGTCGACCGCACCAAACCAGCCAGCGCGCCCTGGAAGTTCACCCGCACCCCTGACCTAAGCCTGACCGCCACCAGCCAATACCTGGTAACCGCAACCCAGCTTGCCCTCGAAGCCCAGGCAACCCAAGCCGCCCAGGCCACAGCAACAGCCGAGGTTTTTGCCATCCAATCCACTGCAACCGCACTTGCCAGGGAAAGCGCCATCATGGCATATGAACATTTCGATCCCTTCGACCAGAACACACTCAACTGGCGCGTTGGCGTTGAGGACAACCCATACTGGCAGGGCTCGACCAATATCGAAGATGGCTTTTATATTTGGGAGATCACTGCCGTAAAAGAAACCTTTTTTACATGGTCTGATTTTACGCCGATATATGATATTGAGGATTTTGATGTCGCCCTCAGGGTTCGCAGGGTGCAAGGTGAGCCTCACCAGGCCTGTTTTGGGCTCCTTTTCCGGCAATCTGCTTCTGGGATTGATGGCGGAACCTACATCCTGTCGGTGTGCGATAACGGCTATTTTAAGGTGCTGTACTACGAGGTCGAAAACGGGTTGGATGTCCTCCAGGACTGGACACCGACAGAGGCCCTCCATAGTGGTGAATGGAACCTGCTGGAGATCAGCGCGCGGGGAGAAGACTTTACCATTTACATCAATCACCTCCAGGTGCTAACCTTCAAAGACAGCCGATTACCCAGCGGTAAGATTTCAATCCTGATCGATCATTTCAGTGAGACTCCGAGCCTAATCGCGTTTGACTTTTTTGCTTTGCAGCAACAATAGGGTTCCTGGAGAATAGTGAACAAAGACCAATCTTTACGCCTATCTCAAGCCTAACCGGTTATGGTGTTGGCGGCTTGAGCCAGAAGTAACCAAATCCAATTGCAAAGAACAGGTAGATGGCGGCTGCCCCCCAACCCAGCACGTTTAACATCCCATTCAGGCTTGCGATCACCGTGAGGATGAAACCAATGGTGTTGTACGCCGTCATGCCCTTGATGATGGCGCGCCTGCCTTTGGATTCCTTGGCGTAACGGCCATGCCAGGTCAGCAGGGCATTCCCCACCAAACAGGCGCCATACCCCCATGCCGGGTAAATCTCGGCCGTATCAAGCGTCAGTCCAAGTAAGCCGTAAAAGAATTTTGGAACACCTAAAATGAGAATTGCCACGAGAATCGACGCCATCGCCTTGATGATCATTAAAGTCTTAAATTTCATGGTCACACATCCTTTCGTGTTTTAGTGAAATAAACAGACTGTTATTCTGAGTAAGAAAGACCTTTTCGGGAGTCTTTCTGGTAATTCATGAATGATTTATGGCGATTGGTTAGTGATGGGTACAGTGGGGAATATGTTAAGATCATAATAAACAAAAGATATCACTATCATACATTATTTTCCTTTGGATTTCAACTTAATAGCAGATACTAGGTTTATGAACCAGTAAACGGCCCATGATAACAATGGAAATTGAGTTCACACCCCGATTGAAACGGTCGTTAATAGCGATGATTAATGCTCAGGTTCAATGATTTCTCCGGTTAACCAATAGGGACCGGGGCAATCGTCTGGCAGGCCGCGGGCTGGCTGTAATAATCCTTCTACCCAATCCCGCTGGGCATACTCGCCCCCCACCAGCCCAATCTGTTGGTCAACCCTGGCCACAATTTCACGGTCCGCGTTCTGAATAACCAGCCCTTCACCGGCGGCGATCACATTCACTTCCGCCGGCCACAGAACCAAGTAGCTTTCCCCACCCTCGTTGGCAACCACGCGCAGACATCCCGCTTCGTTGATCAGCTGACCGTACATCAACGCCAGGGGTATCTCCTCCATCGGCGCCAACTGGGGGAAATAAACGCCAGCTTCAGTTCTACCCGCGGATGGAACCGGCGCACACGCGGCCAGGAACCATAAACCAATCAGGATCACAACAAAAGTCATTTTAATTTTCATCTTATACATCTCGGGTGCCTCCTGCTTTAATTAAAGCATACCCCCACTACTGTCCAGAATTCAACCCAATCCGCTTGTTTTGGATGCACCTAAATATTTTTCGGGGGGGGGAAAATGGGTTTAGTTCGTTGGGTTAGCTTGATTAATTATTCATTCACCTGAGTATCCAGCCCAATTGGGCAGTGGCATACGTACCCCAACTCGCGATAAAATTTAACTACTCAGGCAACCCTTCTGCTGAAGCCTATTCCCACGCAAGCTGAGCAGTTACGATACAATAAATGAAAATCAGGCATAGGCATAAACAGGAGGATACACATGAAAACCATCGGATTGCTGGGCGGGATGAGCTGGGAATCGACCCTTGAGTATTATCGCATCATCAACCAGACCGTGAAAGCGCACCTGGGTGGGTCACACTCCGCCCAATGCCTGCTGTACTCGGTTGACTTCGCTGAAATCGAAGCCCTGCAGCACGCCGGCGAATGGGAAGCGCTCACTCAGGCCATGATCGACGCCGTCCACCGGGTGGAACGCGGCGGCGCAGACTGCCTGGTGATCTGCACCAACACCATGCACCGCATGGCGGACGCAATCCAGGCGGCCACGTCCCTACCCTTATTGCACATCGCCGACGCCACTGCCCAAGCGGTCAAGGCGCAAGGCTTGCAAACTGTTGGCTTGTTGGGCACCCGCTTCACCATGGAGGGCGACTTCTACCGCGGTAAACTGGAACGGGACCATGGGCTTTCAGTGTTAATCCCGGATGATGCCGGGCGGGAAGCGGTGCATCGAGTCATTTACGACGAATTAATCCACGGGGTCATCCGGGAGGAATCCCGGAAGATATACCGGGATGTGATCAGCAGCCTGGCGGCTGACGGCGCCCAGGGCGTGATCATGGGCTGCACCGAGATCCCCCTGCTGGTCAGGCAGGCGGATGTGACCATCCCGGTCTTTGATACCACGACCCTCCACGCCCAGGCCGCGGTCGAATGGGCTTTAAAACCTTAAGCCACAAAGGTCATTAAGGACACAAAGAAAATGTTTAACCGCCAAGACGCAAAGAACGCAAAAAAAGATTGAACACTACCAATCTCTCTTAATCTAAAAATGCCTTCGTGCCCTTTATGCACTTTGTGGTTCATTCTTTTTATTTTCCCTGCGCATTGTCGCGGTTCAAACAAAACAAAAAAGGCTGCCCTTCAACAGAACAGCCTCTTTAAATACAAGGTGCCGAGTCACAGAATCGAACTGTGGACACCGCGATTTTCAGTCGCGTGCTCTACCAACTGAGCTAACTCGGCTTATGACGCTTCCTTGTTTGAGCGTGTGAATCATTTTAACCCCCACCCCCCAGATTGTCAAGCAAACTTCTACCCTGGCTCGTGACCTGGTTTGCGGACCAGGAACATTACCAGGCTTTCAGCCCACAACAGCAGCAACCCGACATGGAGTGCATACACCACCGGTGTCAAGAAGAACTGCCACCAATCCGCGATATAAGCCGCGTCATAAACCTGGATATCGATCGGCCGCAGCAATTCAAAGAAAACCGGGTAAGTTCGATAGATCCAGGCCGTCACCAATGCGCCAATAACATTCACCAGGATCAACCACAACAGCATGATACTTACCTGGTCTTTCGTCAACCGGAAAATGAATAAGCCAAACACCCCGATCCCAACCACATAGCTGGTCAGAGCCAGGAAATGTTCCGGACGCAGCGGCCTGGGCAGCCCAATAATGCGCCAGTTCCAATACCAGAGAAAAGCAGAGAGAAACACCAGCGCACAACCTAGGAAGAGAAAATGCCACTTGCGAAGTTTTCGGGGTTTCGGCTTATCCATTGTCATCCTTTCAAAGCCAATCAATTATTAAAGTGGAGGAATGCTATCTTTATTTTATCATGGAGATGATTCAAGCACTGGGACAAATTCTCATGACGGCTTTACGGATGCGGCACTTATTTAATCAGCCTTGAAATTGTCCGAAATTCCGGGTGGGCAGAAGTGCGGATCATCTCAAACAAGGCCATCTCGACGCTGGAGATGGTCGTCCCCGCATCGTGCAGTCGCTGTATCGCCAGTTGGTGGTTTTCTGCTGTCCGGGAGAAGACACCATCACGCAGCACATGCAAGCTGTACCCGGCATCCAGTAAATCCAACCCCGTTTGAAGGACGCACACATGCGCCTCAATCCCCGCCAAGATCACCTGCGTGCGGCCGGTCTGGCGCAGTGCCAATAAGAAGTCCGGTTCCCGCAGGGCACTGAAAACAGCTTTAGGGATGGGTGCCACGTCCCCCAAAACCTCCGTCAATTCTAGCGGCATCGGTCCCAGCTTCTCAGGAACCTGCACCGTCGGCAAGATCGGTATTCCCAAAGCCTGGCAGCCCTTCACCAGGCGGGTGATATTGGGTATCACCTTATCCCTTCGGTCGACGATCTCTGCCAACCGGGTTTGAAAATCAACCATCACCAGCACAGCTTCTTCGGTGTTTAACATCGTTCCTCCTGTCAACTTGGGCTGCCACCATTATACCGCGCCATCCATCCCCATCCGCTAACACAAGCTATAATTGACCACGATGAAAGATAAAAAAAGTAAGTCCACTGAAACCAGCGCTTTTGGCACCCCCGGTCGAGTCAGCCACGACGCCAGCCGCTTCTATAACAGCCGCCTGTATCAAGACCTGAATAAAGCGGAAGAAGTGCCTTACCGTGAAAACCCGCTCCCGCCAGGAGCCCAGGATCGCATCCTGTGTAAATCCAGCGAGCGTATGGATAACCTCCCTGACCACAGCATCCACCTGATGGTCACTTCGCCGCCCTACAACGTCCAAAAGGAATACGACCAGGACTTGTCCCTGGAAGAATACCTCGAGATGCTGGACCGAGTCTGGCGCGAAACCTACCGGGTATTGGTCCCCGGGGGACGGGCTTGCATCAACGTGGCCAACCTGGGTCGTAAGCCCTATATCCCCCTGCACAGCTTCATCATCGACCAAATGCTGGGGATTGGTTTCCTGATGCGCGGCGAGATCATTTGGAATAAAGCAGCCAGCGCCAGCCCATCCACGGCCTGGGGCAGTTGGCGCTCAGCCAGCAATCCCGTCCTGCGAGATATTCACGAATACATCTTGATTTTTTGTAAGCATGGCTTCCGCCGCCCCAAATCTGACCGGGAGGATACGATAGAAAAGGAAGATTTCCTCTCCTGGACCAAGTCAGTCTGGGATTTCCCGGCGGTGCAGGCCAAGATGATTGGGCACCCAGCGCCTTTCCCGGTTGAGCTGCCGCATCGCTGCATCCAGCTTTACACCTACCGGAAGGATGTCGTCCTGGACCCCTTCGCGGGCAGTGGCACGACCTGCTTGGCAGCCCGGCAGGACGGGCGTCACTACGTGGGATACGAGATCAACCCGGAATATTGCCAGCTGGCAGAAGATCGCCTATCAGGGGTGGATCCTGAAGGATGACGCTGGGGAAAATTAAGTCACACGTGATGTAAGGGAAAGCAATCGTAGAAAACTCCCCCAAGCCGCAGCGGTTTATGGCATGCGATGGGTAGGCTGGGGCATTCCCGGATGGAAAAATGAGACCGCCTCCTCACAAAAGGAGATGTGATATTCAGACTGGCACGCGTGCAGGGCATCCAAAAAAGACTGGCGCAGGGATTGCGCTCTGGTTTCAACCCGGGCATTTACCAGGAGATGAACTTCCCCAAGGGGCATCGCAGGTATATTTGTTTGCCAGTTTACATCCGCGACACCCGTAAAACTAATTTTTACCGAGGTGCCCCCGTACCCCAGGATGAATTTAATATGCCCGATCCCCACATGATCATGGGCTAAGCGGTCGAGCAAACCCTGAAAAAAGTCGATCACCACCAGTCGAGCATCCCCCTCTTGAATGGATAATACGAGTTTTTCATCCAGCCATGCCATCTGTGCTTCGCCCCTTCCATAACGCTCATAATCCAGATCAAGGCTGTCCCCAGGGGCATATTCGCCAGGGCCTTGAATCTGGGAAACCCATCCTTTGACACTGGCTTCCACCAGGCTGTTCTGAAATCGATAAGGACTTGCAGCAGGCTGTGCCGCCAGCTGATCCTCAAGCAAGGTTAATTGCGCATTATCCAACAGGTCGACCTTGTTAATCACAAGCAGACTGGCTTCTTCGATCTGCTTTTCAAAGATGTACACCACATCTTCACTAAACGGCAGCGATTCCCCCAAGAGGTAATGCAGGTACAAGCGACTGTCCACAAACACGGAGAAACTGCTGGGCTGGGTGTGCTCATCACCCAGCGCCAACAAGGGCTTAACCACCGTGGCAACGATGTCAGCGCAGGATCCAACCGACTCGGCAAAGACAACATCCGGTTTGGCTTCCCGAATCAAGTTGCGAAGCTGATCGTTGAGATCAGTGTAATTGCAGCAAAAACAACCGCCGCCCACCTCAACGGCTGGCAAGTCTGATAGGTGGATGAAAGCTGAATCCACCAAGTATTTCCCTTGGTCATTGGTGACCACGCCAACCTTGTTGCCGGCAGCCATTAAGATCTTCGCGGCCTGAACAATGGCCGTCGTCTTGCCGCTTCCCAGGAATCCACCCACTAAATGTAGCTGCATGGCGCTTCGAAACCTACCCGACATCTACGGCTTCTGTCAGCCGATGGATGGCGGTAGCGATATAATCTTCGTCCTCGATCAACGTCTGGATGGCACCTTCTGGGCATGCTTCAACACAGTTCCCGCATCCCCGGCAAACCTCACTGATGACAGCTTTCCCATTATGCATTTGAATGGCATTGATGAAACACACCCCCTCGGTGCAAACACCGCAGCCCACACATCCCTCGCCCACCACCACCCGCACCCCTGGCATGCGCTCGATCTTGTTCTGTAATTTTGGCGCCAGGTTTGGTAAAAAGCGAAATAAACAGCAGCACGAACAGCAGTTGCAAATTGTCATCAACTTTGTGTAGGGCTTGACACCCATCCAGACTGCATCAATCTTATCCCGGCCGATCAGGTGCACCAGGCCGGCTTCCCGGGCACGCCGAACGTGCGCCAGGGCAGTGTCAACATCCACCAACCGTCCAAGTTTTGGGTGGATGTCCAGCACGGCTTCCCCGAGGAAGATGCAGCCAATATTGTGATCATAGGTCTGGCAATCCCCAGCTTCTCTGCAAATACACGCATCCATCAGATAAACATATTTTGCCTTCATGATAAAATGTGCTGCCACATCCGAGGGAACAACGAGGTTCTCCTGGTCATCAATGGTCTCATCGATGATCACCCGATCCTTCGGCAGGTAAAATAGCGCATCCCCGCTGCGGTGACCGTTGAATAAGGCGCGTTCCATCAACCGGCCTAAAAGCGGCCACTTGGTCATCTCTGCACCAATATAACGCAGACCAAAATTTTTCTTCAATAAATTCACAACCCACATCGGCCGTGCCATGCAGCCAGCTCCTTGACGGTCATATATCCATCATTTACCAGTAAAAACAACTATAAGTCCTGATTATAGCAGGATTTTGTCTTCATACTAAAAACAGATGATCACTATCCAAACCAGGCAACAATTACACACGACCCATTCCAACAACAAAAGAGAAAAATAATTTCCCACAAAATTAAAAAAACCGGTAAAATTGTACCAATGCGAAGGTTCTTGTTAATTCTCGCCTTAATTTTGGGGTTCGGCCTGGCGAGTTGCCAAATACCCTTACGGGCACAGATGCCGCTCAGCCAGTCGACTCACATAACGCCCCTACCCCGGGTGAAGACGGACGTGAAGGTTAACGATAGCGTCAATACGGTTTCCACGCTGCCCACCATCACACCCACACCGACGCTCAAATCAGAACCTGTCCAACTCACTGCCGCAGTATGGGAGGAACTTCCGCGCGTACCCGTCCTGATGTACCATCGTTTCAACCCACAGCCGGGGGCCAGATCTTATCGCTACACCACCAGCCTGGCTGATTTTGAGCAGCATCTTCACTCCCTCTATGAGGCTGGCTTCTCCCTCGTCTCGCTGAGGGATTGGCTACGTGGGAATATCCACCTCCAGGCAGGTCGCCGGCCATTAATCATCACCATTGATGACCTTTTTTATGGCGACCAAATCTCCTTGGACAACCAGGGTCAACCTGCGCGTTATTCAGGCGTTGGCCTTTTATGGCACTTTTCACAGGATCACCCTGACTTCAACTTTGAGGTTGCCTTGTTCTACAACATGGGGGACAAGGGCTATGCCAATCATTATGAAAGCGGCAGTTTTTATATCCGGGATGGATGGCGCCAGGCACGTGCTGAAGTTATTGTGTGGTGTATTGAAAACAGAGCGATGCCCCTCAACCATTTTTACGAACATCCCTTCCTCAATCAGCTTTCTCCATCCCAGATCCAATGGCAGATGGAGGAAAACGATAAGGCTTTGCGTGAAGCCTTGGCATTGGTTGGCAGGGAAGATCTAAATAAGCAATTACCCAATATCCTCGCACTGCCCTATGTGGTTTGGCCTGCTACAGAGGAAGGTAAGCAGGTCCTGTATAATTATGTCAACCCGGAAGGGGCACCGGTTGCTGCGATTATTGAAGGGGATTATGCCGGCGGCGCTAAGTATTTCCAGGCTCCCTTCTCACACGAGTTTAACCGCTGGCATGTACCGCGCATCAGCGTCTCATCACAGTCAATTGCGGCCATCATCGAACAAGCTGACCAAATCCCAACTGCAACCAGCTGCAATCTAGGAGAATTTCGGGGTAACCCGCATATCCTCCCGGATGCCATCTCCGGGGCTATTCTTAACCAGATCAACTCTGGGGCATGTCCATATGGGTATTATGTCGTGAACCAATTCGCCTTCTATGTCCAAGAGGATGTGATCATCCAATACGCTCCATAAAAAAGGGGCATTAATCCACATCTTGGGCTGGATAGGCGGAAATTTATAAAGAAAAGGAAGGCAGCGCATGTTTGTTTATCTCAGCAAATTACTCCCCCTTCTCATCTATCCCCTTGGCCTGATAGCCATCATTATCATCCTCGTCCTCATTATTGAAAGGCGCCGAGAATTTCCGCGGGGCTTGTTAATTTTCGGGTTGGTATTTTTGTGGCTGGCCGGCAACCGCTGGGTCAGCTATGGATTAGCCCGCTCTTTGGAGTGGCGCAACCTGCCTCCCGAAAACACGCCTACCGCCGAGGTGATCGTCCTATTGGGAGGAGGTACCGAACCCGGTGATCCGCCGCGGCCCATGGCGGAGGTCACCGCAGCTGGCGACCGGGTGCTGTACGCCGCTAAGCTCTATCACCAGGGCGCCGCCCCGATCATCCTGGCCAGCGGCGGCAACGTCGAATTTACCTCGGATCGCAATTCCACCCCCGCCGACGAGATGACCGAATTGCTGATCTTGATGGGTGTGCCGCAGGATGCCATCCGACAGCAACCCGACTCTCAAAACACCTACGAAGATGCGTTATATTCGGTTGAGTTATTGGCCGAATATGAGGTCGACGAAGTGATCCTGGTAACCTCGGCCATGCACATGCCTCGCGCCATAGCCCTTTTCGAAAAGCAGGGTATCACCGTCATCCCGGCACCAACGGACTTCACCATCACCGAGCATAATTGGCACAGTACCTTCAGTCCAACCTTCGGTGAGGGGGTCATCTATCTGCTGCCCAACGCCAGCGCTCTGAACCTGACGACCAATGTCATCAAGGAATATATCGGTTTGGTCGTCTACAGCCTGCGCGGCTGGATTTGAGCCTAATCGATCTGGTAAGCGATGCTCAGCGTTCCAGGGCCAGTATGGGCGCCTACCACCGGGCTCACGTGGGTGGTCACCGTCTCCACCGGGTTAAATCGCTCCACAGCCTGGGCCATCAACACTAGGTTGTCCGCCTCGGCTGCCGCATGAAAGGTTGAGATCCTGACATGCTCACACCCGGCAATATCCCGCGCCACCAATTCGAGCATGCGCCCCAACGCCTTCTTGCGTGAACGAACTGACTCAACCAGCTCAATCTTCCCGTCTCGGATTTCCATGATCGGCTTGATGTTTAGAGCTGAACCCATGACGCGCTTGGCGGTGTTGATGCGTCCACCCTTATTGAGATATTTGAGGGTATCCACCGTAAAATAAACCCCGATTTTTGGATAAATTTCCTCAGCCAGCACCTGGCATTCCTCCAGGCTGGCGCCTTTTACGGCTGCCCGCGCCGCCGCCATGACCATAAACCCTAACGCCATCGACACCAGGCGGGAATCCACCACCGCCAGAGGTGCATCCGGGAAGGCCTGTTTGGCTTGCAAGGCGGACTCAACCGTGCCCGAGATCCCACTGGAGATCAAAATGGCGAGCACAGCATAATCCTGGTCGAGCAGAGCCTGGAAGAGGCGCTCGAATTCACCGATAGTGGTTTGGCTGGTGGTAGGAATCGTCTCCGAAGCTGCCAGGCGCGCATAAAATTCTTCCGCACGAATATCCTCACCGTCCCTGTAAGTATCTTCGTCCCAATGTAATGTCAGGGGAACCACATGGATGCCAAGTTCCTCAACGATGTGGTCTGGTAAATAGGCGCTGCTGTCAGTGATAATGGCTACTTTTTTCATTAATACTCCTCAGTAAATATGAATATATATAAAGACGGTTTAATTAAGCAAGGGCCAATTATACCGGCAATCATCCACCTTGTATCAGATGGTTTTTGAGAATACGAAATGGGCATGGATCCTGGCATGCTGCCGCAGCCCTGGTTCGCGAATCCTGGAAATATCCTCAACTCATGGGAACAACTTAGGCAAAGACTGCGGGGCATATTCCTCAACCACATCCGAGGAAATCCCATTGGTTCGGCAGATATCGGCATACATCGATGCGCTGGGACGGCGCAGTCGGGCCTGGGTCTCCAGGTCCAAACCCCACAGACCGAAATGCTGTGTCCAGCCCCGTTCCCACTCAAAATTGTCCACCAGCGTCCAATGGAAATAGCCTTGTACCGGGTAGTAATTTTGGATCACTCGCCACAAGTCATGCAGGTGTTCCAGGATGTATTGCGGTCGCAGATCATCTTCTTGATCATCAACCCCGTTCTCGGTGATGATCATCGGAACCCCAAATTGACTTCCCCAGCGCACACAATCGATGATCCCGAAGGGGTGATGGGCAATCATCCCGGTTTCACTCAGCAATGCGTCCTGTGGAAAAGAACGCCGTCCGAAAAACGCACCCATCGCCAATGGGCTAAAGCGCACCTGTTCGCAAGTAAAGTAATTCAGCCCTAAAAAATCCAGCGTTCCAGCCGCGCCCGGGATAGTGTGTTTCTTGATGATGCTGTCAAACAGGCCGCTATGCAGCGCACGCGGGAATGTGTCGTTGAACAGCCTGCTGTAAGCCTTGGCAACCCAACGGTCAGCCGGAAACCAGCCAGCAGGCTTGAAGCCACGATAATTAATCGCACAACCAACCCGTGCCTCTGGTTGAAGATCGTGGATGATGTGGTAGGCTCGGGCATGGGCCCGCACCATATGGGCTAAGACCTGCAGTGCCAGTTTTGGGTCTTTCTTCCCAGGCGGGAAGACGCCTTCGATATAGGCATGGAAGGCATATACATTGGGCTCATTGATGGTCACCCACAGCGAGCAATAAGGCATCAAGGCTTCAACCGACTTCATCACAAAAGCAGCAAAAAGTTCAATGATCGCCTCGTTTTCCCACCCCCCTTTCTCTGCCACCCACAAGGGCTCGCTAAAGTGGTGCAGGGTCACCATCGGTGTCATTTTACGCTCGTGCAAGCCGATCAACATCTCCCGGTACCGGTCCAACGCGTCCTCATCCCAACGGTCCGGCGCCGGTTGGATTCGGCTCCACTCAATTGAGAGCCGGTGCGCATTCTGTGATGCCGCTTGCGCCCGATCGAAGTCCTCTCGCCAGCGCCCACCCCACCAGTCACAGGCCAACCCGGAGTGAGCACCCTCCAAAATCCGGCCGTCCTCCTGCTCCCAGGCAAACCAGGTGTTGTTTTCATTGCGTCCTTCTACCTGGTGCGCGGCGGTAGCACAACCCCAGAGAAAATTCTTTGTAAATAAGTAAGTCCCGCTCGGCATCCGGAATGCACTCCCTTCTACTGATTGCGAAAATTCCAGGTGTTGCGCACAAAACCGGTGTGCACATGACACGCTGTAATCATATCGCAATTTCCGCGTTCAGGTTTTCCATAAACCAGTTTCAGCGAGGACTAAATGGGTGCCTTCCTTACTTAGGGCTATAAGTAAAGCT
>Ga0114946_10002370_pt1 | contig 12938 bp, 11 predicted proteins | sample WalLakDeSediment_FD_88676 | JGI IMG/M metagenome (GOLD analysis project Ga0114946, IMG submission 88676) | Lake sediment microbial communities from Walker lake, Nevada to study Microbial Dark Matter (Phase II) - Walker Lake 11/02/13 Deep Sediment | ecosystem: Environmental > Aquatic >...
AGCTCGCAGATCGCCGGCCTCGTGCAATCGCGCTCGCGGGCGTATTGCGCCGAGAAGAACCGGAGGTTGAGCTCGATCACGAGCTCGACGGTGGCCGCGGGATCGATGCGATCGAGCTCGGTGACTAGCCGCAAGGCGTCGACGGGGAGCAGGCCGTCGAGGGCGATCTGGTCCACGCGCGCGTTGGCGTGGGGGCCGAGCTCGCGGCGCATGTGATCGAGGACTCGCTGCGAGCCCCAATCATCGGGGCGCTCGTCGGCGAGCACGTCGCCGGCGAGGACCGAGTCACCGATCAGCAGCAGCGATCGGTGGCCGGCCTCGGCCTCGGCGGTCGCCTCGCGCAGGGTCTCGCGCAGCGCCGCAGCGCTGGCCTCGTCGGGCTGTTCGGCTGGGCTCGCGCGCAGGCCCAAGGCGAGGTCGAATAGCCAGACCAAGACGATCACCGAGAGGATCCGCTGCCACGCTGAGCTCGGCACGGGCTCGTCGTCGCGCAGGCTCCCCTCGGTCCAATGACGGCTCACCGTCGCCCCCTCGCGTCGGCGAAGCTCGCGGGGTCGCGCTCGCGCAGCCGGGCCGGCACGCGCCCGCGCAAGAACTCGCGGATCGCTGGATAGGCCATGTTCGCGAGGGTCTTCGCGCTCAGCTCGATCGCCCAGGGCGCGCCGTGGTGGAGCCCGCGGGCCCACGGTTGGCTGCCCCACGGGCTCTCGACCAAGAGCTCGCGCAGCAGCCGGTCGGACGGCTGCAAGACCATGAAGCCGCGCTCGCGGATGTCGTGGATCAGCGCCTGAATCGACTCATGCGTCGCCGCGAGGCCATCGTGACCGTCGGCGACCATCGCCGAGTTGTCATAGAAGATCACCAGCGTGCCGTAGCGGGCGGCGAGCCGCTCAATTCGGGCGAGCGTCGCCGCGGGGGACTCGGTGCCGCGAAAGAATTGGCCTTGGAAGTCGTGGAGCTCGAATAGCACGATATCCGGCGGCGGCCCCCCGCTGTTCAAAAAGTCTTCCAACCCGGCGCCGAACGACTTGAACGAGGCGGCGGAGTAGGTCCGCTGGTATAGATCGAGGCGCAGGCCGTCGCGGTAGCCAAGCTCGGCTTGGAGCTCGCGCTCGAGCAGGCGCCCGAGCGAATAATTGCCGAAGCGATCGGAGATCGTTGAAAACGACGAGCCCACGAGCAGCGCCACGTACGGCCCGGACCGCGGCAGCGGCTCGTGGCGCGTGCTCATGAAGCGATCGGGCCGCCAGGTCGAGGACACCGCGCGCGCGGTGTCGTTGCCGATCGGCTGATAGACCGCGATCGACGAGTGTACCGTATGCAAGCTGCCGGCCTTGGCGGCCCCGAGCAGCCCATCGGCGAGGCGAAACAAGCGCGAGCGCTCGCGCTCGAGGTAGACCAGCGAGGCGTCGTCCTGGGCCACCGCCATCGCGCCAAAGTGATAGTAGGACACGAGGTTGTTGGTGACCTCATTCCACATATGGAAGGCCTCGGCGTGGGCGATCGCCTTGATCCATGGGAAGATCAGCTGGGCCTCGAAGTCGAGCAGGCGCAGGTGAACGCGCTCGGTCTGCTCGCGCCGCAGGCGCTTATGCTCGTTGCCGAGGTCGTGCTCGTCTTGGATCAGCAAGGCCCCGTAGCGCTCGACCCACTCCATGCCGACGATCCGGTTGACCCGCATCTCGTGGAAGTCAAAGGGGTAGGTGTGCTTGAAGATCTGCGGGAGCAGGTGCTCGGCGGTGTTGGCGAACAGCAGCTTGGGGGTGTGGCCGCGGCCCTCGTCGTCGAGCGTGAGCGACCAGATCCGCGAGTCGCCGTCGGCGAGCAGCAGCCGGCCGTCATCGGTCGACGCGAGCGCCCGAATCGAGCTGATCGTGTGGCTTGGATCGGCCGGCGCCTCGGGATCGAAGCTCAGCGTGGCCCGGCGCCGGCCCAGGTCGATAGCGAGGATCTGCTCATTGGTGCAGACTGCATATAGCCAGGCCTGGCCCGCGATGATCCGGCCGTCGATCTCGGTGTAGCCTGGGCAGCGCGGCCCGGACCATTCGACGGTCTGCACGACCCCGTCGGCGAGCTCGCGGATCCGTTGGCCGCGGCGCGTGAGCGGGCCGTCGAGGAAGACCACCGCGTCGCCGAGGATCGTTGGCGAGCGCGGGAGCTCGAGCCTAGCGTCGAGCGCCGGCCCGTCGAGGTCGCCCGATCGGCGCGGCTTACCAGCGAGCCGCTCGACGATCGCCATGCTCCCGCGCAGCTGCCGGAGCATGTGGTTGCCGGTGTCGGCGACGACGATCCAATCGCCGCTGCGGCTGACCGCGACCCCATTTGGCGAGCGAAACAGGGCGTCCCAAGCCCCGCCATCAGCGAACCCGGCCGCGCGCCGGTGGACGAGGCTGCGATCGTGATCCTCGCTGTGGATCATCATCCAATCAAAGGGCCGCGTCCGCAGGGGCAAGTTGAGCGCGTGCAAGAGGTTGAGCGCGAGCAGGCGATTGCCGGCCGGATCGAGGTGGACGTGATCGAGGAAGTACGCCGATTCAAACAGCGGGTGATCGAGGTTGATGAGGTTGACGCGGCGGGTCGCGGGCTGGGCGAGGGCGCGCTCGTGGATCAGCGCGGCGAGCAGCTCGTGCGCGCGGCCGAGGCCGTTGTCGGCCAAGGTGTTGGCCACGAAATCATCGTCGAGCGGGGTCAAGAACAGGGTCGCGCGTCGGCCCCGAGCCCCGAGCCGATCGATGATTGCGAGCAGCGCGTCGGTCTGGGCGGCGGGGCGCGGCAGCGACGAATTGCGGTAGTGCTCTTGCACGCGCGCGAGCCCCTGGGCCTGGGCAAAGGAGCGGGGCGGCGCCGCCGAGCCGGGCGCGCGCGCGACCGCGAGGCCGTCGAGCTCGGCGAGCTTCGGCGCGCGCAGCTGCGGCCGGTGGCGGTGAATCGGCGCCCGGCGGTCGAGCCAATCACGCACGATCGATCCGGTCTCGGCGAGGCCCGCGGTCGCGCGCTCGAGCGGCGCGAGATACGCAGGCCAGCGATTAGCGAGTCGCGTACGCCCGAGCGCGCACAGCTCGGGGCGCGTGCAATCGCCTTGCTCGGCGTAGTGCTCGGAGAAGTAGCGCAAGTTGAGCTCGAACACGAACTGCACCTCGCCGGCCGGATCGAGGCGATCGAGCTCGGCGAGCACGTGGAGCGCGTCGATCGGCAACAAGCCGTCGAGCGCGACCTGGCGCAGCTCGGCCTGGCTGTCGACCCCAAGCTCGGCGCGCATGTGATCGATGACCCGCTGCGATCGCCAATCGGCCAGGTGCGGCGCCATGACATCGCCCGCGAGCACCGAGTCGCCGACGAGCACGAACGCCGGGCGCCCCGAGCGAGCCGCCGACGCGGCGAGCTGCAGCTCGGCGCGAATGTCCGCGGTCTGGCCGAGCTCGGGGGCGTGGGCATGGGCGTGGGTAGGCGCGGGCGGGCCGAGGCCGAGCACCAGATCGACGGCGAGGATCAGCGCGAGCACGGCCGCCAACCACGCCCAGGCCGAGCCCGGCAATTGCGGCTCGCCGTCGACGATCCGCGCTTGCGTCCAATGCGTGTGAGCGGCCCGGTCATCCATGGCGGGCTCCTAGAACTGGAAGTAAATGAAGGTTGGGCCGTCCGGGAGGCCGAGCAGCAGCATCGCGACGATCAGCACGGCCGCGAACACGACCGAGGCTGACGACGACGACCAGATCCGATGCAAGAGCCGGTGCCGGCGCTCGAGCGCCGACATCGCGACGAATGCGAACACCCCCGCGATGAACAGGAGCTGGGCCTCGCTCGGCCCCGGCCCGCCGACGAACAGCCGGCCCAAATCCCGGCCGATCGAGCGGACGATCAGGACGAACCGATCCATGCCCTTGGCGCGGAACAAGATCCACCCGAATACGACGAGGTGAAAGCACAAGAACCACGCGGCCAATCGGGTCGCGGCGGTGTCGGGCAGCCGGGCGCGGATCCGCTGGCCAAGCTGGACGTTGACCAGCAGCAGCAACCCGTGGAACAGGCCCCAGAGCACGAAGGTCCAGGCCGCGCCGTGCCACAGGCCCGAGAGGAACATGGTGATCGTCAAGTTCGCGAGGGTCCGGGACTTGCCATGTTTGCTGCCGCCGAGCGGGATGTAGACATAGTCACGAAACCAGTTCGACAACGAGATGTGCCAGCGTCGCCAAAACTGCGCGATGTCGCCGCTCAAGTAGGGCTGGTCGAAGTTGCGCATGAGATCGACGCCAAAGATCCGCGCCGAGCCCCGGGCGATCTCGGAGTACGCCGAAAAATCGCAGTAGATCTGCAAGGCGAAGGCGTAGGTCGCGACCAGGGCGCTCCAGCCGTCGTAGGCCCCAGGGTCGGCGTAGACCTGATCGACGAGGCGCCCGCAGTGGTCGGCGATCACGACCTTCTTGAACATGCCCCAAACGATCATCTGCCCGCCGCTGACGAGGTTGTCGACGCGAAACCGGCGGGTCGCGGCCTGGTCGAATTGGACGAGCAGGTGCCCGGCGCGCTCGATCGGCCCGGCGATCAGCTGGGGGAAGAAGCTGACATACAAGAGGAAGCGCAGGAACGACGTCGTCGGGCGGATCTTCCCGCGGTAGACGTCGATGGTGTAGGACATCGTCTGGAACGTATAGAAGCTGATGCCCGGGGGCAGGACGATGTCGAGGACCTCGCCGCCGGGGCCGAGGTCGACCGCGGCGTGGAGGTTCTCGAGGAAGAAATTGGCGTACTTGAAGTAGCCGAGCAGCCCGAGGTTGACGGCTAGGCTGAACGCGAGCACGCGCTTGCGCCGGGCTTGATGCTGCTCATCGAGCCCGCCGATCTCGCGGGCCGCGAAGTAATCGACGATCGCGGAGATGAAGATCAGGCTGACGAGCGGGACATTCCACGCCGCATAGAAGATCAAGCTGGCGCCGATCAGGATCAGCAGCCGCGCGCGGTAGCCCGCGCCGAAGAACAGCAGGCAGCTGACGAGCAGCAGCAGCAGGTATTCGAGGGAATTGAATTCCACCGGTGGGTCTCTCGGGGCTCAGCGTGGGCCGCTGGCGTCGGCCGCGGCGGGCTCGGGCTCGGGCTTGGGCTTGGGCTTGGGCCTGGCCTTGGCGCGCGGGGCCGCGGTCTTGGCGGTCCGCGGGGCGCCAGCGATCTCGCTGCGCAGGGCCTGGAGCTCGCGCTCGAGCGCCTCGAGCTTGTCCTCGGTCTGCGCGGCCGCCTTGCGATCGAGGGCGTGGTCCGTGAGCAGGTTGGCGAGGGCGAAGTAAAACACGGCGAGCCACGCGAACGGCAGCACGACCGCGAGCAAGATCGGCGTGTAGCGGGGGCCGTCGAAGCGAAAGGGCGACGTGCCTGGTACCGCGCGAGGGTGGTCCGGGAGGGTCGTGTCGGGGGCGAGGACCGGCTTGGTCGCGACAATCTCCTCGAGCGCGGCGAACCCCGACGCGAGGTCATCATCGATGACGACCGTATCCGTTGAACGGTCGGTCAGCACAAATTGCCCGGTGTCGGTGCGCGAGACCTGGTAACGCATGGCAGTGGCGGACCTTAGCATGAGCCCTGGGTTGCGCAGACCCGGCTAAGCACCGATGCTGGCGCCTGTGCTCGGGCGCGCCCGTCTGATCTCGCTGTTCGCGTGGAGCGTAACGGCGCTGACCTTTGGCGTTGGTCAGCGAGCGCTCCCGCAGCGCGAAGGTGGCGTGGAGTTTCGCTGGGACGCGCCGAGCGAGGGCTGCCCGAGCGAGGGTGCGGTCGTCGCCGAGCTCGAGCGTCTGCTCGGTGGACCGGTGGCCGAGCAAGGCGACCGGCGGCTCGCCGCGATCGCCCGGGTGCGTCGGGAGGCTGACGGCGCTTGGGACCTGCGCTTGTGGACCGTGACCGCCGACGCGACCCGGCAGCGCTCGATGGTCGGCGAGGACTGTGCGGTGTTGGCCGAGGCCGCGGCGCTGCTCGCCGCGATGGCCATCGATCCCACGGTGCTCGAGCGCATGGGCGCGAGCGAGGCTGCGGTCGAGCAAGCCGATCACGCGCAGGAGGTCGAGGCGAGCGAGCCTCTCGAACCCGAGCCCGAGCCCGAGCCCGAGCCCGAGCCCGAACCCGAGCCCGAACCCGAACCCGAGCCCGAGCCCGGCCGGCGCTTCGTGGTCGGTGTGCGGGCGCGCAGCGGCGTCAGCTACGGCGACCTCCCGGGGGTCGGCGCGCTGCTACGGCTTGGGTTCGCCTTGCAGTGGGATCGGGCGCGGGTCGAGATCGAGGGGCACTACGGGTTTGTGCGTCGCGCTCGGTTCGACGACGTCCCCGATCGCGGCGCCGACTTGCGCCACGCCTTCGCGACCGTGCGCGGCTGTGGCCTGCTCCGGGCCCCGTCGGCCAAGCTCGAGTTTCCGATCTGCGCCGGGTTCGAGGCGGGCGCCGAGCTCGGGGTGGGCGTGGGCTTGACCACCGTCAACGAGGGCGCGATCCCCTGGCTGGCCCTCGACTTCGCCCCCGGCGTGGTCTGGGCGCCGATCGAAAGCGTCGCGCTTGGCCTCACGCTCGAGCCCTTTATCCCGTTGATGCGCCCGCAGTTCGAGGCCGAGGGCATCGGCACGATCTGGCGCCCGCTGCCGATCGGTGTCCGGGTGCTCGCGGGCGTCGAGGCCCGCTTTTAACCCCGCAACGGATCCCCCAGGGTCCGGCCACTCACCCACCAGCATCCCGTGCCGACTCCAGCCCCCATAACCGCGCCCGACGAACGTGCGCGGCTCTGCGCGATCTACCGTGAGCACTTCGAGTTTGTATGGCGAAGCCTACGCCGGCTCGGCGCCCCGGAGCACGCCCTCGAGGACGCGACCCAAGACGTGTTTTTGGTGGCCGCCCGGCGCCTCGATGAGTTCGAGGGCCGCTCGTCCGTACGCACGTGGCTGTTTGGCGTGGCGATGCGCGTGGTCCGAACTCATCGTCGAACCTTGTGGCGACACAAACGCAAGGTTGAAGCGCTCGCCGCCGCGAGCCTCGAGCCCGTCAGCGATCCCATGGCCCAGCGCGAGGCCCAGCGCCTGCTCTTGACCTTGCTCGACGAGCTCGACGACGACAAGCGGGCCGTCTATGTGCTCGCCGAGCTCGAAGGCATGACCGCCGTCGAGATCGCCGAGGGCCTCGGGGTCAACGTCAACACCGTCTACACCCGGCTTCGAGCCGCGCGCCAGCAGCTGCGCGCCGCCGCAGCCAAGCATTCAACCATCGCGCCGCGGACCGGGGAATCAACAGCATGACGACGACAGAGCGATTGCTTCAACAGCTCGAAGCGCTGGAACGTGGGGCGACGGGCCCGCCAGCGGAGACCAGCGCGCGGATTTGGGGCGCCATCGAATCACGGCTCGCGACCGGGCCGGCCCCGCCCGAGCTCGATTCGGGGCCGCTGCTCAGCGGGGCGAAGCCGATCGTGCTCCAGCTAATTGGGGTGGCGGTGATCGTCGGCTTGATTGGCGGTGGATTGGCGCTGTCGCGTTCGCCGACTGAGCCGCCGCCGGTGGTCGCCACGCGCAGCGCAGCCGCGGAGGCGGTCGAGCCCGAGCCGGCGTTGGAGCCCGAACCCGCAATTGCGCCTGCGCCGATCGTCGAAGAGGTCGAAGAGGTCGAGGCCGAGCCCGAGGCCGAGCCCAAACCGCCGGAGCCGGGCGAGGGCGCGACCACCCGCAAGCTCGCGCCCAAGCCGGCGCCCACGGTCGCGCCCAAGTCCCTCGCCGATGAAGTCGCGCTCATGCAGGCGCTATCGACCGCGCTCAAGCAGGGACATTCAAGCAAGGTGCTCGGGCTCGTCGCCGAGCATGAGCGCGACTTTGCGGCGGGCCAGTTCATCGAGGAGCGCCAGGCCGCGAAGGCGCGGGGATTGTGCCAATCGGGGAAGCTGGCGGCGGGACAAAAGCTCGCGGCGAGCTTCGCTTCGCGCTGGCCAACGTCGATTCACTTGGCCGCGGTCACGCGTGATTGTGGTGACGGGTGATCGCCGCGAGCGCGAGTTGGCTCCCGCCGCGCCCGTCCCCACGGATGCGCATGCGGCGCCAGCTGCGGGCCGGGCTTGGGTTTGGACGCGACTTCAGGTCAAGGCCACCAATTATCTGGGCGATCAGCGGTGTGTGTTCTTTGGTGAAAATGCGTGGCAAGAGCTGGAGGTTTGGATCCTGGCTGGGCAGCGCGATCTGCCCAGGGAATGGGTTTGGCAGGACGTGCGCAGGGAGCGAGACCCTAAGGAGACCTACTACGATGTATATGCGGCCAAGCGCGGCGTGGCGAACGCCGCCTATGAAGGCCGGGAAGTCCTTGCGAAGGAGGCCGCGCGAAACTATAGGCGAATTCGACGGCTCTGCCGTGAGGACGTGCTCGCGCTCGAGCAGCGTGTGAACGGTGCATTTGAAAAGTAGGCCCCTGCGCACTGATCACGCCGGCCGCAGCAGGGCCGCGTTGCGGCGAATCACCTCGGGGTCCATGAACGGGATCCCGTGCGCGACCCCAGGCAAGACCTCGAGCACGGCCTGCGGCAGCCGGGCCGCGAGGATGTCGCTATTGCGTGGGGGGACCAGGCGATCCTGATCGCCGGTCACGACCCGGACCGGTGCGGTGATGCGATCGAGGCGATGGCCGGTGGAGTGGGTGCTGATCGCCCCGAATTGGCCAATGAAGCTGCGTCGCTCGGGCGGGCGCTCGCGCATCAATCGGACCCAGCCTTCGAGGTGTTGCCAGGCGTTGGGCAGCTCGCTGTCGGGCAAGACTAGGCGCGCGAGCGACTCGAGGTCGCGGCGGACCGTGAGCGATGAGCCAAACAGGGCGCGCAGGGTGATGAGGTCCGGGAGCTTGCCGAACGGCAGGCCTGGCCAGGTCGCCATGAGCACCAGGCCGGCGACCCGCTCGGGGTGACGCAGGGCGAGCTGCTGGCTGATCATCCCGCCCATCGAGATGCCGGCGATCACGGCCTTGCGTACGCCGACGGCGTCGAGCATGGCGGCGACGTCGTCGGCCATGTCGCCCATGGTCCATGGGCGTCGCGGAAGGTCGCTGTGGCCGACGCCGCGGTTGTCTGGGACCAGCACGTGCCACGGGAGCTCCGGATCATTGGCGAGCAGCTCGGGCATCCCAAACCAAAACCTGCCGTCGAGCATCAGGCCTTGGATCATCACCAGCGTCGGATTGCTGGGCGAGCCGTACTCGCGGAAGTGGATGCGGTGGTCGCCGGTTCCGGTCGCGTAAGGCACCCAATATTCTTAGTCGGTCGATCGCCCGCTGACCAGGGCGCCGATCACATGCGCCCGACAAAGCCGAAGCTCACGCCGCGCAGCTCGCCCCACCCGCCGCGCGCGGGTGAGCCGACGGAGCTCGCGTACAAGGGCGTGATCGTGGGTGTGAGGCTGCCGAGGAAGGTCGCCTCGCGCCAGCTTCGATAGCTCTTGCGGCGCACGAAGCCCCAGCTCAACGCGCCGACGCCGACCGCCACGCCGGTCGCTCCGATCCCCAACAAGGTCGGCGTGAGCGGCCCGTCGAAGCCCTCGGCTTGGCGGGCTCGACCGGCGGCGGCGAGCAGCGTGACCCCACCGACGAGCACGCTGATGGTCCCGCCGACGAGCAGGCCGTCGCCCGTGGGGTGGCCTTCGTGGCTGGCGTAGATCCGCCAGTCGTTGTAGTTGCGCCTCGCCTTGGCGCCGCGGACCAATAAATAGGTGCCCAAGCCCACGCTCGCGAGGGCGATGGGGATGAAGGTCGCGGCGACGAATTGCTGGTTGCCGGCTTCACGCGAGCCCTCGACGACCACCGCCGCGGCCGCGCCGACGCCCAGGGCGATCGCAAAGCCGCCACCGACGAGCCGACCGCTGCCGTCCGGAGGCGGGGGCGGCGGCGGCAGGTTGAACGCCGGCTGGATGACCGTCGCGCTCGGGCCGAACGGGCTCGCCTGCGCGGGCGCGGGCGCGGGCTCGGGCGCGACGGTCTCTGGTTCGTGCAACCAGTCGTCGTCGGTGGGTTCGACTGGCGCGAGCAGACCGAGCGGTGCGGCCAAGGACGCGACGAGGAGCAGGGTGGGCATCGGCTGTGAATGTATCCTCGAGTGCGGCGCCGAGTCTCGCGCCTCAGTCCGCGCGCGCGACGTCGAGCTCGGGGAAGTACCGAGCACGGACTCGGCCACACAGCTCGACGAGGTTGGTCAGCGAGCGGGCATGGGTCGTGATCGGATCGTTGAACGGGGCCTCGATCAGGTTCCCGATGTAGCCGAACACCGTCGCGTCGAGGGTCGTCGGCTCGTCGCTGCCCATCGCCCAGGTGTTGTCGCCGACCAAGGTCGACAGGGCGTCGAGGTCCTGCCGGGACAAGAGCGCGGCCTCATCGAGCTGATGCCGACCCCAGCCATGGCCGTGAGCGGCGGCGTCGATGCCAGCCTTGATCTGGTTGGCGACGGCCTCGCGGATCTCGGCGCTGGCCCCGGGGACCAGGATGTCGGCGATGATCTCGCGGTAGATCACCCAGTTCTCCGGGATCATGTAGCGGGTCGTGTACAGGCACCAATAGGTGTTCTCTTTGATCATGCGACGAACGGCGGTGGCGATGCTGCGGTCGCGGGGCGAGAGCCCGCGATCGAGATCGATCCCGCGGGTGTCGGCCATGTGCTGGATGATCAGCGTCGAGTCACCCATGACTCGCTCACCTTCGATGATGTAGGGGATCTTGCCCTTCGGGGCCTTGTCAAATTCGAGCGGCGGCGTCTCGTACCCAACCTCGGCCATGCGAAACCAAGTCTCGAGCTTGGCGCAAGCCGGGCTGTTGCTGGGTAGCCGCCAGAGTGGGGGGGTCGTGTGGAGCTGGACGGGAGGCATCACCCGACGATAGTCGATCTCCGCGCGGTGCGCTGGGCTCGAGTGGGGTATCATCAAAGGCGAACGTGCCCCTCCGCGAACGAGTCGCTGGCTTCGAGCACTCACCGCTCGCTGCGTGGGTGTCGTCGGTCGAGCCAACCCGAGTCATCTGGGCGAACGCGCCCGCGCTCGAGCTCTGGAGCGCGAGCGATCTCGACGAGCTGTGCGCCCGGGACTTCTCGAACCAGTCCGAGGCGTCATCCAAGCAGGCTCGGACATGGGTGGACGCATTTCGGGCGGGCACCCTCGACTTCGTCGAAGCCGACTGGACCGTGTACCCGCGCGGCGTCCCGCGACGAATTCGGATCTTCATCTCGGGGATCATGCTCGACGATGGGCAGCAGGGGCTGCTGCAACAGGCGATCCGCGCGGACGCGCCGATCGATCCGGTGATCCTGCGCGGCGCCGAGGCGATCCGACACGCCTCGTTGGCGGTCGCTTTGTTGTCGACGAGCGGCGCGGTCCTGAGCCGAAACCCCGCGCTCGAGCACGCGGTTGGCCTCGACACGCCGCTGTCGCGGTGGTTCGAGGAGCCCGGCGCCGCCGCCGAGATCCTCGCGGTCGCGGGCCACGGCGCGGTCCATCAGGCGGAGCTGAGCTCGCGCGCCTCGGGCCAGCTTCGCTACTACACCCTCGAAGCCCGCAAGGTTCAGGATCCGGTCAGCGGCGAGGACTCGATCCTCGTTCACCTGCTCGACGAGACCGCGCGGCTCGGGGCCGAGCTCGACGCCGAACGCAAGGGCCGCCTCGTCAACGAGCTGCAGCGCGCGCTCGCGATGGTCGAAGAACAAAAGCAGCGCTGGCGGGCGCTGGTCGACAGCGCGCCCGACGTCGTGATGATCATCAACCGTCAGCGCCGCGTCGAGTTTACCAACCGTCGCGGGGCCGAGGAGCTCGTCGGTCAGCCGATCGAGGCGCTGTTCGACAGCGAGTCGCGTGCGCAGGTGATCGAGGCGATCGAGCACGTGTTCGCAACCGAGCAGACCCATGCGTTCGAGGCCAGCTCGAGCGGGGGCTCACGCCAGCACAGCATCCGCCTCGGACCCATCCATTCCGAGGGCGAGCTCGAGCGGCTGACCTTGATCTCGAGCGATGTCACCGAGCACCGGGCGATCGAGCACCAGCTACGCCACTCACAAAAGATGCTCGCGATCGGCACGCTCGCCGGCGGCATCGCCCATGACTTCAACAATTTGCTGATGGTCATCAGCGGCTCATGCGAGCTCGCGACCCTCAGCGCCGCGGCTGGCCGCGACGTCCAGCCGCTGCTCGACGAGATCGCCGCCGCGACCGAGCGCGCGTCGACCTTGACCCGGCAGCTGCTGGCGTTCAGCCGCAAGCAGGTGCTCCAGCCCAAGCGCCTCGACCTCAACCTGCTCGTGCGCGAGATGGGTAAGCTGTTCGCTCGCGTGATCGCAGAGGGCATCACGCTCGAGCTAGCGCTCGACGAGCGCCCCTGCTGGATCATCGCCGACCCCGGGCAGATCGAGCAGGTCGTCATGAACCTGGTCGTCAACGCGTCCGACGCCATGTCCGACGGCGGCGTCCTGACGATCGCCACGCGCTGGTCCTCCGCGCACGGCGAGGAGCTGGTGCTCGAGATCGCGGACACCGGCGTGGGCATCGGTCGCGAGCTGCAGTCGCGGATCTTCGAGCCATTTTTTACGACCAAGGCGGTCGGAAAGGGCACGGGCCTCGGCCTCGCGATGGTTCACGGGATCATCGAGCAAAGCGGCGGACGGATCACCGTCGAGAGCGAGCTTGGCCACGGCACGCGCTTCGAGATCTGCCTGCCGCGGGCGGCTAGCAGCCCGTGGTGAAACCCATCGCGGCTCAGAGTGCGTCATTGGGGCCCGAGGCCAAGGACCGAAACCGCAGTTGTACTGGGCGTACTACAAGGTTTCGGGACACAGGGATCGGGCCCCAAGGGCGTGCTCTGAGTCGTGAGGGGGTTTACCACGGGCTGCTGAAGCGCCAGGCAAAGCTGGAGAGACGTCGCGGATGAAAGAGCCGTACGAGGAAGGAGTAGCGCACCAACTCGACCCCGAG
>Ga0114946_10002371_pt1 | contig 12938 bp, 11 predicted proteins | sample WalLakDeSediment_FD_88676 | JGI IMG/M metagenome (GOLD analysis project Ga0114946, IMG submission 88676) | Lake sediment microbial communities from Walker lake, Nevada to study Microbial Dark Matter (Phase II) - Walker Lake 11/02/13 Deep Sediment | ecosystem: Environmental > Aquatic >...
CTCTTCTCCCAAAAAACCCAATCCATCACCAGCGATTTCGCCCAGGAAAAGGAGATGAGCTTCCTGGAAGAAAAAGTCACCTCCACTGGGAAATTCTACTTTCAGAAAGAGAACCGGCTGCGCTGGGAGTACCTCAAACCCTATCATTATGTCATTATCCTTAACAACAACCGGATCAGGATCATCGATGAGGGCGAAGTGAAAGATTACGATGCCGGTTCCAACCGGATGTTCGTCGAAATCAGCGGGGTGATGAGCGGCCTGGTGGACGGCACCCTGCTTCAAAGCGGCCAGTTTGACCAGACATGGCACGAGGCAGCGGGATATTACCGTGTTATCCTGGTCCCGCGGGAGACAATGATGAAAGATTATTTATCCAGGATAGCGCTCAAATTGAACAAACAGGACTTTTCGGTGGATGAACTGAAGATGTTTGAAAAATCGGGCGATTACACCCTGATCACCTTCCGGAATAAAAAGATGAATGAAGCGATCGCTGCTGACATATTCAACGTGGATTAGCATCCTGCTGCTGGCTGCCGTTTCCTGCAAAACGCCGGGCCTGGCGCTTTCCGGGAGAAAAGCCGTGAAGGCATACTCTGCCTTGGCAGACGGCTCCTTTGACCGGATGGATTTAAAAGCCAGGATCAGTTACAAGGAAAAGGAGCTGGCCGGCCGCATGATCATCAAAAATGACGGATCCGGCTTATACCGCATCGCTTTTTTCAACGAACTGGGCATGACCTGGCTGGAAGCAGCTTATCATCCGGGTCATCCCAAAAAGAACCTCATGATCCGCCAGGTATCCCCGCTGCTGAACCACCCGAAAACCCTCAAAAGCCTCGAAAAAAGCTTTCAACACTTATTTGAAGGAGGAACCGGAAAAAATACCAAAACAACAGAAACCACCGTCGATAAATCCGATATCACCATAAAACTAAACAACGGCTTCACCCTACACCTACAATTATAACAACCTAATGTCCACCTAATGTCCACTTAATGTCCACTTAATGTCCACTTAATGTCCACTTAATGTCCACTTTATGACCCGTCTCCACACCATCACCCGTCTGACAAAGGAAGGCAGCACCTTCACCGCCACGATCACCCTCGATCCCGGACACCCCGTATTCGCAGGTCATTTCCCGGGCCAGCCTGTGGTTCCCGGTGTCTTCCTGGTGGAAATCATATCCTCGGTTATTTCTCAAATGACAGGTAAAAAACTGATCGTTACTGAGATCGCCAATATCAAGTTCCTGAGCATGATCGATCCGTCAGAGCATTCCGTTCTATTGATCGATGGTTCGATTGTTGAGGAACAAGACAATGCTTTTAAAGTAAGTGGCAGGATATATTATGAAGATGTTGAATTTGCAAAATTCAAAGGGATGTTGCTGGAACCTCTATAATGGAATGATTTGTGTGTCATAAAATCATATATCATTTTTTCGTTACTTTTGTCCTGATCTTGATTTACCAAACAGTTAAACAATAAAACCATGAAAAACCAGGCTCTTACATTTTTTGCAAGCTTTGCTGCACTATTGGCCTTGCTGGCCTTCACGTATCCTTCTTGTAAAGTTTCAGCCACGACAGGTAGTCTTCCCCCGGAGGAGCTGGCGTTAGGCTTTCCGGAAGAGGTGACCAAATTGCTCGAAAACTCTTGCTACGATTGTCATATTAATTCAGCCCGAAATGTCAAGGCAAAATCGAAACTGAATTTCTCAAAGTGGAACGACCTGTCGGATGCACGAAAGATCGCCAGGTTGGATGAAATATGTAAAACCCTGAAAGAAAGCGAAATGCCCCCTTCGCGTTACATTTCCAAAAACCCTGACCGCGCATTGGACAAAGCACAGAAAGAGCTTCTTTGTGAGTGGACCGAAGGGGAAATCAACAAAATCATGGGCGAATGAAAAAGATTCTGAAGATCCTTATGCTGGCGGTTATCGCTTTCCTGGTGATCATTCAGTTTTTTCCGCCGGAGAAGAACGACAATATTGTCAACCCGATGGACGATATCATTTTTCACCTGGACATGTCTTCCACCGTAAAACGTAATATTGTGAACGCCTGTTACGACTGTCATTCCAACCGGACGCGTTATCCTTTTTACAACCGGATCGCGCCGGTTTCGTGGATAATGGCCAGGCATATCCGGCAAGGCAAGGAAAATCTGAACTTCTCCGAATGGGGGAACTACGACAGGAGAACCCAGATTTCACTGCTCACGGCTATTTGCGACGAGATCGTTTCCGGAGAGATGCCACTGAAGGGGTATGTCATGATGCACAGTAAGGCCGTCCTGAATGAAAAGCAGGTGGATGAGATCTGTGAATGGGCGGATGAAGCGGCTGAACAGGTCATGAGCCCGGCTGAATGACATTTAATGATATCCCAGCTCCCTGTCCATGCCCGAATCAACCCTGAGCGAACAGTTTAACACGCTGGGATGCTGTGTCATCATCCCTACATACAACAATGCCGGAACGCTGGAGGAGTTGATCCGGAGCGCACTGACTTACACCGGAAATATTATTGTGGTCAACGACGGTTCGACGGACCGCACCCGGTCAATCCTGCAAAAATTCCCGCAGATCGTTACCATCAGCCTGACGAGGAACAAAGGCAAGGGATTCGCGATCCGGACCGGTTTCCGGGAGGCGCTTAAGAGAGGATACCGGTATGCGATTACGATTGACTCCGACGGGCAGCACAGTCCGGATGACCTTCCCCGGTTCCTCGAAAAAATTGAAGCGGAACCGTATTCACTGATCATCGGGGCACGGAACCTCGACCAGGATGGCGTCCCGGGAGGGACCACCTTTGGGAACCGTTTCTCCAACTTCTGGATATGGGTCGAAACAGGCTATAAGCTTCCCGATACCCAATCAGGTTATCGACTTTATCCCATAAAAAAACTTGAAAAAACGCGATTCATCACCCGGCGCTTTGAGTTCGAGATAGAAGTGCTGGTGAGATCGGCCTGGAAAGGCATACCACTGGCCACTGTTCCGGTCAGTGTAGTTTATCCCCCGAAAAAAGAGCGGGTTTCGCACTTCAGGCCTGTCACCGATTTTGCCCGCATCAGCCTGCTGAATACTTTCCTGACACTCATCGCCCTGTTCATCGTATGGCCTTTTCGGTTCTTAAGAAATCTCAACCGGGAGAACATCCGGAAATTCATACGCAACGAATTGTTCAATCCGAAAGAATCGAACCTGACCAAAGCCTTATCAGTAGCCCACGGAATCTTCTGGGGCATCGCGCCGGTTTGGGGCTGGCAGACCGCGATTTCCATTTTCCTGGCATTTGTCTTCAGGCTCAATAAAATGATTACCCTGGTGGCGGTAAATATCAGCATCCCTCCGATGATCCCGCTTATCCTGTGGGGGAGTTACAAAACGGGCGGCCTGCTGCTGAATAAACATGCTGACCTCCTATTCTCAAAAAATATCACTTTCGAAGTGGTAAGGGATAATCTTTTGCAATACATCCTCGGAGCATTTGTCCTGGCAGCCGCTATGGCCGTCGTCAGCGGATTATCCACTTATATCATCCTGATTATTTTCAGAAAGAAACGGACAGGGGATATGAGTCCCGAATCTTCCACCGGTCAAAATCATTCCGGCTAAAAACAGAAAGAAGCGTATTTTTGCGGCGCCGATGGGAGGGTTTTTTTCAATATGGTATGAATATTCCAGGAAGAACAAATTATTGTTTTCCCTGATGATCGTGATCGTCATTGCCGGGCTGGTTTTCCTGGCCGGCCGGCTGCGATTCACCGAAGATATCTTCAAAGTTGTACCCGCTAATGAGAAGGTTGAGCAATTCTCCCGCCTGTTCAGCCATTCGGCCTTCTCCGACCAGCTTGTCGTGTATATCACCGCTACCGGCGATACCACCGCCTCACCCGAAGAGCTGATCCGTTTCGGCCGGGAATGGGCCGATTCGGTCAGGATAAAACTGATGCCTGACTATGTCAGTGCAATCCGTTTTGATATGACCGATACGGCCGTCCGTCAGGTTTACGGCGAATTTTACGACAATCTTCCGGTGTTCCTTGACGAAGAAGATCTCCGGAGGATGGAGTCCCTCACCGACCCGGAGCACATCCGCGAGGCCATGCGGAAAAACTACCGCTCCCTGATGACACCGGCCGGGTTTTCGATAAAGGATTACATCACCCGTGACCCGCTCGGGCTCACTGCGCCCGCCCTGGAAAAACTCAACGCGCTGCAGGAAGACGACAGTTACCGAGTTTACCAGGGACATCTTTTTTCGGCCGACCTGAAACACCTGATGATCTTCCTGAAACCTGCCCACCCTGGTACTGAGACCCGGGAAAATGCCATCATGCTCAAAAAACTTGAAGAGATCTCAGAAAATCTCACGGCAAGCCACTCCCCTGCAATTAAAACCGGATGGTTCGGCACCGCTGCCGTATCGGTCGGCAATGCCAGCCAGATACAGCGCGACATTTTCATCACCGTCGGCCTGGCCATGATCTTCCTCTTCCTTTTCATCACCATCTATTTTCGAAATGGCCTGGTGTTCCTGGCCATATTCCTGCCGGCCGTCCTGGGAGGCTCATTCTCGCTGGCGATGCTGTTCCTGTTCAAAGGTGAGATATCGGCTATCTCACTGGGCTTCGGGGCAGTCTTGCTGGGCATCTCCATCGATTATGCCCTGCACTTCCTGAATCATATCCGTGACGAAGGGGATGTGCGCACCACCATACGCGATCTGTCGAAACCCATTATGCTCAGCAGCCTCACCACGGCAGGCGCATTTTTCAGTTTGCTACTGGTGCGGTCGGAAGCCATCCGCGACCTGGGATTCTTCGCCGGGTGCAGTGCGCTGGGCGCAGCCGTTTTTACCCTGGTCATCCTACCGCAACTCGCGCACCTCTTTACCCGGAAATTGCCCCGGTACAGCTTTATCTCCAGCAGGATCAGAAAACTGGCCTCTTCGAAGCTTGAAAATAACCGATACCTGAGGTGGGGAATCCTTCTGGTCACCATCATCCTCATTTTCTTCGCCGGAAAAGTTAAGTTTGAAAGCGATATGAGCCGGATGAGCTTTGTGAGCGACGAGTTGAAGGAAAATGAAGCGGTGCTCGACCGGATCAGCGAATACACCCTGCGCTCCGTATATGTCATGTCGTCCGGTGAAGACCTCGACGGGGCCATCCGCAGCAAAGAAAAACTGCAAACTGAAATCAATCACCTGATGGAAGAGGGCCTGGTGAAAAAAGAGTTCTCAGCCGTCCATCTACTTGTTCCCGAAACTACCCAAAAGGAAAGGATTGCCCGCTGGAATGCGTTCTGGGAAGACAGAAGAGAGGTGGTTAAAGATGTGATCGAACAGGAGGCTGCAGCGCTGGGATTCAGACAAAATACATTCAATGATTTCTTTACCTGGCTCGATCGGGAATTTGAACCCAAAGCCATCAGTGAATTTGAAATCCTTGGCCAAACCATCCTGGAGCCATACCTGATCACCGACAGCAACCTAACGGCGGTTGTAACCATCATGAAAGTGAGGCAGGAAGATAAACCTGCCGTTTACAACCGGTTGGAAAATCAAGACAATATCTTCGTATTCGATAAACAATTCCTGACCAATACCTTTATCCGGCTCCTCAGCGAGGATTTCAACCGGCTGGTTATCCTGTCGCTGACGCTGGTATTCCTGATCCTGTTGATCTCCTTCGGTAGGATCGAACTGGCCATTATAACTTTTATCCCGTTGTTTATCAGTTGGATATGGACACTCGGGTTGATGGCGCTATTGGGCATCAAACTAAACATCTTCAATATCGTCATCACCTCCTTTGTCTTTGGCCTGGGCATCGACTACGGCATTTTCACCATGCAGGGACTGTTACAGCAATACCAATTCGGCCGGAATACGCTTCATTCCTACCGGGCCTCCATCATTTTGGCGGCAATTACCACCCTGGTCGGACTGGGAGCGCTCATTTTCGCCCGCCACCCCGCCATGAATTCCATGGCACAGGCAGCCATCGTCGGGGTATTCTCCGTCTGGCTCATCACCTGGGTAATGGCGCCGGTCCTCTTCCGCTGGCTCGTCTATATGAAAGACCGGAAAAGGCCAGTCCCCGTCACGTTCCTCGATTTCTACTTCTCCATCCAGTCATTGCTGATCTTCATCATCGGCAGCATTCTGCTACTGATCTATGGTATCATTGTCTTCAAATTACTGCGGGTAAAAAAAGGCATGTTAAAAGACTGGTTCCATTACGGAATGATGATCCTAACCCGGGGATTGATCTATTCCAATTTTATCTCACCGAAAAACATCATCAATCGTGACCCGGACGATCTGAAAAAACCGGCTGTGCTCATTGCCAATCATCAGTCGCATGTCGATATCGCCCTGATGCTGATGTTGCACCCGAAACTGCTGGAACTGACCAACGACCGCGTCCAGGGAAACAGGTTCTTCGGGCCGCTGGTGCGTATGGCGGAATTTTTCGCCGTTTCGGAAGGGATGGAGTCCCTGGCACCCAAACTCCGGAAAAATATCGAACAAGGTTATTCCGTGCTGATCTTCCCGGAAGGCACCCGGTCGCCCGACGGAAGGGTCCAACGCTTCCACAAAGGGGCGTTCTACCTGGCCAGGGAACTACAAATTGATATTCTGCCAGTTATTATCCATGGTTCGGGACATGCCTATTCCAAAGGAGAATATTTCCTCCGGGTTGGAAAAGCGACAATTAAATACCTGCCCAGGATTAGTTATGACGATGACCGTTTTGGTAAAGATTTGCTGGATGTGTCCAGGAATATCAGGCGATACATGGCGGATGAGTACCGGGAAGTAGCTCAAATGGCTGAAACCCCGGATTACTTTAAAAGCAGGCTGATAAAAAACTATATCTACCGCGGCCCGGTACTGGAATGGTACCTCAGGATCAAGCTCAGGCTTGAGAATAATTATACTCTCTTCCACGAAAATCTTCCAAAAGAAGGGCTTATCACCGACATCGGCTGCGGTTACGGTTTTATGACGTACCTGCTGGCATTTCTCTCATCCGCAAGGAATATCACCGGTATAGATTATGACAGGGATAAGATCGAAACGGCCAGGCATTGCCCCGCTAAAAACGACAGGCTGCATTTCATCTGCGGCGATGTGCTGGAAATGCCCTTGCAGAAAAGCCGTGCTTTTATCCTGGCCGATGTCCTCCATTATTTTCCTGAGGAAGAGCAGGAAAGATTGCTGATTCGTTGTATCGATAACCTGGAAGACGGTGGGGTGATCATGATCCGCGACGCCGACCGGAAAATGGAAAAGAAACATCTCGGCACGAAAATATCGGAGTTCTTCAGCACCCGGACCGGCTTCAACCAGACCCGGGGAGATAATAAGCAGCTGTATTTCACCAGCAAGGAAAAGATCCTGGATATTATGGAAAGAAAAGGTATGAATGTAACCATCATTGACGAAACAAAGATGACATCAAACCTGATATATATTTGCAAACTCAGAACTCAGAACTCAGAACTCAGAACTCAGAACTTTGAACTCTGAACTAATCATAGCCGGTGGCGGTCTCGGGGGCCTGGTGAGCGGGATTATCCTGGCCAAAGAGGGATATTCCGTCTGCATCCTGGAGAAAAACCTCCAGGCCGGGGGAAACCTGCAAAGCTTCACCCGTGATGGTCATAAGTTCAGCACCGGGCTGCATTATATCGGCAGCATGGAGGAAGGGCAGACGCTGCACCGCTTTTTCAAATACCTCGGGATTGCCGGTAAGGTTCCTTTAAAGAAGATGGACGAGGCAGGTTATGACAGGATAACGATCGGGGAAGAGGAGACGGTTTACCCCCATGCCATGGGCTGGGGGCATTTCAGCGAATCGCTGATGCGCTCTTTCCCGGGGGAGAGGGACTCCATCCCGGCTTATGTCAGTGCCATCAGGGGTGCCATCCGCGGGATACCGCTTTACGATCTCGAAAATGCCTTCTCCTATCACCTGGAACCCCATCAGCTCAACCGCTGCACGATGGCTTTTATTCGCTCACTCACTAAAGATGAGCGATTACAGTCTATTCTGGCAGGGGCCAACAGCATCTATCACGGCGCTTCCCTGCGGACGCCTTTCTACCTGCATGCCTGTATCCGGAACTCCTTTGTAAGCAGCGCATGGCGCATCAACGGCGGAAGTGACAAACTGGCCGGTGCCCTGGTTGAAGCATTTACTGAAGCCGGCGGTACCATCATTACCGATGCACAGGTCGACCGGTTTGAGTTCGAAGGCGATAAAATATCGGCAGCATGGTTGAAGGATGGCCGGAGGTTCGCCGGGAACCATTTTATCTCCAACCTGCATCCGGCGGCAACCATGCAACTGATTCCGCACGATCGCATCCGCAGGGTCTTCCGGCAGCGCATCGAAAGCATGGAAAACACAGCCGGTTTTTTCACCCTTTACCTGGTTTTTAAAAAGGACTTCTTCCCATATCTTAACTATAATCACTTTCATTACCACAGCGACGATTATTTCCGGGACATTCTGCCGGATGATCAGTGGCCGCATACTTACCTGGTCTATACGCCGTTTTATGAAGAAAGCCCAGGTTTTACACCGACGGCCAGCATATTATCATTTATGAAATACGATGACTATAAGCAATGGGACGGTTTGGCGCCGGATCAGCGGGGGAAAGATTACTATGATTTCCGTGAGATGGCTGCCCAAAAATTGCTGAATGTGCTGGAAAAGAGATACCCCGGGATAAGGAACGGGATTGAAAAGTATTATGTTTCCACGCCGCTGACATTCACCGATTTCACCGGAACGCCGCAGGGAAGCGGCTACGGCATCCTGAAAGATTGTGAAAACCCGGCCAGGACCATTGTCCTGCCGCGGACAAAGATCCCCAATCTTTTTTTCACCGGGCAGAACCTCAACATCCACGGTGTCCTGGGCACAACGATCAATGCGGTGATTACCTGTGCAGAATTCACCGGGTTCAGGTACCTTGTCAATAAGATCATCCATGCTTAAGAAACGGTTCATACGGAATCTGGTCCGGCTGGCATTGGTGCTGGCAGCGCTTTTCATGGCTTTATGGGTATTTTACCGGATCAGCACGGTCGTGAATGAGCCTGGGATCCCGTTGGCTGAAAAGAGGGAGATGGTCCGGATCGCATTGAATGACAGCAGTTTTGTTTGCGGGAACGGTTGGTTGCGGAAAAGCCGGGAGGGCTGGTGGGAGATGTACCTGGAGGGATCTCCGTATGAGATTGGTTATGCACACGGCCTGTTGACAGAAGAACTGATGGCCTGGCAGGAAAAAGCCTTCACCGAAAAACTGGCAGAGTTCCTCCCAACTAAATTCTACCAGCGTTTCATGCTGACCTTTGTCAGGTTTTTCAACAGGAACCTCGTCCGGTACGTGCAACCGGAATACCGGAAAGAGATCTTTGGGATATCCCGTTCGGCTCCACCGGAGTATGATTTCATCGGGCCGGCCTATGCGCGCATGCTGAACTACCATGCGGCGCACGATATCGGCCACGCCGTGCAGAACATGAACCTGGTGGCCTGCACCGCTTTCGGGGCCTGGGATGACGGCACCGCCGACAGTTGCCTGCTGATCGGCCGGAACTTCGACTTTTATATCAATGACGATTTCGCTGAAAACAAGATCCTTTGCTTTATCAAACCTGACAGCGGTTACAGTCTTGTTTCGGTTACCTGGGCAGGTTTTGCCGGGGTGGTCAGCGGGATGAACGAAAAAGGACTGACAGTAACGCTGAACGCGGCCAAGTCGTCGATCCCTTTGGGCGCTAAAACACCGGTTTCGCTGCTGGCCAGGGAAATCCTGCAATACGCGGCGAATATCGATGAAGCCATCGCCATTGCTCAATCACGGGAAACCTTTGTCGCCGAATCATTCCTGATCGGATCGGCCATCGACCGGAAAGTGGTGGTGATCGAAAAGATGCCGGAGGAAATGGCAGTCTATGATCCGGGTGAAAACATCCTATTGCTCACCAATCATTTTCAGTCTGAAAGATTTCTGCATGACCCCCTGAATGTGGAAAACATGGAAAATGGCATCTCGACCGGCCGTCTGGAAAGGTTGCGCGAACTGGTGGATGAACATCCCCCCATGACAGTTGAAGATGCCGTAGCGATCCTGCGGGATGACCGGGGCACCGGCGGCGAAGCGCTGGAAAGGGGCGATGAAAGAGCCATCAACCAGTACATTGCCCATCATTCCATCATCTTTCATCCTGAATCTAAAACCCTGTGGGTTTCCAACCCTCCCTGGCAGCTCGGCGCCTTCCACGGATATCATCTTGACCTCATCTTTATTCACGGCTTGAACGGCATTAATATACATCCGTTGTTTGATGCAAGTTTGACAGTGGATGCTTACAGAAAATAGTCATTTGCTGCGCGTAATTTGTTGCGCGTAATTTGCTTCGCGTCATTTGCTTCGCGTCATTAATAGACATTAGGTTGTAACTTTTTCTCCTGCCTCCTGTCTTCTAACTTCTAACTTCTATCTTCTAACTTCTATCTTCTATCTTCTCAAAACAAAAACATCTATCTTTGTACATCTCAATACACCAAAAATGAACCGAAAGAGAGTGCGGATTATCTGCATGGTGCTGCTGATCGGCCTGATTTACGCGGGTTGCAAGCATGAACCGGATGATTTTATACCGGATCCCGATCCTGACCCGGACCCCGATCCGATTACCCATCCCTGTGACCCCGACACGATCTATTTCGAAAAGGATGTACTGCCGATCCTTATGTCGTCATGCGCCAAATCGGGTTGCCATGATGCCACCGCCCAGGATGGCGTCCGGCTCGACAGTTATGCGGCCGTGATGAACTCCAATGTCGTTAAACCGGGAAACCCAGATGATAGCGATATATACGAAGAGATAACCGAAGATGACCCGGACAAGATCATGCCGCCGCCACCGAATGCCCCCCTTGATGACGCACAGATAGAGATCATCCGCAAATGGATAGCCCAGGGGGCGCAGAACCTGTTCTGCGATGATATTTGTGATACGGTGAACGTGACTTTTTCCGGGACTATCTGGCCACAGATTATCCAGGCACATTGTTTCGGTTGCCACAACGGCGCAGGCGCTTCCGGCGGCGTAAGGCTGGAGGACCACAGCCAGATCGCAGCCTCGGCCGTGATACCCGCAGGCCAATACGGCAGCCTCTGGGGTACTGTTACACACGCTGCCGGTAATTCACCCATGCCCCAAAACCAGGATAAGCTTTCAGATTGTAAAATAGCCCAGATCAGAAAATGGATCGGTGATGGAACACCGAATAATTAGTTTTGAGTTTTGAGTTTTGAGTTTTGAGTTATTGCTTAACAATTTATCAGTTTGACAATTTAACACTTTCATTTTGAATAAATTAATAATACTTGCTCTGCTTATACTCGCCGGTTGCTATTATGACAACGAAGAGGAACTGTATCCGAACCAGAACACCGGCTGCGATACAACCAACGTCACTTTTGCCGGCACGGTGCTGCCGGTGATCGATGCCAACTGCAAGACATGCCACAGCGGTGGCTTTCCGCAGGGGAATGTGAGGCTGGAAGATTATGCTTCCATTTCTGCGGCAGGTAAAATCCCGGAAGGGCAATATGGAAGCCTGTATGGATCCGTCAACCACAGCCAGGGGAATTCTCCCATGCCGAAAAACGGTAATAAGCTGCCGGATTGTACGATAAAACAAATCAAAGCCTGGATTGATGCGGGAACGCCGAATAATTAGTTTTGAGTGTTGAGTGTTGAGTGTTGAGTTGGGGACTTTGTAAATTTGTAAAAAGCAAACAATAGAACAATAGAACAATAAAAAGTATTCCCATGAAAAAACTTTTGATCATTCTGCTGGTGCTGCTGGTGGTTGTTGCCGCGGCAGCTTTTTACGTGTACAAGTATGTTTACAACAAGCCTCATCCCGATTATGAACAAGTGGACGCTGAGCTCTCCGTCCGGGCCAAGAGGTTATGGACCGATTATTCTATGAATAAAGAGATCGCCGATGGAAATTACACCGGGAAAATCCTCGAGATCGAAGGCACGATCATGCGAGTGGAAGAGGTGGACGATATGGTGATCGTTGTTTTTGCATATCGCCAGGGTGATTTTAGCGATGAAGGCATCCGCGTTACCATGCTGCCGAAGTTCCATCAGGCCGCCAAAGGGATAGATCCCTTTAAACCTGTCACAATCAAGGGACTTTGCACCGGATACAACGGTATCGATGTCATCGTCGAAAACGGATCGATCGTCGGGACCCAATGATTCCATTTTAACCTAATTCTTTCGCCATGAAACCAGGATTATACATTCTTGGCATTTTATTATTGTTCTGTCTTCAGTCACGTTCACAGGACCTGATGGATCTCTTCGGAGAAGAAGAACCTAAAACCGAATATACCTATGCTACCTTTAAAGCATCAAGAATCATTAACGGACAAACCATAGAGCTCCCACCGAAAGGAGCGCTGAATTTTGTCATCTCCCACCACTTCGGAAGGGTCAACTCCGGCTGGTACGAATGGTTTGGCCTCGACCAGGCCAATATCCGGTTCGGGTTTGAATATGGCCTTACCAACTGGCTGGCGATCGGCGTGGGAAGAAGTTCCGTGAGAAAAACTTACGATGGTTCGGCGAAGGTCAAATTTCTCAGGCAAAGTTCTGGCGTCCAAAATATGCCTGTCACCATGACATATTATACCAATGTAGCCATCACTGCCCTGAAATGGCAGTACCCCGAGCGAACCAATTACTTCACCTCAAGGATGGAATACCTGCATCAACTGCTCATTGCCAGGAAATTCGGGCCAAATGTTTCGTTTCAGGTCATGCCGACTTACATCCACCGCAACCTGGTGGAAACGAAG
>Ga0114946_10002372_pt1 | contig 12936 bp, 19 predicted proteins | sample WalLakDeSediment_FD_88676 | JGI IMG/M metagenome (GOLD analysis project Ga0114946, IMG submission 88676) | Lake sediment microbial communities from Walker lake, Nevada to study Microbial Dark Matter (Phase II) - Walker Lake 11/02/13 Deep Sediment | ecosystem: Environmental > Aquatic >...
AAAGAATCATGGGTATTGAAGAACTGAATGAAACCGCTCTTGTCAACATGGATGATCTCGCATCGTCTCTCCCTGCTGTGAAAGCACCGGAAGTCGCCGAAGAAGCCGGACGATCATACCTGCCATATATCAATATCGTGCAGGGGCTTTCCCGCCTGTCACAGCCGCCATTTCAGGAGAGGATTGGATCATTGATCCTGCATGGTGGGAAAGACATCTACGAGAATCTGGGCAATGAAGTTGACATATTCATTGTGGATGTGCGTCACAAGGCCATGTCTTTCGCAGGTAACAAGGTTGCGGTGTACTTTGACAAGGATTCCGCCGAGTTTCAAGATGTTGTTGCCAAAGCTGACATGCGTGTCCCAAAGTATTCCTACGGCTACGAATTTCTGATATACATTGGATCTTCGGGCAAATTCGCGACGATATATTGCAACAACCCCTCACTGCGTCTCGCGGCAGGTCGCCACTTTGCAGCCGAAGGATGTATGCGATGCATCCGTACATTGAAATCGGAGTTCATCCCTTATGAAAAAGGTGACTTCTGGACAATGATCACCACGGAATGTGAGACCCCACTGCATATCCCGCCAACCCGTGAACAATTGATCGAGCAGATCGACGCCTTCCAGAAGGTGGACGTGGTCATGGGTGAAGAAGAAGTGGAAGAGGGATCCGAAGTCCTTGAAGGACGGTAGGATCAAATGGAAAACCGGTCGTTGAGGATAATCCCAGCGAGCATCACTATGTTGAATCTTCAGTATTGGCAGCACTGGTGCGATCAGCGTGGCTGTGACAGACCAGTGACTTTCAAAGGATTAGTTGGGAGTTTGAAGATCCTTGAGAAAAAGGTCGGAAAGTTGCGAGCCGCGACTTTGGTGCAGCTGGGATTTTTCTTCGACGATCATTATGAGATACCTGGTGTAGGGCTGGTGTTACTAGATCAATCCTCACCGAACGACAGATTGTTTCTTGGACAGGCATCAGTCTTACACTGGGTCTCATTGAATGATAAGAAAATCAACGATCAATTACGGAGTATAGGGGTGCTGGGTTGGTGGAACTCATAAAGAGAAGAGAAAAGGAAAGAAAAAGAGAAAAGGAAAGAAATGGACTATATACAACGATACCAAGTGGAGATAGGCGAGACGGATAAGGAGATCATCTTCCGTTTCCCTTATAGCCACAGTCCAAATTGGACTAAGATGAAAGATGAATTAAAGATCTCCGCAGGGGCACGATTCAGTAAGAAACCAGAACCGCATTGGCGTGCGAAGAGGTCTGGGCGAGCATATTGGGTTATTGATCTTCTCAAAGGCATTGATCGTTATGCACGGTATCACGAAACCCCTCCTGAAGTCAAACCCAAACGTGATGTACTGTACGATCATCAAAAAGATGCGCTAAACTTCATATTGCACAAACGTCGTTGCATTATGGCAGGGGAAATGGGGACAGGGAAAACGTTGGTTTTGATCGAAGCGTTGGAAGCCATGCGCCCCAAGAGTGCATGGTATATTGCTCCGCGATTTGCGCTTGGTCAGATCAAATTGCTATTTCGACAATGGAAGTCAGAGGTTACTCCTCTGTTCTTTTCCTATGAAGAAATGAAGAAATTCATATATGATTGGCCAGAGGGCCGCCTCGCGCCGGATTGCGTGATCTTTGATGAGTCAGCCTACCTGAAGTCACCTTTATCTCAAAGAACCCTTGCCGCCATACACCTCTCTGAAGGTATGTTGCGCGATCATGCTGATCCTATTATAATTCTCGCATCAGGTGCTCCTGCGCCGAAAAGTCCTAAAGATTGGTGGTCACAGTGTGAAATTGCCTGTCCAGGGTTCATACGTGAAGCCAATATCTATGAGTTTGAAAATCGCCTTGCCTTGATCGAGAAGCAAGAATCCCTTGCAGGCGGCTCGTTCAGGAAAATCGTGACTTGGTGGGATAATGAAGAAAAGTGCAAACATTGTGGTGAGTTCAAGAAACACCCGAACCACACAAAGAAAAGGGCGGATAAGATCAAGGAGATAGATGCGGCGCTCAATGGTGGGCTATCTTCATTACTGAGCTTAACTGCGGAAATGACACATGTGGAGCATGACTTTGAGCCAAGTGTCAACGAAGTCGCAAAGCTACATGATCGCATGTCCGGTATGACTAAAGTGCAATTCAAAAAGGATTGCTTGAACCTTCCGGAAAAGATCTACAGGGTCATCAAATTGGAGGTCAAGCCAAGCACACGTCGAGCAATTTCGCTGATCAATCGGACCTCTACGAAAACCATCGAAGCGTTGACACGGCTGCGTGAGTTATCAGATGGCTTCCAGTATAAGCAGGAGCCTTCAGGAGAATTTGCCACCTGCCCACGTTGTGCTGGTACAGGTAAGGTGGATGAGCCAGGGTACGACATTTGCCCGAATTGCAAAGACGGCAAGATCGAGAAACTCAAGCGCGTCGCTCAGCGTGTACCCTGCCCAAAGGATGATGCTTTACGTGAACTATTGGTGGAATGTGAGGATCGCATCGTAATTTTCGGTGGCTTTACGGCAACCATTGATCGTGTCGTAGATCTGTGCAGTAAGGAAGGATGGGGCGTCATCCGCGTAGATGGAACAACAGCAAACTTACCAAATAGTTGTGACGTAACAGGTATTGACTTGGGTAAGGGTGATCTTTTCGAGAAAGAGGAGCATCCCCTGACGATCTTCCAAGACAAGGAGAAATACCCGCAGCCCATAGCCTTTGTGGCACATGCTGCGACAGCGAAAACCAGTTTGACTCTGACAGCATCTAATATGATCGTATACTACAGTAATACGTTCAATGCAGATGATCGTATACAGTCGGAAGACCGCATCCATCGTATAGGTATGGACCCCAATCGGGGAGCTATTATTGTTGATCTCGTACATCTTGAGTCGGACATGTATGTACGGGAGAACTTGAAAAAGAAGCGTGAATTACAATCGATCACGCTTGGCGAACTGCAAGAGTACATGAATGAAAGTGCCCAAGAAGGGCAAAGGAGTGCCCAAGAAGGGCAAAGGAGCGAACTATGAGAACATGCGCAATTGACTTTGAGACCGGTGGACTGGACCCGCACTTCCATGAACCTATTGGCGTGGCGATTATCCCTTTGAAGGATGACTTCACACCAGATCCAAGCTGTAAACCCTTCATTCGGGACATCGGTGTGGATCACCTTGATCGTCTGTCACCTATGGCCTTGAAGGTCAACGGTAAAACGGAAGCAGAAGTCGCCACCTTCCCTCCCCGCAAGACTGTATTGGCTGAGTTCTTTGAATGGTCAGCAGCGAATGGCAAGTTCGCACCACTGGCGCAGAATTGGGCCTTTGATCGTGGTTTCCTGCAAGCCTTCATTGATCCTACATACATCAAGCAAGACATCCTGTCCAAGTACGTGGACTATCGTGCCAGGGACCTCGCCCGTGTGGTCATGTTCGCCATCGACAAGGCGAAGATGCACGGTCAGCCGCCGCCTTTCAAAGGCACATCTTTGGGGAAAATCGCCGAGACTTTGGGTATTGAGAACCCTGCACCCCACACTGGCGAAGGTGACGCGATCACTGCGGCACTTTGCTATGCGAAATTGCTGAGTTTGTAACCAATAACCAATCTTCGTTGTTTCTTTCCTTAGTAGTATGAAGCAAGGGAAATAGGGAAGCAAGGGAAATAGGGAGAAGGATATGGATACTCTATTTGATGAATGTGAAGAATGTGGAAACGCCAAAGTGGTTGAAGACTGCCCCGAATGTGGTATGTCTCTCTGTGAGTACTGCCTGGATGAGCATGATTGCTTTGATTATGAGGAGGAATCATGTTAGCACTCCTCTTAATCGCACTGACGATCACGGCATTCTCAGCTGGCTGGCGATGGTATGCACTCATTCCACCCGCAGTGGCCCTCGCACTTGGACTTATTGCAGTGGAAACTGTAGAGATCATGGATGCTTGGTTCCTTGATATGTTTTTCTCAGGCATCGCATCATTTGTATTGTTTGCTATGACGATCAACCCATTGGAGAAGAAAAAGTAATGCACAAAGTTAGGTTCGACGATATATTCATTGACTATGCTCAAAATTCCAGAGGGGAAATCGCCCAAGAAGATGTTCTGGAATTGGCAATGAGTATAAAGCGGATCGGACTGTTGAACCCCATCACGGTGAAGAAATCTGATCCAGCGGTGACGGAGAAGCCTTATACGCTGGTTGCAGGTTATACGCGGTATCGTGCTTGCAGTGAGCAGTTAGGGTGGGAAGAAATTCCAATCATGATCACCGAGCAGGATACGTTCGTAGTTATGACTGAAGAGAATTTGAAAAGGGCGAATCTGTCACCACTGCAAGAAGCCAAGTGGCTTTATAGGTAGCACAGGGAGACCGGAATGTCCTTCCGTGAAATCGCCGTCCGTATTGATCGTAGCTTATCCTGGGTTCAAGGCAGACTGAAGATACTGGAGCTTGACACTGAACATCAGCGGCTGATCGATGCTAAGCAGATCACCATGAAAGATGTCAATGAGCTCTGGCAAAAGCAGCAGTCTCGCACGGAAAAGAAGCTCAAGGATATGAAGGATCAAGGAAAAGAGAACTACCAGAGGCAAAAAGCCGCCAGACCTACGAGACGTGTCCGCTCAAACAATGAGATACGATCATTGATACGTCAAATGGTTGAGCAAGGTGACTTCGGCACAACCGGTATTGTCCTCTTGAATTGGGCAATCGGTCAAGTCAATGACGCAGCGGTGAACGAAGCATTGGGCTATGAGGTAGACTTCAACAAGGAGGAAGAGGATTGACCCTATTATGAAAGGCATTACCCTAGATACCGAAACATGCGGGCTTCATGGACCAATTGTCCTGTTGCAATGGGCGCAAGATGATGGCCCCGTGCAGATGCTTGAGACATGGCGTGAGCCTGCGCAGAAAGTCTTGGAAACTCTTGAGTTTCTAACGACTGACAGGATCATTGGGTTTAATCTGACTTTCGATTGGTTCCATATTTGCCAGATGTATACAACCTTGAAAGTCTATCTTGATCGTTGGCCGACAATGAAAGATCACAACATAGACCCTGAAATGTATGCAGAATGTGAGCCTTTGGGCCGTGATCTCGATTGCTTAAAACCGCCAGGGGCATGTGATGTTATGATCTCGGCGCGCAATACGAAGCATCAGACGCTTATGGACAGGAAGAATATATACATCCGCAATATCCCTGATGCGTTGGTTGATGAGGTACAGCAGGAAATGAATCGTAGGCTGCCCTTCAAGCCCATATATTTCGCAAGGGCAAAGCGCATGGATACGATATGGCATGTGCAAGAGAGCAAGCGCGAAGGGTTCAAGAACCTATATGTGCGATTCGCACCGTCCACGAAACTCAAAGCCCTGGCTTCTGATGCCCTGGGCATTGATACCACGGAATTGGGGATGTTAGACCCACCACGATCACCGTTGGAATTAGGGTATGCCCCATTTGCCAAAGCCTTACAGAACATGAATCGTTGGAAAGGCTCTGGGAAGAAATGGTTCAAAGCCACAGAATGGCGTGGCTCATGGGTTGATCGTCTGGAGGACTTCATCAGTTATTGGGGATTTTATCCTCCTGCTCGCAAATATGCAGAAGACGATGTCATCTATACAAGGATACTGGCTGAAGAGTTTGGCCTGTTCGATGATGATGCAACCCTTGCCTGTATGGTTGGTGCAGTGCGATGGCGTGGCTTCAAGGTTGACTTGGATCAAATTCAAGCGTTGCGTGAAAGAGCAATCAAAGTCCGTGGAAGTATACCTACAGACTCCCGCGCTTGTATGCGATGGCTGGCTGCATCAATGGATGAGACTGAAGCTCTGGGCCTGCCAGAATGCACGGACAAAGCAGCTTTGCTGGAGATAATGCAATGGGACCCTGGGTATGAGCAGCTGGAAGAGATCAACAAAAGCAAAATCGGAGTAGATAAGAGAATCGAGCTCCTTGCCACTGTCGAATGGGAAGAAGAAGTATCGAAAAGGGCACATTTGATCCTTGAGGCACGTCATGCCATGAAGGAAATTGAACTATATGACAAACTCCTCATAGCCGGCAGGTTCCATGCCTCCTTCAAGGTATTAGGAACCCTGTCCAGCCGTATGTCTGGAGCAGATGGTCTCAACGCCCAGGGGATCAAAAAGGCAAAGTATGTGCGAAAAGCCTTTCCTCTGGCCTTCGATGGCTTCACCTTGTCAGGCGGTGACTTTGCATCATTTGAGGTATCAATTGCAGACGCAGTATATAATGATCCGAAACTACATGAAATACTCACAGGCAAGACCACTTGTGCATTCTGTGAAGGCGAAGGGTGTGATCGTTGTGATGACACAGGTGAAGAGAGTATAAAGGTTCACGCAGTATTTGGCACACACTTCTTCCCAGGAAAGACTTATCAAGATATTCGACGATCAGATGGCCAAGTACCAGATTACTATACCATATCCAAGAGTGGTTTCTTTGCTTGGTTGTTTGCTGGCACAGAGCATACACTGCATCAGAATTTAGGTATCCCAAGAGATATTGGTCGAGAGGGGATCAAATCCTTCGAGAAATCATATCCAAAGGTTCTTGAGAAGCGTTCTGAAGCAATGACCAAGTATGCGCCGATCAAACAGCCAGACGGTCTTGGTACAAAACCCATCTGGGGTGAACATGAGAAGGCAGTAAGCACACTTCTAGGGTTCTCAAGGCGGTTTGATTTAGAATTACAAGTATTGAAAACTTTGTTTGACATTGTTGAGAATCCGCCGCCACATTGGAACAAGGAAGGATACATTTATCGAAACGAACGTCAGCAAACGATATTAGGCGCGGCACGATCAGCTTTGTTGGGTGCAGCCTTTGCCATTCAAGGGAAGATGTCGCGTGTAGCGATCAATCAGCCTATTCAAGGCACTGGAGCGCAGATTACGAAGATTGTGCAGCGTAGACTATGGGATTTACAACCTCCAGGATACCATCCGTGGGTTGTCATCCCGATGAATATCCATGATGAACTCATGGTTCCTACTACTGATCCAGAGGCAGTTGCACTGGTTGTTCAGTCAACTGTTAAGGAGTATACGTCGGTTGTGCCTCTCCTAAAGATGGATTGGCATGAGAAACTTGAAACATGGGCCGATAAATGATCGGTTCACAAACGCGAAAGGACATCGCATGTACAAAGTAGTATTTGGTTGGTTGAAAAAGGGCGGAGTGCCCACCGGAGCGGAATTGCTAGCGTTGTATCAGCTCATGCTGCCAATTTTCAAGGAAATGCACGTTCGCCGGCCACCAGTCAAAGAAGTGGATGATCGCCTGGTGCAGGTGTACCCTGCGGTCTACGAGTGGTGGGCGCTGTACAGTAGCCGCCCGGCGGGGTATTGGCAGGGACTCAGCAGAGCTTTTCCGGAAGCCAAAGCATTGCGTGATTTGCGTAATGACGTGAAAATGATCGTCGCAAAACTGTATCCTCCGGCGCCAAAGAAGGCCAAAGCCAAAGCCAAAGCCAAGACCAAAGCCAAATAACACCACAGGGGAGCGGTTCATTGCGGGCCGCTCCCCACACCGGAGGAAGTATGCAACGATTACATAAGAGGAACTCGCCAGAGGCGAAAATACAGCAAGCAATTATAGAGTACTTGAAGATCAGGGATTGGGTAGTTATGCCCACACATGGTAACATGTTCCAGCAAGGATTCCCTGATCTTTATGCTTTGCACCACTTGTATGGTGCTAAGTGGATTGAAGTCAAAAACCCGTCGGCTTACAGTTTCACACCTGCACAAAAACGCTTCTTCCCGGTGATCCATGCAGCTTGTGAGGCTGTAGGGTCTAGTAGTTATCCTGGAGGTGTTTGGATACTCACTGCGGCAAATGATGATGAATATAAGAAACTTTTCAAGAAACCCAATTGGTACACATACATGATCGTATAGATCAAAAGGAACCTGAAAGTGAAACTGATCAAAGGTGATGTTTTCGATGGCCTCAAGCAGGTGGACAATGAGAGTGTGGATTGCTGCATTACGTCTCCACCTTATTGGGGCCTTCGTCAGTATAGTAATGATCCACGAGAGATTGGTCAGGAGGAATTTTATACTGAATATCTGGCCAAGATGCAACATTTTTGCGTTGAAATTTATCGGGTATTGAAGCCTAATGGTAATTTCTGGTTAAATCTCGGTGATACATATATGAAAGCCGATCAAGGAATTATGAAAAAGGGATCCCTGGCCGGGATTCCTTGGCAAGTTGCGTTAAAGGCCCTCCTAATTGGGTGGATTTTACGTGAAGATATTATCTGGGAGAAATCCAAAGCAATGCCTGAGAGCATAGACAGCAGATGCACACGATCACACGAAATGATCTTCCACTTCGTAAAATCACTAACATATCAAAGAAACTATGCACGGCTCCTTGAGCCATGCCCAATCACGGGTAAGGCGACATCCTTTGCCGGTGGGACAAAGTACAAGGGAAAGGGTTTAAGAACATATTCAGGCAAGGAATACGTTAGCGATGGCTTGCGAAACAAGCGATCGGTTTGGAAGATGACTCCAGGGCAGTCAAAGTCTTCCCATGTCGCCCCTTTCCCAGATGAATTAGTTATGAATTGCTTGAAAGCGAGTTTTGAAAAACAATTTGAAGGCGTAGTTCTTGATCCTTTCGTTGGATCGGGCACAACAGGTAAGTGCGCACAGATGCTTGGGTTGGATTTCATCGGTATAGACTTAACAATTGGGCCAGACTTAACAATTGGGCCAGACTTAACAATCAAAGGAACCTGAAAGTGAAGAAAGTCATAGGAATCAGCGGAAACAATGGTGCAGGTAAAGATACATTTGGCATGATGCTACAAGCAGCCTACGAACGCAAGGGGATCAAAGTCCAGCGCGTAGCGATAGCGGATGCAATGTATTTAGTTACAAGGATACTTTTCAACATTCCGACGAAAAAGGAATGTGATTTGACTCCGGCATTGAAAGAGGAACTCCGCCCGGATGGATACACTCCACGGCGATTGCTTATTGGGATCGGTGCAAGTATGCGCCAGATTGATAAGGAAGTGTGGGTGAAGATTGTACTGAAAAAGCATGAGGAATTTGACGGCCTGACGATCATTACCGACATACGTTTTGAAAATGAAAAAGACATTTGTGATGAAGTCTTTCAGATCCACCGTGAAGGGCACGATCAAAACGTCGGATGGCAGTACGGGGAAGTTATCCTTAACAATGGTTCATTGGATGATCTACAAAAGGAGGCAGAAAAATGGATTGCCTAGCCCGGGCGTTTTCGGAATTCACAAAGACTGATTTTGGAGTTTTCGTGCGAGAATTGACTCCAATAAAAGGCGCTGGCACGTATCACATACAAGACATCATCGCCCTCTTAGCGGATCACTGGCATATCACTGAGTTTTTTTATGATAGTCCTGCGATGCCTGACAGTACGAACCCGCACAAAAGGCCAGAGTATATTCATAATCTCATGAGTAAGTATAAAGGAGTAGTTGCGTATCAAACGCGGGAAGGTCACGCGCACGCGATCCCGTGGTATGGGGGTGACATACCTGACGTTCCTTTATTCTTATTTTGGCGCGTAGAGCCGCGAGAATGATTCTGGTTGGTCAGAATGATTCTGGCCCAAAAGAGGGCTTGACATAAGGACAAAGATATGGTATAATATAAGGGTAGGTTGAGAAGGTTAGGGTTGACAAAAACAAAGAAAAGAAGGCTTGACATAAGGACAAAGATATGGTATAATATAAGGGTAGGTTGAGAAACTTAATTGACGGTCAGAATGATTCTGGTCAGAACAACGAAAGGAAAGAAACTGTGAATAGTGTGAATAATCGAATTACGGAGAACATGGCCGTGGCGTTAGGATATGCCAGGCACTTCGCCATAGGCCGAGCGCATCTGAGGCATGAAATGATCTCAGAAGCATTCTGGATACTCACGGAGGCTGCGCATAAGTTTGCTGACAGGCATGACAACTTCGCGGGATACCTGCGAGTGCGCTTACGTTGCGGCCTGATAGATTTCATCAACCAACAGGATGACTGCATATCGTATGTGGACATTACGCCATGTAATGACGATCATTTAACGATATTGTTGAATGACCTGTTTGATACTGGCTGGTTCACCGCAGATGAGCAGAGAATCATTCTGGACCGGTTAGATGGACTCACGGATAAGGAAATTGCTGAAAACTTGCAAGTGTCGCAAGTGATTATAAACCGCAGACGGCATGTAATATGCCAAAAAGTGTTAGAGAAAGGCGATCATTATGGACTTGGCAGAAGCAAAAAGAGTGTTCATGCGAAGGGCAGAAGATGTCCTGGAACAGGCGGAGGGGATCCGCTTGGGCCTACAAGTGATCCAGACGCAGGATCAGATGATCCAACAGCAGATGGACAAGATCAAGGAGCTGGAAAGCAGTGGCCCGCAGAAGAGTAGCGAGCCGTTGAAAAGCAATGATCCAGCAGGACGTCAATAAGCCGTTGAAGGGTCAGAATGATTCTGGCCAGTAGATGACTTTCAGGAAAAGGAAAGAAACAATGAAAGCAGAACAGACTGCAAATCGACTGTACATAACTCCCACCCGTGCGGGGAAGATCGTGGAACGTGAACTCGTACCGACATACTCTGAAAGGTATGCTTTGAAGCATATTTGTGGTATCGACTGGGCTGAATATGGCCAGGCGCGATCACTGCGTTACATTCGTGGCGTGCGCTTCACATACAATAAGATTAAATTGATCGTAGATGAGCGTATGTCCGCGATTGAGTACCCGCACGGTGGGACGAAAGTCTTTACAGGCAAAACACATGTAGCACAGTTACAACGGGAATTGCGTGCCGCCTTGATCGATCACATTGTGCTGGAGGAGATAGCATGAAGAGCAACATTTACCTCATTGACATAGACGACACCATCTTCAACATATCTCGCGCCGTGTGTAGTTACTACGAGATCAATCCGCCGGTGTTCCATCGCACTGTTGAGACACCAGAGGACTGGCCAGCGGATGTCTGGGCGAGGTGTCAACTCTCTGATTATCTGCCGTTCTTTACAATACTCATGCGTATAGGAACGGTTGTGCTTACATCCATAGTCACTAATCAGTCAGATTTGATCGGTAAGAGTTTCATGATGAATGCCGCCTTCAACATGGCTATCCCCTTCCTGCCTGTGGAGGAGGATTTCAATGCCGCAGCAGCAGTAGATGATGATGTTGTACTCATCACTGCCGACCCAGAATCATTCTGCCGCTTTCCTGGAAAGAAAGCGTTTCTCGGAGAGGATTTCGATAAGTTCTTAAAGGATCTTGAACCCTATGTACATTGAAACAATACTCGTTCAAGTTGATGGGCACAAACTGACCTGGGACGGCAAAGTCTTTAGGTATTACTCAGGTAATGAACTCAAGTCCGAAGCCCCGAAGTTTCGCTGGATCATGAGTGATCTGCCCTCATACTTTCAGAGACATGTGAAGGTGTCATTCGATCAAGTTATATCCTTTTGCGGGTTTCTGGATCAGGAACACAATCGTACATTGCTGCGCAGTCTCGTACAAAATGATCCAGCAATAAGGAAAGCGTTTGAAAAATTAAGCACCGAAGTGGTAAAGGAGAATTGAAATGTCTGCACAATTCCTCATGAAAGCCCGACAGCTGGATGTGAACAGGCTGCAAAAGGGCGTGACTACATGGTCGATCAAGATGGACGGTATGCGTGCCTTCTGGGACGGTGGCATATCCAGAGGGCGCATAGATGTCCCGTGGTGTCGGAACACAATGGCCACAGGATTATGGACGATCAACGCGAATCCCATATACCCGCCGCAATGGTGGCTTGACCGCCTGCCTCGTGGTGTGTTCATGGATGGCGAGTTATGGATGGGCGTACAGCGCTTCCGTGATGTGATCCGTGCCGCAAGGGCGAAGAGTATGACAGATGAGCGAGAAGCGTTGTGGCAGGACATAACCTTTCAGCCCTTCGAGTTTCTCAAGCCGGTAACAGTGTATACCCCACGGGATATTAACCAGCCGACATGTAAAGTGTCCATAAACTTTGAAGTCTTCCGATGGGCGCTTGCGCGGTGCAGGGAAGAAGATATACCGTGGTACGAAACCCAACCCTCAGAATCATTCTGCTTGATTGAAGAACACCCCTTCACATCGCTGGATGACATCCCTTTCAATGATCTCGTAGCGCAAGGACACGAGGGTGTCATGTTTCGCAACCCAATTCCGTGGCAGCCTACACGATCATGGGCACTGATGAAGTGGAAGCCTTTCCTAGACTCCGAAGGTCGGGTCATTGGCGCAACCGGTGGCGATGGCAAGCACCTGGGACGTATAGGGGCGTTGATCGTGAAGTGGCGTAACCCGAAAGGCGAGATCGTGATCTTCGAGCTTTCGGGATTGACAGACGCCGAGCGTGAAAGCAACGATTCGGAGGTATGCAAGGCACATGTGAAGAAGCCCTTGCCTATCGAAGTGCAGAGCCTGGAGATACCGTATGGATCACCTGTGACATTCAAGTATCGTGAACTGACAGATGATGGCAAACCGCGTGAAGCGAGATACTGGAGGAAACATGGATAAGAACCCCGACTGCATGGATAAGAACTCCGAGTGCAGTGATAAGAACCCCGAGTGCAGGGATAAGAACCCCGAGTGTAGGGGTAAGAACCCCGAGTGTAGGGGTAAGAACTCCGAGTACAGGGATAAGAACCTGATCTTCACCGTCGTGTCTTTGATCGCACTGGCAGCGGCTTGTGTATACCTGACCACGAGTTTCCTGGACTTGCTAGGGCATACACTATGAAAAAGGCATTGAACTTTGGTGACAAGTTATACCGTGAAGTTAATGGCACAGA
>Ga0114946_10002373_pt1 | contig 12934 bp, 7 predicted proteins | sample WalLakDeSediment_FD_88676 | JGI IMG/M metagenome (GOLD analysis project Ga0114946, IMG submission 88676) | Lake sediment microbial communities from Walker lake, Nevada to study Microbial Dark Matter (Phase II) - Walker Lake 11/02/13 Deep Sediment | ecosystem: Environmental > Aquatic > Freshwater...
GCCGGGCCTCAAGTCGGCGGATGCCGATCTCCACGCCGCAGGCGCTGCAGTAGCCGTAGTCGTGATTGTCGAGGCGGCCCAGGGCCTCGTCGATCTTCTTGATGAGCTTGCGCTCGCGGTCGCGGGTACGCAGCTCCAGGCTGAACTCCGACTCCTGGGTGGCGCGGTCATTCGGGTCGGGGAAGTTGGTCGCCTCGTCCTGCATGTGATGGACGGTGCGGTCGACCTCCTCCATCAGGCTGCGCTTCCAGGCCAGCAGGATCTCGCGGAAGTGCTCCTCCTGCTGCGGGCTCATGTACTCCTCGTCCGCCACGGACTGGTAGGGCGCGAACCCGAAGGGCTTCGTCTCCTGCTTTTCTGCTCCGGCCATGCCTTTCCTCCGAAGAGATCACCACGGATCGATCCAGCGCAACGCCGGATACCCTGCGGCGGACCATGGCGCAGACAATGGCGCAGACAATGGCCGCCAATGAAAAGCGCCCTTTCTTACCAGAAGGGTTGCGCTTGGGCAACCCATTTGTCCGCTGCGCGCTAGGCGAACTCCAAGGCGAAGCCCGCCGCCGCGAGGCGCCCGGCCTCTTCTTCGAGCTCGAGCCGGGTGAGGGGGTGCTGGTCGAGCCAGTCCCCCGGGAAGCCCAGCGAGAGGCGATCCCCGTCCACGGCGAGGCGCGGCTCGGGCTTGCTGGCGGCCGAGCGCCCGCGGTGCATGAGCACGGCCAGGCGCAGTATGACGCACAGCCGTCGTCCGGGCTGCTGCATCGCCGCCGGCAGCTCGCGCAGCTCGGCGACGGGATACTTGCGCCGGTGGCCAAGGACCAGCGCGGCGAGCAGCGCCTGCTCGTGGCGGGTGAAGCCCGAGAGGTCGGCGCTGTGCAGGACGTAAGCCCCGTGCTTCTGGTACTGGCTGTGCGCGATCATGAGCCCGAGCTCGTGCAGGCGTGCTGCCCAGCCCAGCATCTCGGGCCAGGTGGGGTCCTCTAGCCCCCAGGTCTCGGCGAGCTGGGCGTAGAGCGCGCGCGCGCTGGTCTCCACTCGCGCCGCATGGGCGCGGTCGACGCCGAAGCGGCGGCTCAGAGAGCGCAGGGTACGCTCGCGCACGTCCTCATGGCGGATGCGCCCCATCATCTCATAGATGAGACCCTCGCGCAGGGCCTCGTCGGAGACCTGCATCCGCCCGACGCCGAGGGTGGCGAAGACCGCCCGCAGCACGGCCACACCCCCGGCAAAGACCGGGCGGCGCTCGTCGCTTAGTCCTTTGAGCGCGATGGCCTCGACGCTGCCGAAGTCGACCAGCGCGTCGCGCAAGCGCGCCAGGGCCTCCGCCGAGATGCCCTCGTCGCACCAGCCCTGGGCGGCGAGGACCCCGGCGATGGCTTTGATCGTGCCCGAGCTGCCGACCGCCTGACGCCAGCCGGAGCGGCGAAAGAGCTCGCGCACCGGCCGGACCTCCAGCGCCCCGGCCAGCTCGGCGCGCTCCATCGCCTTGGCGCTGAGACGCCCATCGGCGAAGTGCCGTCGGGACATGCTCACGCAGCCCATGTGCAGGCTCTCGCGCAGGCGGGGGCTGAAGCCTTCGCCGACGATCAGCTCGGTGCTCCCGCCGCCGATATCCACCACCAGCCGGCGCTCCTTGCCCGCCGCTGTGCCGTGCGCGACGCCGAGGTAGATCAGGCGCGCCTCCTCGCGGCCGGCGATCACGTCGATGGGGTGACCGAGCGCGGCCTCCGCGTGGGCGACGAAGGGGTCGTCGGGGCGGAGCTGGCGCAGGGTGTTGGTCCCGACCGCGCGTACGCTACCCTGGGGCATGTCCCGCACGCGCTGGCCGAAACGCTCCAGACAGGCCAGCGCCCGCGCGGCGACCTCTGGGCTCAGATCCCGCTCGGCCGTGAGCCCCTCGCCGAGCCGGACCATCTCCTTGAGGCGGTCGATGACATGGAGGTGACCGTCGCCGATGCGTGCGACGATCATGTGGAAGCTGTTGGAGCCGAGGTCGACCGCCGCCACCGTGCTCGGCGACGGCGTTTGCGCGGGGTGAACCGTCGCCGTGGGCATGAGTGGTACCGCTGTGCGAAAGGCGCGGGGATGGTACCAGAACCGCCCTTACCCCACATGCGCCCCCGCGGGGTCAGGAGCGCAAGATGACCAACCCTGCTGCCCGGATCGGGCTGCCCGCTGTCGGCTGCTCCGGCCCTCTCCGGGGTGGTACGGGTGCGTCTCGACCCCGATCCCAGGCTGCCGGATTACCGCGCGGCCATGCGTCTGGCGGATGTCGAGGCGAGGCGCCGACTGGGCGACGACATGCGGCTGTCGTGATACGACCGCGCTCGCGGTTTCGAATCGCCGCAGTATGCGAGCGCGTGCCATCGGGCGGGCGCGACCCCCGGCTATGGGGACGACGGCCTCCACCACGGCGCGACCCTGATGGTCGACATCGAGGATGGTCGCCTCCTGTGCTTCTAACTCCCGGTCGACCTCTGACCCGCGGACGGCTCGCTGCGGCTTTCCTCAAGCGGCGGAGTCCGAGACAGCGGAAAAATCCGATTGCCGGAGCCGGCGGCTTGCGCTAAAGAGCGCCCTTTTCGCACGGCTGTCACCAAGAGGTTTTTGGTCATGTTGGAGAGCGATGTCCGTGGTTCCGACGACTCGAACGAGCGCTTCGTCGACATGATGGCACCCGAGGACGCGCTGGGTGATCGCGCGTCCTGGGACGCGCGCCGGCGCATCGAGCGGCTGCGCGAGCTGCGCCGTCTGCGCGAGCTGCTGGGTGATCCGGAGTTCAACGAGCTCGATTGACGCCGAGTGCGGACCCCGAGGTAGCGCGCGCCCCCCTGCGGGCCCCGATCTCGTTGCCTAGGGTTGGAGGCTTGGAGGCGCCGGTGCGGCTCCGGGATGTGCGCCCGCCGACGCGGGCAGGGGTGGGAGCCCCGCAGGTGTTTGGGGTCGACCTCTGTCTCTTCCCTCGGGGGTCAATAGGGCAGGGCCGCTGGGTAGTCGCGGAAGGGTGCGAGTGGGTCGAAGGGGGGTGGCCCGAGGAGCGGATCGCCGAGCGGCCAGGGCTCCGGCAGGGCCTCGGCACGCAAGGCCGCAAGCTCAGCCTCCATCAGCTCGCGCTCGGCGGGCGGGGCCATCCAGGCGGCGAGCAGGAGGGCCTGCTGCATGCTCACGACCGCCTGCTCCCGCTCCCCGGTCGCGGCCTGGGCGAGGGCGAAGGCGCGCTGGTGGGGCGGGATCGGTTGGAGCAGCGCGAGGCGGGAGGCGAGCTCCAAGGCTCGCTTGGGGTCGCGGACCTGAGGATCGCGACCGGCGGCCAAGAGGCGGGCGAGGGCATAGTTGATCATCGGGTCTTCGGGGTGCTCGCGCACCAGGGCCTCGAGCGTGGCGGCGATCTCGGCCTCGGCATCGCCGGCGTGATGGTGGGCGATGAGTCGCAGGAGTCGGGCCGGTGGGATCGCGCGATCGGCGGCCAGGGCGGCCTCGTATCCCCGCGCTGCGTCCGCGTAGCGGCCCTCGGCGAAGGCGAGATTGGCGAGGTAGAAGGCGGCACCCGCGTGACCGGGGTCGAGCCCCAGGGTGCGGACGTAGGCGAGCCGGGCGGCCTCAGGCTCGCCCCGCTGCTGGTGCAGCACCCCCGCGAGGAACTGGGCGAGGACCTGGCTCGGATCGGTCTCTAACGCCCTTCCGAGCTCAGCACCCGCCTCGTCGCCGCGCCCGGCGAGATAGAGGGCGCGGGCGTAGCTGACCCGCGCCGCGGCGTTGCCGGGGTCGATGGCGAGCCCCTCGGCGAAGCGCTGGACGGCCGTCGTGTAGTCCCCCTCGCGGATGGCGTGCATGCCCTTCTGGAAGGCGGGTACCGAGCGCCTGGTGGCGCCCTCGAGCTGGGCGAGCAGCGGGTCCTCGGCCTGCGGGGTCTTGAGCGCGAAGCGTTGGAGGTGCTCCCGCGCCAGCTCGTTGTTCCCCAGTGCCCGGTAGGCCTGGGCGAGCGGGTAGTGGACCTCCGTGGCATCGGGGTCGGCCTCCAAGGCCCGCTGGAGGTGGGCGAGGGCATCGTCGAAGCGCCGCTCCAGGAGCGCGATCTGGCCCAGGTAATAGTTGGCCGCCGTGACCAGGCCCGACCTGTCCGCGATCGCCTCCAGGTGGGCGCGGGCCTCGGCGAGCTCGCTGCGGTCGAGGTGGACCTTGCCGAGCCGCAGCGCGAGCGGCGGGTAGCTCGGGTCGATTGCCTGGGCGGCCGCGAGCGAGGCGAGGGCTCGGTCCGTGTCGCCCACCATCAGCGCCAGGTAGCCGGCGTAGTAGGGCCACCGGAAGTCCTCCGGCGCCAGCGCCTGGGCGTTGCGGAAGCAGGCATCCGCCGCGGTCTCGACCTCCATCAGCAGGTACAGGGCGCCGAGCCGGCCATAGGCCTCGGCGAGCTCGGCTGGTGAGACCTCCGGGCTGCCGAGCCGGGTGACGACCTCCGCGCGTGCCTCCTCGGTCGCCTCCCGCATCAGGCGCTCGGCGCCGCCCAGATCGGCGGCCTCGATGGGGATCAGCCGCTCCGCCCAGGGTGCTGGCAGCGCCACCAGGCCGTCGGCGAGCAGGGGCCATGACGCCAGGGTGAGGAGCGCGGTGACCAGGCTGAGACGAATGCGCCGGCGCATCATGGGTGACCTCCCTCGTCCTCGCGGATCACTAGGACGGTGTCGACGGCCTCGGGGACCAGCTCCTGGACCCGCCCGTCGGGCCAGGTCACGCGCAGGCGCTCGACCCGATCGGATTTGCCGAGACCAAAGGTGATGGTCTGCTCGACCTGGGAGAGATAGCCCCGCGCGGGGGTGTGCTCCCAATAGCGCGTCACCCCGGCCGCAGTCAGCTCCACCTTGGCCCCGAAGGCGTTGGTGTTCGGCGGGCGCCCGACGAGGCGAACCCGCAGCCAGTGGTGTCCGGTCGCCTGGTCGTTGCGCAGGAGCGCCGGTCGGCCCCCGGTCTGGGTGATCAGGACGTCCAGGTCGCCGTCGCCGTCGATGTCGGCGTAAGCGATGCCGCGGCCCACCAGCGGGTTGGTCAGGTCGCCGGCAGACTCGACCGGGACGAAGCGCGCGCGGCAGACCTCTCCGCAGTTCCAGAAGAGCTGGGGCGGCTGGGCGTAGGTCTGGGTCTGCTGGACCTTGTGGATCTCGTGCTCCAGGTGGCCGTTGGCGAGCAGCAGGTCCAGGCGCCCGTCGAGATCGACGTCGAGGAAGACCAGCCCGAAGGTGAGCGGCAGGCGGCTCGCGGGGCCGAGCCCCTCCAGCACCGCCTCGTCGACCAGCGGCGGGCGGCCCTCGGTGGTGACGAAGAGCGAGGCCATCTCGTTGGCGAAGTTGCCCACGGCGATGCCGAGCTCCTGGTCGTTGCGGAAGCGCGCGGCGTCCACACCCATCGCCGAAGTCGCCTTGCCGTTGCGGTCGTAGGCGATGCCCTCGAACACCCCGACCTCCTCGAACCGGCCGTCGCCCAGGTTGCGAAAGAGGAAGTTGCGCACCGTGTCGTTGACGACCACCAGGTCGATCCAGCCGTCCCCGTCGTAGTCGACCGGGACGACGCCGAGCCCCTTGCCCACCGGGTGGCCGGAGACCGGGTCGCGCACCTGGATGCCGGCGCTGGCCGAGACGTCGGTGAAGCGCCCGTTGCCCTCGTTGCGGAAGAGGCTGTTGTCGGTGCCGACGAAGTTGACCGGCGCCCCGTAGGCCCGGCCGAGCCCAGTCAAGCGGAAGTCGATGGCGAGATCGATCTCCCGTGACCACTTGACGTAGTTGACCACGAAGAGGTCGAGGTGGCCGTCGCGGTCGTAGTCGACGAAGGCGGCGCTCGCGCTCCAGGTGTCGGGCCCGCCGGCCACCCCGGCCTCGGCCGTGACGTCGCGGAAGCGCCCGCCCTCGTTGCGGAAGAGGTGATTGCCATAGAGCGTGGTGAGGTAGAGGTCGTCCCAGCCGTCGCCGTCGTAGTCGCCGATGGCGACCCCCATGCCGTAGGCGGTGAGCGCGAGCCCGGCCGCCTCGGTCACGTCCTCGAACCGGCCGTCGCCGAGGTTGCGGTAGAGCACCTGGCGCGGGGGGGCGCCGGGCGGCTCATGGCCCTCCCAGTAGCGGGAGTTGACTAGGAACAGGTCCGGGAGTCCGTCCCGGTCGTAGTCGAAGAAGGCCGCGCCGCTGCCGATGGTCTCGGGCATCAGGCGCTCGCCGTAGGCCCCGCTCACGTGGACGAAGTCGATGCCGGCGGCCTGGGTGATGTCCGTGAACCGGACCTCTGGCGGCTGGTCGGCCGGGGCCGGTAGGGCGGCGGGGACAGGGATTGCCGCCTCCTCGACCGGGGCTGGCGCCTCCGGCGCGCGCTGGGCGAGGAGGTAGAGCGCTACGACTAAGGCCAGCGCGGCCAGGGCGGCGAGGGTGCCGAGCAGGGCGCGGCGGACCTTGGCCTCGCCGCGGGAGAGATCGGAGCTTGGGTTCGGTTTCATGCTGGGAAGAGGAGAGGTCCGCAAATGAACGCAAATAGACGCGAATGGGCGGGAATGATGCGGTTCGCTGCGCTCACCGCATCCTACCGGTGATCGCCGGGGGCTCGGTCCGGCCGAGGTCGTAGATGACCACCGCGGCGGTCGCGTGGTTGGCGGCGGGGCTGCGGCGGCGGTGCAAGGTCACCGCCCGCTCCGCGGCGTTGTCGTCCAGACGGTAGCCGTCGTGCAGGGCTCGGTGGCGGTCGGCGCCCTCAGTATCCCCGAGCTCGGCGAGGACCAGGCTCAGGTTGTGGTGGGCGGCGGCGTACTCGGGGTCGAGGGCGAGGGCCTGTTCCAGCCGGCTGCGGGCACGCTCGAGCAGGGCCGCGCGTGCCTCCTGGCGGGCCGCCCCGCGCTCCTGGCGAGCGCGCTCGTAGAGGGTGCGGGCGAGCTCGTTCAGCATCCGGTAGTCGCGCGAGAAGTCGAAGCCGCGCTCGCGGGCCTCGTTGAACCGCGTCTCGGCCAGTGCCTCCAGCGCGTGGATCGCGGCATCGAGGTCGCCCTGATCGCGATCGACCAGGGCGCTCAGCCACGCCAGGGTCCAGGGCGGGGCCGGGGGCAGGGCGCGGGCGGCGTGCTCCAGGGCCTCGCCGGCCTCGCTGAGCCGGCCCTCCTGGTAGAGCACGCGGGCGAGGTTGAGCGGGCCGTCGGGGCGGCCGAGGGCCTCGACCTCTGCGAAGGCCTCCGCTGCCTGGCGCGACTCGCCCTTGGGGCCCTGGCGCAGCAGCCCGATGCCGTAGTCGTTCCAGCGCTCCCAGGCCGGGATCTCGCGCTCCTGCGGCGCGACCTCTAGATCACCCGCAAGCGGTAGGTCCAGCCGGTCCTCGGCCAGGGTGGCGATCGGCAGGTCGTTGACCGTGAACGCCTCACCCTGCACGAAGCGGTAGAAGCGGGTGTCGAACTTGCGGTAGCGCAGCGCGGCCTCGATGCGGATCGGCCCCTCGGCGTCCTGCGGGACTCGGAAGGCGTAATGGACCGTGGTCGCGGCGCCGGGCGGGATCTGGTGGTTGTAGAGCGGGACGAAGATGTCCTGGACATTGCGCCGCTCGATGCGGTTGCCGTCGCGGTCGAGGAGATAGGCGTTGACGAAGTAGGCCCAGGGATCGACGTCGCCGTGCGCGTCGAGCGCGCCGGAGCGGCCGATCAGGCGCTCGCCGGCATGCACCCGCAGATCGAGCCAGAGCTCGTTGGAGTCGGTGGTGCCCTGGGTCAGCTCGTGCCCCATGCCGGTGGTGCGCACCACGACCTCGAGCAGGTAGCGCTGGCCGGGGACCAGGGCCGGCAGCTCGGGACGCAGCGGGGCCATCAGCCGCCCCTCGATGGTCCCGCCCTCCTTGAGGCCGAAGAGGTCGACGCGGGCGGCGCGCCTCAGGCCCTCGTGGCGCTCGGCGTTCTCCGCGTCGGGCCGTCCGAGCAGGTAAGGCACCGCGGTGTTGGCGGCGGCGAAGCGATGGTCGTGAACGCTCGGGCCCTGGCCGTCGCCCCGCTCGCGGGCGGCCGGGTCGTCTGAGGCGACGAGTGGCATGTGACAGTCGCCGCAGCCGGTGCGCGCCTTGGGCGGGTAGTAGAAGCTGTCGACCCGATGCCCGGAGACCCCGCTCAGGAGGAAGCTGTCGTAGTGGTTCTGTCCGCGCAGCCAGCGGTAGTGATTGAGCTCGAAGGGCAGGTGCACCTTGTGGCAGGCCGAGCAGAAGTCCGCGCCCCGATGCACCGGCTGCAACAGCGTCTGCTTGTGGAAGGCCGGCTTGGCCCGGATGAGCTGGCGGTGCACCGCTTGGAGAAAGCCGTTCTCGCTGAAGGCAAAGGGATAACGCGGCGGGTCGACGAGGACGTAATCGCCGTTGCCGCGGGGGCTGCCGATGGCGGTGATGGCGTGGCAACTGAGGCAGGTGATCCCCGTGCTCGCGGTCGGGTCCGCGTCCGGGTCGAAGGCCGGGTCATCGAAGCGCCCCGAGAAGAGCGGGACCGGGTCGTGGCAGACCGCGCAGAGCCGCGCGGCATCGAGGTTGCCGTCGCGGGCGAGGACGACGGCCCGCGTCTCCTCCACGCTCGCCCGATAGGCCGGGTTGTTGAAGGAGCTCATCGCGTGCATGCTCCCGGCGTGGCGCTCGGCGATCTCGGCGTGACACTCGGCGCAGGCCTCGTCGCCCATCAGGCGCTCCGGCGCGATCGGTCCTTTGGCACTGACCTGCGCGAGAGCGGGCGCATAGGCCGCAACCAGCTCCGGCGGCGCGCGGCCGGTGAGGTGCAGGCCGAGTGCCAGGGCGGTGAATGCGATGGCGACCGCCGCCCAGCGGATACCCGGGCGCCAGCGCAGCGGCGGGCCCGCCAGGCGGTGGACGATGAAGAGCCAGGCGACGGCGAGCGGGGTGATGACGTGCACCCAGTAGGCCGCCGTGCGCACGCCGGGGTCGTTGACCTCGAAGAACCCAAAGCGGGTGAGCAGCAGCCCGGAGCCCAGGAGCAGGATCAGGTTCGCGAAGAGCGCGATCCCCGCCCGCACCGCATAGCGGTTGGGCCGCCGCCAGGCCCGCCGCAGATGCCGCACCGCAAAGACCAGGGCCGGGAGGATCAGGATCAGTCCCAATGCCAGGTGGGCGAGGAAGAGTCCAAGATAGAACCGGTTCTGGTAGAGCTCGCCGGTCACGGCCTCGGCCGCGGTGATGCTCGCCAGATAGAGGGAGTTGACGGCCATGAGCCCGAACAGCACGAGCACGATCGCGAGCAGCCGTCGCAGGCCGGGCGTCAAGACCGCCATGGGGCGTGGACGTGCGGGTGGGGAGGACATCTTGGCTCCCAGCGGGTGGCGCGAATGGGCACATTGATTGTAGTGAATCTGCGGCCCGTCGACGAAGCGCTGGAGGTGCCCGTCCATGCCCCCTGAGGCCGATGCGGCGCGGCTTGGCCTGATCGCGCTGGCCTGGCTGGGGTACTTCGCCCTGCACTCGGCGCTGGCGTCACTCGCGCTCAAGCGCTGGGTCGCGCGGCGCTTCCCGAGTTGGATGCCGGGCTACCGCCTCGCCTTCAATGCCCTCGCCCTGGTGCTGCTGATCCCGCCGCTCGCCTTGACTTACGCGGAGCGGGGTCCCTGGCTCTGGCAGTGGACCGGGTTCGGCTGGTGGCTCGCCAACGGCCTCGCGGTCGCCGCGCTCCTCGCCATCCTCTGGTCGCTGCGCTGGTACGACGGGCGGGAGCTCCTCGGCCTGAGGCAGTGGCGGGGCCGGGTACTAAGCCCCGAGGACCAGGAGCGCTTTCACCTCTCCCCGCTGCACCGCTTTGTCCGCCACCCCTGGTACAGCCTGGCGCTCGTCCTGATCTGGACAAGGGATATGGATCTCGCCTTCCTCGTCACCGCGGTCATGGCCAGCCTGTATCTCGCGATCGGCGCGCGGCTGGAGGAGGCCAAGCTCCTCGTCTACCACGGCGAGGTCTATCGCCGGTATCGCGAGCGCGTGCCGAGCCTGATCCCTTTGCCTTGGCGCTTCCTCACGGCGGAAGCTGCGGAAAGATTGGCCGCAAACGCACCTGACAAGGGTATCGGTCCGCAAATGAACGCAAATAAACGTAGCTAAAACGGAAGGTTGTAAGTGGGAGGCAGTTGCCCGAAGGGTGAGCGGCATCAGTCGGTCAACCCCTCGTGTTGCCCGGTTTTTTGAGGGCCAGGCACCCGAGGTGCACTTTCTTGCGATGAACGCGAATTGAGGACGGACGGTCCGGCTCTGCTGGAATCGGCCTTTCGTCTCAACGAAAAACCCCGCACGAGGCGGGGCTCTGGGGTGGCGGCCTGCGGGGCAGGCCGGGACTTGGGCTCAGTACTTGCCCATCGGCCGGAAGGCGGGGGCGGAGCCCCAGTCCTGAGTGGAGGGGGCGGCGGGGGGGGTGCCCCAGTCGCTCGGCGGCGGGGCGTAGCCCGGTGCCTGCTGTTTGGCCTCCAACTCGTCGATGCGGCGCTTGAGCGCGTCGATCTCGGCCGACCGGGTGTTGGACGACTTGCTCTCCTTGGGTGCCGCCGCGGCTGGGGCGGGCGCCGAGTAGGCGGGAGGCGGTGCGCCGTAGCCCGCAGGTGGCGCCCCGTAGCCGCCGTAGCCCGGTGCGCCATAGGGACCCCCGAAGCCAGGGCCGCCGTACTGGCCACCGTAGGGCCCCGCGCCGTAGGGTCCACCGCCGTAGGGTCCGCCGCCGTAGGGTCCGTAGCCTGGACCATAGTCGTCGTCGTAACGATCGCGACTGCCGCCCCCCATCCAGCGTCCGGGATTCATCATGTCACCGAAGTTGAAGGCGTAGCTGACGGGGGTGTAGGCAAGGCCGGCACCGATGGTGCCGGCGGCGGCCAGTGCAATCAGGAATCGCGATGAGATGGGCTTCACGAGGTACTTCCTCCTAGGGGTAGTGCTTATCGGAATCGACCGTCTGGGATGGAAACGGTTCAGTCGGGGCCCGCAGGGCGTGCGGGCCCATGCCTACTTACACCTCGCGGCCAGAGGGGTCAACTACCGGCTGACCCGCAGCCGTGGTGATGGTGATGACGGGTCCCCCGGCCATACCCCCAGCGCGCTCGTGCAAGCCATGCCGAACCAGGCCATCCGGCCGGATTGCGGGCCTCGCGCTCAGGCCATGGGCGACGCGCTCGCCTTCAAGCCTCCAGGTAGGTGTAGCCGTAGAGGCCGGCCTTGAGCTCCACGAAGTACTGCTCGCGCAGGTGGCGCGGCAGGTCGGTCTCCTCGAGCTTGCGCCGATAGCGGGCGAGCAGGCTGCGGGGCTCGAAGTGGACGTAGGACAGGAGCTCGTCGGCGCTGTCGCCGCGCTCGGGCGCGAGCAGCCGGTAGCCGCCTTGGGACTGGGGGTCGAGCTCGACGTTGACCGCGTCGGTGTCGCCGAAGAGGTTGTGGATGTCGCCGAGAATCTCCTGGTAGGCGCCGACCAGGAAGAAGCCGATCAGGTAGGGCTCGCCGCCGGCGCTCGGGGCGTGCACCGGCAGGCTCGCCTCGACCCCGCCCTCGTCGACGTAACGGTCGATGCAGCCGTCGGAGTCGCAGGTGAGGTCGTGCACCACCGCCCGGCAGGTGGGGGGCTCGTCGAGGCGCTGGAGCGGGACGATCGGGAAGATCTGGTCCAGGGCCCAGATGTCGGGCAGGGACTGGAAGAGCGAGAAGTTGCAGAAGAGCTTGTCGGCGAGCAGGGCGTGGATCTCGTCGGAGAGCTCGCGGTGTCGGCGCACGGCCGGGTCGAGCCGCGCGGTCAGCGCCCGGCAGATGGCATAGAAGAGCTCCTCGGCGCGCGCCCGTCCGGCGAGGTCCATGCGGTCCTGCTCGAAGCGCTCGCGCGCCGCCGCGAGGAGCTCGCGGGCGTCGGCGAAGACCTCCTCGGGCGGCTGGCTGGCGGCCGTGGTCAGACGCCCGGCGAGTGCGTCTAGTAGCTCGTCGCCCTCGGCCCCGGTGCTGGTCACGCCGAGCCCGCCGGCCTGCTCGCGGTCGATCACGTTGGTGATCAGCACCGCGTGATGGGCGGTCATGGCGCGGCCGGACTCGCTCACCAGGTCGGGCTCGGGCAGGCCGCGGCGGCGGCACTCCTCGGCCAGCGTCTCCACGACCGCGCGGGCGTAAGCCTCCAGCGAGTAGTTGATCGAGCAGTAGGAGCGGGTGCGGGTGCCCTCGTAGTCGACGCCTAGGCCCCCGCCGACGTCGACGACCCTGATCGGCGCACCCAGGCGCCGCAGCTCGGCGTAGAAGCGCACCAGCTCGCGCAGGCCGTTCTTGATGTCACCGAGGTTCGGGATCTGGGAGCCGAGGTGGGCATGCAGGAGGCGCAGCCAGTCGAGCCGACCGGCCTCGCGCAGGGCCTCCACCAGGCGCATGACCTGGCTCGCCGAGAGCCCGAACTTGGCCTTCTCCCCGCCGCTCGACTGCCAGTTGCCGGCCGCCGCCGCGGCGAGCCGCACCCGTACCCCGAGGCTCGGCTCGATGCCGAGGCGCCCGGCCTCCTCCAGGATGAGCGGCAGCTCCGAGGGCTTCTCGATCACCAGGTGCACCCGAAGCCCAAGGCGCCGCCCGATCAGCGCCAGGCGGATGTACTCGCGGTCCTTGTAGCCGTTGCAGATCACCAGCCCATCGCGGGGGGAGAGGGCGAGCACCGCCATCAGCTCGGGCTTGCTGCCGGCCTCCAGCCCCGCCCCGCCCTCGGCGAGGATGTGCTCGACCACGCTCTGCTGCTGGTTGACCTTGATCGGGTAGGCCGGCTCGTAGCGGCCGGCGTAGCCGCGGTCGTGCATTGCGGCGCCGAAGGCGAGACGCAGCGAGCGCACCCGGTGGCGCAGGATGTCGGTGAAGCGCACCAGCACCGGGAGCGACAGCCCCTCCTCGCGCAGCCGCTCGGTGAGCGCGACCAGGTCGATCTCGGTCGGGCCTTGCGGGTCGGGCCGGGCGC
>Ga0114946_10002374_pt1 | contig 12927 bp, 11 predicted proteins | sample WalLakDeSediment_FD_88676 | JGI IMG/M metagenome (GOLD analysis project Ga0114946, IMG submission 88676) | Lake sediment microbial communities from Walker lake, Nevada to study Microbial Dark Matter (Phase II) - Walker Lake 11/02/13 Deep Sediment | ecosystem: Environmental > Aquatic >...
TCGTCTTCCAGCTTGTAGACGCGCTCCCGGAACCAGGAGAAGGTGTTCAGCTTGTTCCAGGTCACGCAGGGCTGGAAGACGTCGACCAGCGCGAAACCGTCGTGCTCGATCGCGGCCTTGTAGAGCTCGGTGAGGTGGGGGATGTCCCCCGCGAATCCGCGCGCCACGAAACTCGCGCCCTCGGCAAGTGCGAGGCCGATGGGGTTGACCGGCTGCTCAAGCACGCCGCCCGGAGTGGAGACGGTGCGCATGAGATGCTCGGTGGTGGGGGAGGCCTGCCCTGTGGTGAGCCCGTAGATCTGGTTGTTATGGGCGATGCACGTCAGGTCGACGTTGCGCCGTAGTGTGTGGATGAAGTGGCCCATTCCGAGCCCGTAACCGTCGCCATCACCCATCTCGACGATCACTTTCAGGTCCGGACGGGTGAGCGAGAGCGCGGTTGCCACAGGGAGAGAACGGCCGTGCAACGCGTGAAAACCCTGGGTCTTGAGAAAGTCCGCCCCGTTTCCGTGGCATCCGATGCCCCAGACGACCGAGTACTCGTGGAAATCGAGTTCGAGCTGGGAGAGCGCACGCTTGAGCGCCTCCCACATGCCGAAGTTTCCGCACCCGGGGCACCACGTGGGCTTGTTCGGCGTCGTGTACTCCTTGACCTCGGGCATCAGCCGAGCACCTCCTTGACGAACGCGTGGACCTGCTCGGGCGAGAACGGCCGACCGTCGTACCGGCGCAACGTGTGGTCGACGTCGGTTAGGCATTCCTCCCGCACGAGGCTCTGGAGCTGTCCGGTGTAGTTGCCTTCGATGATGGCGGTGCGCTTCGCCTTGCCGAGGAACCCCGACACCTCCTCGGCGGGGAAGGGACAGACGGTGACGACCTGCATGAGGTTCACCGCAACCTCGTCGCGCTCGAGCCACTTCATCGCTTCGCGTACCGGCATCTTAGTCGAGCCGAAGACGAGCAGGGAGAGATCGGCCTGATCAGGGCCGTAGTACTCAGGCGGCGGAACGAGCGTGCGTGCGAGGTCGAGCTTGCGCATGCGCTTCTCGCTCTGGGCGATGCGGACCTCCGCGACCTCTCCGGCGGCGCCGTAGCCGTGCTCGTCGTGCTCGTAGGAGTTCACGACCTGTTCGGCGCCGATGACACCGGGTATGGCTCTCGGTGAGACGCCCGAGTCGGTGACCCGATACCGTGCGTACTCCTCGACCTCGCCCTCGGTGATGAGCTCTCCGCGGTCGATCTCTACCCGGGAGGCGTCGAAGGGCGGGATGGACTGCCGGTTGTCCGACAGGTACGTGTCGCCGAGGATGATGACGGGCGTCTGCAGGACGTCGGCGAGGTTGAACGCCTGCCAGGTGAGGTGGAACGCGTCCTCCCGGTCGCCCGGAGCGATCACGATTCGAGGGAACTCGCCCTGAGAGGCGTGGATCGCGAAGCGCAGGTCGCTCTGCTCGGTCCAGGTGGGCATGCCCGTGGCCGGTCCGGGACGGGTGAACAAGCCGACAACGACCGCAGACTCGCTCACACCCGCGAGCCCGAACGCCTCGACCATGAGCGAGAAGCCGCCGCCGGAGGTCGCACACATCGAGCGAGTCCCACCGAACGCTCCTCCGACGACCATGTTCATCGCCGCGATCTCATCTTCGGGGTGCTTCACGACGAAGTCGAACTTCTCGGCGTGCTTGGCGAAGAAGTGGAGCAGGCTCGAGGCGGGAGTCATCGGGTAGGCGCAGTACAGCCCGATGCCCGCTGCGATCGCTGCGGCGCCGACCGCCTCGTTGCCGTCGGCGAGGATCCTGTCCCCGTCACGCTCGCGCGGCTGCATGTCGTAGGGGAATGCGCAGTCGTGATCCCTCGCGTGCTCGAAACCGGCGGTCGCGCAGGCCACGTTCTGCTCGGCTATCTCCGGGGCCTTGTGCGCGAACTGCTGCTCGATCGAGCCGGTGAGGTACTCGAGCGGAAAGCGCATGTGGCCGAGGACTGCGCCGAGTGCGGCGGTGTTGCGCATGATGGGGATGCCGCCGGCGTGGTAGACGATCTCCTTGAGCGGAACGGGAACAGCGCAGACGTGCTCCGGTACCCCATCGACCTCGGCGATGTCGAAGTCGCCCGGGTCGAAGATGATCGCCGCTCCCTCGGTCAGCTCGCCGAGGTGAAGGGCAGCGGTGTCACGATCGAGGGCGACGAGGACGTCGACCGGCTCCACGTGGCTGAATATCTCCTCGGAGGAGATCCGCAGGTGGTAATTGTTGTGTCCGCCCTTGATGAGAGATGGGTACTCGGTGAGGTCGAAGGTTTCGTAGCCCGCCCGCGTGAAGAGCCTCGCGAGCGTCTGGCCCGCCGCCTTGATGCCGAAACCGGCGGGACCACCGATCTTGATGCGTACTTCGACAGCGTCCGTGGCGTGCTGCGTCATACGTGGATCCTCCTCGTTTCAGCCCCGGTGCGCGGCCCCGGGGACTCGTTAGGGTTCATTCCCGTTTGTCGCCTGGCACCACAGACGTGTCGTCGATGGGGACGGGCGTGCGATAATCGGCGGTGCGCAACGAGAGAGAGAGGCATGAGTGACAGAGCGGGCCGAGAAGACTGTCGTGCTGGGTGTGACCGGCTGCATCGCCGCGTACAAGGCGTGTGAGGTGGCGCGTTCGCTCGTGCGCTCGGGCGTGAGGGTGAAGGTGGTCATGACCGAGGCCGCCACACGCTTCGTCGGGCCGCTCACGTTCCGCACGCTCACGGGCGAACCCGTGATCACCTCGCTCTGGGACGATCCCACCGCGTCGCGCGTGTTCCACGTGTCGCTGGCCGAGGAGGCGGACGTCTTCGTCGTAGCACCGTGCACGGCCAACATGCTGGCGAAGCTCGCGCACGGACGGGCGGACGACATGCTCACGACTGCCGCGCTGGCAACGGAGGCCCCGCTCGTGCTCGCTCCGGCGATGAACACGCACATGTGGCGAGACGAAGCGACCCGCGCGAACCTGGCGACTCTCCGCGAGCGCGGAGCGGTGGTGATCGAGCCGGCGAGCGGCGAGCTCGCCTGCGGAGACGTGGGGGAGGGCCGGCTGGCCGACGTGGATGCGATCGTCGAAGCCGTCCGGGCCGAACTCGCCCGGGTCCACGACCTGAGCGGACTGCGTCTGCTCGTGACGGCAGGCCCGACGTACGAGCCGATCGACCCGGTTCGATTCATCGGCAACCGCTCTTCCGGCAGGACCGGTTACGCGATCGCCGAGGAGGCTGCGCGGCGCGGTGCGCGGGTGACTCTCGTCTCCGGGCCGACCGAGCTGCCCGATCCGTTCGGGTGCACTGTCGTTCGCGTTCAGACGGCCGAGGAGATGCACGCGGCCGCGATGTCCGCGTTCGCCGCGGCCGATGCGGTGATCGCATGCGCGGCCGTCTCCGACATGCGACCCGCCGAGATCCGCTCCCACAAGCTGAAGAAGTCGGATGCACCGGACAGGCTGGTCCTGGAGCGGACCCGGGACATACTTGCCGAGATGGGAGCGCACAAAGGCGATCGCGTGCTCATCGGTTTCGCGGCCGAGTCACGCGATCTGATCGAAGCGGCTCGCGACAAGCTGGAGCGCAAGAACCTTGATCTGGTTGTGGCGAACGACATAACCATCGACGGTCTCGGCTTCGGTTCCGTACACAACCGCGTGTCACTGGTCTCGGCGTCGGACGTCGAGGATCTTCCGGTGATGACGAAGCGAGCGCTCGCCCGGGAGATCTGTGACCGGCTGGCGGCGTTCGCCGAGGGGCGTATCGCCAAAGACAACGAACGAAAGGAAGACGAATGACGCTTTCGGGGAGAATGAAGAAGCTCTCTGCGTATATCGGTGAGGCCGACCGCTACGAGGACAAGCCGCTCTACACGGCGCTCCTCGAGTCCGCTCGGATGGCCGGATGTGCCGGAGCCACCGTGCTGCGGGGGATGGCGGGTTTCGGCGCTACCAGCCGTGAACATGCCAAACACGGGGTCAGGATGTCGGTCGACCTGCCTGTTGTGGTCGAGGTCGTGGACGAGCCTGACAGGATAACCGCGCTCGCCGAGGTGTATGCGGCGATGATCGGTGACGGACTCATCACGGTCGAGGATGTCACCGTGCTCCTGTACCGCGGAGGACTCACGGGAGGGCCCGCTGACTAAGGTTGGCGCGGCAGATGCTATGCTGTCGGCTCGTGTGCTGGCAACGAAGCGGGAGTGTACCTATGGGAAAAGCTAAGAGGACGAAGACGAAGGCAGCGCCGACGCAACCGACACCGCACGCCGGATCGGGCAAGCGCCCCATCCCTATCGTCCCGGTGACGATCGGTGTCGTGGCCGTCCTGATCGCGATAGTGATCATCGCGAGTGCGGGCGCCAACACCGTCGAGATAGTCGACGGCAAGGTCTCACGAACGATTGCGACGGTCGACGAGTGCGCCTCCGCGACGCTGCCGCTTGCGATACCGGCGGGTAGCACCATCGAGGAGGCCGCCGAGGCGATCTTCGACGCGCTCTCGAAGACCGCCGGGGTCGGCATGGTGACTGTCTACGAGGACGATCCCCGCGTGAGCATCGAGTACTGTCAGTCGTACTCGTCCGAACCCGGCCTGCGCGAGACCCTCGCGCCCACGGGTTACCTGGCTCAGTAGGGTTGTACGGTACGAACGGGAGCCGTACTATTGCACCTTGCCGCCGCTCTGCGGCGCCAACGGGCTGTGGCGCAGTTTGGTAGCGCACTTGACTGGGGGTCAAGGGGTCGCAGGTTCAAATCCTGTCAGCCCGACCATGAGTGTCTCAGATGTCCTGCAGGGGAACGTACCCGGCAGGACATCTGTGTCTCACGTGTCCGCCGGGATGGAGGGGACATGGGCGACGGCTTGAGTGTGCGTGTGCTGGACGGCGCCGGACTCAGGCTTCTTGGTGCCGAGGACCTTGGCACTATAGGCGAGGCGCGGTGCGTCTGGGTCGACATCTCGGAGCCCGACCCCGGGGATCTCGATCTCGTGGGCCGGCGGTTCGGTTTGCACCCTCTGGCGCTCGAGGACTGCCTCCACGTGCCGCAGCGCCCGAAGATCGAGGTCTTCGACGACCACCTCTTCGTCATATGGACCACACCGCGGCCCTCCGGACAGGGTGCCGATCCGACCGAGGTGGATGCCTTCCTCGGCGACGGATGGATCGTCACCATCCACCTGAGGTCGTTGGTGCGGGAGCGCGACTTCGTGAGTCCGGACGCGTTTCGCTACTTCGGCGACATCGGGGACCACCTCGCACGCGTCGAAGACGAGCTCGATGGATTGCGGACCATCGCTACCGACCTAACGGACATACACCTTTCTGCTGTCGGCAACCGGACAAACGAGATCATGAAACGGCTCACGGTCGTGGCGACGATCTTCATGCCTCTGACGCTCATCACGGGTATATATGGCATGAACTTCCGCACGTTCCCTGAGCTCGGATGGAGGTTCGGCTATCCGGGCGTTGTGGCGCTCATGATGGCTGTGGCGGTATCGATGCTCGTCTACTTCAGGAGGAGGGGTTGGTGGTAGAACCTCAGAGCGACGGAACCCATGCGCCGCAGGAGGAGCACCTGCAAGACGTGTGGACCGTCGCGAACGTCATCACGGTGCTGAGGCTCCTGCTGATCCCGTTCTTCTTCTCCGTCGTGCTGTCAGATCGCGACCACGCCGACGTCCTGGCCTTCGCGCTGTTCGCAGCTGCAGCCGGGACAGACTGGCTGGACGGGATGATAGCGCGACGCACCGGTACCGTGACCACCATCGGCAAGATCATCGATCCGCTGGTCGACCGGCTGTTGCTTGCCGCCGGCGTGATAGGGTTGTACCTCATCGACCGGGTGCCGCTGTGGCTCGTCGCGGTGCTCGTGGCTCGCGATGCTTATCTTCTGTGGGGGGCGTACCGCCTCGAACGGCACGGTCAGCGAATGCCCGTCACATACCTCGGCAAGGCGACGACCGCGGTCCTCCTGACCGGGTTCTCCCTGCTGATACTCGGGTGGCCGAAGGTGGAGATCGCGGGAACCGAGTACTACCTCGGCGAGCCGATCGTTCTGGCGGGTCTTGTTATGTCGCTTGCGAGCGCGGTGAACTACACCGTTCTCGCCAAACGGCTTGTTGCCTCGGCGGAGGCCCGGTCCGACGGAGAGTAGTGAAGCGAGGGGGTGCGGCATGAGAGCAGTGATCATGGCCGGCGGCGAGGGTTCACGGTTGCGGCCGCTGACTAGTCTGCAGCCCAAACCGATGGTGCCGATCGTTAATCAGCCCGTTATGGAGCACATCATCGGACTTGTCCGGCATCACGGCATCACCGACGTCGTTGCCACCCTCGCGTTCATGCCGCAGGTCATTCAGGACTACTTCGGCGATGGCGAGGAGTGGGGCACCCGCATGTCCTACGCGCTCGAGGAGACGCCACTCGGCACCGCCGGATCGGTCAAGAACGCCGAGTCTCTCCTCGAAGGTGAGCCGTTCATCGTCATCTCGGGAGACGCTCTCACGGACATCGACCTGACGGAGGTCATCGAGTTTCACAAGGAGAAGGGCGCGGCCGTCACGATCGCGCTCAAGAGCATGCCCGATCCACTCGAGTTCGGTGTGGTGATCACCGATGCCGAGGGCCGTATCGAGCGTTTTCTCGAGAAGCCGTCGTGGGGGCAGGTCTTCTCGGACACGATCAACACCGGCATCTACGTCGTCGAGCCCGAGGTGCTCTCGCACATCCCCGAAGGCCGTCCGTTCGACTTCTCATCGGAGCTCTTCCCGCTGTTGATGGAGAAGGGCTACCCGCTGTACGGCTGCGTGGTCGACGGCTACTGGTGCGATGTGGGCTCATTCGAGTCGTACATGCAGGTCCACCGCGACATCCTCGACGGCGAAGCGAGGGTGTACATTCCGGGGGTGGAGACCCGCGAGCGGGTGTGGATCGGTGAGGGGGCACGGATCGAGAGCGGGGTCACCATCGGCGACAAGGTGGTCATCGGGCCCAACGTGACGCTCCGGGAAGGGGCACACATCGGGGACTACACGGTCCTCGGGGACAACTGCGTGATCGGTACCCAGGCGAGCGTGAGTCACTCCATCCTGTGGAGCGATACGTTCGTCGGTCGCCATTCGACCGTGTCCGGCGCCGTCCTCTGCCGCAGGGTCGACATCAGGGCAGGCGCGGCGGTCGATATGAACTCGGTCATCGGTGACGAGAGCATGGTCGGGCACGGTGCACGCGTTGGGGCGAACGTGCAGGTGTTCCCGTACAAGAAGATCGATGCTGCCGCCGTGGTCACGTCATCGATCATCTGGGAGACCACAGGTTCGAAGAGCCTCTTCGGGGAGGAGGGCATCTCCGGCCTCGTCGGCGTCGACATCACACCCGAGCGCTCGATGAGGGCGGCACAAGCCTTCGGTTCCATGCTGCCGAAGGGCTCGCACGTGGTGGTGAGCCGTGATGCGAGCCGGGGAGCCCGTATGGTCAAGCGGGCGATGGTCGCCGGCCTTAACGCATCGGGCTGCCACGTTCGCGACTTGAGGGTCGCCTCGCCCGCTTTGACGAGATTCACTGCCCGGGACACCCGGTGTGTAGCGGGCATCCACGTCGCCGCTTCAGCCGAGGACCCGCAGTCCCTGCGGATGAGTTTCTACGACCGGTCGGGGCTCGACATCGCTCCGTGGGAGGAGAAGAAGCTCGAGCGTCTCTACTTCAAGGGGGAGTTCAGGCGTGCGTTCCTCGAGGACCTCGGCGAGATCCTCTACCCACCGCGGGCACTCGAGTACTACACTGCGGGACTCGCAAAGGCGCTCGAGGGCTCGCTGCCGAAGGAGGGTGCGTGGACCAAGGTCGTCGCGGACCTCGGCTTCGGTGTGGCCTCGCTCGTTCTGCCGAGGGTGGCGTCGGCCTGGCGCGTCAACGTGATCGCGCTCAACCCGTTCGTCGATGCCGAGCGCATGGCGCCCACTGTAGACGCTGACGGCGGTTGGGAGGAGATGCGCGGTGCCCTCGACCTCTTCAGGGCGGACATCGGGGTGCGCTTCGATCCGACTGCCGAGCGCATCACGTTCATGACCGCATCCGGCAAGGTGCTCGACGGCGATACGGCACTCCACGCGATCGTCGATCTGTGGTGTCGGGCCGATCGTGAAGGCAAGCCGATCGCTGTACCGCTCACCGCTTCGCAGGTCATCGAGGAGATCGCCGCCCGTACCGGCCACACCGTGCTGAGGCCCGGCCTCAGCCGGCGGTCGCTCGCGGTTCTCGCACACGAGGAGATCATCGGCTTCGCGGGCTCGGTACGCGGCGGGTACATCTTCCCAAAGTTCCTCGCCGCGTACGACGGTGTGATATCGGTGGCGATGGTCGCCAGCATGCTCGCTTGCACCGGGTCGGGGCTCGACGAGATCGTCGACGGCCTTCCCGCGTTCCACAAGAGTCAGACCTCGGTCTTCTGCCCGGCGCATCGCAAAGGTGCCGTGATGCGGGTGGTCTCGGAGGCCTCAGCCGGGTCAGATGTCGATCTCACCGAGGGCGTGCGGATCGCCCACGACGACGGCTGGGCGCTCGTCTTGCCGCACTCCAGCGAGCCGGAGGTGACGGTCTGGGCAGAGGGGAATGACGACGCGGCCCTGGCACGCATCATGGAGCACTGGGTGGCGGTCGTTCAGGAAGCTATCGGGACGGAGTAGGAGCACCGGAGAGCACTCGCGTCGGGGTTCCGAATTGGCACGTTACCTGCTATAATGCGATGTTTGACGGCCCCCGACCTACGAGTGGTGTTGCCTCAGTATGCTCCGAGCTCCCTATCGCCCTGCCCTGGTCCTCGTATTCGTGGTGCTCGGGCTCCTGATTGCGGTCGCCTTCAACACGACGACCCGCCTTGCAGACGCGCGCCCTGGTCGTTCGAGCGATCTTGTCGACGTGGTTCAGTCGATGGAGTCGCAACGCGACGAACTCCAGGACCGTCTGGCCGATCTTCGCTCGGAGTTGGCGGAGCTCGAGAAGGAGGCCGCCGAGGACTCGGGCGTGAGCAACTCGTTCTCGCGTGAGCTCGACCGCGTGCGCCAGTCTGCAGGCTTGTCGGCCGTGTCCGGCCCCGGTGTCGAGGTGGTTCTGGGTGACGGTACCGAGGTCGCGCAGGGCGCCGACCCCAACGACTATCTTATCCACGATACCGACATCGCAGCCGTCGTCAACGCGCTGTTCGTGGGAGGTGCCGAGGCCATCGAGGTCAACGGCGAGCGCATCGTGGCGACCACGCCTATCCGTTGTGCCGGGACGACCGTACTCGTGAACTCGGCCCGTCTGGGCAGCCCGTACGTTATCAAGGCCGTTGGCGACCCGACCTCGCTCGAGACGGCGGTACTCGAGGACGAGTCTGCGTCGCTTCTCTTCAGCGCCTACAAGAACCAGTACGGCCTGCAGGTCACGTTGAGCCGTTCTTCCGATCTTACCGTCACGGGCTACCGGGGCTCCATGCGTCCGCAGTACGTCCGTCCACCGGGCGGGGGTGCCTGACGTGCTCGCACTCGTCCTTGCACTCGCACTCGGTGTGACACTCGGACTGCTGACCAACTTCAGCGTCCCGGTCGCATGGCTCACCTATCTCGGCGTTGCCGTTCTCGCCGCGATAGACGCGTGCCTCGGAGGAATCAAGGCCAGCCTCGAGGAGACTTTCGATGACAAGGTCTTCGTCTCCGGCTTTCTCACCAACACCCTGATGGCCGCGTTCATCGTGTTCGTTGGCGATCGTATAGGCGTGAGGGAGCTCTATCTCGCGGCGGTAGTCGCCTTCGGAATGAGGGTCTTCGAGAACCTCGGCGATGTTCGTCGCCTGCTGTTCCGCCGCTGGGGGTGGGAGTGATGGGCACGCCCGCCCGCACCCCGTCCCGTGACAAGCTCGTGCACTTGCGCGATGAGTCGGTCAAAGCGTTTCAGGCATCCGAGAACCTGGTAGAGCGCTCGTTCAACCAGGCCCGACTCGTCGCGAGTCTGGCAGCCGGGCTGCTGCTCGTCGGGTTCCTGCTCGTCGCTCAGATGCGTGGCCAGGCGACGTTCTCCGGGTCGCTCGAGCGGCAGTCGGACCAGAACCTCGCGATCATCATCGAGCAGCTCACTGCCGAGAACAACGTGTTGCGAAGCGAGGTCGCAAGGTTGCAGATGCGCCTGCTCGAGGCGGGTCAGGCAACGGAAGACCGTGCCCGCCTGCTGAACGAGGCCACCAAGGAGCTCAACGCGGTCAGCGTCGTCGCCGGCCTCGAGGCTGCGAGCGGACCGGGCGTGGTTGTAACCATCGCCGATCCCGAACGCGTGCTTCTGCCCCAGGACTTCGTCCGCCTCGTGCACGAACTGCGCGGCGGCGGTGCAGAGGCCATCGCCGTGAACGCCGTACGCGTGAGCGCAACGAGTGGCTTCTCGGGTGGCAGCGGTCGCATCGAACTCGATGGCACGACGCTTGCCCGCGGGTATGAGGTGATCGCCCTCGGGGAGCCTGGGAATCTTACCCAGTCGCTCGAGTTGCCCGGGGGTCTCAAGTCGACCCTTGCGACGTTTCCCGGTGTCACGGTTGACCTTACGAAGTCCGATGACCTGAGTGTGCCCGCAGCGGCGGCACGCGACTTTTCGGTGGGCACGCCTGTGGAGGAAGCACAGTGAGTGAGACTTTCGACAACGACGGGGTCGTAGCCGTGGACGGCCAGACCCTTCTCGAGGAAGGCCGACAGGCGCGCGAATCGCGTGCCCGCGAGCGCACGCTGCGTGCACGCATCGGACGCGTGTTCGCAGACCGTCCCGCGTGGATCCGGGGCGTCGCGCTCGGTGCGGCCATCGCGGTCGTCCTCGTCACACTGCTCGTTGCCGTGGACGTCGTCGCCTCGTTCGGCCGCGTGCACCCGGGTGTGCGTATCGGTGAAGTCAGGGTCGGCGCGATGTCGCCCGAACGGGCCGCAGCCGCCGTGGACGATACCTTCGGACCCAGGCTCGCCGACCCGATAGCCGTGAACTTCGAGGACCAGACGTGGCAGATGAACGCCGTGAACCTGTCGGCCACCCTCGACAGCGAGGCGCTTGTCGCAGAGGCGATGGAGCACGGGCGAACGGGCTCGATCCCAGAGCGCATCTCCGAGCGGGTCAGGCTCTGGTTCGAGCCGGTGACCGTACCGGTCAGGGTCGAGGCCGATTCCGCCGCGCTTGACGGCTTCCTGACCGAGATTGCCGCTTCGGTCGAGCGCGAGCCGCGCGACGCACAGGTAGTCATCGAGGGCACCGAGGCATCTCTCGAGCCCGCCGTGCTCGGCATCGCGCTGCGGGAGCGGGATGTGCGGGAGAGCGTGCTCGAGGCGTTCGCCTCCACCGACCGTGAGGTCGAGATGGCGGTGGACTTCGCGCCGGTGCGCGTGACCGACGCCGATGCGGAGCAGGCCCTATCGGACACCAGGGCGATGCTTGCCGGTCCTGTGACCGTCGCAGACGACACCACGTCGTGGGAGTTCGGCCCCCGGGAGATCGCACCGTGGATCGCGTTTCGCGTTGCCCCGGTGCCGTCCGCAGCGGCGACAACGGCGGCAGAGCCGGCACAGGAGGACGCGGCCGAGCCGGCTGCCGAGGTCCAGGTACCGGCAGCAGCCGAGGAGCGCTGGGTGCTCGAAGCGTTCATCTCCGCGGACGAGGCCTCGGGGACCGTGCTCGCACGGGTGGGTGAAGCCGGCACGCCGCCGGTCGACGCCCGGTTCCAGGTGGGCGGCGGGAGCGTGACCATCGTCCCGTCGAGGGATGGCGTCGGTATCGACGTCGAAGCCCTCGCGACCGAGATGACGCGCGTTCTCACCACCGAGGAGAGCAGGACCGTACAGCTGCGAACGCAGCGCATCGAGCCCGAGTTGACGACCGAGCGCGCGGAGCAGATGGGCATCGAGGAGAGGATCGCGACGTACACGACGACCTTCCTCTCCACCAACAAGCCCCGTGTCTCCAACATCCATACGCTCTCGGATGCACTCGACGGCACCCTGGTCGCTCCCGGCGACACGTTCTCGTTCAACGAGACCATCGGACCGCGTACTGCGGCGAAGGGCTACGAGGAAGCGCCGGCGATCATCGGCGGTCGGCTCGTCCCCTCACTCGGAGGCGGCATCTGTCAGGTCGCGACGACGCTCTTCAACACGGTCTTCGAGTCAGGTCTGCCGGTGGTCGAACGCCGCAATCACTCCTTTTACATCTCGAGCTATCCGAAGGGCCGTGACGCTACGGTCGCCTGGGGCGGGGTCGACTTCAAGTTCAAGAACGATACGGACCACTGGATCTACATCGCGACCGCGTACTCGAACAGCTCGGTGACGATCAGCCTGTACGGTACCGATCCCGGGTATTCGGTTACCGGCTTGACGGGCGAGTTCACCGACATCAGGCCGTTCTCGGTGAAAGAGGTCCCCGACGACACGCTTACCGTCGGCACGCGTGTCGTTGAGGACTCCGGTGTCGACGGTCGCAGGATCGTCGTCAAGCGCACCGTTCTCCGGGGTGGTACCGTTGTCCGTGAGGACACGTTCACTTCCCCGTACGCTCCGAAGCAACAGGTGGTGCGAGTCGGCACGAAGCCGGTATCGTCTGAGTCGACAGCGACTCCGGTGCCGGTGCCGTAGCCGGTCTTCGGGTTCCGGCGTTCAGTTGACCAGACGGGGGTGAGGGGATGTTCCAGCCCGAGTTCGAGGCGATGCCTCGGGAGCGCCTCGAGGAACTCCAGCTCGAGAGGGCCAATTCGCTGCTCGCGCGCGTGTACGACCGGGTACCGCTCTACCGCTCGAAGTTCGACGAGGCCGGTGTACGGCCTGTCCTCCGCTCGCTCGAGGATCTCGCCGATATCCCCTTCACGGTCAAGGACGACATGCGTGCCCACTATCCCTACGGGATGTTCGCGGCAGCACTGCACGACA
>Ga0114946_10002375_pt1 | contig 12924 bp, 8 predicted proteins | sample WalLakDeSediment_FD_88676 | JGI IMG/M metagenome (GOLD analysis project Ga0114946, IMG submission 88676) | Lake sediment microbial communities from Walker lake, Nevada to study Microbial Dark Matter (Phase II) - Walker Lake 11/02/13 Deep Sediment | ecosystem: Environmental > Aquatic > Freshwater...
CGCTCGCAAGCGCGATCCCGGCGATGGTCAGGCCCACGCCGACGCCCATGGTGTCGTGGAGCCAGCGGCAGTTGCCGGCTGCGTCGGCGCTGCACCGACGGGCGGGCGGCCGGCCGTCGAGGTTGATCCACGCCGCGCCGGCGCCGATCGAGGCTGCGCCGGTGAGCGCCGCGACCCAGCCGACCGGTCGCCGCCACCGAGGCCACGGCTTGGGCGTGAGCTGGACTTTAACGAGCTCCTCGACGCCGGCCATGGTCGCAAGCGGGATGACCTCGCGGACGTGGCCGCCGGCGGTGACGACGAGCTCGTGCTCGCCGACGGTGAGCTCGCCGGTGTAGGGCAGCTGCCCGAGCCTGCGACCGTCGAGGCGCAGGCGGGCGTGGCTGGGATCACCGATGACCCGCACGCGCCCGACTCGGGGGGCGGCGAGGATCAGCTCGCGCGCGGCGACGGCCCGGCCGGCGAGGCGATCCGCGAGCTCGGCGAGGCCGCAGATTGCACAGCTCGCGTCGATCGTGCGCCACCCCGAGTTGGCTTCGACGTCGAGCACCTCGACCCTCGCGTCGTAGTCGCGGCCGTCGGCGACGAGCTCGACTCGCACGACATGAGTCGCGCCACGTTCACGGCCAAGCGCGCGCGAGCAGGCCTCGTCGGTGCAGCTCGTGGTCGCCGGCTTCGAGCTCGCGAGCTCGATCTCGGGGTGCTCGAAGGCCGGTGAGATCCGGGCCTCGAGCAGTTCGTGATCGGCCGGGAGCAGGCCCTCGGAGGTGAGCGGCAGCAACAGCACCCGGTGCTGCGACGGCGGCTCGGCCTGGGCCGGGCTCGATCCGAGCGACGCACCAAGCAGCGCCCCCAACAGCCCCGCGGCAGCGCGTTGAGCCGCGCGGTTCATGGCCTCACCTTGGCGAGCTGCTCGAGCCGGGAGCCGGCCTTGTCGTGGCCGAGCGCGCGGGCTTGGACATACGACTCACGGGCGGCGTCGTAGCGCATGATCTTGACGTAGCTGTCGCCGAGCAGGAGCAGCAGCGAGGCGTCGTTGGGGCGCAGCTGCGCGGCTCGTCGGGCGGCGCTCATGGCCTGTTGATAGCGGCCGCGGGCGAAGTGGATCTCGGCGAGCCCGGCGTGGGCGGCCCACAGCTGCGGGTTGTCGGCCAAGGCCTTGGCGAACATGCGCTCGGCTCGATCACGATCGCCGCGAGCGAGCGCGGCCGTGGCCCGCTCGAGCTGGATCTGTGCGCGCCGCTCGGCCGCCGTCGGCGCTCGGGTTCGGGCGGCCGTCGACGAGCGCGCCGCTCGGCGCGGCTTGGCCTGCTTGGCCTGCTTGGCCTGCTTGGCCTGCTTGGCCGCTTGCTCGGCCGATTCGACGCCGTTGGGGGCCTGCTCGGCGAGCTGCCCGGCGCTGTTCGGAGTCGAGCCTCGGTCGGCGCCGACGAGCGACGAGAGCTCCGAACGAAAGCGGATCGCCGTCGACAGGTAGGCGTCATCGGCGAGCAACGCGGTGACCCGGTCGCGGCGGCGCTCGGGGTCGGGCTCCGCGAGGGCGCGGAGGATCTCGGCGATCTCGCGCTCGATCGGTGAGAGCTCGCCGCGGGTCACTCGCGTGCTGACATCGGCGAGCTGGGCGACGGTCAAGCTCGTGCGCTCGCGCGCGCGCGGCTGCGAGTCGTTGAACAGCAGCGCTTGGGCGTAGTATTCGACGGCGAAGGGCCGGCCGTTGGGCGCGCGCCAATACTGATCGCCGAGCCGAACGAGGGTCGCGGCGAACTCCTCACGCAGCTCCTGGGCGCGGGCGAGGGCGAGGTAACGCAGGGGCCCGCGCTCACGCTCGAGCGCCGTGACCATCCGCAGCGCGGTCGGGTAGTCCGGCTGGTCGGACGGCGGATAGGCCCAGTACGCGCGGCTACCGGCGACCCGAGCGGCCTCGGTCGTGGCTTGGATCGCGGTCATTGCCGCGCTTGGCTCCGTCGAGCTCGGGCTCGGCCGGGGCTCGACGAGCAGCACGGCCGAGGCCGAGAGCAAGCCGACGGTCAACACGCCGACCCCGAGCAGCAGCAGCGGGTGGGTCCGGCGTCGCTCCGGTCGCGGCTTGGGCATCCGCCGGCGCAAGTCGGCGCGCCGCTGGTCGTCGACCGCCGGGAGCGGGAGGTCGTCCCAGGCCGTCGTGAAGTTCGCGGCGATCTGAACCTCGCACAGCGCCGCCTCGAGCTCGTGCATGGTCGCGTAGCGGTCACCGGGGTACTTGGCGAGGCACTTGGCGAGGACCGCGTCGACGGCCGGTGGCAGGCTCGGGACCCGGACGCTAGGCAGCACGAGTGGGTCGTCGAGGTGGCGCTGGACGAGCTCGGTCGCGCTCGCCCCCTCGAACGGCGGCGCGCCGGTCAGCACTTCGTAGGCGACGCAGCCGAGCCCGTAGATGTCGAGGCGCCCGTCGAAGTACACGCCGCGGATCTGCTCGGGGGCCATGTACAGCGCGGTCCCGGCGACCCGCGGCCGCGAATCGAACTTGGCGGCGATGCCGAAATCGACGATCCGAACCGCGTCGGTCCGGCCGTCCTCGGTTTGAATCAGGATGTTTTGCGGCTTGACGTCGCGGTGGACGAGGGCCTGGAGGTGGACGGCCGCGAGCGCCTTGCAGCATTGCCGCAGGATCGGCACCGCCCGCTCGAGCGGCAGCGGACCGGCGCGCAGCTCGTCGTAGAGGCTCACGGGATCGAGCAGCTCCATCGTGTAAAACGGGCGCCCATCGGGGAGCTCGCCGAAGTCGAGGACATCGACGACGAAGCGCGAGTCGACCTGGGCGACGGCGCGGGCCTCGTCGAGGAAGCGATCGCGCTGGAGATGGGCCCCGGCGATCCCGGGCTTTAGGATCTTGAGGGCCACGGATCGCTGAATGTCGACGTGGAGGGCCTCGAACACCATGCCCATGCCGCCTTCGCCCAACCATCGGACGATTCGGTAGCGGGTCCCGGGCACCCGCTTGCCCGAGGCCAAGCGCACGCGATCGACGAGCGGCTGCCAGCTCCCCTCGCGGCCGTGGTTCGTGCTCGCGCGGGCCAGCGTCCGGCGCAGCGGGCTCTCGCCGTCGCTCTCATTCTCGCGCTGTGGCAACCACGGTGAGCTGGCCTCGTCGATGGTCTGGTCGGACAGCTTGCTGCTCGCGCACGCCGGCTGCTCGCTGCTGACCGCGACGAGAGCGGGGGTCTCACGGACTAGCAGCGCGTGGGTGATCGATGAATTGGTCGTCATGGCATCCCTACGCCGCGCAGGTTCGAGTTGGCGGCCGGGCGATCGAGCAGCGAGCGTTTGGTCGGCGCCTCGTCGTCTTCGGTGCTCTCGCCGCCGAGTTGCGGCGCTGGGCTCGGCCCGCGACCGGCCCCAAAAAACCGCCGGAGCGGCGAGACCTCGCCCGCTCGATCGAGGGCCGTGGCCAGCTCGCTCATGCTCTGAAACCGGCGGCGAGGCTCCTTGGCCAGGGCCCGGGCGAGCACGCCGTCGAGCCCCGGCGGCACGACGAGATCGGCGGCGAGCTCGGTCAGGCGCGGGGGTGTGGCGTGGAGCTGAAGGTCGAACACCTCCTCGGCCGTTCGTCCGCTAAAGGGCGCCCGTCCGGTCAGCAGTTCACATAGCAGGATTCCCGCCGCGTACACGTCCGAGCGGCGGTCGGCCGGCGCGCCGCGGATCTGCTCGGGGGCCATGTATTCCGGGGTCCCCACGATTGACCGGATCCCGTCGTCGGGCCGCTCGCGGCCGATGCTCTCGGTCGTGGCAATGCCAAAGTCGAGGACCTTCACGACGCTGTTGCGCTCGACGTAGAAGCAGTTGCTGGCCTTTAGGTCACGGTGGACCACCCCGACCCGATGGATGGCCTCGATCCCCGCGCAGATCTGCTTCATTAGATAGCGGCTCCACGCCCAATTGAGCCGGTGGTGCTTGACCACGGCCCGGAGGTCGCGGCCGTGGAGGACCTCCATGACGATGTAGACCACGCCGTTGGGCGTCGATCCAAAGTCATAGATGTCGACGATGTTGCGGTGCCGGACCTTGGCCGCGAGCCGGGCCTCTCGCATGAAGCGGGCGATCGCCCAGCTCCAATCTTGCTCCGCCGCGTCGAGGATCTTGATGGCCACCGGCCGCGCGAGCGCGAGGTGCTCACCGTAGTAGACCGAGCCCATGCCGCCGCGTCCAATTCGACGCTCGAGCCGATAGCGCCCAGCGAGGACCAGCTCGGACAGCTCGCCGCGAGCGAGCCGCTCGATGTCGGCGTGACTCGGGCCGCCCCCGCGGGCGGCCTTGACGGCGGCCGATCGTGACCGCCCGCTCGCGGGAAATACGACGTCAACAGCGAACTTTGATCCGGCGAGCAGATACTCCACAGTTCGAGTTCATTGCAAAGCATATGCCGCGGGGGCCGCCCGCCGAACGCGGCCGTAGAGGGCTACACCGCCACGCTCGCGGGGGCAGGGGGCTTTGCACCTGGTCGGCCCGTGTGACTCGGAGTGACCCAGACGCGCGCTCGCTGGTCGTTTTCTGGCACGTAATATAATTGGCAATTAGTACATTCGCATGCGGCGAATGGCGGGGAGCTCACCCAAATTTCATGGAATCGCGGATCAAATATTGGCCCACACGCTCGCGCGCCCAACTGTCGATTGGCCAAAGCGCGGTTGCGGGCGATTGGTGCGGTGACTGCGGGGGCCGCGTCACAGCCGCGCCGTCGGATGCCATCACCGCGAGTCGTCGGCTTTCGCAGCCGGCGCCGGTCCAGTACGCTCCCGCGATGCTGCGCCGCTCATTTCGCCGCTCGTTTCGCCAACACAGCAGGTCCGTTTGGACCGCGGCCTTCGGATGCATGGTGGTCGGGCTCGGGTGCAGCGACGCCGGCCCCGCTCAGGATCAACAGACCGAGACCGAGACCGGCGAACAGACCGGCGACGAGACCGGCGACGAGACCGGCGACGAGACCGGCGACGAGGACGCGCGGCCCGGGGCCTGCGAGACGCCGCTCGCGGCGATCGAGCTCGCCGACGCTCGCTTGCGCCTCGTCAGCGGCGGCGAGCTGCGAGATGCCCTCGATCGGAGGGTAGTGATGCGTGGGCTCAACACGGGAAACCGCAACAAGACCGCGCCGTTCGTGCCGTTCCCGATCACCGCGTCGATCAGCCCCGAGGACTTTAGCCTGGCCGCCGACGCCTACTTTGGGCGGATGCGCGATTGGGGCATGGACACGGCCCGGATGCCGTTCTCCTGGGCTGCGCTCGAGCCCGTGCGCGACGTCTGGGACGAGCAGTACCTCGATCGCTACGAGCTCATGGTCGACGCCGCTTGGGCCGCAGGTTTGCGCGTGATCGTCGATTTTCATCAGGACATCTGGTCCGAGAACTATTGTGGGGATGGGTTCCCAACCTGGGCCGTCGCCGACCCCGGCGCGCCCTGGCACGAGTGCCCCGACCAGCAGTGGGGCTTCAAGTACTTCACCAACGACGACGTCCGCGGCGCCTTCGACCGGTTCTTCGCCAATGAAGATCAGCTCGTCGACGAGTTCCACGACATGTGGATCAAGGTCGCCGAGCGCCTCGCCGATCACCCCGGCGTGGTCGCCCTCGAGATCGTCAACGAGCCCGGCTGGGGCACCGCCGACGACGTCCAACAGTGGAAGCTCGACGTGCTCACGCCCTTCCACGAGGGCATCATCGCCGTGCTCAACGAGCTCGCGCCGGACTTGCTGATCGCCTACAACGACGTCGCCATCGACGCCGTCGGCGTGATGCCGAACGCCTATCCCCGGCCCGAAGGCGAGCGCTTGATCTACGCCCCGCACCTGTACGGCGAGTTCGTCGCGCCCAGCAAGAAGCTCGGCGAGGCCGCGGCCTTCGGTCGCAGCGCCGATGTCCACGTGCTGCTCGGCGAGTTCGGGTTTCAGCCCTCGAACCTCGCCGGCCCGGCCTGGGTCGGCGAGATCGCCGACGCCGTCGACGCCGAGCGGATCTCCGCGACGATGTGGGAGTACAGCATCAACGAGCAGCTGTGGAACTACGAGAATTTCTCGATGATCGACGCGGCCGGCAACGAGCAGGTCATGCTCGAGTCGTGGGTCCGGCCGTGGCTGCGCGCCGTCGGCGGCTCCGAGCCGCAGTTCCAGTGGGACGCCGAGGCCGGGACCGGGTCCGCGAGCTGGGTCAGCGACGGCGAGCTCACCGAGCTCGTCATGCCGCGGCGGCGGTTTGGTGCGGCCGGGCCGAGTGTGGTCGAGATCACCGGCGACGGTGCTTGCTTCACCCTCGACATGGACCGCGGGGAGCTGCGGGTCGCGGCCCCAGCCGGGACCGCGGTGAGCTTGAGCTTTGACCTATAGATTGTGGTTTCGGGGCTGCTAGCAGCCCGTGCGGCGACTCGCGTGGACGGTCGCGCCGCGTATGGCGGCCCTGGGCGCGACTAGTTTATCCTCGCGCCGTGACTCGCTTCTTCGCTATCCCCCGCGCTGCCATGTTCGCGTTGACCTTCGCCCTCGCCGGCAACCTCGGCTGCGCTGAGGAGCCGCGCACGGTCGCGGCCAAGGACTACTCGAACGCCCTCGCGCTGGGCTATTGCAAGGCGGTCTACAGCTGCCCGTGCCCCACCTACCCCTATGAGAACGCCAACGCCTGCTTCTCGAGCTTGGCGAACGCATACAACAAGGTCGTCAACGAGGCCGCGTTCGCGGGCTTGAGCTACGACGGCACGTGCCCGGGCCAAGAGCTCGATTTCATCGAGTCGCTCGGCTGCAGCTCGACGACCACCGAGCTGCCGGCGGGCATCTGCCTGCCGCCGTGTCACGCGTGGCACGGCAACACCCAAGCCGGTGGCCCGTGTCAGGTGTTTGCGACCTCGGCCGAGCGCGGCCTCGCGTTCTCGAACTGCGGCCAGGGCCTGAATTGCGTCGCGCAGGTCTGCGTCAACCCTTGCCAAAGCGCGCAGGCGCTCCCGCAGCTCGGCCAACCCTGCCCCAACGGCTTTTGCACAGTCGGAGCGATGTGCGACGCGACCATGACCTGCGTCGCCCAGGCGAGCTTGCCTGGGGTCGGCGCGGTGTGCCTCGACGGGCAGTGCGATCCCAAGCGGGCGGTGTGCGTGGACGGTGCCAACGTCTGCGCCGCGTTGCCGAACGTCGGCGAGGCCTGCGTCGCGGGCCAGTGCGTGGCCACAGCCTACTGCGGCCCCAACAACATCTGCCTCGCCCGCCCGGCGATCGCTTGCTCCTTGCTCGGAGGCGGCAGCTTCCCGGGCGACGGCGACGGCGACGGTGACCCGACCACCGGCGACGGCGACGGCGACCCGGGCTTCGACAACCAGGCCGCTTGCGAGTCCTTCTTCACCTCGTACAACAACCTCGACTGTGTCGACCCCGCCAGCCGCATCGACCCCGTTCAATTTTGCAGCGGCTACACCGACTCCACGGTCAACTGCTCCAACATCTTCAACTGCTGGACCAACAACCTCGAGTGTGTGGACTACGGCGGCGGCGTGTTCGCGCCGAGCAACTACAGCGAGGGCTGCCCCCAAGAATGCCTGTAAGGCCCTGAACGCGGGCCCTACTCCCTGGGCTCCGGCGGCTCAGGCTCGCTCGCGGGCTTGGCTGTGCCCCCGAGCGCGCCGGCGCCGAGCAGCAGATCGAGCTTGCTCTCGATCTCGTTGAAGCGCCGCTCGACCATCCGGTCGATGATGACGAGCCGGCGCTCCACTTCGTCGTTCTCGTCGCGCAGCATCTCGTCGACGAAGATCGCGTTGACCAGCGAGAGCCCGAGCAGGCCGCCGCCGATCACCACGACCATGAAGTACATCCGCGCGAACAGCCCGACGGCCGCCGGGGCCGTCGCCGCGATCGCGTCGGGCACCTCGTACCAGCCCTCGACCGTGAAGATCTTGAAGGTCGAGTAGAACGCCAGCAGCGGGTTGCCAAAGTGCTCGGGCGAGTACGGGTGGAAGAAGTGGTAGCTGATCAGCGCGAAGATGAAGTTGAAGATGAAGAACGCGAACAGGACCACCGCAGAGGCTTTGATCGCCCGCTTGGCCCCGTCGACGAGCTTGGGCATGTCGGGCACGAACCGGATGAAGCGGAAGAACTTCATCGCGCGAGCGGCCCGCAACATCAGCAGGAACGACAGGTCGGGGAGCGGGAAGAACAGCAGGGCGTAGGACGGCAGGCTCAGCAACACGACCAGGAAGTCGAAGCGGTTCCAGCTCTCCGAGAAGTACCCGCGCAGCGTCAGCGCGCGGATCTTGAGCGCGACCTCGATCACGAAGTAGGTCGTGAACGCGTAGTCGAGCAGATCGAGGACCAGCACGTCGCGCAGCTCGTCGAACGCGAGCATGAACAGCACGATCGAGTTGAGCGCGATCACGCTGAGCACGACCCGATCCGCCGTGAAAAACCATTGCAGCGCGCTCGGACGGGGGGCGGCTCGATTCGAGATTTCGGCTTGCTTCATTCGCTCCGGTTCGCGCCAGCGTGTGCGGACGATACCTGAGCGCGGACCCGAGGTCAGCCTCCGCGCAAGAACGGACGGATGACGCGAGCTAGGTCCGGCGCCGCGCTGAAGTTGGCGCCATGCGGGGCGCCGGGGATGACCACGAGCCGGGCGCGGGGCAGCAGCCGGACCACCTCCTCGGCCCAGCGCTGGGTGACGATCGGATCGCGTTCGCCCCGGACCACGAGCACCGGCTGGTGGACGTGAGCCAGCTTGGCCTCGATCGGGTCGTCGAACGCGTGCTTGAAGGTCTTCCAAAACCGCCAAGCCCCGGTCCGGAGGTAGTCGTAGATGGCGACGGGCACGAGCGAGGGCGCCTCGCGCAACGCGTCGAGCAGCAGCCGCCCGGCCTGTTGCAGGTAAGAGTCGTAGCCGGGGTCGAAGGTCGGGCCGACGAGGACCAGGCGATCGACCCGCTCGGGGTGCCGCATCGCGAGATCAATGAGGATCTGGCAGCCGACCGAGTTGCCGAGCAGCGGCACCGGCCCGTGGCCAAGGCTGCCGAGGAACTCGGCGAGCAAGTCCGCGAGCTCGGGGACGCCGTGGCTACGAAACGGCCGCTCGCTCCGGCCGAAGCCCGGAAACTCGGGGATCGAGACGTCGAACTCGCCAGCGAGCTCGACCGCCGTTGGGATCAGGTAGAGGCTCGACATCCCCAAGCCGTGGACGAGCACGACCGGCGCCGCGCCCGGTGATCCAAACGCCCGCACGTGCATGCGCCAGCGGCCGACGGTCACGTCGTAGCTCCGAGCCGCGCGCGCGGCTCGGATGGTCCGAACCAGGAGCGTCATCGTTGCGTGGCCCAGCTGCGGTCAGGTGTCACCATTGTCGCCATTGTCATCATTGTCGCTAGCAGCATCGTTTGGCTCGGCTCCTTGCTTGTCTTTATCCGCATCATCGGGCGCGTCCACGCTGGGGTCGCCAAGGATCTCCTTGCGGTAGAAGCGAGTGAGCACCAGGGCCACGGCCGCGAGCGGCGTGGCGAGCACAAAGCCGAGCAGGCCGAGCACCACGCCAAGCAGGATCTGCGTGATGACGGTGAACGCTGGTGGCAGGTAGACCGTGCGTTGCTGAATCAAGGGCATCGCGATGTAGCCCTCGAGCAGCTGCACGCCCGAATACGCGAGCAGCACGTAGAGCAGGTACATCGGCCCGCCGGGCAGCGCGACGAGCGTCACGGGGATCAACCCAAACCACGGGCCGAGGTAGGGGATAAACCCCAGCAGCCCGACGAGCAGGCCAATGACGATCGCGAGCGGCGTACCAAACGCCCATAGCACGATCGTCACGGACACCCCGATGATGACCATGGTGAACAATTGCCCGATCAACCACCAGCGCAAGGTGGTGCCGATCTCGTCGAGGGTCTCGTTGACCTTCATGCGCTTGTCGAGCGGGAACAGGTGGACGACGCCGGCTTGGTACAACTTCGCGTTGGCGGCCAAGAACAACCCAACGAAGAGCGCGGTCAGGATATAGGTGAACCAGTCGGACAGCATCGTGAAGAAGTCGCCGACGGCCTTGCGGACCCCTTGTGGCAAGCCGCCGCCTTGGATCTGGGTCCGCTCCAACAGCCAAACGCCCCATCGGCGCTGGCGCAGGAATTCCTCGACGTCCGTCGCGACTTGGCGAAATTCCTCGCCCATTTTCCCGCTTTGTTCCATGAGCTGCGGCGCGAGCAACCATCCGCCCACGCCGAGGACCGCGAGGATCAAGACCAAGACCACGGCCAACGCCCAGCCATCGGGCAGCGGGACCACGCGTTGGACCAGCGACATCAGCGCCCGCAGAAACACCGCGACCAAGAGGCCGCCGAACGCGGCCAAGATGATCTCGATGCCCAGGATAAAGAGCGTCAGCAGCAATCCGCTGACCACGACCAGCACCACCGCGACGGTAATCCTGCGCACAAAAATATCGCGCGCAGGGACATCGAGCTTCGCGGCGGGGATCGATTTGGTTTGCTCAGCGCGCGGTTCCATGGCAGGCCGGTTGAGCATAGCGCATGTCCCGGATTGGCCCCGGCGCGGGCTCGGATCGGCCGTCCAACATGTGCATATTCGGCACAGTGGCACAAACAAAGGCCGCGCGAAGGACCGAGGTCCCTCGCGCGGCGTCGTGCGTCGTCGAATGGGGCGGCGCGCTATTCCGCGACTTCGGACGCGACTTGATTGAGCACCTTTTGGAAGCGGCGGGCCGTGCCCGCCGGATCCGGGACGGCGCCCTCGGCGAGCGCCGCGAGGTCGTGGAGGATCTCGACCCACTCAGGCAGCCGCGGATCGTCCTTGTTTTGGGCGGTCAAGCGGTTGGCGGCCTTGACGAAGGGGTGCTCGGCGTTGAGCTCGAGGATCCGCGTGGCGGCGCTGATCGGCGAGCCGGGTTGGGCCATGCGGAGGATCCGCTCCATGTTGCGGCTCAGGCCGCCGGCCGCGTCGACGAGGCAAGACGGCGACTCGGTCAGGCGCTTGCTCACCCGGATGTCGCGGACCCGGGCGCCGAGCACGACCTTGGCCAGGTTGATCAGCGGATCGATGGGCGAGGGCTCGCGCTTGTCCTTGGCGTCGTCGCCGTCCTTCTCGGCGTCCTCGTCTTGCTCGTCGTCGTCGGCGTCGGCGTCGGCGCTGTCGTCGAGGTCGCCCTGGGTCACGCTGCGAAACGGCTTGCCGCTGTACTCGGCGAGGCTTTGCAGCACCCACTCGTCGACCGGGTCGGTCATCAGCAGCACGTCTTGGCCCTTGGCGCGGACCCCTTCGATGTGCGGGCTGCTGCGCAACGCCGCCTCGTTGGGCCCGGCGATGTACCAGATGCAGCTTTGGTCCTCGGGCATGGCCTCGACGTAGGCCTTGAGCGAGATCAGCGAGGCGTCGAGCTTGGCCACGCTGCGGTAGCGCAGCAGCTCGGTCAGCTCATCACGGTGGCCGCCGTCGGTGTGCAGGCCCTCCTTGATGACGGCGCCGAACTCGGACCACAGCTTCGCGTACTTCTCGTCGTCTTGCTCGGCGAGCTCGGCGAGCAGCTTGAGCACCTTGCGGGTCAGCTGCCGGCGGATCGCCGCGAGCGACTTGTGCTCTTGCATGGTCTCGCGCGAGACGTTGAGCGGCAGATCTTCGGAGTCGACGACGCCGCGGACGAACCGCAGGTACTGCGGCAAGAGCGTGTCGCAGCTCTCCATGACCATGATCCGGCGGGCGTAGAGCTGCAGGGCCTTGCGGTCCTCTTGGAACAGGTCCGCCGGCGCGCGGCCGGGCACGAACAACAGCGCGTGGAACTGGATCGGCGCGTCGGCCGAGAAGTGCAAGCGGGTGAAGGGCTCGTCGCCGGGCAGCACGAACCCGCCCATCACGTGCTTGTAGAACTCCTGGTAGTCCGGGTCCGCGAGCTCGCTCGGGCTCTTGGCCCAGATCGCCGAAGCGGCGTTGATCTGGCGGGGCTCGGGATCCTTGTCTTCGCCTTGCTCGTCGATCACCCGCAGCATGATCGGGTGCATGACGTAGTTGCTGTAGCGCCGGATCAGCCCCTCGACCCGCCAGCGATCGAGGAACTCCTTGGCCTCGGGCTTGAGGTGCAGCACGATCGTGCTGCCGCGGCGCTCGCTCGCGCCAGTTTCGATGCTGTAGTTGCCGTCGCCCTTGCTGCGCCAGAGCACGGCCTCGCTGCCCGGCTTGCCCGAGAGCGTGGTGACGACGACCTCGTCGGCGACCATGAACGCGCTGTAAAACCCGACGCCAAACTGGCCGATCAAGCTCAGCTCGCCGGTCTCGCTGACCTCGCCAGCTGCGCGAGCCCGCTGGACCTCCTCGAGGTAGCGCAGCGTGCCCGAGTGCGCGATGGTCCCCAGGTTTTGCGCGACCTCGTCGCGGGTCATCCCGATGCCCGTATCCGCGATGGTCAGGGTCCCGGCCTGCTTGTCAGCCGTGATCACGATCTCCGGCGCGAGCTCCCGGCCCCCGAGGGTCTCGTCGACCAGGGCCTGGTAGCGAGCCTTGTCGATGGCGTCGGCGGCGTTCGAGATCAGCTCGCGGAGAAAGATCTCGCTGTTGGTGTAGAGGGAATTGGTGACGAGGTTGAGCAGGGCTGCAACCTCGGCCTTGAATTCGTGCGTTTCGCTGCTCACGGTCGGCTCCTTGGGGGGCCGCAACCTAAACCGAACCTAGAGCCGGTCAACCGCACGAAGCACTGTGAAGTGGACCCCACCAACCGTGAGAACCCCAACATACAAGCCCGCAACCGAGGGCCGAGAGGCCGGGCAAGGGGTGAGGGGGCCCCACCAAAGCAAAGGGCCCCGCTCACCGCACCAAACCAACGGCCGAGAGGCCGGGCAAGGGGGTGAGGGGCCCCACCAAAGAAAAGGGCCCCGCTCACCGCACCAAACCAACGGCCGAGAGGCCGGGCAAGGGGGTGAGGGGCCCCACCAAAGAAA
>Ga0114946_10002376_pt1 | contig 12924 bp, 10 predicted proteins | sample WalLakDeSediment_FD_88676 | JGI IMG/M metagenome (GOLD analysis project Ga0114946, IMG submission 88676) | Lake sediment microbial communities from Walker lake, Nevada to study Microbial Dark Matter (Phase II) - Walker Lake 11/02/13 Deep Sediment | ecosystem: Environmental > Aquatic >...
GAGGAATTTTGCGCGACCCACCTCGCCGACCTCGACGAGGTCGCCCACGCGTTCTTTGGCAGCGCCCCGGCCCGCGAGGCGATCCGGCAAAAGGTCGCGTCGCTGTTCCCGGCCCACGAGGTCGAGCAGTTCACCGAATTATTCTGGCAGCGCATTCAAGATTGGCGAGGAGAGAACCCATGAGCATGTTCCAAAAGTCGACTTGGTATTCGGAGCGAATGCAGCGCGAGGCGACGCTCGTGCGTTGGGGCTTCATGGGCCAGCCCGTGCTGATCTTCCCGACCGCTGGCGGCGACGCCGAGGAGATCGAGCGGTTCTTGCTGATCTCCGTGCTCGAGCCGCTGATCCAGGCCGGCCGCATCAAGGTCTACTCGTGCGACAGCGTCGCGGGCCACGCGATGATGATGCAAGAGGGCACCCCTGGCCACCGCATGTGGCTGCTCAACCAGTTCCACCAATACGTCCGCCACGAGGTCGCGCCGGCGATCCGCATGGACTGTGGCGGCGAGGACATCGGGATCTGGACGACCGGCGCGAGCATCGGGGCGTTCCACTCGGTCGCCGTCACCTGCCGGTGGCCAAATGTCTTTACCCGCGCGCTCGGCATGAGCGGCACCTGGAACATCTTGCGCTTCTTCCAGACCGAGGACTATTCGCAAGATTATTTCGTGTCCTCGCCCCTGCAATTCGTCCCGACGCTCGGCGGCGTGCACCTCGACGAGCTGCGCAAGCGCTTCATCTTGCTGGCGTCCGGGGCCGGGCGGGCCGAGAACATGGGCGAGAGCTGGGCGATGGCCAACACGCTCGGGCGGATGGGCGTGCCCAATCGGGTCGATCCCTGGGGGCCCGATTGGCACCACGATTGGCCGACTTGGCGCAACATGCTGCCCAAGTATCTGGACGAGTGGACGCGCTGAGGCGGACTACGATCGCTCACCGCAAAGCGGTTCGTCCCATAGGTCGATGACCTTCTCGTGGTCTCGGGGTAGGGGGCGGACCCGCATCTGTTTGGGGAACAGCGTGACCACCACTGTAGCTGCGCACGGGACGCCCTCGTTTGATAGGCCGGAGTGGTAGCGATCTTTGAGGTGCCACCAGTCCGCTTCGATCAGTGACTTCTTCTCGAGGACGTTTGCGCGGTAGCGGTCGATATCGCCCCTAACATCTGCCTGGCACCGCGGGGTGACCTGTGTACACAGTAGGGTGCAAGTGGTGCTGGACGCCGGCTCGATCCACTCAGGGATCGGATGGGTGTGACGGTTGGATGTCCCCACGGACACAATCGCTGTTTGGGGGTTGATCTCCCGATAGAGCCGTTGCACGTCCCAGCCCGAGGGGATCCCGCCATCCGCGAGGGCTCCGCCGTGATGAGGGACTCGAAGCACGCGCGCCTGTGCCTGCCTACGGTCGGCGAGCTCGGCCCATGTAACGAGCGGAGCGTCGCCTCCGATCAGCACGACGTTGTCGTTCATCCGCACGCGGAGCACCGCGGACAGGACGTTCGGGTCCTCCCATTTGTCAGCGCGCTCGCGCTTCACGATGTCTCGGTGTCGCGGCGCGAGAATTTCGACGGACCAGTCTTGGCCTTCGAGGATCGGCTGGTCTGGAACCGTCGCGGGGATGAGCGTCCATCGCTGCTTCTTGTCGCCTTCGATGACGCAGTCGATGAGCACCTTGGCAGCTTGGGCGTCGGGGTGATCGTCGCTGATGTCACGGTCCACGTTGAGGTAGACGCGTGCGGTCTCGATGTCGTCGCGCTCGAGCAGCTTGAGGACCCCGGCGATGTGGTCCCAGTCGAGGTGACTGATGACGACGGCGTGAAGTTTCCGGCGGCCCCAGTGGGTGAGTAGCTTGTGGACGACATGGTCATCTCGACAGTCGAACACGATGGGGTCGCCTTCGCCCTCGGGCGGCAGGATCACCGTGGCGTCGCCCTGGCCGACATCCAACATGTAGATCCCGAACTGTCGGGTGCTGCTCATTTGCGTAGCTCGGCCAAGCTGGACAGTAATTCTCGTAGCGGCCGCCCGCTCCCGGCAGGCCGCAGCTCTTCGACCGGACCGCTGGGACGGCCGTCGCGGTACACCGGTACTTTGGCGAAGTACTCACCGAGGGATTCGTGGTCGCCGCGGACCGAGGGGGGCAGCGAGATCGGGTCGAAGTCCTTGCGCTGAAGCGGCACGAACGAGTCGTGCTCGAGCCGTCCGAGCAGCCAGCGGTGGGAGGCGTGCTCGAGGCCCAAGTCGCTATTGAGCGGATCGATGTAGGTGATGAGTTCGCTCTTGCGGGCTAACGGATCGTCGTCGAGGAGGTGCGAGGGCGTTGACAACAGGGTTCGTGCTTCGTCGCCGAGCTTGTCGGCGAGATCGCGTACGGCGGCGAGCGCCGTATCGCCGCGGCCGAGCTTGCTGTGAAAATCGATGGTCTGGGCGCGCCACTTGTGGTTCTTGTGTTGAACCGACACCCGAATCGGGTTGCGAAAGATCAGCTCGCCTTGCGCTCGAGGGGCAGCGCGTAGGGGGACTCCTCGATCCCACTCATCATTGATCTGATTGAGGAGCCCTGCACCCTCCGGATCCTGGTTGAAAGTCACCTCGACCTGGGCGAGGAGCTCGAGGCCAAAGAGCGGGGCCTCGCTATGCGTGGCCGTCAGCGCCGGGCGAACACGCAAAATCGTGTCGCGCCGGGGGTGCTCTTTGACGGTTGAGTACGCAGCGTCTACGCTGGCTTGGGCGCGGCGAAAGTCGCCCCGGCGAATGAACGCTTCAATTTGGCGTTGACGCCAGAGTGCATTTTCCGGCCACAGATCGATTGAACGTTCGTAGTCATGCAACACCTGGACGGAGGACGACTGGCTGACTCGCTCATCGTTGTAGCCACGATAGTGGATCGCATACGACATGGAACGGCGGCTGTGGGTCGACCGGAGCTCACCCCATTTGTGTTCGAGTAGTTCGATGATGTTCGTGTACAGTCGGCGGGCCTCCTGCCAATCACGGTTCTGGCTCGTGCGCTTTGCGAGATCGATGAGCCCCGTGGCATGAAGCGTGGCGGTTTTGCGGGCGTTGGCGAAGTCCCCGCGTCGCACGAACAGCGTATGCGCCCGAAATACAAAGTCCGCCTCGGCGGGCTTGAGTGTCTCGGGGTCGTTGACGCGGGTGAGAAGATCGTGGGCGGCTTTGCCGAGGAGCTCGCGGTGGTCGGCCGATTCGAGCGCATCGCCAGCGAAGTCGCGGAGCAGGGGTAGCACGGTTAGCCGTTCGTCGCGCTCCTCGATTAGCCGGATGTCTCGCAGCCAAGCGAGCGCGAAGTGATCGTCGGCATCGAGCACGCTTTCGATGATCGAGCGTGGGGCACCGTCGAGCGCTGCGACGAGGGTGAACACGCGACGCCAAGGCGCTGGCGCTCGTTGAGCGAGGGTCCCAGCGAGGATGCGCAGGACTTGGTTGGGCCCGTCGCCGTCGCTCCTGAGCTGCTCCGCCTGATCCATCAGTCGCGCGAACTCATGAGGTCCCGTCAGCGGGATCACTGCGCGGGCGAGCGTCATTCCCCCGGGCCGTTGATCGATGAGCTGGGTTAGCCGCTGCCAGTCGCGGTAGCCATCGGGCGCTCGCTGAAGCTTAAGCGCCCAGCTCGTCGGCCGTTTGTGTGAGACGAGCGCGCCCTGCCAGTTGGGCAGGGTTCGACGGCTGAGCAGGACCGTTGGAGCGCCGCTTCGCGCGAGCAGCCATGTCGCTAGGTCGGCGTTCTGAGCGGCTCCGAGTGTGTGGAGGGGATCACCCCAGCTCAGGTCGACATCGTGGACGAGTCGTTCGGCTCGGTCGACGACCAAGCAGCGTGGCCCGAGCAGTTCGCTAGCGATCCGGGTCGCGTCATCGAGCCGTTGCTGGGCGACCATCTCGAGCAACGCCGCGCCTCCATCGACTTGGCGTGCGAGGTCGACAAAGAAGCGCGTGGTCTGAAAATCGCCAGTATCGAGGTTCACCCAGATGGCGCCATTGACGGCTTCGCGAACGGCGTGGGACTTCCCTGAGCCCGGTGCCCCGGTGACGAGACAGCCGTCGTTGCGGCCGAGCACGGCGCGAACTTCGTCGGTTGTCTTCGTTGGGACGTTCTCCTCCAGGAACTCGAACATGGTCGGCTTTCGGTCCTGTATCGTACCCCAAAGCCGACCGGGTAGCATCATGCGGCCGGTCGTCAGCCGTCGTGTGCGCTTGACCCACGGGCTCCTAGAGCGCGCCCGCGAGCGCGGGCGCGAGCACCCTCGCGACCCGCTCACAAAGCTCCGGCACCGGTCGCATCTCTTCAAACGGCGTCCACGCTTCAACCAGCAGATCGCGACGAATCTCGAGCGACAACACCCGGCCCGGATAGGTCGTCGACCACGCGTGCCCCAGCGTGCTCGGGTGCAGGTAATACGTACCGTTGGCCTCCGGCGAAAACCCGGCGCGCGCGAACCCGTCGAGCAGCTGCGCTTCAATGCCCGCTGGGGCGAACTCGCGGCCGTCGCCGTCGCGGGTGAGCAGGTCGACCTCGGCGCGCAGGGGCCAGGTGTCGTGGCGGTCGGGGGCGCAGGCCCAGCGCAGCTTGGTGACGATCGCGTCGTCGATCGCGTCGATGCCGAGCGAGCGCGGGCCGTAGCTGTGGGGCACGAGCGCGAGGCCTCCGGCTCCGCATACGGCCGCGTAGGCGCGGCGGGCGAGGTCGACGTATTGGGCGTGGAGCTCGAGCAGCAAGGCCCGATCGGCGTGGTCGCGGACGTAGCTGGGGATCCCGGGGGTCAGCGAGCCTTGGTCGAGGCGGCCGCCGCCGTAGTCGGCGAGCCGGTTGCAGTCGACGAAGGTCCGCGGGATCAGGCTGCGCACCAGCAGCACCGCGCGGGTCGGCTCGGCGGCGAGCAGCGCGAGGGCGGTGGCGCGGCCGTAGGCCCACGCGCCGACGTCGGTGTTGAGGTGGAAGAACAGGTGCAGGTCGTCGGGCAGGTCGCCGCGTAGGCGCTCGCGCAGGCCGTCGTAGTGGTGGCGGCGGTCGGCGCCGTGCGGGACCTCGACCAGCAAATCTGGCGCGGCTTCGGGATCGGCGAGCGAGCCCCGGAGCTGCTCGACGTGGGCCACGTGTTCGATGGACACCGGTGGGGCGACGCGCATGGCCTGGGTTTTACCGGATCTCGGGGACGCGGCGCTCGTGTTCTGGTACGCTCGGTCTGGAGCCAGCCGCCATGCCGTTTTCGATGAACAACCTTCCTTCGCACCCGAGGTGTCACTGATGAACCGCACGCCAGTGCTCGTGCTCGCCGGCGGCAAGGGGTCTCGGCTCGCGCCCTTGACCTGCCACCGCGCCAAGCCCTCGGTGCCGTTCGCCGGGCGCTACCGGATCATCGACTTTGTCCTGTCCAACGTCGTGAATTCGGGCTACCGCCGGGTGTTCGTGCTGACCCAGTTCATGGCCTCGAGCCTGATCCGGCACATCAGCCGCAACTGGCACCTGACGGGCATTCAGGAGTTCATCGAGATCGTCCCGGCGCAGATGCGGATGGGGCCGTCTTGGTACAAGGGCACGGCCGACGCGGTGCTCCAAAACCTCAACCTGATCCACGAGGCGCGCTCGCGTGACGTCGCGATCTTCAGCGGCGATCATATCTATAAATTTGCGATGGATCAGATGGAGGTGGCCCACGTGGAGTCCGGCGCCGATCTGACCATCGCGGCCTGGCCGGTGCCGATCGCCGATTCCCATCACTTTGGCGTGATGGTCGTCGACGAGACCGGCCGGCTGATCGGCTTTCAAGAGAAGCCCCAACAGCAAGACGCGCGCCCGATGCCCGGTGACCCCACGCGGGTGCTCGCGAGCATGGGCAACTACTTCTTTCGGCGCGACGCGCTGATCGACGTGCTCACGGCCGACGCCGAGGATCCCGACTCGGCCCACGACTTCGGCAAGAACGTGATCCCCCGGATGCTCCGCGGCGGCGCGCATATCCAGGTCTATGACTTTGGCTCGAACCGGGTGCCCGGCGAGCGTGAAGGGACGGTCCCCTACTGGCGCGACGTCGGCACGATCGAGAGCTACTTCGCGGCCAACATGGAGGTCCGCAGCTCGCTGCCGGCGGTCAACGTCTACAACCGGCAGTGGCGGATCCGCACGGCCCAGCGCGACTATCCGCCGGCGCGTTTGGTTCGCCACTCCGACGCGCACGCGCTGGTCTCGGCGGTCGACTCGCTGATCTGCGAGGGCGCGATCGTGTCGAGCAGCATGCTCGAGCGGGTGATGCTCGGCTACGACACCTTCGTGCACGCGGGCTGCCACCTCGAGGACAGCGTCATGCTCTCGGGCTGCGACATCGGCGAGGGCGCGCGCCTGCGGCGGGTGCTGTTCGACAAGAACTGCGTCATCGAACCCGGCACCGAGATCGGCTGGGACACCGAGGCCGATCGCGAGCGGTTCCCGTTCGTCAGCGAGTCGGGGATCGTGGTGCTGCCCAAGGGCACGGTCGTCCCGCGCAGCGGGCCGATCCGCCTGGCCTTCGACATGGCCGAGCTGATGCGCCGCGACCCCGACACCAAGCAGATCATGGCCGAGTTCGAGGGCCGCTACGACGTCACCGATCGCTCCCGCCACAGCCATCAGTCGTCGGGGCCTCGCTACGAGGGGTAGGCTACGAGGGTTAGCAGCCGCGGGCTGCTATGCTCTGGCTCCATGCGAATCCTCCACGTCTCGAGCGAGTGTGCCCCCTTCGCTAAATCCGGCGGTCTCGGTGACGTCGTGGGGGCGCTGCCCGACGCCCTGTGTCGGGCCGGCCACGGCAAGGTCCAAGCCGCGACGGCGATCCCCTACTACCGCGCGGTCAAGCTCGCCCTCGCCAAGCAGGGCCTGACCCCGGAAGACACCGGGGTCATCGCCGACGTCAACCTCGGCGCCGTGACGGCGCGGGTTCGGTTCCTTCGCTTGGACCGACCGAAGCGGGCGCCGATCTTCTTCGCGGCCAACGACGCGGCGTTCGACCGCGACGGCCTCTACGGCTACGAGGACGACGCGCTACGCTTTATCTTGCTGTGCAAGGCGGTCGTCGGCGTCGCTAGCAAGTTGATGGGCGGCCCGCCCGACGTGCTGCATGCCCACGACTGGCACGCGGCCCTAGTCCCGGGCCTCGTCGCGACCAACGCCCGGTCCTTGCTCCCGCGCACGCGCACGGTCTTGACCCTGCACAACCTCGCGTACCAAGGGATCTGCGCCAAGGATCTGCTGCCGATCACCGGCTTGCCGTGGGACGTGTTTCACCTCGACGCGTTCGAGTGGTACGACCACATGAACCTGCTCAAAGGTGGGATCGCGCTGGCCGACGCAGTGACGACCGTCAGCCCGACCTACGCGCGCGAGCTGCAGACCCCCGAATTTGGGGCCAAGCTCGACGGTTTTTTGCGCCAGCGCAAGGTGTTTGGGATCCTCAATGGCGTCGACACCGAGGAGTGGAATCCGGCCCGGGATCCCCACCTCAACGCCCATTATGACGTCGATCATTTGGAGGGGAAGCGCCTGGTTCGGGCCGACTTGCTGCGGACCTGCGATTGGCCGGAGCTCCCCGATGTCCCGGTGTTTGGGGTCGTCAGCCGGATGACCGCGCAAAAGGGCCTGGATCTGGTGGCGTCGTTGGCGTCGGAGCTGCATGGGCTCCCGGCCCGGCTAGTGGTGCTCGGGACCGGCGAGCCCGGGCTCGAGCAGGCCTTTCAGTTGGCCGCGCGCCACTATACGTGGAATGTGCGGACCCAGATCGCCTTTGACGGGCCGCTCTCACACCGGATCATCGCGGGCTGCGACGCGCTGCTGGTGCCGAGCCGGTTTGAGCCGTGCGGGCTGACGCAGATGTATGCGATGCGCTGCGGGACCGTGCCGGTGGTCCACGCCACCGGCGGGCTGGCCGACACCGTCGATGACCCGGGCGACGCGGCGCTGGCCCGGGGCGAGGGGACTGGGTTCGCGTTCGACCACCCGACGGCGGTCGGGCTGCGCTGGGCGATGGGCCGGGCCGTGCGAATGTACCGGACGCAGCCCGAGGGCTGGCGGGCGATCCAGCGGGCCGGGATGCGCCGCGATTGGAGCTGGAGCCGCTCGGCCGGGCACTATCTCAATTTGTATCAAGCGCTGTGTCGCTGAAAGCGCGATTCGACGCACGCACCGCTGGCACGGTGCGTGCATTGGCCGCGTCCAGCCATGGCGGACACTCCAATCGTCGAACCAGCCAGTCCAGGTCCGCCCGAGCAGCAGCGCCGGTTCATGCGCCGGGTGTTGCTCGTCGTCGTGATCGTCGGGCTGCTCGCGCTCGGGCTGGTGATCTTTGGGCTCGCATGGACGGCGATGCTGACGATCTTTGGCGGCGTGCTGATCGGCGTGCTGCTCGACGGCGTCGCCCAGCGGATCGCCGGGTGGACGCGAATGCCGCGATGGGTCGCGCTGGTGCTGGTCTTGCTGTTGTTGATCGGTGGCATGATCGGCGCGGGCTTTTGGGTGGGGCCGGCGCTCGCCGAGCACTTCTCGGGCCTCCGCGAGCAGCTGACGATCGTCTGGCAGGATCTGCGGGCCTGGATCGCGGGCCAGGAATGGGGCCCGCGGGTGCTCGAGGATCTCTCGCAGGTCGACGTCACGAGCGTGCTCACGCCCCGGTTTGGCGGGTTGCTGAGCACGACCGTCGGCGTGATCGCTTCGCTCTTGTTGATGGCTGTATTTGGCTTGTACTTCGCCGTCGATCCACCGCAGTACCTGGGCGCGATCGTGCAACTGTTCCCTCCGGCCCGACGCCCGACCCTGCTGGAGCTGTGCGCCTCGATTGGGCGGGCGCTTCGCAGCTGGTTTGTCGGGCGGTTCTTGTCGATGGTGTTCGTCGGTGTCGGCACGGCGGTCGGTCTATGGATCGCGGGGGTGCCTCTGGCGATCGCGCTAGGGACCCTCGCGGGGCTGCTCTCGTTCGTGCCCAACCTCGGGCCGATCATGGCCGCGATCCCGGGGATCTTGGTCGGCTTGTCCGTCGACCTCACGACCGCCGCGTGGGCGCTGCTGGTTTACATCATCATCCAGGTGATCGAGGGCTACGCGATCACCCCGATCATCGAGCAGCGGGTCGTGTCGATGCCACCGGCCTATCTCTTGGCCTTTCAAATGTTGATGGGGCTGTCCGGCGGCGTGATCGGGCTGTTCATGGCGACGCCGGTGCTGGTCACGATCGTCGTGATCGTGCAAGCGGTGTATCTACGCGACGTGCTCGGCGATGATGTCACGTTGATTGGAGCTTAGAGCGCCGACCAGTTTGAATTCACGCGCTGATGCACGCCTGGGGCGCCCCGTGGCGTTGTCGCTCGGCGCTCGCAGTATGCCCGATACAGCTTCGGCCTCGCTCCTAGCAGCCCGTGGTGGAAGTCGCGGAAACCACGCCGTGGCGACAGCCACGCAGGTGACAGCCAACCCAGCGTCAGGTAGATTGATCACGCGATGATGGGCAACAAGCAGGACCTCCCGCGACGCGACCGAGACCGCGAGCTCGAGACACGGCGATCCATCGCAGCCCGCCCGCAGCGGGTCACGGCGGTCACGCGGCAAAGTCGAGCTCGAGCTCTCCGGGGAGCGCCGGATGGGGTCGTGGCGGCGGGATGTGTAGCCTCTTGTGCATGACTTTTCTCACTTCAGCATGAAGAGATTCGCTTGCGCAGATGACACCGGTCGTGATAAGTAGTGTTCTAGCCCATGCTGACCGCGACCAAGTTTTGCTGGCTGTTCTGTGCAAGTGAGATACTGCGCACGCAATGAACACGATCAGCGCGAGCCGTGATTCTCGGGTCCGTCACGGGTATCCTTGCCATCGGCGGCTATAGCTACATAGGTGAGGCGCAAGCTCAGGACTACGCGTCCAACAAGAAGAAATTCGGATCAACCTGTTACCCCTGTGATCCAGGGGTCGAGCGCTGCGACTGCTAGTCAGCCCATCAAGCTGGCCGTTCGAGAGAATACGTCTGGCGAATCCAGACGCATTCCTCATACACATGTTTTATTTTGAGAAAGACCATGAAAACCAAGATTTCACCGGTGGTGGCAGGTGCCGCCTGTCTGAGCGTGGGTGTGGGCGTGCTCGCGTTCTTGTTTCTGCGTTCATCAGAAAGTCACGACGGGATTCAGTTGGACGTCCAAGCTGATGAATTTGCACGCCTCGACAAGTGGAAGGCGCGCGGCTGGGACGCAGGCAGTGTAAGAGACGGCATTGAACGGCGAGAGGTCCACGACCCACGCAACTTCAGAATCGAGTGGTCTCTCGCCGGCGTGTCGGAGGAGATCCGGGACACGGCGAAGAAGGCCGTTAAAATCGGAGACAACTTGGATGAACATCCCGACTGGGCAGACTATTCCAATACGCTCGCTGACACCTTCTTTCTCAACGACATCCTTGAGCTCTGTGGGCCTAAGTACTCGGGCCAGGACGACTGCTATGTTAGCTTGAACCTCGTCGCGGAGCCCCACGAGGGAAACGCAGGCCCTCGCTCCGTCGTGAGCTACGCGGCGGTTTTCGCGGCAGACCCTCCAAAACGAGGGTGCCGGCAGTACGCCAGTTGCATCGCGCGAGGGTTCATTGGGCGCGAGCTACCGCCGATCCCCGGGGGCAACAATAAACCGCACGGGACCGTTGTCACGTGGGGGCTGCAGCCTTGGGATGACGATCGCATACAAGTCAATCGAGATAAAATTCAGTCTTGCATCATGAAGGCCACCGAGGATCTGAGGTTCCTTCGAGAGGAGGGGCTTCCACCGGAGGACATGTATCTGATGGATTACATGATTGGCAAAACTGAGGATCGGCTAGCATACTGCGAGTGGTTACTTGAAGATTTGGGGTAAATGCAAGCTCGGCCCATGCCATTCGTGGGACGACTGGGGCTGCCGCGACCAAGCCTTTGCTCCGCGCATGCACCGACCACGAACGACCTCTTGGTGCAGAAGGGGAACGAGATCCGCAAACTCAACCAATCTACACGAGCGTTGACTCTCGGGGCCATAGTCGACAGACTCAACGGTCGGCTAGCATACTGCGAGTGGTTGCTCGAGGAGTTGGGACAAATGAGAACTCAGATTCATGCCATATTGATATTTACCGCGACGGCGATCGCATTCACGGGCCTCGGTTTGGGGCTACTCGCCATGCGGCCCGAGCCGGCGCATTTACTCGTCAAGGACGGCAAGCAACTCGACGGCGTTTTGGTCGGCTGCGGCAATGACAAGCTCAATGACAAGCTCAAGCAGCCGACGGTCCCAAACATCGTTGTCGTGGCACTGAACCCCGACGGCCCAGAGGGGGGCGCACTCTGTGACATCGCTGTGCAACACCTTCCAATCTACTGGCGAATAACCCCGCGGGCAGCCTGTCGCAGGCTCGCCGATCACGCACGCATGAACTCTACCGTGAGCCTTCCCCCGTAAACTCGAGGCGCCTAGCAGCCCGTGGTGGAAGTCGCGGAAACCACGCCGCGGCGACAACCACGCAGGTGACAGCCAACCCAGCGTCAGGTAGATTGATCACGCGATGATGGGCAACAAGCAGGACGACCAGACCGGCCTCTTCGTCGTCTACACAGCTTCGGGCTGACGCCCGACAAACGAAGCGACCACGGGTTGCGCTCGGTCTCGAGCGCAACCCGTGGTCGCGAGCGGAGCCGCCCCTTAGATCACTGCGGCAAGATCTGAGCGTTGATACCGGCGCCGGTCATGTCCGAGTAGGTGTACGGGCTCGACAAGCCCATGACCGTCGACACGATCTGGTAGGTGTCCGGATCGACCTTGTACGCCCGGCCGCCCTGATCGACGACCCAGACATAGCCCTCGGCGTCGATGCTGACGCCGACCGGCGTGGAGCAGCCGGGCAGCGGGATGTTGCCGTTGATCACCTGCGGCGGATCGGCCTCCGTGTCGATCGCCGCGAGCCCGCACGGGCCGTTCTTGGCGATCCAGGCCACGCCCTCGAAGTCGACCTGGAGGCCACGGAGGCACTGACCGCCGAGCGAGGCGATCTGCGACCAGCTCTCGTTCTCCTTGTTGAACCGGTAGACGTTGCCGTTGCCGCAGCCGCTCGCCCAGGTGTTGCCCTTGAGGTCCAGGCCCATGCCGTAGACCCAGCCGCCGGGGTTGCCGTAGTGGGTGGCTGCGAGGGTCTCGCCATCGATCTTCACGATCGGGCCGTTGCTCCCCCAGCCCAGCACCCAAAAGTTGTTCTCCGAGTCGATCGCGCCGCCGTAGGGTCCCCAGCTCATCCCCGACCAGTTGGGCACGTTGACCTCACTGAGGGTCGCGCCGGTGCTGCCCTCGACCAAGCGGAACCGGCCGGTGTTTTGGCCCTGCGTGTACCACCCGATCCAGATGTCGCCGAGCCCGTAGCTGCAGGTCTGCTGGTCGAACTCGCCGATCGTCCACGAGACCGGGCGCGGGCCCTGGTTGCCGCTCGCGGGCAGCGAGATGTTCCAGATCACGCACTCGTCCTGGCCCCACGGGAGGATGTCGTTGGCCCCGGTCGAGGTCTCGATCGTGCCGTTGTTGTTCTTGTCGATGCAGCCGTCTTCGTCGGCCGAGATCATCGTGAGCCCGCCGTTGCGGTTGGCGACGACGGCGAACTTGCCGTTGCCGCTGACCGAGGTCCGCGAGGGATCGGTCGCGCCGACCGGACCGGTCTGGTAGCGGGCGACCTCGACCGCGGTCAGCGTGGCCCTAGTCCCGGGCGGGTCTCCCTTCCCCGGCGTGCGCCTAGCGTGGGTGCACCCGAAACCCGCGGTTGGGTGCTCCCCGGGTTCCTCCTATGGGCACCTCGGGCTACATGGCGCCCGAGCGGCTTTGCGGCGGTCACGGTGATCATCGCTCGGATCTGTTCTCGTTTTGCGTGTCGATGTGGGAGGCGCTCTA
>Ga0114946_10002377_pt1 | contig 12923 bp, 9 predicted proteins | sample WalLakDeSediment_FD_88676 | JGI IMG/M metagenome (GOLD analysis project Ga0114946, IMG submission 88676) | Lake sediment microbial communities from Walker lake, Nevada to study Microbial Dark Matter (Phase II) - Walker Lake 11/02/13 Deep Sediment | ecosystem: Environmental > Aquatic > Freshwater...
CACGTACATGATCGTTGCATTGCGATTGATGGACATCGCTGCAACATACAAACAATTTGTCTATGATATGAGAAAAGATGTGGGTAATGGATAGGCTGAAGCGAAGGGTCATTACTGTGCCCCCTTCCGGGGCTGGTGCCGGGGGTGATCGACACTAAAATTCCGCGCTCACTCCGATAGTCGGAAGTATCCCGATGCTGCCACCGGTCGCTTCCACGACATTGTTGCGCGGGTCCCATCGGTAACTCTGCGTGTTCGTGCGATTGTAAATATTCTGTATGTCTATATACGTGATGAGATTCCAACTGGAAAACAACCAGCGACGATCCAAACGAAGATCCAGCGAATGAAAATCAGGCAAACGCTCGCTGTTGAAACCGGCTGCGAACAACTGCCGCCCCTGCTCGTCGAAAGGTGTCCATGGCGTGCCGGAACCGTAACGGAATTTCATGCTCGCTTCCCAATGTCCGTCGATTTTCCACCCGACGCTCAGGTTGTATATGATGCGCTGATCGTAGGTCCCCGGACGGCGAACTCCATCCAACCCCGTGTACTGCGTTCTGTTCCAGGACAAACTCATTATTCCGTATACGGGAATGTCCGACAAACGCTTCTGCACCAACAACTCCAGTCCTCGCGACAACCCGTCACCTTCGCTGACAAGATCATCGAAACCGAAGGAAGAGAATCCATCCTCAGCCCCACCGAAACCAGCACCCGTGTTTGACAACACCAGCCACGAACGATTCATGCTCGCCGGATAATCGGAATAGTTTTTCAAATACCCCTCGATGCGAATTCGCAGATCAGGACGAAGCAGCCTTTCCAATCCTACTACTGCCTGATCGACTCGCACATGATACAACCGCCGATTCGTCGAATTCGAAACGAGCCAAATATACGATGGTGCCTGGTAGTAGCTTCCACCGCTCAATGACAACGATGTGCGGTCGCTTAGCGCGTAGCGCAACGCCAGTCTCGGTGCCACAACCACTGGATTGTCAATGAGATTGAAGTAATCCATACGGGTGCCGACGCTAACACGCAATCGCCCGAAAAAGCTCTGCGCCGCCTGTATGTAAGCAGAGCCCTTGAAGGCCGTCGTATCCCAGATATTACTCATCGCGTCGAAATCGCTTACGACCTGTGCACTGTTCAATGATGGCGTGAGCGTGAAATCCCCGGCAATGCGAGCGAACTTCGCCTGCACGCCGAAAGACAATTCGAATCTCCTGTCGAACAAAAACACACCGTCTGCACGCAGACTGGTCTCCCCTTCCTTCGAATCACTGCGAAACACGGGGACCATCAACGAGTCGGTCTGCAGAAAGCTGTAATCGACAAAGGTTCTTCCAAGACTGAATGTCATGAATCCATTGCCCAAAAGCCGTCGCCAAGAGAAACTCGAGAAGTACTGGTCCTGCGAATTACCCAATATTCGGGAATTGTCGAAACGCTGATTCTCGGTGTCGTTGAAAAAACGTACGTTGTTGAGAACACCGATCATCAGAAAGGATAATTCATTATCCCGATCAATGTCCACAGTCGCCTTACCTAAGAAATCCCAGTACTCGGGTACGAATCCGAATCCCGCCGCCTTGAAGATGAAATCCAGGTAACTTCTCCTGGCGCTGAACAGAAACGACCCGCTCTCGCCTATCGGACCCTCGGCATTCGCGCCGAATTGCGACGCCGACAGGTTGAGTTTGCCACCCAATCTGTCACGGCGACCGTCTTTCAACTGTATGCTCATCACCGATGACAGCTTGTCGCCGTACCTCGCACCGAAGCCGCCGGTGGCGAACGTCACATCCTGTACGAAATCCAGATTGATGAAACTCAGCGGACCCCCGGTCGCGCCCTGCGTTCCGAAATGGTTGATGTTTGGAACCTCGAGATTGTCCACAACATACAGATTCTCCGACGGCGCCCCACCGCGCACGATCAAGTCGTTGCGCCCGGCAGATGCCTGCACAACGCCTGGTAAAACCGCGACGGCACGAACAACATCCTCCAAACCACCGGGTGCGCGGCGGATCTCCTCGTAGGACAATGTTTGTGCGCTCACTTGCGCGTCGGCATTGTCGCGAAAATATGCTGCTTCCACCAGCACTTCGTCAAGATCGATGGATGTCGGTTGCAGTGGAAAATTAATTTGCACCTCTCGACCGGGTGCCGCCACGACATCCGAGGCTATGATCGCTCTGTAACCGATTACGGACGCTTGCACTCGATACGTACCGGCGGGAAGATTTCTGATAGAATACACGCCGTTGATGTCCGTCGCCGCGCCGAAAGACGTCCCCAAAAGAAAAACGTTCGCGCCTATCAACGCTTCTTTCGTCACTGCGTCGAACACTCTGCCGCGAATCGCACCCGTGTCCTGCGCGTACGTCGTTGCCGTCATCGATAATGTCAAGAAAAGTAAGCTGCGTGCTAAAGTTTTCATAGGAATGGTGTACAGTGTGCGATTTCTCAACTCATTACCACATAACCGTAATTCCTCCCTGACAAGTTCCTCGATCAATCGGAAAGCTATGCGCGTTGGCAAGTTTTTTTACCCTTATATCCCGGTAACGGAATCCCTATTCGAAGTGTCTCTCATCTGTGCGGATGATTTCTCGCAGTGACGTATACGATTCTAGTTTGACCTTGATCCGCCACTTCGTATTTTTCAATACTTGACTGTACGCGTTATTACTATTTTTATGCTCCTTTACCCCTTACTGGCTTTGATTCTCACCGTGCTCTCCATGCCGCTGTGCATTTGGCTGGCCCGGCGTTATAGACTGTACGATGTACCGGACGAGCTACGCAAAATGCATGAAGGCGACGTACCATTCACCGGTGGTTACGGGATAATCATAGCCCTTTCAGTCTGTTTCGGCATCATGTTGCTCGTGGACGGCACGCAGCATTTTCTGGTCGGTGGGTCTGGTTATAATGGCATGTACCCGTACATCGCCGAAGCTACGGTAATCATCATCGTGCTGGGCATCATCGACGACCTTCGCGATTTAACCTACTCCCAGAAATTCTTCTTTCAATTCATGGCCGCCTCGCTGATGATACTCGGCGCCATCAAATCGCATCTGTTGCCACAGTTCTTCAGCCTCGAATCTTCCGGGGTTCTCCTCAACTCCGTCGCGATGATAGTATCTCTGCTGTGGATTGTCGGCACGACCAACGCGATCAACATGATTGACGGCATGGACGGGCTCGCTGGCGGCACATCGCTCATTTCCGCTACTGCGCTTGGAATCGTTGCGCTGCTCTGGGGGAATCCGGCAATGGGGTTGATACTGTTCACACTAGCTGGTGCGATTTTCGGTTTTTTGGCCTTCAACATTCCGCCCGCACGCGTCTTCATGGGCGACGGTGGCAGCATGTTCATCGGCTTCACTCTCGCTATCTGTGGTTGGATGCTGATCGATAGCGGGCCTTCGACACTGACATCCTATACTGTACCGATCATCATTCTTGGTTTACCAGTATCGGATACCTTGTTGGCATTTTTCCGTCGCATAGTCAAGGGGAAAAATCCATTCAGTGCGGATTTGCTCCATATACATCACATGCTGCGCTCGCGTCAGGAGTTCTCCGCCACGAAAACCGTGCTCGTGCTCTGTGGCGTTGCCCTATTCTATGCTCTCGCAGGCATAGTTGTGGCCATAACTTCCACATTGGTCGGTGCTGCGCTTATCATTGCACTCTTGATTGCCAAACTTTCGTTCCTGCGCTGGTTGGGCTATATGAACGCATTGAAGGATGAAGGCGAGTTTTTCCGCACAGAGAACATTCTTCCGCTCAACGGAAATGGCAGACATCATCGGGGTGCGCTGAACGGAAACGGTCGCGGCGACACCACAACGAAAGAAAAGCGCACTCGGTACAAGTCGTAGCTCTCATGCATACGATACTGCATTATTTCACACATACACCCACCATCGCTATCAACATCGGGAATTCGTATGCCTTATAACATCGCCGTCATCGGAACCGGCTATGTCGGTTTGGTTTCTGGGACATGTTTCGCCGAAAACGGCAACCAGGTGATTTGCGTGGACAATGATCCCCGCAAGCTTGAAAAACTCAAGAACGGTAAAATCCCCATTTACGAACCCGGCTTGCAACCGCTGTATGAGCGCAACGTCAAGGAAGCTCGCCTGAGTTTCACCGACGATCTTGAACATGCCGTATTGAATTCGGAGCTGATATTCCTTTGTCTCCCCACTCCACCGAACGAAGACGGTTCCGCCGATCTGCATTACGTGCTGAACGTCGCCGATGAAATCGGCGACATCCTTTCCGGACATGCACCGCAGCCGTTCAAAATCATCGTCGATAAAAGTACCGTACCGATCGGAACTTCGGAACAAGTCACCGACGCTATTCGGGCGAAGTACAGTGGGGAGTTCACCGTCACGTCCAACCCGGAATTCCTGCGCGAGGGATTCGCCGTCGAAGACAGTCTGCGCCCCGATCGCGTCGTCATTGGTGCATCCGATACTCGTGCTGCGGACATTCTCCGCGATTTGTACGAACCTTTCGTACTGTCAGGCAATCCCATCATCATCATGGACGAGCGCAGCGCGGAAATCACCAAATACGCAGCCAACAGTTTTCTGGCAATGCGCATCTCATTCATGAACGACCTGGCGAATCTTTGTGAAATTCTCGACGCCAATGTGGACAACATTCGGCTCGGCATCGGAACGGATACGCGAATCGGAAAAAAATTCCTGTTCTCCGGAGTTGGCTACGGCGGGTCATGCTTTCCCAAAGACGTCAAAGCACTACTGAAAACCGCGGATGACGCTGGTCACACGCTGCGCATTGTACGCGCCGTCGAAGATGTCAACGCAGATCAACCTCTGAATTTCTTTAAGAAAATCCACGACTACTACAAGGGTGATCTGCTTGGACGCACCTTCGGCGTTTGGGGATTGGCCTTCAAACCGAACACCGACGACACGCGCGAAGCCCCCGCCTTCATCGTCATCGACAAGTTGCTCGCTGCAGGTGCCGCCGTGCAGGCCTTCGATCCCGAAGCGATAGAGAACACGCGCGAGTTGAAATACGGCGACCGAATCACTTACGCCGAAAACGCGTATGCCGCGCTGAAAAATGCGGACGCTATGTTGCTCATCACCGAATGGAACGAGTTCCGTATGCCCGATTGGGCCAAGGTCGCGACCTTGCTCAAGAGACCTGTCGTATTCGACGGACGCAATATCTACGATCCGGCAGACATGCGTAAACAGCACTTCGACTATTTTTCCATCGGTCGGCCATCGGTGTTGGCGGCCAAGTAGTTGCGCATGAGATCGACGAAATGAAATTCACACCGACATCATTATCAGGTGTGTTGTTGATCGAGCCTCGCGTTATCGGCGATCACCGCGGTTTTTTCATGGAAACATGGCGGCACGATGTGTTCGATAGAGCAGGCATCCCACCGCTGCTTCAGGATAATCACTCAAGATCGAGCCGTGGAACACTTCGCGGCCTGCATTTCCAGCACCCGCATGGACAGGGGAAGTTGCTGCGCGTCGTCTGTGGCGAAGTCTTCGACGTCATCGTTGATGTACGACGCGCATCACCCACCTTCGGCAAATGGGAGGGACATACACTCAGCGGCGAGAACAAACGCCAGCTCTGGGTGCCGCCGGGTTTCGCGCACGGTTTCTGCGTGCTCAGCGACAACGCGGATTTTCTCTATAGATGCTCGGAGTACTACCACCCCGAGAGCGAACAGACACTGCTTTGGAACGATCCGGACATCGGAATAACGTGGCCCGTCACACAACCCATACTTTCCGAGAAAGACCTACACGGCACACCGCTGAGATCGCTACTGAATCTCCCGGACTAGGGAAAACCGACCAAGGGAAAAACACGCGGGCGAGATACGAAACTGATTTCACCAGTCATTTCCGCATTTCCCAATACCTGCCATTCATGTGATGAACATTTCCACACACAACATATTTCGAAGCATGTTCGCCGAGGACAGTTGCGAGACCGAGCACTGTGCAGCACTGATACTGTGATCGTGGCAAACTCCGCGCGATGTAGCAGAACAGCATGTAGGAGACTGAGAAAAAAAAATCCGCTGTAAGCGGACAGTAATATTCGTGCAATTCGTTCGCCTGACAACGAGGCGAAGATGAGATTAATCGTCGATAATAAGCATGGAGGTCTGATTCTCGATCTGATGTCGGATCAACCATTCCGAGACATGCACGGTGTCGGATAATTCGGCAATGTCGTCGCGAAACACCACGTCTCGTTCTCCCAGCTTTTCCACCAGTGCATCGATAGGTGCAAGGAACTCCGCTGCGAAGGCGCGGCTCACTTGTTGACTCCACGATTCCGTCGATGACACCACACCGACCGAATCCAAGTCCATGGTGAAATATTCACTCAATGCACGACAATACGAAAAAAGATGAGAACTCTGCAGTTTCTTTTCACTCAACGCAATCTTTATGTTGCTCTCATGATCAGCGACGACAACGCCGAACAATGAACTCATCTCTCTCCTTGAACTTCGCAATCCCTTGTCACCTTCCGAGTCGATCCACTCAACCTGAAAAACAAAGTTATCCATAATATTCCTCAATACGATCAGGCCATTCTTCCGGTCGCAAGGGGTATCCTTTGTATTCACCGGAGCTATGGTTTACCAATCTTCCCTCGTACACCGTGTCGCCATCCTTGTACCAGACATATCTAGGAAAAGTATCGTCAAGGAATACAGTGCAACAACCTTTTTCGATTGCTTCACGAAGCCACTGGTTCAACATTTCTTGTTGATTGGCAAGGTGCGTATCACAAATCGATGCATCTCGGCGCGGTGCAGGGAGGCCCGCGAAAGATGATGTCCGTTTGTGTTCAGAGCTACCGCTCTTCCTTTTGCTCTGGTGGACACAATAAACGAGCTACCGGAAGGCAGTGTATCTATCACGGTTCTTTTCAGAGGGTATTTCCTGCGTGGTCCTCTCATACGTTCTACCATACACTATTGTTGGTGAAATACGATTCGCGAATCACTACGCAAAGCTTGAAACACGCAGAATTTCACCAGAGCTGCGTGCTTCGCACGCAGGCTGGTAGTATGACGCACGCCCGACTTACCCCGCCATCAACCGCTTCACCAGTACATACGCCCAGCGGCGCTCCCAGTTTATGCCGGGACGGACAAGCGCGGGATGGGATTTCCAGGCGTCGATGCGCTCATCCTGTTCCAACCAAAAACGTATCGGAACCTGAAAGCCCGTTTTGGCGCGTTCGAGCAAATTCGCTGGTATGGGTCGCGTAGGACTGCTCGCCAACAGGCGCTTTCTATGCGTGAGTGCTAGTGCATTCATTAGCGGTGCCAATCGGCGGAGTAATTCGTAATCCACAAGTGGAACGCGGATTTCTATGGAATGCGCCATTCCCGCCCAGTCGGAATCACGCAACAACTGGTTGCGCATGTACAACGACGACTCCAGTGCAGCCACGCGGCCATACGGCGTTCCGGGGTCGGGAGTCATGGCGGAATGAAGCATGGAGAAGAAGCCATCCTCATCGAACGCCTCGCGTACGAAATCCTTACCGAGCAGTTCCTGCACCTCCCAAGGCATGAACAGACCGCGACGCAGATACCACGCACCGGGATAGTTCCAGCCGTATTTCAGCACACCGGCGATTTTCGGACTGCGCGTCGTGCGACCGACGAAGAGCTTCGAGTACACGGATTGAAAACCCCGACCGAGCCATGGCATGCCGCCGGCAAAAGAAAATCTGTTCACCCATGCCGGTACATCGACGAAGGTGTTGTACCCAGCGAACAACTCATCACCACCGAGACCGGACAACGCGACTTTCAAACCGTTCTCCGACGCTGCCTTGCTGACATAGTACGTGTTGATCCCATCTATACTCGGTTGGTCCATTACATCGAGAATGTGCTCGAGGTCGCTGGAAAATTCATCGCGTGTCAGCATGCGCGTCCTATGGTCCGTCGCGTAGTGCCGGGCGACCTCCTCGGCCAGCGGCGCTTCGTCGTCATGCCTTCCACGAAACTCCTCGAAAGCCAGCGTCACTGTACGCAAATCCTGCACGCCGGCATCGCGCGCCAAGGCGACGAGAGTCCCGGAATCAATGCCCGCAGACAGGAATGCACCCACAGGCACATCTGCAATCATGTGATGCGCGACAGAATCACGCAACGCCTCGCGAATATGCTGCAGACTCTGTTCATAACTCATGTTCCTTTCGAACAGCTCATTTCCTGCACCAAAAGCTTCCGCAACGGAGGCGTACCGGACCGGACCATCCACTCCTCCTGCATGCACACGCATCCAATGACCCGCGGGTAGGGCACGGATGCTGGTATACACCGTTTCCGGCTCCGGCACGGACCCCAGCAACAGAAAGGAGCAGATAGCTCTGGCATTCACACTTGCAGGCACGGCACCCCCAGCGAGCAGACCCTTCACCTGCGAAGCTAGCCGCAACGAAGCCCCATCATCGGCATAGTACAGCGGTTTAATGCCGTACGGGTCTCTTGCAGCGAACAAGTGCTTCGATTCACCATCCCAGATAGCGAAAGCGAACATCCCTCGCAGCAGTGCGAGCATGGCTTCGCCATATTTCGCGTACAGCCCCAGCAGAACCTCCGTATCGGACTCCGATTGAAAGCTCATGCCATCACGCAGTAAATCCCGGCGCAGTAATTGGTAATTGTAAATCTCGCCATTGAAGACAATAGTATAGCGGCCGTCTACCGAATGCATTGGTTGTGCCGCACGTTCCGATAAATCGATAATGGAAAGTCGCCTGTGCCCGAAGCCGAGGCGCCCATCTCCGGACAACCATTCCCCGAAGCCATCTGGACCACGGGAATGCATGTGATCGCGGGTAGCGCGAAGTTCCTCTATGTCAATGAGATCACGGGTGTTGTAATTGTATATGGTGTTAATTGCGCACATGGGGAGGATAATGATGAATGAAGATCGAACGAATGAGTATTACGCCCGGTGGCTGCTGATGCTACTGCCGGGATTCCGCGCAGTGTGACGACTGTCCATCATTCTTGCGCACAGAAAGGCGTACAGGGGAAGCAGAGGAATAAGATACCTGTCGCTTCCGTAGAACACCAGCACCGACAACAATGTAACAATCGCAGTCACAACAACAATCACCGACAAGGGCGAATATGGAATGTATGCGCGCCCCAGAAGCAGCGACAGCACGGATGCAAGCAGTATAGCGTACATAACGAGATTTGTCAGGTAGAATACGGAAGCCAGCACTCTTGACGGAAATCGCTCCTGAATCGGTTTTACCGCCCAGATCATCATCGCGTCGCCACGGCGGAATGCGTGAAACAGTTTTTTCCATATTCGCAGCAGCGCTCCGGATGGATGATCCGCAATGTCATGCAAACCACGGCGGTAAGCATCTACCGAAGCTCCGGCCTCATCGAGTCCGTCGGGATTGTAGTCGAAATCGAAATTCACACCTCCAGTGGATTCCGCATGATTGCCCATGAGAAAATTGTACCCGCCATTTGTCGAAAGCACGACAAAGCTGCCGAACACATTGTAGTTACGAGCAATCCATGGCGAAAGTAACAACGCGAGCACAGCAATCATCAGTGCGGCCCTGTACACCTTCGCATCTCGTAGAATAAAGGCAACTGCAAATCCTGCCGCAAACAGCATACCCACAGGACGAATGTAACTCCCCAAACCAAGCAGAACCCCGACTGATAACGCCGTGCTCCAATACGACTGATTGCGCACGAACAGCATCATGGCCGTAACAAGCAGTGCAAGAAAGATGTGATCAGTCAGCAATGGTACAGCAGAAAACAGCATGGCTGGCTGTAAGGCGAAAATACCTGCGAACACCATGCGTCCCTTTTCGGAAAGAACAGGAGAAAACAGCTTCCATGACGCCCATATTGTCACCGCGTTGGCAAGCACAGTCAGGAAACGCGACCAGAACAGCATGTCGCCTGTCACGATCTCAACTCCTGCCAGTAGAGCGGGGAAGCCCACGGGCCAGAACGCCGTCGGATCACCCGAAGCGGTAATGTATGAACCGAACTCGACCAAACGCTGTGCGTGTTCCACATACATCACTGCATCCGAATGCGGCGGCGTCCGAAGCAGCAAGATCAGCACGCATTGCAGCACAATGGACAAACACAGCATCAACAGCAGCGGACGACGCTCGACGAGGCTTCGAATCCACCTCAATCCGCGGCCAAGTACAGCGGAGAGAATTGTCATGCCTGCCACGAAAAGCATAGCGAAGCGCATCCCCTCTATTACGCGAGCGTAGAAGACCTTGTCAAGCTCGTCCGGATTGACTGCTATCATTCTTCCGAACATATCCTTACCTCCGACCTCCCAGACAAGAAAGATCAGCAATTGAAGAGCAAGGAACATACGTGTATTGACAGACATGGCGAACAGTACGATACCGATGGTACTTTTTATTGAAATGCTGCAAACCGTGCGTGCGAATGCAGTGAAATTAGCAGAGCGGGTTCGTGCATCGTCACACTACCCAGCGAACCGCTGCATTGTCATCCGTAACGCGGTGTGTCGCATCGAACTCGCAGCCGAGAGATTCATGACGTTGCGTACTGATTCTCATTCATCGCTCATGAATTCATTCTGTACGGAAATATACTACTGCAAGAGTGAGATAAGCATAGTATACGTTTATTCAGCATATCGATGAGCATCCAGTCGAATGTATCTATGTCCCAACTGAGATATGAACACAATTGAATCAGGAACGCGCGTAAATCGTATCTCCGCGCGTCGAAATCCGTAATCCCGCAATTCTTCGTGCAGATCAATAGTCATCCATTCCGGAGTGGACAGTGTTGTATCGAGCAAAAACCCCGTCCTGCTGTCCGCTGCGACAAATTCGATACAATCATTGTTGTATTTTACTTCATACTCATTCAGTACTTTCGTAAAAGGCTTTCGTAGCAGCCGCAGTTGAGTAGGAACAATGCTCGAGTCATAGCCAAACGTACCATAACGGTGATAATGCATGGCGTATATATCAGTAATAATCTGACTTGTGACAAGAACGTATGTGCTCGCCTGCAAGGTCTTCTCTTCCTCCAGCAACACCTTGTATCGCTCATTCGACGAGTCGGCTCTCCACCTGTCTATTGCCGGGAATGTTGTGACGATGTGCGTGCTCAACAGCACGACTGCCAATGCTATTGAAACTCGTCTGCCATATTGGATTGATACTATTGCGACCGCTAGAACAAACAATGTTTGTTGCAATGTGTTTATTCTATGTGTTACGAAATAGACTGCTCTCGGGAATATTGCAATGAGCAGCAATATCAGAAAGCAGATAAAAATCTTACGATGCCGAACCGGCATACGCATTACTCCGTACACCAATACCGGAGCAAGAATGATGCTTGCAAGCAGTGCGAACACTCTATTCTCGAAAAAGAGAGCATATCCGAAGGATACAAGATCAGGATGTATCGACATGAAAAGAAGAGCAACAAAGGAAAATACTTTTGTTTTCACCATGCCGATATCAATCACTGTGATGTATGGATCATACGAAAGCCAAAACAGGGTATACCCAACACTCATACATATCATGAACAAGGCCGTTGTCCATATCGACTTCTTTGACAGTAGTGTATTCCCACTGTAATAATACATCATTCCAGCGCCGAGAAATAAAAACGGAAGTGCGACCGCATGTGCTTTCGTGAAAAGAGAAAGCAGCAGCAGAACAACCGCCAGAACATAGTGGTATATTGTCGCAGTTTCAAAATACCGCACACTCATCAACATGAATAATGCGTTGAGCAACAACGACATCCCTTCGGTTCTGTTCGAAATCCAGAGAACATTGTAAAACTGATCTGAATGCACGACCACAACAAGAGCATAGAGCAGCGGAACAACGTATTCCTTGTAATCCGAGTATGTATTCATCAACCGCTTCAGCAGCAACAACACAACGATCGCAGCCGACAGATGATATGCAAGATTGATCAGGTAGAATCCAAGTGGCCTATCGCCGAACAACTGCAGATCGAATAGCAACGATAACATCGGAATCGGCCGGATTGCCATGAAATGCATACGCGCATTCCCATCCCATGGTAGATGTATACCATATTCGGATAAATAATAAAAAATATAGAGTTCATCCGACCTGAAGTCGTTCTGATAAATGATATGTGGCATAAACCATAGCACACCGACAGCCGCCACTATCAGGATGGCTTTGTTTCTGTTACTATTACCGGTCATGTACTGCGTGCTTGTACTTGCAATGATATGATTTGATAATCACTATCCTTGTGCCTTCCGCCTGCTCAACGGAAGAGTGGTTCTCAAAGCCGGTGTACTTGTGCCGGCGGACGGCACTCTCGGATAATTGCTTTGTAATTAATCTATCCATTATTCCATAGGAAGGGGCAACGTACTGAGATCGGCTACAAGATATTCATGCGAACGCAGGGAAGCGGTACTCTGGAACATGTTTTTCCGAACAATTCACTAACCCTGAGACCGCAATGGAAAAAGGAAACTTTCACCCCAACGCTGTACATCTGACGGAAAGTCCCCGCTGGCAGAACTTTCCGCTTCACTACTGCTTTGAAATATCGGAGCGCTGAAGCAAGCGAGATAGTTTCGCGATTGAGAGACTTCGGACAAATCGCATTCGACACCTTGGAATGGATGGCCGATCAGTACTCCAGCATCGCGGTGGATCAATACAGACGGATCATCATCCGCCTACCCGTCCCCACCGCAGCCCCGCCGCGGCGAAGGGCAACAACAGGGGTAGTATGGGTATGGAAAAGCGTCCGATGGCGTAGATCGGTGCATGCACGACGATGTAGTACGCGACAATAGCAA
>Ga0114946_10002378_pt1 | contig 12918 bp, 11 predicted proteins | sample WalLakDeSediment_FD_88676 | JGI IMG/M metagenome (GOLD analysis project Ga0114946, IMG submission 88676) | Lake sediment microbial communities from Walker lake, Nevada to study Microbial Dark Matter (Phase II) - Walker Lake 11/02/13 Deep Sediment | ecosystem: Environmental > Aquatic >...
CCCGACGTCGGGCTTTGGCGATATCACAATCGGTACAGGCAACGATCCGGTCCCGGTCGAACTCACCTCCTTCTCGGCTCGCTACATTCGTGACAATGTGCAATTGCAGTGGCAGACGGCAACCGAGCTGAACAACTACGGTTTTGCCATCGAGCGTTCCTTGAACGGCGAATTGTGGGAAGAGATTGACTTCGTGCCCGGTGCCGGGACGTCGTTCAGCCCCATTTCGTATTCGTACACCGATCTGTTGGACGACGGCCTGCGCCGCGTGCCGCAAATCGGCTATCGCTTGAGGCAAATCGACCGCGACGGTACAACGGACTACTCGAATATCGTCTTCATCCGTACCGGTGTCGCACCGGATGATGTGGAACTGTACGCCGCCTATCCGAATCCCTTCAATCCCAGCACGACGCTGAGCTTCTCGCTCCGCGAAGCCACGACGATCACCATGAAGGTGTATAACGTATTCGGACAGGAAGTGGCCACACTGATGAGTAACGAAGCGACGGATGCAGGTTTCCACACTGTCGCATTCAACGGTACGTCGTTACCTAGCGGAACCTACGTCGTATCGCTCAGTGCCGGTGCTACGCTGTTGCATCAGCGCATCGTACTGAACAAGTAGCAGATTCGAAAGATACAAAACACCCTGATGAGGAGAGTAAGCGGGGCCTTCGCGGCCCCGCTCCAAAGGGTGGAACGCCCGAATCCGAGGAAGCAAGAATGAGGAAACAGTCGAGTAGCGGAGAATGCAGAATGGAAATCCCGTTCAGTTTTTTACAACGATCATACCCATTGAATCCGAGCGCAACAGTAACGTTTATACTGGATGAACAGCAGGAGGTGTCGCTGAAAATCTATGACTCGTACGGTAGGGTGCTTCATACACTGTACGAAAACGCCCAGATGAAACCCGGCTATCACGAATTGCAGCTCTATGGCGAAGCGTTTCCCGCAGGTGGTTGCTACGCCAGACTTCATACAAGACACGGAGTTCAGCAACGCGCTCTCGTGCTGGACGCCAGCCGCCCGTGAGGTGTCGGCGCATTAGGAAAAAAGAGAGAGAGAGCGATAGATAAATACATACTGAGGAGAGACAACCTCCCGGCCGCAAAACCGGGAGGTTTTTTTTCAACGGTCGTACGCTGTCGCAAGACAGAGTAGTTGACAGCAAGCAGGGTGAAGAGAACAAGGTCGCAACCAAACGCCAACACCCCGTTGCACCATCCTGCAAAGTTTTTTTTCGAGACGCTTACATGTGCATTAGGAGTTCTTTATATTTCACTGTCGCATTGTTCATTTGCGGCTTAAGTGCAATGGGTATATCGTGAGTGACCAGCAGGCCGACATTCTGATAGTAGATGATGAAGAACTCATCTGTTTCGTGCTCGCCAATCTTTTCAAGGTGCATGGCTACAGTTGCAGGACTGCATCCCGGGGCGACGAAGCGCTGGCGATGATTGCCGAACGCGCACCTTCGCTTGTGGTCATGGATATTCGTATGCCCGGCCTCAGCGGTTTCGATGTACTGTACCGCTTGAAACAAATCGACATACACATCCCGGTCATTCTGATGACGGCCTTGGCAGGAGTGCGCGACGCCGTGGATGCCATGAAAGCCGGGGCCTTCGACTATGTAGCCAAGCCGTTCAACAACGACGACATGATGGACGTTGTGAAACGGGCCCTCGATAGCGCGCGCAAGAAAGCCGCGCTCGACGGGAACGACGAGGACGAATACGACTTGGATCCTGTGTTTGCCAGACTCGGAAACAGCACCGTCATACGTCGCCTCGCACTGCGTGCAACGCGAATCGCGGAAAGCTCGGACCCGGTACTGCTCGTCGGTGATATAGGTACCGGAAAGCGCATGATGGCAAATATCATTCATTCTCTATCCAAGCGCTCCGGACCGTTCGTCGTTCTCGGCTGCACCGGTGCCGACATGCCCATGCTCCGGAGGGAATTATACGGCGGTGTACCTGACGAACAGATCGACGCAGGGAAGGGGAAAATAGAACTCGCCGCTGCGGGCAGCCTGCTTATCGACGAGATTGCTGAAGCACCGGGCTTGTTTCAGGAATCCTTGGCCGATGTGCTTCGAAGCGGCATGTATTCGAAGGATGGTGGCGCCAATGTGCTGCCATGCGACACGCGAATGATGTTTTCCGTCACGGAACCGGCACATGTTTCCGTCGAAGAACTCGGAATCAGCCCCTACCTGCTCGACGTGATCTCCGACGGTTTCATTCATCTTCCCGATCTCAAAGACAGAAAGGAAGACCTCCCGCAACTCGTGACATTGTTCATGGCCGAAGCCGCCAAGGAATTGGATAAAAGCGTCCGCGATATCTCCGACAGGGCGATGGACCTCCTGGTAGTATACGACTGGCCCGGCAATGTGCATCAACTGAAATCCACCATACGTCGCGCCATGCTCAGTGCACGCGACATGATAGATATTCCGGACCTGGAACTCCCGGCGTTCAAACGCAGCAAGCTCCGGGTTACAACGAACACCCTGGACAACGACGACTCACCGTTGAAGGATCGCGTGCGTGGGCACATTCGGGAGATCGAACGCCGTTTACTGCTGGAAACCTTGCAGAAAACCGGTTGGAACAAGGCCAAAGCGTCACGCATGTTGCAGATCACCTACAAGACCATGCTTAAGAAAGTACAGGAATACAATCTCGAAAACCCGCTTTCCGCGGACATGGACAAATGACGCCCACACAGTTGCCACCAGATTCATCGTCCTCCTCCATCCTTCAATTACGATCAGTGTTGGACGCGATACCGGTTCCGGTGTTCTTGCTGGATGCGGGTGGAGGTATTGTATACGTCAATTCTGCGATAAAGATATACGGGAGAACACCGGACGAACTGATGAATGTGCATATTACCGAAACGGTATTTTTCAGAGTACAATTTCGATCGCATATATTGCCTGCTCTCCGTACTCATGCTTCGTGGGTGGGCGACGGCGAACGTACTTTACCAGACGGAAGTGTGCGTTACGTTCGCTCATTGTGGAAACGACTCGACGGCGTACCGGGAGTCGCGTTTATCGGCGTCGATATTGACGTAACCGACAGAAAAGCTCTGGAACACGAATTGCAGCAGTCCAGAAAACTTGCCAAAATCGGTGTGCTTTCCGAAGGCATAGCGCACGAGTTGCGCAATCCGCTCAGTTACTCTCTGTCTGCTGCGCAATTGCTCGAAGACCCCCGTTTGCCAAAAGAAGTGCAAGCACAATGCCTTCATGCCATTACGACCGGCTTGCACAAGGCCAGCCTTATCGTTGAGAATCTATTGTCTTTGGGTAAACCATCGGCACGCATCACACGCAGCCCGGTGCGGCTCACTGATGTCGTATCGGAGGCCTTGGATTCCGCATCCACGCATGGCGCTTTTCGCAATGTTCGCGTCAACATTCATTTTCCGTCCGAGCCGCTGATAGTGCATGGAAATCATGACATGCTGGTACAGGTATTCCACAATGTGATCACCAATGCACTCAACGAAATGCTAGACGGCGGCAGTTTGACTTTCGATGCGGAAATTCGCGACGACGTCGTACGCGTTCGGGTCAGTGATTCCGGACCGGGTGTGACCGAAGAGCAGCTCAAGCATTTGTTCGATCCGTTTTTCACTGCATCCAGAAGCGGCAAAGGAACCGGATTGGGATTGACGCTCAGCTACTACATCATGAAGGAACATCACGGCGGCATAGATGTGGAATCCACTCCCGGCGGTGGTGCCACCTTTACTCTCAGTTTTCCGGTAGCGTCGAAATCCGGCCCCGAAGGACGTTGAGAATGATTTTCATAGCGATTATGTTGTTGTATTATTCGCATCGCCAAAGCTCGTATCGTTTCGACGCGATTGGCGATACTAAATCCTCCATTAGTGGGAGCATGTAACAGTCAGGAGCATTCATGAATACACAGGCCGCTTTTAACGAAAGTGATGTCACAAACGCTCTTCGAGAGCTGCATTCACCGTATATGAATCTCGATCTCATTAGTGCGGGAATGATCGAGAACATCAGCCTCAGTGGAAACGATGTGCGTTTCACGCTCAAATTCATCATTCCACCCTTGCGCGTGCAGCCGGGTTTGGAGCAACGGATTCGCGAAACACTTGCCGCTCGTCTGCCGGGGCTGGGCGAAGTCATTATCGATTCCCGTGTCGACATACCCGCATCCTCCGATGCAGCTACTCGTTCGCTCATTCCCGGTGTGAAAAACACCATCGCCGTCGCCAGTGGCAAGGGCGGTGTCGGAAAATCCACCGTCGCGGTCAACCTAGCCATTGCGCTCGCACGCAGCGGTGCGTCGGTCGGACTGATCGACGCGGATATTTACGGACCAAGTATTCCGCTGATGATGAATGTTCACAAGCAGCCGGCCGCATATCACGAAGACGGCAAGACGCGCCTGTTACCCACTGAAAACTACGGCGTTCGACTCATGTCCATCGGATTTCTGGTCAAACCCGAGGATGCGCTGATATGGCGCGGTCCGATGGCCTCTGGTGCATTGAAGCAGTTTCTGACCGACGTGGAGTGGGGTGAATTGGATTACATGTTGTTCGATTTGCCACCAGGAACGGGCGACATTCAATTGACATTGTCGCAGTCACTTCCGCTGACAGGAACGGTGATTGTAACAACACCTCAGGATATCGCGCTCGCGGATGCCCGCAAAGGTGCCCGCATGTTCGAGAAAGTGTCAGTCCCGATTCTCGGTATAATCGAAAATATGAGTTACTACCTATGCGTGAAATGTGGTCACCGCGATGAAATTTTCCATCATGGTGGTGGTCGCGCTACAGCCGAGGAGTTGCACATCCCCTTTATTGGTGAAATTCCTCTGACTGGTCAAATTCGGGTAGGTGGTGACAAGGGAATACCGATTGTTGAACTCGAGCCCGACAGTGCTGTAGCACTGAGCTTTTTCAATGCGGCCATGCAGCTTGCTGGTGGTATCAGCGAACGCAACCTCACGCAACCCGGTGCACCGTCGATAGATATTTCATTGTGAGCGAATCATGGCGATAGACGATATCCAGGCCGCGACCGAACTGATAGAACGTACACTCGATGACATTCGACCTTTCCTGCACGAGGATGAGGGCGATATCGAGTTGGTGTCGGTATCGCAGGATGGAATCGTGGAGGTGCGCTTTCTCGGCGAATGCGCCCAGTGCTCCTTGGCAATCATGACCTTGCGTGCAGGCGTAGAGCGTATGCTTATGCTTGCATTGCCATCAATACGTCGCGTCGAAAAAGTGTAGCTGCAATACTTCATCGTTTCTCAACGCCACGATTTCTTGGGCTGATAGTTGTCCTATCCGCTACAATTGTTATTTTGGCAACAGCATAGTGTCTCATGTTGTCCTACTCGTGAATTAGCATGGAAATGGCTCAAGGCGTCGTGTTCGGTCTCTTCGGCAATACCGGCAAACAAGCCGCGATCGAAGCCGTCCAGACTACAATACACTTTCTCGAAGAGCGTGGCATCGCCTTCCTGGTCGAAGAAGACATCGCAGCATTGCTGCACTACACAGCATCGCAGGGTTCATCGGGTGGAGTGGGGTCGCGGACAATGCTAGGACGACATGCGGACTTCGTCATCACGTTCGGTGGCGACGGGACAATGTTGTCGGCAATACAATCCACGCTACCCTACGATACACCAGTGTTGGGAGTGAATTTGGGAAAACTTGGTTTTCTGGCCGATGTCGCCGTAGACGAAGTTTTTCAGGCTATCGAGCACATACTGGAAGGCCGACACACTGTTGAGCGGCGCATGACCATTACCGGAAAGGTCGCCGATGAGATGTTGGAATTCCATGCACTGAACGACATCGTGCTCGCGAAAGGCGGTACCGCCAAAGTGATCAGCATCGACGCCTTCGTCGATGGGGATTTTCTGGCATCATTCCTCGCCGACGGCATTATCGTCTCGACACCGACCGGATCAACAGCGTACTCGCTCGCAACCGGCGGGCCGGTAGTGGTTCCCACCAGCGAGGTCATAGTCATCAGTCCCATCAGTGCGCATACGCTCACGGCTCGCCCCGTGATAGTCCCGGGCAACAGCCGCATCGACGTACACGCGAGTACCGAGGAAGGTTCCGTGACAGTCATGCATGATGGACATCCTGCAATGCGTGAAAGCGAACGAATACATATCGGGATTTCGCGCGGGAGACATCCGGTGGCATTGATTAAGAACCTTGGCCCGAATTATTTTGAAACATTGCGCATTAAATTGATTTGGGCGCAGGATGGACGCATTGCCGACAGTGCGAAGCGATAAAACAACAGACATTTTGATCCGCTACGAACGGAGGACGATTTCTATGAAAACAACGATGTTGCTTCTGATTCTCATCATGAATTGCTCGAATATGCTTATTGCTCAGAGCGACGACATTCTCGTCGGTCCCATTTCGATGCAGGATTTGCTTGATCTCCCAGGATGGCTAAGCGAGGATTTTCTCACATATCAACCGAACCGTGAGTACATGGAGGGAATTCCACAGCACATGCACGATATCGAGATCATTTGCGTACTCGGGACCTGGTGTTCCGACAGCAAGCGAGAAGTACCACGCATGTTGCGCATTCTGCAAATAGGCAACATAGAACCTGAAAAAATGCGTCTTATCGGTGTTGACAGGCAGAAAAACTCTCCCGACGGAGCAAACGTGACGTACAACATCGAGCGTGTCCCGACCTTCATTTTCCTGAGAGATGGTGTTGAAATCGGTCGTATTGTCGAAGAAGCTCTTGCATCGCTGGAAAAAGACATGCTCGGTATAATCATCCGCGTGCAGGAAGAATGACAGCACGCGAGTAGCTGTTACCGGATGAGTGAAATCGTGTGCTGCGGTCTGCTGGGAACAAGGAGCTATTAACAGAGAAGGGAAGCGGTACACGTGCATGCCACGAAACGACATGCTGTGCTGGTCCATGGGTGGCATCCCGCTGGACACGGTTCTTTCCTCTCGCGGTGGAGAAGATGAATCCTCGCCATGCATCCTCGTGACTTTGCGCGTCAGTGAACAGTCCTACAGCGTTTCCGGTTCATGACTCCATTTCCCTCACAACATTTTCAGCACTGTGTTCGAGCATTATGCAGCGTTTCTTTTTGAGATGCTCTTGAGGGATGTGCGAAATTTCTTGTCTTTCTACACCTTCGTGTGTAACTTAAGCAGATAGATCCGAAGCGACTTTCGGATTTCTCCAATCAAGAGAACGCGCAATAGCGCGGCGTTCATTGAGCGGCTTGCAACACTATCCATCCATGCCGTCGTCGAGTCAGGCGGAGCGATGTATCAAAGGGTTTGAACGCAAAGCCCTTGATTCCTGCACAAACGGTATATGCCGTCATGGGATAGCAAATTACTCACTGAGATTATCCTGTATGCATTCAAATAAAACACCGTTGTTCATTTAGGAGAACTTGTATGGCTGACACCAGATACGTTCCGTTCGTCCCATCAGACACGGATATGAAGGAGTTCACATTCAGAGCCCTGATCATCGGCCTTTTTATGTGCGTGGTGCTCGGCGCCGCTAACGCATACCTCGGGCTGAAAGCGGGCATGACTATAGCTGCCGTGTACCCAGCCGCGGTGGTAGGAATGGCACTCCTGCGCATCTTCAAGGGAAGCATCCTCGAAGAGAACCTGGCTCGTACCGTTGGTGCGATTGGCGAGTCCGTGGCTGCCGGCGCGATTTTCACACTCCCGGCATTTTTCATCGCCGGCCTCTGGGATCCCTTTTTCACGCCGGGGAATTACATCACCTCGACGTTGATCATGATTATCGGTGGTGTACTCGGTATTATGTTCGTTGCGCTGTTGCGTCGAGTCATGGTGCATGATGCCGACTTACCGTTTCCCGAGAGCGTGGCTGCTGCGGAAATTCATAAAGCCGGTCAGTCTGGTGGAGGAGGATCAAAGTTCCTTTTCAATGCCATGCTTGTTGGTGGTGTGATTAAACTGTTGGCGGAATTCAAACTATTCGCCACGGCTTGGGAGAAATTCGTGGTGTGGGGCAAGCAAACCATTTCCGGGACAAGTTTCACAGGTCAGGGAGGAATGTTCCTCGGGTCGCCCGGAGTGAGCCCGGCATACATCGGCGTCGGATATATCATCGGACCGGTACTTGGTTCGCTCGCATTTGCAGGTGGGTTGTTAGCTTGGGGGCTATTGACTCCGATTATTTTATACTTCATAGGACCGAGTCTGACAATGCCCGAGACAGGCTTGGCACCTGCAAGTTCTGCAGATTGGCTGGTCATGGCAAAACAAGTCTGGCTGAGCATTGTTCGTCCTATAGCCATAGGAGGAATGCTCGTTGGTGCAGGGTATACGCTGTTCAAAATGCGTAAAAGCCTTACCGAAGGCATTGCACGTTCCGTTGCCGACGTTAAGAAAGCAGCAGCCGGGACTGGTGAAAAAGTGGACCGTGTCGAGCAGGATTTCCGTTTCCCCGTCGTAGTCACCGGAATTATCGGCGTAGCTATTGCGACTTGGGCTATCACCTATTTCATCTTCGGTGCTCCACTGATCACAGCCTTCGTCGTCGCCTTCTTGATGACTATTCTGGCCTTCTTTTTCGCAGCGGTTTCCGGCTACCTGGTCGGCATTATCGGTTCCTCCAACAATCCGATCAGCGGTCTCACCCTCACAGCATTGGTGGTGACGGCACTAGTCCTGGTCGTACTTGGCATTGGTGAAGGAGACGCAGCCGTGATGGCAGTCCTTGGTGTTGCAGCCATTGTTTGCGTATCTGCAGCAGTTGCAGGTGAAATGCTCCAAGACCTCAAGTCGGGCCACATCCTTGGCGGTACGCCTTGGAAAATGGAGATAGGTAATATTATCGGTGTTGTCGCAGCCGGTGCGGTGATGTTTGCCGTTCTTGTCGTACTCAACGACGGCGACATTGCTCGCGGCAATGTGCAAGGTTACCAAGGTGGTTTCGGTAGCGAAGAGCTACCCGCTCCACAAGCCAGTCTTATGGCTATTCTCTCTCGCGGTATAGTGGGCGGAGATATGGCGTGGCCGCTGATAATCGTTGGCATTTTCATGGGCATCGGCTTCATACTTGCTAACGTGAAAAGCCCCATGCTCGTCAGCGTCGGTATGTATCTTCCCTTCACCACGACGTTCGCGATTTTCACTGGCGGCATGATCAAAGGCATCGTCGATATGATAGGCAAGCGTCGCGGACATAATGATGCCCAGAAGGTAAGAACTGAAAACGTCGGAATACTACTTGCTTCAGGACTCATAGCCGGTGAGGCGCTCATGGGTCTGCTTATCGCCATGTTTGCGGTGGGAGGCGTTTTTCTTTTCGAATACTTCTCCTTCTTTGCCGACCCGACCTTCTTTATCAGTATACCGGTGATTATCATCATCGCGCTTATTCTGATCTACGTTCCGGTCAAGAATGCTGGTGGCGCGGATGACCCGGCACCGCCGAAGGCGTTGTAACCCTTGAACGTGTACACTTGTAAACGTTGAACGTGTGCAGTAGAAGACGAATCTCCCGGCTCTGTCGGGAGATTCGCTTTCTACAACGCCCACCGAGATAGCACTCGCCGACGCATCACGTGCATTGCATCTCAAGTGAAAATGATTCGGAATGCTTTCGGAGAGCCGACATAGTACATCATATATACAACAGGTCCGCTCGGGTGAATATCGAGAGAAAAGTTGAATCCAGACTACTTCACCGTGTGCATCGTTCTCTTTTCCTGATTACATTTCCCATGCTCTGACGTTTCTGAACGCAGAAACATGAGCGTGTGTAAGTATGAAGACTGAATCAGTCAGTTTGCCTGTGTAACACAGTAGTAACGAGAAATATCGATGAAGTTCAGACAAACATCACAATCCGAAATCAATCTACTTGATCTCACACCTCAGCAGTCCTGCGAATACGATATTGACGAAGAAGGTCTGGTCACAGTGAAAATCCCTCGTTTCAAATCGGAAGCGTTGCGATATTTTCTTGTCCCACGTTGGAAAAGCCCGTACGTTCACATGCGTCTCGATCGATTCGGTTCATTCGTCTGGATGCAATGCGATGGCAGCCGCACTATCGGAGTGATAGGGGAGCGTATGGTAGAAGAATTCGGCGAGGATGTCGAGCCGGTCTACGAGAGGCTTCGGGCTTTTTTTCATCAACTATCCCGCAACACCTTCATCACGCTACGGCTCCCCGACGGAAGTACACTTAAATAACACCCGCGAGCGAGGGGGTACTCCGTTTGATCTGGGTACGAGTACAACGAAGCTTCGGAATATTTAGCGAAAAATTCATGGAGTTCGAATCAGGTTCGTATGTTCTCGGAGTGTGGATGAGTCGAGACGGTGCGAGCACGCGGCACGGGCACGTGGCGCGAGCACGTACGATGTCGATTTCGTGAAAACCATGTTGTATTACTCAAACAAAAAAGCGACCCGAGGGTCGCTTTTTTGTTTTGGGGGACATTGCACTCAGACAACACCTTGAGCGAGCATGGCATCGGCGACTTTCAGGAAGCCTGCGATGTTGGCACCGTTGACATAGTTTCCTGGTGTTCCGAAGCGATCGGCCGCAGTGACGCAGGACTCGTGTACGTCTTTCATAATGCGACGGAGTTGTGAGTCAACCTCTTCGCGTGACCACGAGAGGCGGAGGGAATTCTGACTCATCTCGAGGCCGGACGTCGCTACGCCACCTGCATTCGCCGCCTTGCCCGGACCGTACAACAATTTATGCTCGACGAACAAGTCCACAGCTTCGGGTGTAGAAGGCATGTTGGCACCTTCGCTGACGCAAATGCATCCATTGTCGATCAGTGCCTTGGCGTCTTCAAGATCAAGTTCATTCTGTGTTGCGCATGGGAGAGCGACGTCGCATGGAACCTTCCATATACCTGTTCCATCGTAGTACTCGACATTGGGATATTGATCGGCATATTCCTTGATACGGCCACGGCGTTTGTTTTTCAGATCCATAAGGAATTGCCATTTCTCACCGACAATACCGTCCATGTCAACGATGTAGCCAGTGGAATCGGATAATGTTATCGCCATACCGCCCAATTCCACTACCTTCTCGACGGCATACTGAGCGACATTTCCCGAGCCTGAGACCGCCACCTTCTTCCCTTCCAGCGACATTCCGCGAGTCGCGAGCATATCTGCAGCAAAATACACCGTACCGTATCCTGTAGCTTCCGGGCGAATCAGCGACCCACCCCAGGTGAGGCCCTTTCCCGTCAATACCCCCTCGAAGGCGTTGCGTAGTTTCTTGTACTGACCGAACATGTAACCTATTTCACGACCACCAACGCCTATGTCACCGGCCGGAACGTCAGTGTTCGGGCCGATATGACGGAACAACTCGCTCATGAAACTCTGACAGAAATTCATGACTTCATTATCGGATTTCCCCTTCGGATCGAAATCGGAACCACCTTTGCCGCCGCCCATGGGAAGCGTTGTCAAACTATTTTTGAATACTTGCTCGAAACCAAGGAACTTGAGTATGCTCAGATTCACGCTTGGGTGAAAACGCAAACCGCCCTTGTACGGACCGATGGCGCTGTTGAATTCGACGCGATAACCCCGATTGACATGTACGTCACCGTTGTCGTCCACCCAAGGAACCCGGAACAGTATCACGCGTTCTGGTTCAATCACGCGTTCGAGAATTTTCGCTTTCCGAAATTCGGGATGCTTGTCGATGACGGGGAGCAGAGATGCTACAACTTCCTCGACCGCTTGATGAAACTCTGGCTGAGCTGGATTTTTCGCCTTCACTTCGTTCATGAAATCGCTTAATGCGCTGGACATGGAACTCTCCTTGCACTTATGTTGATACGGGGGAGAACGAGGATGCAGGGTTACCACATCCCACATCTCTATTGATACAGTCACTTCCGACTATTCACTCGTCAATACTCAACTGCATCGAATACTAAGGGGAATAAGACCCGACACAGCGAAAAGAGTACATATCAAACTAGTACGATACAGCGATAATCGGTGTAGGGAAATATCGCGAGAGTTTGTAGGGAATAGCCTACAGATGTAATCGTTTATCGTTAAACGATGGGGTCCGCTGACTGTCAAATCATTCGTTAGTGATCGCTCAAGGGTATGGGAAAACCGGCCGTTGTCCGTGTAGTTCATGAATCGCCCCTCGGGTCGGTGGTGGTTCATGGATCGCCCCTCGGGTTTGTGGTGGTTCATGAATCGCCCCTCGGGTCGGTGGTGGTTCATGGATCGCCCCTCGGGTTTGTGGCTATTCATGGATCGCCCCCGAAAAACGGGTGGTGGTTCATGGATCGTCCTCGAAAAAACGGCGGTGGTTCATGGATCGCCCTCCGGCTATGTGGCTATTCATGGATCACCCCCAAAAAACGGTGGCTATTCATGGAACGCCCCCGAAAAACGGGTGGTGGTTCATGGAACGCCCCCGAAAAACGGGTGGTGGTTCATGGATCGCCCTCGAAAAAACGGTGGCTATTCATGGAACGCCCCCGAAAACTGTGGTGTTTCATGGATCGCCCTCGAAAAACGGGTGGTGGTTCATGGATCGCCCTCGAAAAAATGGTGGTTATTCATGGATCGCCCTCGAAAAATCCGGTGGCTATTCATGGATCGCCCCCAAAGACTTTGGCGGTTCATGGATCGCCCTCCAGAAACGATGGCGGTTCATGGATCGCCCCCTGAAAAACGGTGGTGCTTCATGGATCGCCCTCCAAAAAACTGTGGCGGTTCATGGATCGCCCTCCAACGGTGGCTATTCATGGATCGCCCTCCCGAAAAATCTGTGGCGATTCATGGATCGCCCCCGAAACGGTGGTGGTTCATGGATCGCCCCTCGGGTTTGTGGCG
>Ga0114946_10002379_pt1 | contig 12917 bp, 11 predicted proteins | sample WalLakDeSediment_FD_88676 | JGI IMG/M metagenome (GOLD analysis project Ga0114946, IMG submission 88676) | Lake sediment microbial communities from Walker lake, Nevada to study Microbial Dark Matter (Phase II) - Walker Lake 11/02/13 Deep Sediment | ecosystem: Environmental > Aquatic >...
CGGCGCGCTCCACCTCGCTCCGACGCTCGCGCCAGGCGTTCGTCAGCGCAGCGAGGACCCGCCGGAACGAGGGGCGCCCGAAGCGATCGTCGGGGGGGAAGTAGGTGCCGGCGTACCAGGGGCGCCCGTCGGGGGTCAGCGCCAGCGTCATCGGCCAGCCGCCGCTCCCCGTCAGCATCTGCAGCGCCGCCATGTAGACGGCGTCCACGTCGGGCCGCGCCTCGCGATCGACCTTGATGCTCACGAAGCCCTCGTTCATCAGGGCGCCCACCTCGGGGTCGTCGAACGACTCGCGCGCCATCACGTGGCACCAGTGGCAGGTGGCGTAGCCGACCGACAGCAGCACCGGCACGTCACGCGCGCGCGCCTCGGCGAGGGCCGCGTCGCTCCAGGGCCACCAGGCCACCGGCTGGTGGGCATGGAGCCGGAGGTACACGCTCGTGCTGTCGGCCAGGCGGTGGGCGGCGGCGGGCGTAGCGTCGTCCATGGGCCACGGTACCCTCAGGCCGTAGCCTGACGCATGCGCCTAGCCGACCTCCGCACCCAGTACCGCGAGGGCGTCCTCGAGCTCACCGACCTCGACCCGGATCCGCTGCGCCAGTTCGAGGCCTGGCTGTCCGACGCCGTCGCCGCCGGCATGCTCGAGCCCAACGCGATGGCGCTGGCCACCGTCGACCCGGACGGCGCACCGTCGCTGCGCATGGTGCTGCTCAAGGGGCTGGAGGACGGCCGCTTCGTGTTCTACACGCACCTGGAGAGCCGCAAGGCGCTGGCCCTGACGGGTGAGGCCCGCTGCGCCCTGACCTTCTGGTGGGACGCCCTCGAGCGCCAGGTCAGGGTCGAGGGCGTCGCGACGCCGGTGGACGACGCGACCGCCGACGCCTACTTCGCGTCGCGCCCGCGGGGGAGCCAACTGGGTGCCTGGGCCTCGCCCCAGAGCCGTCCGCTGGCGGACCGCGCCGCGTTGCAGCGGTCTCTGGCCGAGGCCGAGGCGCGCTTCCCCGAGACGGTGTCGCGGCCGCCGTTCTGGGGCGGGTTCGCCGTGACCGCCCACGCCATGGAGTTCTGGCAGGGCCGCGCCTCGCGCCTGCACGACCGCCTCCGCTACGAGCGCGCTGCGGACGGCTGGGCGCGGGCGCGGCTAGCGCCCTGAATCGGGGCCCCCAGGGCGCTGGGGCAGGGGCACCTCGGGGACTCGGGCCGCTCATGGGCCCCAGCGGTTACTCGTCGGTGCCGTAGGCGTCCGCGAACGCGGGGATGCGCTCGGGGTAGGTGCGCACGCCGGACGCGGCGATGTACGCCTGAACCGTCGCGTCGACGCGTTCGCCGCGCAGCTGCTGTTCGAGCGGTGCACGGACCTCCTCGAGCCCCGGCGCCTGAGACGGCACGCGCCGCTCGACCAGGATGACGTGCCAGCCGAAGGCGCTCTGCACGGGCTCGGTCGCGACGCCGGGCTCGGCGGCGAAGGCGGCCGCCTCGAACTCGGGCACCATCATCCCCTGCGCGAAGCAGCCGAGGTCGCCGCCGCGCGCCGCCGAGCCGCGGTCGGTCGAGGCGGTCTCCGCCATCGCGGCGAAGTCCGCGCCGGCGCGCGCGGCGCGCGAGAGCGCGGCAGCCCCGGCCTCGCCGTCGACCAGGATGTGACGGGCGCAGACCTGCTCGGGTTGGATCAGCTGCGGCTTGAGGGCCTCGTAGGCGACGCGAACCTCGAGCTCGCTCAGCACGACCTCGGCCTCGAGTTCGGCGAAGAGCATCTGCACCAGCTGCTCCTCGCGCAAGACGACGAGCAGCTGCTCGACGTCGCCGAAGCCGGCGTCGGCGAGGACCGCGTCGAAGGTCGCCTCGTCGGGGAACTGCGTGCGCGCCTGGACGAGGAAGCCATCGATGACCCCTTCGTCGACCACGAGACCGCGCGCGCGCGCGGCTTCGACCAGCACGATCTCGCCGGCGCGCTGCTCCAGGAACTGCGGGAAGAACGGGTAGAGCTGCTCCATCGTCTCGACCGAGTACACGCCACCCTGGCTGGCGATCAGACCGCGGACGGCGATGTCGAAGCGCTGGAGGACCGCGCCGGAGCGCTCGCGCGTCGCACCGAGCTCGACGAGGACGGGGTCGTCCTCGGCGGCGGCGAGCGTGGGGAGGGCGAGGATGAGGAGGGCCAGGAGGGCGGCCAGCGGACGGAATGGGCGGGGTCGCTGCATGCGGCAGGCTACCAGAGCGCGGTGTCAGTCACCGTCGGCCGCGGCGAGTTCACGCAGTCGCTGGTAGGCCTCGCGCTGCGCCTCGCTCGGGGCGCGCGGCACGACGACGCGGACCTCGGCGACCGCGTCGCCGCGTGCCGGCTCGGCGGCGGCTTCGCCGCGCGCTCCGGTCGCGAGCGGCCAGCCTCGGCCACGCAGCCGCATCTTGCGCCCGGTCGCGGTGCCGGGGGGGACGGTGAGGTCGACGTCGCCGTCGAGGGTGTGCACCCGCACGCTCCCCCCGAGGACGGCGATGTGATCTGGCACGTCGGCGACGACGTGAAGCGTGGTGCCGTCGAGCCGCCAGTGCGCGTGCGGCGCGTGGCGAACGACCAGCAGCAGGTCGCCGCCGCCCGGTGCCTGGCCCCGCAGGCGCAGCTTGGCACCGTCGCGCACGCCCGCCGGGATGGTGACCTCGAGCGCCTTGCCGTCGACCCGGACGCTCATCGGACCGCCGTGGAAGGCGCGCTCGAGCTCGACGGTGAGGTTCGCCGTGACGGTCCGCGGGCGCGGCGCGGCGCGGGTCGACCCCGCGAACGGATCGTCCCCGAAGTCGCCGCCAAACGGCGAGCCGCCGACGCCGCCGCCGAAGAGGGAGCGGAAGAAGTCGCTGAAGCCGGCGGCGTCCTCCGGACGGACGTTGCCGTAGAAGGTGGTGCCGCCGCCCGGGTAGCCGCTGCCCGGGAAGCCGCCACCGGCGAACCCACCAGGCGGCGGGCCGCCGGCCCCGAAGCGGTCGTACACCTTGCGCTTCTCCGGGTCGGAGAGGACCGTGTAGGCCTCGTTGATCTCCTTGAAGCGCTCCTCGGCGCCCGGATCGTCGCGGTTGCGGTCGGGGTGGTGCTTGGCCGCCATGCTGCGGAACGCCCGGCGCACGTCCTTCTCGGACGCGTCGCGGGCGATGCCCAGCACCTGGTAGTAGTCCTTGTAGGCGGCCATGCTGTGCTCCCGTGTGCCCCGCCGCGCGGCGGTGGGGCGCGCGCCAGACCTATGCCTCCTGGTACACGACGACGCGCGCGGGACGCACCAGCCGGTCGCCCTGCACGAAGCCCGCCTCGAACACCGACTGGATCGTGCCAGCCAGGCCGGACTCGCTGGCGGGGACCGCCATGATCGCCTCGTGGCGATCGGCGTCGAAGGCCTGGCCCACCTCGCCGGTTCGCTCGAGGCCCAGCGCCTCGAGCTTCCGCAGCAGGCCGGCGAGGACGGCCTCCACGCCCGGCACGATCGAGGCGGGGTCGTCGCTCTGCGCCGCCGCGGCGAGCGCGCGTTCGAGGTCGTCGTGCACGCTCAGGACCGGCAACACGGCGCCGTCGAGCCCCTGCTGGCGCGCGCGCTCGAGTTCTGCCTGCTGGCGCCGCCGCAGGTTCTCGAGCTCGGCCCGCGCCCGCAGGGTCCGGTCCTCGGCCGCCGCCAACTCGGCGCGCGCCAACTCGAGCGCCTCGTTGGCGCGCGCGAGCTCGGCCCGCCAGACCTCGATCTCGTCCAGGTCGTCGAACCCATCGAGGTGGCTGCCCTCGTTGCGGTCGACGGTCTCCTCGAACTCGGCGGCGTCCGGCGCCGTCGTCTCGCGCTCGTCCCGGACGTCGTCCATGGCGCTCACGACGCGGGCTTGAAGTCGGCGTCGATGACGTCGTCATCGCCGCTGGCGTCGGGGCCGGCCTCCTGGGTCGGCTCTGCCTCGCTGGCCGTCGCCGCGGCGACGGCCTGCTGGAACGCCTGCAGCGCGCTGGCCAGCGCCTGGGTCTTGGCCTCGGCCTCGTCCTTGGGCGCCTGCGCCTCCACCGCGCCCTGGGCGTCGGCGATGGCGGCCTGCAGCGGCTGCTTCTGATCGTCGCTCGCCGCGGTCGCCTCGTCGAGCGCCTTCTGCGCCTGCAGTCGCAGGCCGTCGAGCTGGTTGAGCGCCTCGGCCTTCTCCTTGCGGACCCGGTCCTCCTCGGCGTTCTTGGCGGCGTCTTGCACCATGCGCTCGACCTCGGTGTCGGCCAGCGTGGTCGTGTTCTGGATGGTGATCGACGCGGCCTTGCCGGTCGACTTCTCCTTCGCCGAGACGTTGAGCACGCCGTTGGCGTCGATGTCGTAGGTGATCTCGATCTGCGGCATGCCCGCGGGCATGGGCGGGATGCCGTCGAGCTTGAAGCGACCCAGCGACTTGTTGTCGCTCGACATCGCCCGCTCGCCCTGCAGTACGTGGACCTCGACGCCGGTCTGGTTGTGGTCGGCCGTCGAGAAGGTCTCGCTCTTGCGGACCGGCACGGTGGTGTTGCGATCGATCAGCTTGGTGAAGACGCCGCCCTTGGTCTCGACGCCCAGGCTGAGCGGCGTGACGTCGAGGAGCACGATGTCGTCGACCTCGCCGGTCAGCACGCCCGCCTGGATGGCGGCGCCGAGCGCGACGACCTCGTCCGGGTTGACCGTCTGGTTGGGCTCCTTGCCGAGCAGCTCCTTGACGAGCCGCTTGACGGCAGGCACGCGCGTGGCGCCGCCGACCAGGATGACCTCGTCGACCTGGTCCCGGTTCAGCTTGGCGTCCTTGAGCGCCTGCTCAACAGGACCGCGCACGCGCGCCATCAGCGGCGCGATCAGCTCCTCGAACTTCGCCCGCGTCAGCTTCTTCTCCAGGTACAGCGGCGCGTTGGACGCCGGGTCCATGGCGATGAAGGGCAGGCTGACGGTGGTCTCGGGCAGCCCGGAGAGTTCGATCTTGGCCTTCTCGGAGGCCTCCAGGAGTCGCTGCAGCGCCTGCTTGTCCTTGCGCAGGTCGACGTTGTACTCCTTCTGGAACTCGTTCGCCAACCAGTTCACGACCGCGTAGTCCATGTCGGACCCGCCGAGGTGCGTGTCGCCGGAGGTCGAGCGCACCTCGAACACACCGTCGCCCACCTCGAGGACGGAGACGTCGAAGGTGCCGCCGCCGAGGTCGAAGACCAGCACGGTCTCGTTGCCCTTCTTGTCCAGGCCGTAGGCCAGGGCCGCCGCGGTGGGCTCGTTGACGATGCGCAGCACCTCGAGGCCGGCGATCTTGCCGGCGTTCTGGGTCGCCTCGCGCTGGGCGTTGTTGAAGTAGGCAGGGACGGTGATGACGGCCTTGGTGACCTTCTGACCCAGCTGCTCGCTGGCGTCGGCAACCATCTTGCGCAGGATCATCGCCGAGACCTCTTCCGGCGTGTACTTCTCGCCGGCCACGACGAAGCGCACGCCGCCGTCGTCGCCCCGCACGACCTCGTACGGCGCGCGCTCGACCTCGGTGTGCACCTCGTCCCAGGTACGCCCCATGTAGCGCTTGATCTCGAACAGGGTGCCCTTGGGGTTGAGGACGGACTGGCGCTTCGCGACCTGACCGACCAGCCGAACGTCGTCCTTGAAGCCGACGACGGAGGGGGTGGTGCGGTTGCCTTCGCTGTTGACGAGGACGGTGGCTTCGCCACCCTCCATGATGGAGATCACGCTGTTGGTGGTGCCCAGATCGATCCCGACGGCTTTGGCCATGGTGGACGCTCCTTCGCATGGGCGCTCCGCGCGCCCCGGGTGGACGTGATGGACCCGCGCAACGGACCTGATACGATCCGACGCAAGTCGTCCGCTCGGCCCGAGCATAGCAGCGCGGATGGCTCGTGTCAACGGATTTGAGTCTCATGCACTCAACTTTGACGGGGCCGACGCGGGTTCTGCGGCGCCGCCGCCCGAGGCCCACGTAGGACGCAACACCAGGAGGTCGCCGATGCTCTTTCTCGTGATCGCCAAGGACGGTACCGACGCCGAGGCCCCTGCCCGCCGCCAGCGCGTGCGCGAGCGCCACCTCGAAGGGGCGCGCGCGCTCGCGGAGAGCGGGACGCTCCACGTCGGTGGCGCCCTGCTCGATGCCCAGGGGACGATGATCGGCTCCGCGCTCGTCGTCGAGGCCGAGGACGAGGTCGCCGCCCGTCGCCTGCTCGAGGCCGACGTCTACCACCGCGAGGGCGTCTGGCGGAGCTACGAGATCCACCCCTTCAAACGGGCGGTTTGACCCGCCTTCCTGGGCCTCGCGGGCGTCGTTCGGGACGAATCACGCCCGTTCGGCGGCACCCGGCCGCAAAGCCTTGACGGATGCCGCATACCGGGGTATGTTGCCCTTATCAGCCGCTCCGGAAGGGGCGGCGGTTTTCGTTGTAGGCGCCGGTGACTGCTTCGCTGCGCTCCTCCGCCCTCGCGGGCGCGGACCTCACCCTCACGGAGGCGCCCCGCACGGCTCGCCGCAGGTTCAGGGGGTGTCGCCGCCGGCCCGCGCCAGCGTCACCTCGCGCAGCCACGCCGTCCAGGCGCCCCAGGCCGCGGCCTGCGTCGCGTCCGACGAGATGCCGTCGGCCGACGTCACGAACGCGTGGCCCACGCCGTCGAAGGTCAGGAGCACGTGCTCGACCCCGGCCTGGCGCAGCGCCGCCTGGAAGCCGTCGACCTCGGCGGGCGTCACCAGCGTGTCGTCCCTCCCGAAGATCCCCAGGACGGGCCCCTCGAGTCGCGCGAGCGCATCCGCGTCGTCGCTGAGACCGCCGTAGAAGACCGCCGTGCCCGCGGGCACGGCCGGCCGCGCCAACGCGTACGCCAGCGCCTTGCCGCCGCCGTAGCAGAAGCCCATGACGACGACGCGCTCGGGATCGACGTCGTCGCGTGTTCGCAGCCAGGCGACCACGGCGTCGAGGTCCTCGATGACCCGCTCGTCGGGCGTGCCGAGCGAGTGCCACAGGGCCTTGGGCAGCCAGCGCGTCGTGGTGCCGCGAAGCGTGTCGGGCGCGACCACCAGGTAGCCGTCGGCCGCCAGCAGGTCGGCCTTGGAGAGCAGCGCCTCGTTGAGCCCCCAGAACTCGTGGATCATGACCACCACCGGCAGCGGCCCCTCAGCCACGGCCGGCCGGGCGAGGTAGACGGCCACCGGCGTCGCGCCGTCCGCGACGGCGTTCGTCAGCGCAGCGACGCGGTCGCGGTTGAGCCAACCGTCGAATGGGATCGAGACGGCGACGCCCACCGCCACTACGACGAGGGCGACGGCGAGCGCGAGCAGCGAGCGGCGCAGCGCTGTCATGAACGCACGTTACCCGGCACGTGCCCGAGCCACCCCGCGGTCGGCGGGCACGGCCGCCGCCCCCGTTGGTGCAGGCATCACCGAGCACACGATGGCCCGCGGTACGCTGACCACATGCCCGGGACGCCCGTCACCCACTGGCGCGGTGCGCCCGTCGCCGCCGTCGTGCTCGCCGGCGGCGTCGGCCGCCGCTTCGGTGCCGACAAGGCCCGCGCGCGCGTGGCGGGGACGCGCCTCATCGACCGGGCGCTGGCCGCGACCGCCGCCTTCGACCCGGTCTGGGTGGTCGCCGGCGAGCCGGCGCGCGCCGCCGCGCTCGCCCCCCTCCTGCCGGACCCCGACCGCGTCGTCCCCGACGACGTCCCCGGCGCCGGGCCCATCGGCGGCATCGCCACCGCGCTCCGCCTGGCGGGCCGCCGCTGGGTGGCCGTGCTGGCGGTCGACCTCCCGCTGATCGACGCAGCCTGGTGGCCGGCGCTGATGGCGGCCGCCGACGCGGCGCCCGAGGCGCGGGCCGGGCGTTCCCTCGCCGTCGCCGCGCGCGACCCGAACGGCCGCTGGGAACCGCTGGCCGCCCTCTACCACGGCGACCTCGCACCGCTCGCGGCCGAGCACGCGGCACCCGGCGGCGACCGCTCGCTCAGGCGCTTCCTCGCGGTGGCCGGCGCGCAGGCCGTCGCCTACGAGGCGCTGCCGACCGACGCGGCCGCTGCTCTGCACAACGTCAACACCCGAGAGGACGCGGCCGCCGTTGAGTGGCGCTGGGGCGAACGCGCGGGGGCCGCCGCGCGGCGCGAGGAGGAGCGATGAGCACGATCCCGCGCGACGGTGCCACCTACCGCAACCAGACCTTTCGCCACCTGCGTATCGCGGGACCGCTGTCCGGCGCCGCCTTCCACGACTGCGTGTTCGAGGACTGCGACCTGCGCGAGGCTCGCCTGTCGGGCTGCACGTTCGCCGACTCGGACTTCCTGCGCTGCGACCTCGGGCTGGTGTCGGTGGACGACTGCCGCTTCGAGGGCGTGACGGTCGAGGCCGGGCACGCCGTCGGCATCAACTGGTCCGCGGCCAGGGTCGACCCCAACCGGCCGCTCGAGGTCGACTTCAAGGACTCGGTCCTCAGCTTCGCCACCTTCGAGCGCCTCGCGCTGCGGCGGCGGCGCTTCGAGGGTTGCACGATCCACGAGGCCTTCTTCATCGGCTGCGACCTCACCGACGCCAGCTTCCGCGGCAGCGATCTCGGTGGGACCGAGTTCCGCGACTGCAACCTGAGCGGCGCCGACCTGCGCAAGGCGCGCCACTACCAGGTCGACGTCCGGCGCAACGTGGTCCGCGGGCTGCTGGTGCGTCTCCCCGAGGCCACCGGCCTCCTGCACGGGCTCGGCGTGCGCATCGAGGAGGGCTAGGCCGGCGCCGGACTCCCCGTCGGCGGCTCCGCCGCTCGTGCGTCCCACACGCTCTTCCCCGCGACCCAGGTCGACTCGACGGCCTCCTCACGCGCCAGCATCAGCGCCGGACCGAGCAGGTCCGCGACGCCCTCGGCGTGCGCCCACACCGCCGCCAGCGTCGATCCGGGCGGCGGCCGCAGCACGACGACGTCGGCCCAACGGCCGGGCCGCAGGTCACCGACCTCGTCGCCGTGCCCGATCGCCACCGCCCCGGCCGCGGTCGCGAGGTACAGCAGGTGGACCGGGGACAGGGTCACACCCGCATCCCCGAGCAACTGCTGGCCGAGGTACGCGGTCGACGCCTCGTGCAGCACGGACGGGTGGGCGCCGGCACCGAGGTCGGTGCCGAGGGCGACGCGGACGCCTCGGTCGACGTGCCGGCGCAGCGGGAAGAGGCCCGAGCCGAGAGAGAGGTTGCTGCTGGGGCAGTGCGCCACGGCGGCGCCCGCGGCGGCCAGGCGCTCGAGCTCGCCCTCCTGCGGGTGCAGGTCGTGGGCGAACACGCTTCGCGGGCCCACGAGCCCGGCCGCCTCGTACGTCGCCAGGTAGTCGGCGGCGCCCGGGAAGCCCGCCAGGACACCGGCGACCTCGTCGGGCGTCTCGTTGAGGTGGCTCGTGACCCACACGCCGGGCACCTCGGCCGCCACCGCGGCGCAGGCGGCGAGCAGCTCCGGCGTCGAGGAGAGCGAGAAGCGCGGCGCCACCGCGTAGCGCAGCCGGCCGCGGCCGTGCCAGCGGCGAGCGAGGAAGCGGGACGTCTCGTACGCGAGCTCCGGGGTGACGCGCAGCTCCGGCCGCAGCCCGCGGTCGGCGACGCAGACGCCGGCGGCGATGCGCAGTCCGCTGGCCTCCGCCTCATGGAAGAACGCCTCCATGGCGACCGCGAAGTGGGCGCCGAAGACCAGCGCGCTGGTGGTGCCGTTGCGCGCCAGCAGGCGCAGGAAGGTGCGGGCCTCCGCCCGCGCGAACGGCGCGTCGGCGAAGCGCGCCTCGTGCGGCAGCGTCCGCTCGGCCAACCACGCCAACAGCCCACGCCCCAGCGACCCCATGACGCCGATCTGGGGGTAGTGCACGTGGGCGTCCACCAGGCCGGGCAACAGCAGGGCGCCGCGGCGGTCGTCGACCTCGGCCCCGGGGAAGCGCGCGCGCACGTCGGACCAGTCGCCGACGGCGGCGACGCGGCCATCGGCGTCGATGGCGAGCGCGCCGTCGTCCCACGCCTCGAGCGCTGCGCTGCCGTCAGCCCACGGGTCGCCCGGCACGTGCGCCAGCGCGCCGCGCAGCAGCACCATCGCGCTCATACCGCCAGCGGCACCAAGCGGGCCGCGACGACGTCGACCAGCCCGTGATCGGTCACGCGCAGGGCCGGGATGACCGCGAGGCCGAGGAACGAGAGCGTCATGAACGCGTCCGAGCCGCTGCCGCCCAGCGCCCTCACGGCGGCGTCGAGCGCGTCGAGGTCGACCACCACCTCCTCGAGCGGGGCGGCGGTGACCAGCCCGGCGATCGGCAGAGCCAACTCGGCCACCACGCGCTCGCCGTCGTCGACGACGAAGCCGCCGCCGAGCTCTGCGACGCGCAGCGCCGCGCGCCGCATCGCGTCGTCGTCGGCGCCGACCAGCATGAGGTTGTGGTGGTCGTGACCGACGCTGCTCGCCAGGGCACCGCGGCGCAGGCCGAGGCCCTGGACGAGGCCGAGGCCGACGCCCGTCCCCGGAGCGGGACGGCCGTGCCGGTGGACGCAGGCGACCTTGAGCAGGTCGCGCTCGGGATCGGCGACCACCTCACCGGCCACGACCTTGGGGACGGCGGTCGTCGCCTCGGTGACGACCTGCCCCGGCAGCGGCCGGAGCACGCGCACGCGGCGCCCGGCCTCGGGCGCGGCCATGCGCAGGGTGCCGTCGCCCAGGTCGGGCAGGCGCACGCTGGACCGCAGGCCCGCGGCCTCGGGCCGCCGCTCGGCCGCCGCCGCCGCGTCCGCGAGCGCCCGCTCGGCGGCCTCCGTCAGCCGGCCGCCCTCGGCGACCCAGCGGCCGTGCCGCAGCACGCGTGCGACCCGGAAGGCTCTGAGGTCGTCGATCACCAACAGGTCGGCGAAGTACCCCGGCGCCACCGCGCCGCGGCGCGGCAGCCGGTAGTGGAGCGCGGTGTTCCACGACGCGCAACGCACGGCGTACACCGGGTCGACGCCGGCGGCGATCGCGCGGCGCACCAGCACGTCGACGGCGCCCTCCGCCAGCAGATCGTGCGGCAGGCGGTCGTCCGTGACGAAGCCGATGCGGTCCGCATGACGCGGCGTGACCAGCGGCAGGAGCGCGTCGAGATCGCGCGTGACCGACCCCTCGCGCACCATCAGGAACGCGCCGGCGGCCAGCTTCTCGCGGCCCTCTTCCAGGCTCGTGCTCTCGTGGTCGGAGCCGATGCCGGCGGCGAGGTACGCCTGCAGTGCGCGGCCACCGAGCCCCGGCGCGTGCCCCTCCGTGGTCTTGCCGACGTGCTCCGCAACGGCCACCTTGGCCAGCTGCTCGAAGTCGCCCGCCACGACGTCGGGGAAGCTCATCAACTCGGCGACGCCCACCACCCGTGGGTGGGCGAGCAACTCGTCGATCTCGCCGACGCCCAACTCGGCGCCGGCGGTCTCGAGCGCCGTCGACGGCACGCACGAGGGCGCGGCGGTCCACAGGTCGAAGGGCAGGTCCCCGGCGAAGGCCAGCCACCAGCGAACGCCCTCGAGACCGGCGACGTTGGCGATCTCGTGGGGGTCGTTGATCCCGCCGACCACCCCGCGGGGCAACACGGCGCGGGCGTACGCGGCCGGTGTCACCAGCGACGACTCGACGTGGAGGTGCCCGTCGATCAGGCCTGGGGCGAGGTGGGCGCCGGCGAGGTCGATCTCATCGGCGGCGTCGGGGGCGCCGCCCGCGCCGGCCGGCGTGACGGCCGCGACCAGCCGCCCCGCGACGTCGACGTCGACCGCCTCCACCTCGCCGGTGAAGACGTTGAGCAGGCGCGCGCCGGTCAGGCGCAGGTCGGCGGGACGCCGGCCGGCCGCGACGTCGACGGCCGCCCGCAGCTCGTCGAGGGTGGGCGCCAGCGGGCCGCCCGACGGCAGATCACGTGCTGCTGCGCTCATGCTCCAGCGTACACGGGCGGCCCCCGGAGGGGCCGCCCGTGCTGGGGGTCGGGTCGGGCGCGGGTCAGGCGTAGCTCAGGGCTCGCCGTCCCACGGGCCGCGCACGTTCTCGGCCGCCCACTCCATGCCCAGGAGCTCGCCCGTGGTCGCCGACACGCCGTCGGCGTAGACGAGGTTGCCTCGGCGGTCGCGCATGGGGCCGGTGAAGGGCTCGAACTCGGGCGGCAGCGTGCTCATCTGCTCGAGGCGACGCTCGACGAGGTCGAAGACCGAGATCTCGCCGAACTCGGGGTGGTCGAGCACCTCGGCGCGCAGTTGCGCCTCGTAGGCGGGATTGATCAGCATGCCGGGCTCGGCGCCCGCCTCGACCGAGCCTTCGCCCAGTCCCCAGAAGTAATCGACGTCCGCCAGGTTGCCCGCCGTGAACGTGCCGTCGAGGATCTTCTCGACCACGTCGATCAGGATGGCCTCCCAGTTGACCAGCTGGCCGGACGCGACCGTCTCGGGCGAGAAGGGCAGCATCGAGGCGTAGTGCGAGAAGCTCGGGAAGCCGCGGGTGGCGGCCACCTGGATGACCGTTGGCGTGTCCTCGGTGAAACCGAAGACGTCGGCGCCCTCGCTCATCAGCGCCTGGGTGGCCTCCTGCGCGCCTGCCGGGTCGAACCAGGCGTACAGCCAGCGCACCTCGACGACCGCGTCGGGGTTCACCTCGCTCGCCCCGATCGCGAAGGCGTTGATGTGCCGCTTGACCTCGGGGATCGGGAAGGCCGCGACGTAGCCGATGGTGCCGGTCTCCGAGAGGGCGCCGGCGACCAGGCCGTTGAGGTAGTACACCTGCCAGAAGTCGGCCATGAAGGTGAACACGTTCGGCGCGCGCTCGATGCCGGTCGCGTGCCCGAAGATCACGTCGGGGTAACGCTCGGCCGCAGCGAGGAGGCCGTCGCCGAAGCCGAAGCTGGTGCCGATGATCACGTTGTGGCCGTCGGCGATCAGCTGGTCGACGAAGGGCTCGACCTCGGCCTCGGGAACGGACTCGA
>Ga0114946_10002380_pt1 | contig 12914 bp, 12 predicted proteins | sample WalLakDeSediment_FD_88676 | JGI IMG/M metagenome (GOLD analysis project Ga0114946, IMG submission 88676) | Lake sediment microbial communities from Walker lake, Nevada to study Microbial Dark Matter (Phase II) - Walker Lake 11/02/13 Deep Sediment | ecosystem: Environmental > Aquatic >...
GATCTCGAATTCGCTGGCGCTCGCGCTGCGCTCGGGCTCCACTCGCCGATGCTACGCGAACACTAGACACGGCCGAGTTGGGGCTATGCTGATCCGGTGGCACGGCCCCTGCGCCTGATGATCTACGACAACACCTGCACCGGTGGCTTGCCCTCGCTGGGCGCCGGCGAGGGGATCTTGCGGCGCGCGAGCGATCTGCTCGCGGGCACACCGAGGCTGGGCCTGACCCACTCGTGGCAAGTCGGCGGAGCCCTGTATGCGGCGTTGGGTCGGCTCGACGATCGCCGCGGGTTCGCCAATTGGGGCGCGGCCCTGACTTGGCTCGCCGACCACCGGAGCCTCGAGCCGATCGGAGAGATCCAATTTTGGGGCCACGGCAAGTGGGGCTGCGCCAAGATCGATCGCGAGGACCTCGACGTCGAGATCCTCGATCGGGCCCACCCCGACCACGACAAGCTCCTCGCGATTCGCGAGCGCATGCGGCCGCGCGGCGACCAGCCGCCGCTGTGGTGGTTTCGCACCTGCGAGACCTTTGGAGCCGAGCGTGGCCATGAGTTCGCCCGGGCGTGGGCGAGCTTCTTCGGCTGCCGCGCGGCCGGACACACGTACATCATTGGCCCCTATCAAAGCGGGCTGCACACCCTCGATCCGGGCGAGCTCCCGGGCTGGTCGGCCCGCGAGGGCTTGATCGAGGGCACCGCCGACGCGCCGCGCCGAGCCCTATGGTCGACGCGGCGCGAGCCCAACACGATCACCTGCCTGCACGGCAGGATCCCGCCGGGGTATTGAGGTGGACAGCCCTCAGGCCGGGGTCAGCATCGACCACGGGAAGCCGCCGCAGCCCATCGCGAGATCGGCCGAGTCCGCGCCGCCCGCGAGCGCGACTTCGACGGACTCCCCGTCGAACACGCTTTGACAAAAATACAGCTGATCGGCGTCCCAGGCCCAGTCAAACCGGCTCCACAGCCCTGGGTTGAACTCGTTGGCCTCGTCGTTTTGACCGACGACCCACATCGCGTCGTTGTCGAATTCACCGAGCAGGAACGACGACCCACTCGAGCTCCACACATCGGCGGTGATCGAGTGATCGCCTGCGAAATTATCGACGTAGTCGCCGATGATCGCGAGCTCCTGGTCGTCGCCGGTCTCGTCGCCAGTCTCGTCGCCAGTCTCGCCAGTCTCGTCGCTGGCCTCGCTGCCGTCGTCGCTATCGCAGGCGGTGAGGCTGACGGACATGGCCAGCGAGGTGGCGAATACGAGCGACGCGCGGAGCGAACGCAAGGACATGGTTTTCATGATGGTCATGGGTATCTCGAAGACGCGGGTACATGGGTGAAGCCCTACGCGAACGCGACGAGCCCCGGCGAAGCTGCTCGCTCGCCCGGGTTCGTCGCGGTTTGGGTACGGTAGAGTCATTGCCTAATCCTCCCCTCGAGGACATCGCGCAACGCCGCGCTCGACGAGCGTGGCGGCTTCGGCAGGTCTTCGGACTCGTGGGTCATCCTACTGGCCGTCGCTTCCCAGCTCGAAAGCCAGTGCGTCTGACGGCGGTCGTCGCCACTTACCGCTGCGGGGGCAGTCCCGGATTCTCACCGGATTCCCTCTTGCGACGCTCGACTGGCGAGCGAACCGTAAGCGCGGCTTCCTTACAAAGCCTCGCGCCCGGCGTCAACACGGATCAGCGCGACCCACCCCACGCCGACTCACGGGCGCTCGAAGGTGCCGGAGTAGCCTGCGCAGATCTCTGCGCCGGTGTCCTCGACCGGCGCGAGCGCGACGAGGTAGGTGTCGAGCTCGCGGCTGATCGTGCCTTCACACTGCTGGGTCAGGACCTCGCAATGATGGGCGTCGGTGCAGCGAACCGCGAGCACGCGGAGGTAAGTCGGCGCGCCGCAATCGCTGCACTCGGCGGTCGCGATGAAGCTGGGGGCCAAGGTCAAGAGCCGACCGTCGGCGTCGGCGCCCTGCAAGCGCAGGTCAGCGACGAGCTCGACCGGCAGCTCGTTGGCGATCGACGCCCCGATGACCCCGTCGCCGCCGGCTCGCTCGCTCGCGTCGGTGTTGGTGTTGGTGTCGGCGCTGCTCGGCGCCTGCGGGTCCGCTGGCGTGGCCTGGGCGCAAGCTGCAAGCGCGAGGCTGGTCCCGAGGATCGACGCGAACCGGAGCGAGCGGAGCCGAGGCAGCATCGTGCAGGTATAGCAGACGTGGGGTCCGCTCAGTTGGCCTTGGCCTGCCGGCGGAGCCCGGCGGCGACGCTGACTAGCAGCGCGACGCCGTTGACCACGGCGAGGATCGTGAACCCGGTGGTCACGATCCCGACGAACTCGAGCGGGTGATCCTCGACGGCGTCGTCGCCGATCTCGAGCGCGATCAACAAGCTCGTCACCAGCATGCCCGAGATCATCCCGAGCGAGCGCGACTTGGCGCCGAGCGCCGAGGCGATGCTGAGCTCGGACGGCGCCGCGCTGTTCATGATGATCGTCATGTTCGGCGAAGAGAACAGCGCGAAGCCGAAGCCTTGGACGGCGAGCAGGCCGGCCACGTACTCGAGCCGCGTGCCGGACTCGAGCCCAGTCGCGAGGATCGACGCGGTCAGGACCAGCGCGACTCCAACCCCCGCGATCATCCCGGGGCGCAGGCGATCGGCGAGGGCCCCGGCGACCGGCGCCATCACGGCCATCAGCACGGCCCCGGTCGAGATCACCAGGCCCGAGGTCCGCGCCGGGTACGCGAGCGAGACCTGCATGTAGATGCTGAGCATGAAGGTCGAACAAAACGCGCTCATGTACAGCAACAACTGCACGAGCAAGGCCGCGCGCATGACTTGGTGACGCATGAGCGCGCGGACATCGAGGAGCGGCCGTTCAATCCGACCTTGGACCAGCACGAACGCGACCGCGAGCACCAGCCCGACCGCGAGCAACGCGGCGCCGACCGAGCCGCGGGTCACGTTCGCGGCCCCGAACACCAAGCACAGCACCGCAGCGAGGATCAGCGCCGCGCTCGGGAGGTGAACCGCCCGCCCCGGCGACCGCCAGCTCGACGGCAAGCGCCGCTTGACGATGGCGTACATGAACAGCAGCAAGGCCGCGCTGACAAAGAACACGCCGCGCCAGCTCCACGCGTCGACCAACACGCCGGCGCAGATCGGCCCGAGGGTCAAGCCGGCGTAGATGCTGCCGATCGAGGCGCCGTAGACCTTGCCGCGGCGCTCGGCGGGGACGAGATCAGCGACGAGCGCCGGGCCGGTCGCGCCGAGCATCGCCGCGCACGCGCCCTGGAAGAACCGCACCCCGAGGATCAGCGGCACCGACGAGAGCGCCCCGAGCAGCGCCGAGCTCAACCCAAAGGCGAGCAGCCCGAGCTTGAACAGCCGGCGCTTGTCCGTGGCGTCGGCGAGCCGCCCGACCGGCAACAGCAGGGCCACGCTGCCGGCCAAGAACAAGCTCTCGATCAGGCCCAAGGCGGTCGCCCCGGCCCGCAGCTCGACGCTCAGAGCCGGCAGCGCCACGGCGACGCCAGAGAACATGAACGGCGGGGCGAACTGCGAGGCGATGATCAGCCAGACCAACACCGGATCACCGCCGGATCGCGGCGCTCGTGGCTCCGATCTCAATCGCGCCGATCCTCGAGCTCGGTCCAGCGCTCGGCTAGGCCCGCGGCCTCGGCTCGGGCGGCCTCGAGTCGCACAAAGAATGCCTGCTGCTCGCCGACCGATCGTTCGTAAAAGCCATCGCCGGCGAGCTCGGCCTCGAGCTCGCTGACGGCCTGCTCGGCCCCGTCGACCCGCTCGAGCAGGCCGTCGAGTTCGAGGGTCTCGGCGTAGGTTAATTTGCGCGCCCCAGCGGCGGGCTTGGCTGCGGGTTTGGCTGCGGGGGTCGGCGCGGGCGCGGACCCGAGCTTGCGGGCGGCCGCGAGCTGCTCGTCGCGCTCGCGGAGCTCTTGCTTGCGGCGATCGACGTAGTCGGCCCAGCCGCCCTCGTGACGCTCGAGTCGGCCGTCGTCGAACACCAGCAGGCCCGAGGCCACGCGATCGAGGAACCAGCGATCATGGGTCACCACCAAGACCGCGCCGGGGTAGTCGAGCAGCGCCTCCTCGAGCGCGGTCAAGGTCATGACGTCGAGGTCGTTGGTCGGCTCGTCGAGGATCACCAAATTGGCCCCGCTGCGCAGGGTCTTGGCCAACGCGACCCGGGCCCGCTCGCCGCCGGACAAGGTCCCGACCTTTTGCCGCTGCGAGTGGCTGTCGAACAAGAACCGCTCGAGGTAGCTGCGGAGATCGAGCTCGGTGTCGCCAAGCACCACGCGGCTGCTGCCCTGGCCGACGTTGTCGAACACGCTGGCGTCGTCATCGAGGCCGCCGCGGGACTGCTTCAAGAACGCGATCTGGGTGCGCTTGCCGAGCTGCACCTCGCCCGCGGCGGGCTCGAGTTCACCGGTCAACACCCGCAGCAAGGTGGTCTTGCCGCAGCCGTTGGGCCCGACGATGCCGAGCCGCTCGCCCTTGCTCAAGCGCAGCACGACGTCGCTTAGCAGCCGCTTGCCGCCGATCTCCACGGCCACGCCCTCGGCGTCGAGGATCGTGCTGCCGACGGACTCGTGGCCGAGCTCGATCCGGGCCGCGACCTCGCGCTTGGGCCCGACCTGATCGCGGACCGCGACGACTCGATCGATGCGCGCCTTTTGCTTGGTCCCGCGCGCCTGCGGGGTCTTGCGCAGCCACTCGAGCTCGCGCCTCAAGTAGTTGCGGCGGTTGGCGTCGACCCGATCAGCGTGGGCCTCACGCTCGGCCTTGGCCTCTAAATACATGCCCCAGCCGCCCTGGTAGACGTGGAGCTGGCCGTTCTCGACCTCGACGGTGCGCGTGACCACGCGATCGAGCAAGTAGCGATCATGGGTCACGAGGATCAGCGAGCCGGTGAAGCGGTTGGCCAACCACCCTTCGAGCCACTCGACGGTCTCGAGATCGAGGTGGTTGGTGGGCTCGTCGAGGATCGCGAGATCGGGGCTCGAGACGAGCAAGCGCGCGAGCGCGACCCGGCGTCGCTCACCGCCGCTCATGGTGTCGACCATCGCCTCGGGATCGGGGATCCCGACGTGGGCGAGCAGCGCGAGGGCCTCGTGGCTCAGATCCCAGCCGCCGAGCCGCTCGATCCGGGCGGCGAGCTCGGCCTGCTCGCGCAACAGCGAGTCGAGCCGCGCGCCGGGATCGCCCGCGAGCAAGCTCGAGACCTCGGCGTGGCGATCGATCGCGGCTTGCCAGCGACCGAGCCCGCCAAGCACGGCATCGACGGCGCGCAAGCCCGGATCGAACTCGGGCTCTTGCGCGAGGTAGCCGACGCTCAGCTCGGTCCGCCGCACGACCTCGCCCGCGTCGGCCTCCTCGGCGCCGGCGAGGATCTTGGCGAGCGTCGATTTGCCCGAGCCGTTGCGACCGACGAGGCCGATGCGCTCGCCCTCATCGATCGAGATGTTAGCCCCGCAAAGGACCTCACGGATGCCGTAGGTCCGGCGGATCTCGCGTGCGCTGAGGATCGTCAAGGCGAGCGAGCATAGCGACCGCTGTCAACAGGGCAAGGAGGCGGCGGCGTCGGTCTCGCTCGGGACTTGCTCGCGGGGCTCAGACTCGATCAGCTCCTCAAACCGGCGCTTCATCGTCTTGCCCAAGACCGCGAGATCGACGGCTTCGAGCGCCCGCGCCCGCTCGAACAGGTCGCTCTCCTCCTCGGCCACGTGATGATTGACGAGCTCCTCGAGGACCTCGACCTTGGTCATGAACTGGGCGTCGGTGGGCTCGAGCGCGAGCAGATCGGCGATCACGCGCTTGATCCCGAGGTGCTCCTCGACCGACTCACGCAAGAGCGCGAGCGTGTCGTCGTCGCACACCGCCGGGTAGAAGATCGTCTCTTCGATCTTGGCGTGGGCGGCGAGGGTGTCGGCGAGCTCGACGAACAGCTCGGACTTTTCCCGGGTCGACTCAGCCTCACTGAGCTGCTGGAACAGCGCCTCGACCTCACGGTGCTGGGACTCGAGCAGCTCGATCGCGTCGGAGCCGCCCGACGCCCGACCGTTAGCTTGCTCGGCCTCGTCATCCGCCTCGTCATCCACCTCATCGAGCTCGGCCCGATCGCGCGAGACTAGCTTGGAGAACCGACTGTTGTCCTCGTCTTGATAGAGGAACGCGAGGTTGTTGGCCTCAAAGGCGTCGAAGAACTCGCCCCACTCGATCGCCTCGAGGGTCTTGACCCCGCTAAAGCCCGGGTAGTCGACGCGCAGGATCCCCGGGTCGTCGCCCGTGCCGGTGCCCTTGACGCGCGCGGGGCAACCTCCGCGCGCTTCAACCCAATGTTTGATCGTGTCGTGGTCGGTGGTCGTCTTGGCGCTGGACATGCGATCGATCGCTGCAAGAACCGAGCAACGCGGATCAAGCAGCGCGAATCCGGCCGCCGAGCAGCGTGACGATCTCGCCGGTCACGTAGCTCGAGTCGGCGTTCGAGGCGAAATAGACGTAGATTGGCGCGATCTCCTCGGGCTGGGCCGGGCGCCCCATGCCCACGGACCCGCCGAATTCAGCGACCTCCTCGGGCGCGCGGTCGGCCGGGTTGAGCGGCGTCCAGACCGGGCCCGGCGCCACGCAATTGACCCGAATCCCCCGGTCGAGCAGGTTGCGAGCGAGCGACTTGGTGAACGCGTGAATGGCCCCCTTGGTCGCGGAGTAGTCGATCAGCGCCTCGCTGCCTTCGAGCCCCGTGATCGAGCCGGTATTGAGGATCACCGCGCCCTCGCCGAGCGACGCGAGCGCCGCCTTGGTCATGTAGAAGTAGCCGTAGATGTTGGTCTCGAAGGTCTCCCGCCACTGCTCGATCTCGAGGTCGGCGAAGTCGTCGCAATGCTGCTGGTAGGCGCCATTGTTGACGAGGATGTCGAGGCCGCCAAATGCGTCGACGACCTCGGCGACCACGCGTTTGCACGCTTCAAAGTCGCGCTGATCCAAGCGCAGGGCGAGCGCCTTGCGACCGCACGCTTCGATCGCCTCGCGGATCACCTCGGCGTCGGGCGCCTCGGGCTCGAGGTAGGTGATGGCCACGTCGGCGCCCTCGCGCGCGAACGCGTAGGCGACGGCCCGGCCGATCCCCGAGTCGCCGCCGGTGATCAGCGCTCGCTTGCCGGTCAGCTTGCCCGCCGGCTTGTAGTCCGGCGCCCGCCAGCGCGGCGCTGGATCGAGCTCGCGCTCGAGCCCGGGCTTGGGCAGGTGCTGGGCGGGGAATGGCGGCTTGGGCTTACGCTCGTCTTGCACGACCGCGAAGCCGAGCAGGGATCGTGCCAATGATGCGAGGGTATCGCTCTTGCATCGGGCGTGGGCATGCTCGACTCCACCACCGCTGGGCTTGCGCTGCTGTCGACGATCACCCTCGCATTGGCCGCCTGCGGGCCGCGCGGGACCGTGCCTGGGTTTGAGCCCGTCGGCCAAGACGCCCGCGCCGAGGGCCCCCGTCAGACCCCGATCGACGCGTTCGCCATCTACCTCAACGGCTTTCACTTCTACGCCGACGACCCGAGCGCGCAAGTCGAGGACCACCGCTACGTCACGGCGATCAGCGAAGCCACGATGCAGGCCATGATCTTCGAGGAGGACACGCCGACCGCGAGGCTATTGGGCGTTGAAACCATCATTAGCTCGCAGCTATTCGAGGCGCTCCCGGACGCGGAGAAGCGCCTGTGGCACCGCCACGACTATGAGGTGAAGTCGGGGATGCTGATCGCGCCGGGCCTGACGCAGATGGCCGAGCGGGCGCTGATGGACCAGCTCGCGTCGACCTACGGCAAGGTTTGGTACATCTGGCACACCGACCGCGCCACGGTCCCGGACCGCGATGTCCCGCTTGGCGAGCCGGCCCTGATGATGGCCTTCACCGCCGCTGGGCAACTCGACCCGGCGCTGCTCGCCGCACGGGATCGCCGGCTTGGCGTCGACAGCCGCGAGATCGCCCAGCGCCGCGCCTCGATTGCGACGACGGCCCACGATCATTGACCCGAGCTATGGGCGGGCTGCCGTTCGCTGTCCGGGTCGAGGCCCAACGCGCGAAACGAGGCCTTGGTGACCCACTGGCGGTGCTCGAAGAACAGCTCCCAAGGGTCGCGCTCGAGCGCGTCGAGCCGGGCCGGGATCGAGGCGACACAAAAGGCTTCGGGCCGCAGGGCCTCGGCGCATAGCTCGTCCCACGCGAGCGGCGTCGACACCAGCGCCTTGCTGTTGGCGCGCGGAGAATAGGGCGCGAGGCTCGTGGCGCCCAATCCATTACGGGTGTGATCGATGACGATCTTGCCCGCGCCGGCCGGCGCGCCGGCCTGGCTCAGGACATAGCGCGTGGGCGCGTGGGCGACCATCCGCGCCGCGAACACCCGGCAAAAGCTCTCGACCAAGGCGAAGCTGCGCCGACGTTGGACCGGGACGACGACGTGCAAACCACCGCCGCCGGAGGTCTTGACGAAGCTCGCGAGCCCGACCGCGTCGAGCTGATCGCGGAATTCCAAGGCGGCCTCGACGACCCGCGCAAACCCGACGCCCTCGCCGGGCTCGAGCTCGAAGATCAAGCGATCAGGATGGTCGAGCTTGTCGATCCGCGAGGTCCAGCTGTGGACCTCGACGGCGCTCATCTCGAATAGCCCGATCAGGCCAAGCGCGTCGGTGACGTTGAGCCAACGGGCCGTGGCGCCGTCGGCCCCGGGCAGCGGCGAGGCGCACACGCCCTCGGCCAATTCGCTCGGCGGGAGCTCGAGCGCGCTGGCTTGCGGCATGCGGACCACGGCGAGCGCCCGCCCGCGCACGTGCGGCAGCATCCATTCGGCGAGGCGGGCGGCGTAATCGGCGAGATCGCGCTTGCTCAGGCCGCCCGCGGGATACACCAGATGATTGGCGTTCGAGAGGGTCGCGAGCCCGAACTCGAGCGGGACCGCCTGCGTGCGCGGCTCGGCGACGGCCGCAGGCTCGCCTGCCAGGCCCTTGAAGCGCGCGTGGCGAAGCCGGCCTTTGTGGGTCAGCTCGCCGTATTCGACGTCGATCACGACCGTTGGCGTCACCCAGCTGACTCCCCTGGCCTGGCTGCCGCTCGGCGGATCGAGGAACGCCGGCTGGTCTTGCTGGAGGGCGTCGAGTCGCGGGCGCAGCTGCTCGAGCGAGTCCTCGCAAAAGCCCGAGCCGACCTTGCCGCGGTAATGCAGGCGGCCTTCGCTGTCGTAGCCGCCGACCAAGAGCGCGCCAAAGTGGCGCCGCGAGCCGTGCGGCGCCGTGAACCCGCCGACCACCAAGCTCAAGCGGCGCGCGCACTTGACCGCCTGCCACGTCCGACTGTCCTCATAACGCGAGGCGACTCGGCGGCTGACGACGCCCTCGACACCAAGCTCGCAGGCGCGATCGAACACCTTGGCGCCGGCGCCGACGACGTGCTCGGCGAACCGGAGGCGGCGGTCTCCCGGCTCGCGCACGTCAGCCTCGATCCCCTTGCGTAGCGCCCGTTTTCGCTCAATCAACGAGAGACCGCGAAGATCGTGGCCCGCGGCGAAAGGCAGGTCGAAGGCGATGAACACCAGCTCCGAATCGCACCCGGCGGCGAGGGCCTGCTCGACCCGCTGCACGCAGGTGACGCCGTCGGGCCGAAGCGCGCACACGACCCCGTCGAGGACGCTGTTGGCGAAGGTCGGTGTCCAGAGCGCGGCGGCGAGCCCCGGTAGGCGCGTGCTCCAGTCTTGCGCCGCCACGCCCCGCTCGCTGATCCGGCGCAGCGACACCGCGTCTTCGCCGACGTAGGCGAGCACCCGGTAGCCTTCGTGCTCGACCTCGTGCAGCCAACTCGGACCCTCTGGGACTTGCTCGACGCGAGTCGGGACCGGCGGCGTGAGCAGTGGCAACGGCGGCGCCCGGCGCTCGAGGACCTGCAATCGTGGCCCGTCGCCAATCGTGACGGAATGATCCCGGTAATTTTCCGGGGCGGGTTGGTCACGCGCGTCCTTCGCCTCAGCCGGCGGAATGACAAAGCGATGATGGCCACTTTCGAACGAATTGCCGGCACGCGGCTCCGGGGTTGGGCTACTTTTTCGTTCGAGAATGTCGAGACTGGTCATCGCGGCGCTGGCTCCTGCATGGGATGTGCCGCTGCACGAGCCGCACATCCCATGGGTGCTATCGGCGCATGAAACCGCGTATGATCATGGGCAGTGGACCGGCCCACAGGCTGCGAGCCAGGCTCGCATGACCCGATTCGCGTGTGCCACATCCGACGCAGGATGTGTCTATCATGCGCATCGCCGCATGTCCGGCGCGGGCGACGGAATACCGCGATTCAGCCTGCGAGCATTCTCATCCTTAAATACGCGACTCGCGTCGATAAAACCACCAGAAACTGGGATCAGTATTTCGGCTGGAGCGACTCTGCCATGAGCCCCACCCAAGAAAACGGCGCGAATGACGACGGCGACGGCCCCGACCGGCCTCGCTACGGAACGTATGATTACCTGCGTCAGTTCCAGCACGCCCCCGCGAAGGTCCCGCCGAACAGCGAGATGATTCGAGACTTCGACCTGTCGGGCGCCCACGCCGGGTCTCGAGCGCGGCGGTCGCTCGGGCCCACGGGCTACGTCCGCGCCGATCGGCGGGTGCTCGAGGACGTGTGCGAGCGGCCGCTGCAATCGCCTGCAGGTGGTCGGGCGCTGACGCATCGCCAAGCGGCCCAGCCAGCCGCTACAGTGCGCCGCATGAGCACGCAGCTGCAGATCCTCGATCGTCCCGGGGTCCCGGTCGGTTTACCCGGGCAGTACCAACTCCACGGCGAGATCGCTCAGACCGTCGAGCTCACGCTCGAGCGCGGACAGACGGTGTGGGCCAGCAAGGGATCGATCGTCACCCACGAGGCTGGGATCCGCTGGCAGCTCAAGGTCCCCGGCGCCGCGGTCTCGCGCATGCTCTCGGGCGAGGGCCTAGCGATGGCCTATGTGAGCGCCGATCGGGCGGGCGCCAAGGTCGTGCTCGGGGCCAACGAGACCGGCAAGATCGCGGTCTGGGACCTGGCCCAGGGCCCCGTGACCTGCACCGCGGGCTCGTTTGTGGGGGCCCTCGGCGACGTGAAGATCGAGGTGACCGTCGCCCGCCGGTTTGGCGCCGCGATGTTCGGCGGCGCCGGCTTGTTGCTGCAAAAGATCTCGGGTCACGGCTTGGTGTTCATCCACGGCGCCGGCGACTTCTTGCAACGCGAGCTCAACCCCGGCGAAGCCCTGACGATCTCGACGGGCAACCTCGCGGCCTTCTCCTCGCAGACCGACTACGACATCGTCGGGGTCGGCGGCTGCATCAAGATGTTGTTCGGGCGCGAGGGCCTGTTCATGACCCGCGTGTCGGGCCCAGGCAAGGTCCTGCTCCAGACCCAAAAGCGGCTGCGCATCAAGCAGGGCCCCTACGGCTGAGGCGCGCGCCGATGGTATGCTGGCGCGGATGGTGACGCTCGACGGGCTGCAAGATCGCGTGCGCGACTCGATCACGACCGCGACCGCAGCGGTCGAGCGGGCGCTCGGCGAGGGCTTGGTCGCGGTGTGCTTGATCGGCGCCACCAACGAGCTGCTGATCGTCGCCGAGGCCCTGCCGCCCGCGAGCTTGCGCGCGCTGGCCTCGGGCTTAGTCGAGCCGCTGCGCGCGGGCTTGCAGATCCGCATGGTCACCCACGACGAGCTGCGCAGCTCCGTCGATGTTCACGCCCTCGAGATCGCCCAGTGGCGCGCCGAACACCTGCGACTCGCCGGCCGCGATCCCTTCGCCGATCTGCAGATCAAGCCCGCCGATCTACGCCACGAGATCGAGCGAGCCCTACGGACGCTCAGCCACCGCCTGCGCAATCGCCTGCTGTGGTGCCTCGCGACCGAGCAGCAGCGCCTCGACGTGCTCTTGCGAGAGAGCCTCGATCGGCTGACCTCGCTCGCCAGGCATACGCTCGGCCTCCTCGCCCTGCCCTGCCCGGCCGACGACGCCGCCGCGCTCGCGGCCTTCCTCCATTGGGCCGACGCCGACCAGCAGCCGATCGCCGCCTTGCGCGCCCGCCTGCTCGCTAGCGACCGCGCCCACGATCCGATCGCCGAGCTCGCGGCCTTGGCCGCCGCGACCGAAGCCGCGACCGCCAAGGTCGACTCACTCCCGGTGTGAATCACCGGAACAGGACACTATTACAGGACACTATTAGCCCTTGAGATAGTAGTGCGCGGGGTCGCCGGTGCCCCAGCGCGCGGTGGCGCCGATCCGCGCCCAGAACGAGCGGACCCGCTGCATGAAGCTGTCACGGGCGACGGCCATGATGCTGATCCGCACGCCGTTGAGCCGGACCTGCTTGGAGTCGTCGGTCGCGGCGAGCAGCAAGCGAAGGAACAGCCCGGCGCCCACGGTGTACCGAGCGGTGTTGAGGAGCATCGGCATGAGGTCGCGCTCGAGCGCGACCGTGGACACGACCGTGCCCGCCGCGAAGACCTTGAGGCTCGCCTCGATGATCCCTCGATCAACGGGGACATAGACCTCGCTCACGCTCAGGCTCGCGGACAGCTGGAGCTGGGCCGCGAGGTAATAGGTGTTGGGGCTCTGCTGATCGCAGACGAGCCGGGCGCCCTGATCGATGCTGGCGGCCGCGAACTGACACAGCTGCGCCTGCGTGAGCGAGGTCCGCACCTGGGTCTGATCAATGGCGCAAGGGGAGATCTGAAATTGGCTTGTTTGGTCCATTTGTATTTAACTCCATCGCTATTTAACTAGCGGTTATTCTAGCAGCCCGTGGTGGAAGTCCTCGTGGCGCCTCGCGCCGGAATTTTCGGCGAGGGCTAGGAGCCGAAACGCAGTTGTACCGGGCGTACTACAAGTTTCGGCGACAACGCCCTCGGCGAAA
>Ga0114946_10002381_pt1 | contig 12914 bp, 10 predicted proteins | sample WalLakDeSediment_FD_88676 | JGI IMG/M metagenome (GOLD analysis project Ga0114946, IMG submission 88676) | Lake sediment microbial communities from Walker lake, Nevada to study Microbial Dark Matter (Phase II) - Walker Lake 11/02/13 Deep Sediment | ecosystem: Environmental > Aquatic >...
GGGCAACGGCGGCTGGGAGGGGTACAGCCTGGGCAAGAACCGCGTCGGCTCGGACATGGACGTGGTCCAAGAGCTGCTCACACCCCAGACCCTCGGCCCCGGCGAGCTCTATGACACCTTGCTGATCACCGAGCGCCACGACCTGTTGGGGACCATCCAATGGGAGGACACCATCGGCTACCTGCGCCATTACCATGATCGGCTGATCGACGGGAACCCCGACGGCGTCACCTACCTCTATCACACCTGGCTCGACGTCGATAAGGCCAACCCGGCCCCATGGATCAGCTACGAGAAGCACGCACTGGTCGCCTGGGAGTGCGTCGCGTCCAAGGCCAACCTCACCTTGGCCGACGCCGGCCGGCCTGAGCGCGTGATCCCGGAGCCCGGTGGCGCCGCGCTCGTCGATCTGGTCGAGCGGATCCTCGCCGACGAGGTCCCGGGGATCACGGGGACCAGCGTGGAGGCGCTCAACCAAATCTTCAGCGACAATGTCCACCTCACCGGTCTCGGGATCTACTTCATGGCCGCCGTCCACTACGCGACGATCTTCCGCGACTCCCCGGTCGGCGCCGAAGGCCCGCCCAACGCGGATCCGGCCGCCGTCGAGGCGCTCCAGACCATCGCCTGGAATTTCGTGAGCCAGTATTACGCCCAGCAAGACGCCGGCGTGCGGACCATGGCGGACTGCCGGACCCGCATCCCGCAGGACGTCTGCCCCGGGTTTTGGACCCTGCTCGGCCAGCCGCAAAACATCGCCGGCTGCCAGAGCTACTTTGGCGACGCGAACCCTGGGCCCGGGGGCAACCCGTTCGTGTGGCCGGACCCGAACTTCGCGGAGCTGCCCTGGCCCTAATCTGGGCCTCGAGCGCGTAGGAATTGAGCGCGGCGGCGTTGACGAAGTACGGCAAAATCGCCCACACGATCCTCGATCGTGTGGGCGATTTCAGCGAGCGACCAGCTGGTGGCTAGTACCGGTAGTGCTCGGGCTTGAACGGCCCCTCGGTCGGGAGCCCGAGGTACTCGGCCTGGGTCGCCGTCAGCCGGGTCAGCTTGGCGCCGACCTTGGCGAGGTGCATGGACGCGACCTCCTCGTCGAGCCGCTTGGGCAGGACGTAGACCTTGCCGGCCTCGTACTTCTCGGGCTCTTGCCACAAGGTCAGCTGGGCCATGACCTGGTTGGTGAAGCTGCTCGACATCACGAAGCTCGGGTGGCCGGTCGCGCAGCCGAGGTTCACGAGCCGGCCGCGGGCGAGCAAGATGATCGCGTGGCCGTCGGGGAACACGAACCGGTCGACCTGGGGCTTGACGTTGATGAGCTCGATGCCCTCGCCCTCGATCAGACCGGCGACTTGGATCTCGCTGTCGAAGTGGCCGATGTTGCAGACGATCGCCTCGTCCTTCATCTGCTTCATGTGCTCGACGGTGATCACGTCGCAGCAGCCGGTCGCGGTCACGAAGATGTCGCCGAGCGCGGCGGCCTCTTCCATGGTCGTGACCTGGTAGCCCTCCATCGCGGCCTGGAGCGCGCAGATCGGGTCGATCTCCGTGACCACGACCCGCGCACCAAAGCCGCGCATCGACTGGACGCAGCCCTTGCCGACGTCACCGTAGCCGCACACGACCACGGTCTTGCCCGCGACCATGATGTCGGTCGCGCGCTTGATGCCGTCCGCGAGGCTCTCGCGGCAGCCGTAGAGGTTGTCGAACTTGCTCTTGGTGACCGAGTCGTTGACGTTGATCGCCGGGACCTTGAGCTCGCCCTTCTCGGCCATCTTGTGCAGGTTGTGGACGCCCGTGGTGGTCTCCTCGGACACGCCCTTGACCTCGGCCATCAGCTGCGGGTGATTGCGGTGGATGAGGATCGTCAGATCACCGCCGTCGTCGAGCAGCAAGTTGGGGCCGCTGCCGTCGGGCCAAAAGATGGTCTGCTCGATGCACCAGAGGTACTCCTCCTCGGTCTCATTCTTCCACGCGAACACCGGCACGCCGGTCACGGCGATCGCCGCGGCGGCTTCGTCTTGGGTGGAGTAGATGTTGCAAGAGGACCAGCGGACCGAGGCGCCGAGCGCGGTCAGGGTCTCGATCAGCACCGCCGTCTGCACGGTCATGTGCAGGCAGCCGCAGATGCGGGCGCCGGCGAGGGGCTTGCTGGCGCCGTAGCGCTCGCGCAGCGCCATGAGGCCGGGCATCTCCTTCTCAGCCAAGGCGATCTGCTTGCGGCCGGCCTCGGCGAGCTCGATGTTGGCGACTTTGTAGTCGGGGGTGGCGGTGGATTGACGAGCTGCTTCCATGATGATTCCGGATTCCGTGTATGCGTGAAATGTAGGGTTGAAGGTCAACGATAGTGCGGGACCCAGCCAGCGCGATCCTGGAACAGGCGCACACAGCGGATCTGCTGGCTATCGCTCAGAAAAAACCGGTGGTAGCGGTCTTGGGGTACAATGATTAAATCGCCGGGCTCGACGGTGACACGCATCCACCGATCCTCGTTGTCGCGGATGTCGAACACGCCCTCACCGGCGAGCACGAACCGGACCTCTTCGTCGGTGTGCAGGTGCTCGTCAGCGAACTTGGCACAGATCGCCTCGAGCCCCGGGGTCTCGGGCCGCAGCTCGACGATGTCCTGCTCGACGTAGCCGCGCTCGCGCGCGAGCTGATCGAGCCGGGCGCGGTAGCCCTGATCGAGATCGAGCCGCTCGTAGACCACGCCGTGCTCGCGCAGGTGGTCGACGTCGAGCGTCGGGAAATTGTCTTGGGGATCGATCCAGGCCAGATGCATGGGGTCACTCTAGGCCGAGCCGGTGGGCTTCCACGGCGGCGCGCATGAGGTAGTCGAGGCACTCGGCCTGGGTCTTGGCTTCGACCCAGTCGCGGCCCCAGACGTAGATGCCGTGGCCGGCGACGATGACCGCGTCGACCTTGGGGTAGGCGTCCATGGCCGCGGCCATCGAGTCGCTAAGCTCAGCCTCGCGGGCGGTGTTGGGGATGATCGGCACGCACAGCTCGTCGAAGCAGCCGTGCCCACGCAGGCCCTTTTGCATCTCGAGGTTGCGGCTACGAAACACGCCGGGCTCGGCGTCAGGCCCCGCGCCCACGCCCGCGAGCCTCGCGGCGAGCACGGCCCACAGCGAGTGGCTGTGGAGCACGGCCCCGGCCTGACGGCTGCGGTAGGCGTTGAAGAACAGCGGCTGGCACTCGGAGATCCGCAGCGCAGGGTCGCGGGCGGGCTCGAGCACCTCGACGCGATCCCAGACCTCGTCGCGCAGGAGGAACACGTCGTCGGGATCGATGCGCTCTTTTTGCGCCCCGGAGGGGGCGATCCAGACCCCCTCGGCGTCGCGGATCGAGATCCCACCGCCGGTGCCGCTGACCCAGCCGAGCTCGTAGAACTGCCGACACAGCGCGCTGATCAACCGGGGCGTCGAGCGATCGCGCTCAGGCGAGCGCTGGCGATCGCGCTCAGGCGAGCGCTGGCTTTCGGCGGAGGACGCGGGCATCGGCGGGGCGCTCGAAGGATATACCCTCGCGCTTGACCAACCACACCCCAGACCGTGCGTAAGCTCGCCCGGTTTAGGGGATTCGGGCCCCTTGGAACCCGCTGGTATGCTGGCGGCATGCGCGTTGCGGCGATCCTACCGCTCCTGACCGCCCTCGCCCTCGCCGGCGGTTGCAAATCCGAAGAACCCGCGGCCGAGCCCGCGCCCACGCGCGCGTCCGCGAGCCCCGAGGGTCCGGCCGAGCGCCAGGCCGAGCCGCCAGCGGAGCCCGAGGCCGAGCCGGCCGCCGAGCCCAAGCCGGACCACGAGCGGGCTGCCCAGCTCGCCGACCTCGACGACATGTGCAAGGCCGTCGACCACGACTACGTCGACGGGACCCTGACCGACTACTACGGCGATCTAAAGCCGCGCACCGCCTGGGGCGAAGCCCAGCGCGACGCCGGCGACCAATCGATGCAGCCCGGCCGACTCCTGGAAAAAGCCGTGGCCGAGCTCTCGCCCGGGGCCATCGATCCGGCCCTCCCGCACTGTCGCAAACTCCTCGACTACCTCGACGACGTGGAGTGAGGCTGAATTAAAGACGCGCCCGGCGCCGGCCGTGGTATTTGCACGATCCAGCCGGACAGTGACGCAGCGCATGGACTCCCCCGCTCGCGCCCTCGTCCATCGTGTCCTCAACCAGGAGCTTCGCGATGTTGCATAAAACCATGACCATTCTCTCCGGCGCCGCGGCGCTGGTCGCCTTATCCCTTTACGCGCCCGAGGCTTCGGCCGGCGGCCTCGAAGCCTGCGGCAACATCTTCATCGACGCCGAGGCCAACTGCGAAGTGCTGATCGAGGGCGGCTGCGAGGCCGCGTGCAAGCCCGCGGCCTTCAACGCCTCGTGTGCGGTCGAGGGGACCATTGGCTGCAGCGGCGAGTGCAACATCGACGCCGACATCGAATGCACCACGGGCTGCCAAGGCTCGTGCGAAGCCCAGTGCAACGTCGACCCTGGGTCGTTCGATTGCCGGGGCGCGTGCGAGGGCAACTGCACGGGCGACTGCTCGGCCCGCTGCCAAGGTAGCGACAACGCGGGTGAGTGCGTGGCCTCGTGCGAGGCGACCTGCTCCGGCGAGTGCGACGCGAGCTGCACGCTCTCGCCCGGCGAGGCCGACTGCATGGCCCAGTGCAACGGCTGCTGCGCCGGCGAGTGCCGGGCCTCGATCAACATGGACTGCCAGATCAGCTGCCAATCCGATCTCTACGCCGAGTGCAAGCTCGAGCTCGAGGGCGGCTGCGATGTCCAGTGCAGCAAGCCTGAGGGCGCGCTGTTTTGCGACGGGCAGTTCATCCAAGTCAGCAACATCAAGTCGTGCGCCGAAGCGCTGCGCGACCTGTTGGACATCAACGTCCAGTTCCAAGCCGAGGCCTCGGGCTCGGTCTCGTTCTCGTGCTCGGTCGATGACGCGCCCATCCGCGGCGGCGGGGCCCTGCTCGGCTTCGGGCTCTTGTGCCTCGCGGCCGTGGCCCGGCGCCAGCGCTGATCCGCGCCTCGGCGACGCCTGCTCGACACGCGCCCGCTCGGACCCGCTCGCTCGGGTTCGAGCGGGCGTATTTGCGCGGCGAATCCAATCATTGTCAGCGCCGCGCACGTCCGTTACGTTTTGGGGCACAATCGTCGTGTCACGGTCATGCGAGCTCGAGCCAACTCATCCTGGACCTTCCTGAGCAACCACGCCCACGTTTTGCTGTGCATCGCTAGCGATCCCGAGGCTCGCCTTCGGGACGTCGCCGAGCAGGTGGGGATCACCGAGCGGGCCGTGCAAAAGATCGTGAGCGAGCTCGAGCAAGGCGGCGCGCTGACGCGAACGCGTGACGGGCGGCGCAACAGATACGTGATCCACGTAGACTGCCCGCTGCGCCACCCCATGGACCAGCACCAGACCGTCGGCAAGCTCTTGGCGGTGGTCCTGAGCCCGGCTCGCGTCCGCACGATCCGCAGCCAAGGCCAAGCAAGCGAGCAGTAGCAAGCCTTGGCGACCACCCACGATCCAAAGCGCGTCCCGCTGATCCGGCGAATGCTGACGGCCCGCGGCCGCAGCCTCGAGATCACCAAGGCCGGCTGGCTGTTCATCGTCTTGACCCTCGCGGTCGGGTTCGCGGCGATCAACTCGGGGGCCAACCTCTTGCACGTGCTGTTCGGCTGCCAGATCGGGCTGATCATCGCGAGCGGGTTGCTGTCCGAGAACATGGTCCGTCGGGCGGCCGTCCACCGGCGCGTCGCCTCGCCGCTCCACGCCGGCAGCCGCAGCGCGCTGGTCGTCGAGCTGCGCAACGCGAGCTCGCGCGGCGACATGATCTCGGTGAGCGTCGAAGACGACGATCGCCTGACCACGACCGACCAGACCGAGCCGGTGTTCGCCGTGGCCGTGCCCGCGAGCGCCGCGATGACCCTGCACTCGAGCGTGACCATGCACGCCCGCGGGCTCCACCCCCTGCCTCGGGCCGTGGTCGCGACGCGGTTTCCGTTCGGCTTGTTCGTCAAGCGCCGCGAGCTCCCGGGCCGTGAGCGCGTGCTGGTCTACCCGCGCATCCACCCCATCGACCCCGCGCTGCTCCGGCGCTCGCGGACCGGCGACGGCGAGGCCCTCGGCGCTCGCTCGCGCGCCGGCGAATTTTATGGGCTCGCCGAATACCGCGAGGGTGAGGAGCTGCGGCGGATCCACTGGCCGGCGACGGCTCGGCTCGGGCGCGCGGTCGTGCAGGAGTTCGAGGCCCGCGGCGAGGCCGAGCAGGTCCTCACGCTCGAGCCCGGGGTCGGCGGCGAGCCGAGCTTTGAAGCGGCGATCGAGCAGATCGCCTCGCAGATCGTCGCGCTGCTGCGCGAGGGTCGGGTCGCGACCGGGCTGCGCTACGGCGAGCAGCTCGTCGTCGAGGCCGGCCTCGGTCCGGGCCATGAGCGCCGGCTGCTCGAGTTCCTGGCGCTCGTCGGCCTCGAATCGGAGGAGCACTCATGAGCTGGATCGAGCGCTTCGCCCGGATCCTGGGCGGCCGACGAGCAGGCGCCAACTCGGGGCTCTTGCGCCTGCGCGACGCCCTGAGCCTGCTCCAAGCCGCGATCGCGGTGACCGCCGTGAGCTTGGCTCAAAGCGTGAGCCTGTGGGTGGTCGCGGTCGGCGTCGCCCTCACGATCCTCGCGGTGGTCCGCCCGCTGCCCGAGCAGGCCCGCAAGCTCACCCAGCGCCTGTGGACCTCGGCGATCATCCTCGCGCTCGCGGCCAGCGGCGCCCGGGTGCTGCTCGGCGCCGAGCTGCTGATCGCCGGGGTCGACTTCTTGTTGCTGATGATCGTCGAGCGCCTGTTCAACCGCCAGCGCTGCCGCGAGCACATGCAGCTGCTGATGCTCGGCTCGGTGCTCATGGTGATCGCCGCGGTCATCGACGCCGAGCTCCACTTCCCGATCCTGCTAGCGCTCTACCTGCCCACGGCCACGCTCGCGCTGATCATCAACCACCTCCTGTCCGAGGGTGAGCGGCTCGGTCGGCGGGTCGAATTCGAGGTCGATCGCTACGGCCGGCGCGAGCTGTCCCGGCTCAGCCGCGCGGCCTTGCAGGTCACGGCCATCGCCGCCGTCGCCGGGTTCGTGACCTTCCTAGCGTTCCCGCGCTTTGGCGTCGGCGTGTTCTTGCGCGGCAACCTCTACGGTGAAGAGACCGTCGGGTTCTCGGAGTCGGTTCAGCTCGGCGGATTTGGCACGATCAAGAACGACGCGACGGTGATCATGCACCTCGTCCCGCTCGACCAAAGCGGGCCCTACCCGGCGCGCCTGACCTGGCACCTGCGCGGGAGCGCGTTCGCCAAGTACGAGAGCGGCCGCTGGACCCGAGCGCGCAACTCGAGGACCAGCAATTTGACCCGCTCGCGCGGCTACGAGCTCCTCGATGAGCACGGCAAGCCCCCCGCCGAGGTCGTCTCGGCGCCCTATCGATTTGGCGGGACCTCGGGCAAGGTCTTGCGGGTCACCCCGATCCCGGGCTTCGCCGCCGCCGATCAGACCGTGCGGGTGCTGGTGACCATGGAGGACATCGGCACCGATCTGCTGTTCGCCGCCGGCCGGCCGCTTGGGTTCTCGCTGGCTCCGCGCGGGGCCCTCGAGGAGCGCAACCGGCTTGGCGCCGACCTCGACGACCAGGTCCGCGTGCTCGATCGGCGAAACGGCCCGATCCAATACGAGTTCGTCGGCCGCGTCGGCGAGCCGACCCGCGCCGAGCTGCTCGCGCTTGGCGATCCCGAGGTCCCCGCCAAGCTCCACGCCTACATCAACACCGAGCTGTCGCCCGAGTTCAAGGCCCTCGCCAAGCAGATCACCGCGGGCGCCGACACCCGCTTGGCCAAGGTCGAGGCCGTCGAGCGCTACTTGCTGCAAAACTACAGCTACAGCCTCGCTCAGCCCCGCTCCGAGCGAGTCCGCAAAGGCGAGCTCGACCCCGTCGAGGGCTTCTTGTTCGACACCAAGGCCGGCCACTGCGAGTACTTCGCGACGGCCATGACCCTGCTCTTGCGCGAGGTCGGCGTGCCGACGCGCAACGTCAACGGGTTTTACGGCGCGCACTACAACCGGCTCGGCAACTTCTACGCCGTCCGCCAGGCCGACGCCCACTCGTGGACCGAGGTCTACTTCGACGAGCTCGGCTGGGTCACCTTCGATGCAACCCCACCCGCCGGCCGGACCGCCGGCGACGACGCGCCAATGTTCCCGCGCCTGGCCAACCTCGCCGACGCCCTGCGCAACACCTACCTCGAGTACGTCATCGACTACAACCTCAGCAAGCAGCTCGCCGTGCTCGAGCAGATCGGCGTCGAGCGCCAGGGCCACCGCGTGACCGTCAACTGGCGCCAGCTCGCGCCGTGGCTCGTGGGCCTGACCGGGGTCGTGATCGCCAGCGGGATCGGGCGCGCGCTGTGGCGACGCAAGCGAGTCGTGGTGCCGGTTGAGGTCGCGATCTATCGCAGGGTGCTCGCGCTGATGCAGCGCCGCGGTCGGGGTCGCCGTGAGCATGAGTCGGCGCGGGCGTGGGCGGCTCGGCTCGCGATTGAGGGGGCGCCGGAGGCTGGAGCGCTGGAGCGCTTCGCTCGGCGCTATGACGCGCTGCGCTTCGCCGTGGAGCGGCCGAGCGTTGAGGAGCTCGCTCGCCTGCGCGAGCTCGCGGCTCGCCTGCGTGACGGCTGATTCCCGGGCCCTGACTCCGGCGTATCATTGCCGGGTGAACGCCGACGCTCTCGTGGCCACGCTCGATCAGCTCGATCACCGCGAGCGACTCGCTGCCTTGATCGCGCACGGTCGCAAGCTCGCGTCCGAGCAGGTCGGGGCCCTCTGCGCAGCGCTGATGCGGGGCGACGTCCACCGCCGCCGGCTGGCCCTGCAGCTCGCCGCGCTGCGCGGGGACTTGGCCGTGATTGAGCGAGCGCTCGATGATGGCTCGATCAGCGTCCGCTGCCACGCGGCCAAGCTGTTCGGCCGCGTGGCAGCAACGATCCCCGCCAGCGTGATCGACCGCCTCGACGCCGCCTCGTGCAAGGTCCTGCTGCGCGAGGTCATTCGACGGCGGCGCACGGCGATCGCCGAGTCGTTGGTCGAGGCCTTGGTTGCCCGCGAGCGGCTGCGCGAGGCCGTCTCGTTGCTCGTGATCTGTGAGACGCGAACGATCGCAGGCTGGCTCGACACCGTCGCCTGGCCCGACGCCGTGTGGATGCGCCTGGCCACGCATCGTCCGGACCTGCTGATCGCCCGGATCGAGGATCGGTTCGGCGAAGGCCGGCCCGACCTCGTGTGGCGTCGCTTCGACGCCAGCGTGTGGGCCAAGCTCGGGGCGCGCGAGCCGGCGAGCGTGGCCGGGTGGATCGATCGCCACGCCGATCCCGAGTCGCTGCCCGTGCAGCTCCGCGCTGCGTTGCCGTATCTGGTCCGCTGGTCGCCCAGCTGGGTGGTCGGCACGCTCGCACGGCGGATCGCATGGGTCGCCCAGCATGGTTTGCCCGCGGGCCTGTCTCAACGGGCGCGCAAGGTCGACGACGGCCAGCTCGCTTGGCTGGGCCGCGGGCTCGCTCGCTCGGCGCCCCACTTGCTCGCGCTGCTGCTCGCTCGCCTGCCCTACCCTCGCCGCGCGAGCGCCTTTGCGAGCGCGAGCGAACCACTCGACACCGCTCGGATCGAGTGGCCGACCAGCCTGCTCGCGGTCCTGCCCACCGCCGAGCGCGAGCTGGAGGTCACGCGCATGCTCGGCCTGGTCCGCGCCCAGACCGACGCGAGCTGGCGACGCGAGCTGCTTGGTCTACGCGACATCGAGCACGCACGAGCCGAGCTCGAGCGCGAGGGTCGGGCCGCGCAGGCCACCGATCGCGCCGAGGCCCACATGGCGCTGATCCGCAGCACGATGCGCTCGCAGGGGGGCATGGCCGAGACGCTCGCGTGGCTGCGGGCGCGGGTTCGCAACGAGCAAGACCCCGTGCGTCTGGCCGTGCTCACGGCCCTCGCCGAGCTGCCGGGCCAGCGCTTCGACGATCCGGTCGCGCTCGACCAGGTGATCGCCCCGATCTTCGACGCGCGCGACACCTCCTACGCGACCCGTGGTCGGGCCGCTCAGATCGCCCAGCGCCTGATGATCGCCCGCGCTCACGAGCCACGCTCGCCCATGTTCGCGCTCGGGCTGTCGATCCTCGAGCGGCTCGCAGGTCAGGCCGGCACCCCCGATCTGCCGCGGCTCGATCGCAACCTTCCCCGTGGCGCCGAGCTGGCGATCGTCGAGGCGCTGCTGCCCTGGGTGCAGGCTGCCCAGCAACGCCAACAGCAGCACCATGGGTATCGGCTGTGGGCGGCGCTCGGAAAGCGAGCGTGGCGAGTGCCCGCGCTCGCGCAGCTGCTCGAGCACATGCTCTGGCACGGGTACAAGAACAACGTCGCGTGGACAGCCCAGCTGTGGTTGCAGGATCCTCGCACCCGGGATCCGCGAGTCCGTGCGCTGGTCGAGCGCGATCGGTCTGCGCTGTACCTGGCGCCGGTCGTGCAGCACTGCCATCAACGGCGACAGACGCTGCTCACCGAGCGCTTCACCAGCAAGCCACCGCGCGGCCGGTTTCACGACGGCAAGGTCGTGGTGATCCCGATCTTCGTCGATGGCTTCCAGCGCTGGTCAAGCGCACTCCAGCGCCAGTATGTCGCGCTGCTCGAGCAGGCCGAGGCCGAGCCCAAGCGCTTCTCGCAGGCGCGCGCGGGGCTGATCGCCTGTCGGGCGCGGGTGCCCGTGGTCGGTGTGGCCGCGCTCGCGGGCGCGCTCGCGTCGAGCGACGTGAGCACGCTGGAGGCCGCGCTCGGGGCCCTCGTTCATCTCGACGACCCTGCGCCGGCGCTGCCGATCCTGCTCGATCATCTCGACGGTGATCGAGCGCGCGTGGCCATGTACGCGATGCCGCGGCTGGCTCAGGTGCTCCCGAGCGAGCGCATGGTCGGAGCGCTCGCCGAGCTGCTCACACGACCCAAGCTGAAAGTAACCGTCCACAAGGAGGCGCTGCGCCTGCTCGGGCAGCTCGCCACGCCGCGGGCAATCGAGCTCGTGCGCGCGGCGTGGCGCGAGCCCTTGCATCGCGACGTCCGCGTCGCGGCCATGCACGCCGCCCGCTCGCTGCTCGTCCACGGCGACGCGTGGACAATCCTCGCCGACGCGGCGACCGATCCCGACCCGGACATCGCCCGCGCGCTGGTCGAGGTGCCGCTCGCCACCGTCAGCGACGTGTATCGTCTCCGCTACCTGAGCGCGATGGCGGCCGTCGCCGACCACCCGAGCCCCAGCGCTCGCGCGGCGCTGTTTCTCGCGCTCACGAGCGGCTGGTCGATCGCCGGCCCGCGCGAGGCCGTCGAGCTCGCGGCGCGGGTGATCGCTCGGCTCGACGCGCTCGACCCCTGGCGGGCGGCCGCGCGGGTGCTGACCGAGGGCACCCGCTCGAGCACCACCCACGTGTGCATCGAGGCGCTGATCGCCGAGCTGGCGATGGCCGCCGAGCGCGACGTCGCGCCCGCGGGCGAGCGCGATCGCATCGCGCACCAACGGTTGGTGGCGGTGATCGATACGCTGCTCGGCGATCGCCACCCGCTCGCGCTCACGCTGGTCGAGCGGCTCGCGATCAGCTTGCTGGCGCAGCCGCATGCGTGGGAGCTGGGCGCAAAGCTGAGGCTCGACGCAGCGCCCAACGAGCGCGTGGGGGCCGTGGCCGCCGAGCTATTTGTCGCGGCACCCACCGCCGGGTTGCGTCGAGCCGTCGAAGCCGCCGTGCGCTCGGCCGCACAGCTCGAGGCACGAGACTGGCAGCCGACCGAGGCCGCCCAGGCGCTCGCGGATCTGCGCGAGGGCGAAGCCTCGCTGCTCGCCGTGTCGCTGCTCGCCGTGTTCGGTCCACGCTGGGGCTGGGGTCTGGAGTGGACGGCCAAGCTCGCCGAGCTGCGCGAGCACCCCGACCTCGACGTGCGCCTGGCCGCGCGGGCGGTCTGGATCACGAACGGCTGAATGTCACCCCGCCGCATGGTCGACCTCCACGAGCGCCCGTTTCGATCGTCACGAGCTCACCCGCAATGGCGGAACCCGAACACCCCGAAGACCACGAGCCCCAGCGCGATCATCCAGACCGCGTAGCCGGTCATGCGATCGGAGCGGCGATAGGCCTCGAGCGCGGCCTCGAACTCGGCCGCGGCCCTGGTCGAGGTGGGATCGTTCCCGAGCAGACGCAGCTTGATGATGATCGCTCGCATGCGCCCGGCGGCGCCGGACTGCCCGGCGGACTCCTCGAGCACGGGGAGCAAGCGCAACCCGGCATCGATCAACACGCGGGGATCGTCGGGCAGGAACGCGTTGACGAGCAAGCTCGGGGATCGGTCCTTGGAGCCGAGCTGACCGTGAAGTTCGTCGAGGGCCTGCCGCTGCGATGCGGCGTCGGAGAGAGGCCGCACCGGGACGCCGCAGTGGTGGCACACGAACACGCCGTTCGAAGGCGCGCCGCATCCGACACATTGGTGGTCGTTCATGGCCGGGATGTTAGCCCAGGGCTGCGCCGGTCCCCGCCGGTCCCCGCCCGAGAGTCATGGCTGCGTGACTAACGCGATCTGTTGATCGCGTCGATCGCGGAGCGCTCGGCGAGTTTAGTTGCGCAATCGTTTGTAATCACAATCACGAGTTAACGTGACGCAAAAGACCGACCCGAGCCAGACCCTCACACCGAGCGCAATTCCGCGCTCACCAACCGCCCGTCTCCGCCCCCCAGTCGCGACAAACCAGCGCAGGACCGCAGTCCAACGCCTCCACAACCGCTCGATTACCCCGCGAATCAGACAGTCGCAGCCGCGTGCTCGCACCCAAGCCGCGCACACATCCACCACGTGCCATA
>Ga0114946_10002383_pt1 | contig 12901 bp, 6 predicted proteins | sample WalLakDeSediment_FD_88676 | JGI IMG/M metagenome (GOLD analysis project Ga0114946, IMG submission 88676) | Lake sediment microbial communities from Walker lake, Nevada to study Microbial Dark Matter (Phase II) - Walker Lake 11/02/13 Deep Sediment | ecosystem: Environmental > Aquatic > Freshwater...
GAGGGGGAGGGGGAGGACGACGACGAGGGGGAGTTCGCGCTCGTCCTCGATCTCGACTTCAGCGCGACCCAAGCGGTCACGCCGGACGAGGCCGAGCCCGAGGTCGAGCCTGAAGTCGTCCCGCGATCGTCGTACAAGCGGCGTGAGACGATCCCGGGCCTGTACCCCGAAAACACCGGCATGTTCGTCGGCAAGGGGATCTGGGCTGGCACCCCCGATCGGCGGTTCACGCTGCGGATGTCTGGTTTCGTCCATCTCGACACCCGGTTCAGCGCAAACCTCGGCGGCGGTGGAGGTGGCGACGCGCAGGTCTTCATCCGCCGCGCACGCTTCACCCTCGACGGGCGGCTGTGGGGCCAGCTCGAATACCGGGCGATGTGGGATCAGCTCGTCGATCCGCTGGTCCCCTACGACTTTCACGTCGACTGGCGGCCGATCCCCGAGTTCAACATCCGCGTGGGCGGCTTCAAGTCACCCTTTGGGATCGAGCGACGCGGGCGCTCCTACGCCCTGCTCTTCTTGGAGCGTGGCATGCCCACGACGCTCGCGCCGAACCGCGACATGGGGCTGTTTTTCTACGGGCAGACCCGCGAAGGCTTCTTCTCTTACGACGTCGCCATGGTCTCGGGCGCCGAGGATCTAGCGACCCGCTACGGGTTCAACGGCAGCCCTGATTTCGCGGGCCGCGTGTACTTCCAGCCCTTTCGATTGGGCAAGGACTCCGGGCATTTTCCCATGCTCCAAAACTTTGGCGTCGGCTTCTCGTGGACCGTCGGCGCCGAATTTGGGACTGAGGAGGATCCACGCCTGGGCTGGGTGCGACCCATGCCGCGCCGCTCGGCGTACGCCGGGCGCTTGTTGTTTCAATATTTGAGCGACGACGTCGGCACGACCGTGGCGCAGGGGCTGCGCGATCGGCAGTCGATCCACAGCAGTTGGCACCACGGCCGGTTCCAGACCCTGTTCGAGTACACGCGCTCGGCCTCGACCGTCGCGCGCGGCTCCAGTGAGGACACCGAGCTCCCCCTTCACAAGGCGTACCTGGCCCACCACGCGTGGCAGGGCGTCTTTAGCGTGAACCTCAGCGGCGACGACAACACCTTCTTCGGGGTCAACCCCGCGCGACCGCTCGATTTGAGCAAGGGTCATTGGGGCAGCGCGACGGCCTCGTTCCGCTACCACGAGCTCTACATCGATCGCGCCGCGTTCCCCCAGTTCGCGGACCCCGAGCTGTGGGCGCGGACGATCCGAGCGGTCGGCACCAGCCTCCAGTGGCACATCAACTACCGAATGGAGGCGCAGCTCGAGCTCGAATACATGGTGCCGAACGGCAGCGCGCTCGAGCTCCCACCGGACTTCGCCGTGATGACGCGGCTCGAAGTCAGGTATTAGTCTGGTGATTTGGCCGGTGATTTGGCCGGTGATTTGGCCGGTGATTTGGCCGGTGATTTAGCCGGTTTGGGCTCGTCGCTCGAGCGCTCGTCGGTCTCGGACGGCGTGCTCGGGAGCTCGGGGTGCAAGCGCGCGGGCGCCTCGGCGCTGGGCGGCTCGAGCTCCTCGGGCTTGACATCATCGCGGGGGAGCACGTCGATCTCGCCGATCGCGATGACGGCCAAGCGAATCGCCTCTTGATCGATCCAGAGGTTCATCAGCACGAGCTCGTTGATCGACGCGGACAGGCGCAGCCGGCTCGACACCGGGCGCTGGAACGCCTCGATGAGCTCGCCTCGCAAGACGTCGACGAGCTCCGCGATCGGCCAGCGAGCCGCCTCCTCGACGAGCCCCACGACCTCGTCTGCGGTAAACCATGGGACCTTCTCCATGCGAGCGTCGGGTAGCTCGAGCACGTCGTAGAACGCCTCCATGGCCGCGCGTGAGTCTTGCGTGAGCTCGACATCGTCGAGCACGATCACGCCCGCCGCCTGATCGAGCCTCAGCCGGCCGCGGACGAACAGCTCGCCTTTGGCGGCGCCTTCGATCTCCAGACGGACGATCGCGTGGGTCGGCGATCCGTAGATGGTCGCCTCGCTGATCCGCAAGAACCGGGACGGGCGCCGTGGAAACCGGCGGCCGACGAGCTTGTCCCGCAGGGGCTCGGAGGCCGTGGCGAGGTCGATCTCGATGCCGGCGGCGACGCGCAGGCCCGACGCGTCGGTGAGCGGGCGCGGGGGCGGGAGCGGTGCGGGGCTCGCCGGTTCGTCGGTGGTGACCACCGGTCGCACCGCGTACTGAATGGGGACCTGCAGCCGAATGCCCTCACCCGAGAGCTCGCCCATCCCAATAGCGAGGGGCCGCAACAGCAGGTGATGCCCGTCCGAACCCACCGGGACGGGCTTCTCGAGCGCCTGCCAAACCCGCTCAATCTTGTCGTGTAGCCCCGCGACCTTTCGAACCGCGCGATCGAACGCCGCGACGTTCTCCTCGACGTGGGCACGAAGCGGCGCGAGCACGGTGTCCATGACCTCGATGGGCTGGCCCCCTGAATCGCGGCCGAGATCGCAGGGCCGCTCCACGGAGATCGCCGTGGACGTCTCGGGGACCAGGCGCCACTTCGCGTCGACGGTGAGCGCTGCCTCGACGCGAAGCTTGACGCGCGGCGGGTGATTCGACGTGCGGCCACCGCACCAGACCTCGCCTTGGCACCCGCAGCTGCGCAGCAAGGCCGGGCGGTTGGACCGGGGGATGGCGCCAATCACGGCGAGCTCGAACTCCGCTTCCACGATCAGCGTGGCGCCGTCGAGCTCGGCGTGGAGGCTCTTGCGTACGAGCCCGCTGCGCAGCCGGACCCCGTTGACCTTGTCGGTCCACTGCTGGCGCCATTGCTTGGAGAGGTCGGGCTCGGGCTCGACGGCGGGGTCGCCCATGCGATCGAGCTCGGTCGGCGCGAGCTCGTCGAGCTGCTTGATCACCGAGGTCAGCGTGACGACGACGTGCGCGTCGAGGATCGACTCCTCGAGCACGACCGCCTGGGCGTCGAGGGGCCGGGCCGGCCCGGTTGGGGGCGCCTGCGTGCGAATCGTGAGGCCCGTGCAGGCGCTCGAGGTCAGCGCGAGGGCGCCGACGATCCACGCGGCGAGGCTTCGGGGAGCGGATCGCGGCCGACTCTGATCCCGCGTCCAGCCCGTCATGGTCGCGCCGCGTGTCGCAGCGCGGGGCTTTGAAAAGCAACGCATGGGTAGAGGCCGCTCATTGATCATATCAGCAAACGCCGGCGCTTCATAATTTCAGCGCGGATCGGAGCGGCTCACTCGCCGTCGCGGCACAGCCGATCGACGCGCTTGAGCAGCGTCGGCAGCCGATGGTTCCCGTGCATGCGCTCGATGTCATCGGCCGCGGCCTGTGGATCGATCCCGAGCGCCGTCACGAACAGCGGCCGCTTGCTGCCCCCACGAAACACCTCGATCGCCGCGACGTTCGAGCGGAACCGGTTCTTGGCCACGCCGATCACGGGGATCCGCCGGTCGAGGGCCTCGTAGAGGTAGCCACCCATGCCGTGGGTGCCTTCGCCGTCGAGGATCACGTAGCCGTCGATCACGATCAGATCGGGGAGCGGCTCGACCAGCTCGAGCACCGCGAGCACGCAGGGCAGCTCGCGCTTGTAGAACTGGCCAGGCACGTACTCGGCGATCTCGCTGAGCCGCTCGACATGCTCGGCCGCCGGCGCCGCCGCCGTCCAGCTCGCGAACACCACGCACGCGGCGGTGGCGGTGGTGCCGGCGGTGCCTTCGTCGCTGTAGTCGACGTCGATGCAAGCGATCATGGGCCTCCGAGATCGCGAATATAGCGCGGAACTCTCCGCGCGGACCTCGATCGAGTGGCGATCACTCGAGCAGCGCGAGCAGCTCGTCGCGGGTGATCGCGTAGGCCCCGGCGGCGTCGCCGACGGCGGTCTGCGCGAGCTGGCGCTTGCGATCTTGCAACACCAAGATCCGCTCCTCCACGGTGTCGCTGGCGATCAGCCGGTGGACGAGCACGGGCTTGTCCTGGCCGATGCGGTGGGCTCGATCGGCGGCCTGATCTTCGACGGCCGGGTTCCACCAGGGGTCGAGCAGGAACACGTTGTCGGCCGCGGTCAGGTTCAAGCCGGTGCCGCCGGCCTTGAGCGAGAGCAGCATGACCGGCGGGCCCGCGGGATCCTGGAAGGTGTCGACCACGCCCTGGCGATCGCGGGTCGAGCCGTCGAGCCGGTTGAAGGCGATGGCGCGCGACTGCAAGACCGGCTCGACGAGGTCGAGCAAGCTGGTCCACTGCGAGAACACCAGGGCCTTGTGGCCCTCGTCGAGGACCTCCTCGAGGGTCTCGAGCAAGAGCGCGAGCTTGGAGCTGGTCAGCGGGTCGCCGGCTTGCTTGGCGCGACCGCGGCCGCCGGGCAGCAGCGCCGAGTGGCACGCGGCCTGCCGCAAGCGCAGCAGCGCCTCGAGCACGGCGAGCACGCTGGCCCCGCCCGCGAGGCGCTCGACGACCTGCTCTTGGGTCGCCGCACGGATCGCGTCGTAGGTCCGGCGCTCGCTCGTGGTCAGCTCGCAGCGGAGCACCACGTCGGTCCGCGGCGGGAGCTCCTTGGCGACCTCGGACTTGAGCCGGCGCAGCACGAACGGGCGGATCCGCCGACGCAAGCGCTTGGCCGTGTCTTGATCACCGACCGCGATCGGCTTGACGTAGCGATCGCTAAACTCGCTGCGGCCGCCGAGCAGGCCGGGCTGGAGATAGTGAAACTGACTCCAGAGATCCTCGAGGTGGTTCTCGACCGGCGTGCCCGTGAGCGCGACCTTGAAGCTCGCCCGCAGCTTGTAGGCCGCGCGCGCGACCTTGCTGGTGGGGTTCTTGATCGCCTGGGCCTCGTCGAGCACGACCGTGTCCCACACGCGAGCGCCGAGCGACTCGATGTCGAGGCGCAAGATCGCGTAGGTCGTCAGCACCACGTCGGCCTCGACATCCAAGATCCGCGTCGGCCCGTGGTAGACGCTCGCGCGCAGGCTCGGGCGGAATTTCTCGATCTCGGCCGCCCAGTTGTGCAGCACCGAGGTCGGCGAGACGACCAGGGTCTGGCGCCGGACCCCGTCCTCGCCGAGCCCCGATCGCAGCACGCACAGGGTCTGGATGGTCTTGCCGAGGCCCATGTCGTCGGCGAGCAGGCCGCCGAGCTCGACCTCGCGCAGGAAGCTGAGCCAATCGACGCCGCGGCGCTGGTAGTCGCGCAGCTCGGCCCGCAGATCAGCGGGCAAGCTCGCCCGGGGGATCTGTTCAAAGTTGCCGACCAGCGCCGCGAGCCGATCGAAGCCCGGCGGCGGCGCTTGCTCGAGCGCCGCCGCGAGCTCGGCGAGATCGAGGATCGCCGCTCGCTTGCCGCTGCCGTCCTTCTCCGCCGCCATCGCCTCGCGGGCCGCGAGCAGATCGGCGACGAGGTGGCCGTGCTGGGCCATGAACTCCGCGGGGATCCGGCCGAAGCCGCCGCCGAGCAGCGGGGCAAATTCCTCGCCGGCCGCCCACGCGCGGACCACCGCTTGGGCGTCCGCCCGGCGGAACCTCCGGCGAGCGCCGCGAAGGTCCATGGGGTTGAATTCCTGATCGAGGCTGCCGAAGCCGCTCGCCGACTCGGCCGGTTCGGGCTCTCGAGCGAGCTCCTCGTCGAGCCCCGCGGGCGTGAAGTAGAGCTCGAACTCGCCGTTCTTGCCCAAGATCAGCTTGGGCTCGAGCGGCGCGGCCTCGAAGAAGTCGACGTGGGCGTCGCCGGCGACCTCGAAGTCTTTTTGGTCTTCATCGAGGGCCCGGCCAAGCTCGATCGCCTCCTTCGCCCCGAGGATCTTGCGTTGCCCGGCGATCAGCCCGAACCGATCGAGCAGGCGCTTGCGCAACAGCTGCTCGATGCGAAGGTCACGGATCGGCAGCTCGCGGGGCTTGCTCCCGTGGCCCTTGCTGTTGATCAGCGTCAGGCGATCGCCGTCGGCCCGGGCGATCGGCGGCTCGCCGTAGACGATGGTCGGCAAGACCGCGAGCCCGTTGCCTTCGCGGATCGTGGTCAGCTGGATCCGCGGGCGGATCTTGACGCTGCCCGGCAGCCGCGGCGTGTCGATGGTGATCGGCAGCAGCTTGCGAAGCTCCGGGAGCAGCTGCCCGACGAGCACGCCGACGTCGACGTTGGAGAACACCTCGCCCTTGCGCAGGGCCTCGAAGCGATCGGGCGAGAGCCCGTGGCCGCCGATCGCGTGGAGGGTCCGGTTGCGGCGCAGCGCGCCGTTTTCAAACAGCTCGTTGATGTCCGGATCCTGCTCGATGCGGGCCAAAAACTCGCCGGACTTGGTCTCGCTCACGCGCAGGCGCAGCCCCGACGAGGGCTTGCCAAAGCCGATGGGTCGGCCGTCGAGCTGCACGTCGGCGACCCGGCTCAAGAACTCGAGCACCTCGCTCATCAGCTTGGGCGGGATCTTGGCCTTGACCGCGGGCCCGAAGCGCTGCTCGAACGCGTGGTCGGCCTTGTCGGCCGTGAACGCCGGCGTGCCCGGGGGCGGCTTGCGCTCGAGCACCGCGAGCGAGGCCGGCATCAGGACCTCGGCGCCCTCGCTGACGAGCACCCGGCGGAGCTTGAGCGGCCCCCGGCGGCTGAGCAGCCGGTAGCCGATGTGGCCGGCGGCGCCCGTGTCTGCGACCAGCGGCTCCCCGCGCTTGCGGGTCTCACTCCAGACGATCGCCGCCGCCGCGACGTGCTCACAAGCGTCGGTCCGGGCCTCGCAATCGCAGTCCCAGTTGTCGCTCTCGGGTTCGAGCGTCACCGTATGCGCGCTGATCCCCGGCAGCGTCTCGACCCGAAAGTCGATCTCCGATCCGCGCGTGCGCAGGAGGTGGACCTTGCCCGCGCGCGCAGCCTTGACGGCGCGGCTCCACTGCGCCGCCTTGACGCCCTCGCGGACGCTCTGGAGGTAGTCCTCCACCCGTCGCGGACATAGACCCCAGCGGCCGCCCCGGCAAATGCGTGGTCGGCGCTGGCTGTTCATGCGGGGGACTCGGCCGTCATTGTCGGCCTTTGCGCCCGCTGAAGCAGGCGTGGGCGAACTCCGGCAGGACCCGCGAGCACGGGCTGCGGCGCTGGCGTGCTCGAGCGGCGCGGCCGAGCGACGCGCCCGAGCGGGGGCACCTGCGAGCGCGGATGCCGTGAGCTGCGCCGGCCCGCGAGCGCCACCCCACGGGTCTCGATCATCGCCCGACGACACCGACCCGGCCGCAGGGACCCTCGACCGAAATGTAGCGACGATGGCGGAGGAATCCCGTTCGCTGTCAATTGTGTATAGCGACGGCCACGAATGAGCGTGGGCCCACTGGCGCCAGTGGGGTTGCCGCCAAAGTCCGCGCTGTTAGGCTGCTGAAGCGCGTGGCAGGCAGACTCCTGCTGCGCAGAGGGAGATACAATAATGGCAATTCGTCCAGAAATTTTCTCACGCGCCGCGAGGGCAGTCCGCGACGTCCCCAGCACCCAACCCGATGAGCGGATCGAACGCTCGCTGGTTCGGGCGGCCCGCATGCGGGGCGTCTCAGCCGACACTTTGGAGCGCATCGCCGCGCCCGGGGCAATGGCGGCGGTTTGGAGCAAGACATACACAGAGAGCCACGCGAGTCGGCTGACCGCCGCTGACGGCCGGGTCCTGTTCGAGACCGAGACCCCGCTCACCCACGAAGAAATGGAGCTCATTCGCGAGCTCGGGATCGAGGGCGGCCCCGAGCGGCTTTGACCTGAGCACGGGCTGCTAGCGGGATGGGATTCGCTCCCATCCCGCGACTGAACACAATCGGTCATTATGGGCATTCAACGAATTGATGAGTTCTTGGCGATCGTCGAGCGCGCGGGGTTCGGCGAGCTCCGCCGGCTCGCGCTGACCACCGTCGGGCCAGTTTCCGACGCGCAGCGCCGCAAACTCATCCCGGTCTACCAGCACCTCGCGTTCGGCAAGACCCGCTGGCATCCGCGCGAGGCCGCCTGGCTGACGCCCTTGGCGGCCGCCGAAATGCGCGAGCTCGAACAACTCGAGCAGCGCGGGTTGGTTTGCGTACGGACCTCCGGCGTCGCAGCGTACCCCGAGGCCGAGGGTGGTTGGAGCGTGCTCAACCGCGTGATCGACCTGTGCCTCGTTGGCCAGCGAGACCCCGTCGAGGCCCGCTGGGAGGCCCTCCAAGCCCAAGCCGAGGCGGCCCGGCGCCGGCAGCGAGCGCTGGTCGACGCGCTGCTGGTCGCCTACGGCGCGGCCGACGTGGGGATCGAGAGCGTCGCCGTCCGCGGGCAATTTGGGTCTGAGCGACGGATCCCAGCCACCGACGTCGATCTGCTCTTGCTCTTGCGCGACGCTTCTTGCTACGGGCCGGTGCTCGAACGCAGCCGGCAATTCGCGCTCGACGCTGCGGTCGACGTTGGCCGGCTGTCGTGGCTAGCGACCGATTTCAACGGGAGCGAGGACGACGGGGTCATCGTGCATCGCGGCCCAAGCGGCGAGCACAGCTTGGATCTCGATCTCTACGCGACCGTCGGGGCGAGCGAATTGGCCAGGGTGCTGCGCGGCGATCCTGCTGAGGCGCGCTCGAACCTCGAGGTCCTTCGCGCAGCGCGGCCGGTCTGGGGGGAGGCCAAGTTTTCGACATTCGTGACAAATTATCAGCGGGTCCTGGCGATTCGCGCGCGCGGATGCGTCGCGCCGCTTCCCCCGAACATCCCCATGAGCCACGCGCCGGTCACCGCGACCGAGCTTCGCGGGGCCCAGGCGCGCGGGCTCGAGGCCCTCGCCAAGCTGCCGCCGCGGGTCGAGATGTGGGACGACCATGGCGCTCGGCGGGCGATGCTGTCCCCGTTCGTGGCCGCCTTGATGTGTGAGGCCGGGGCGCGAGAGATCGGCGCGCGCTACCTCGAGCAGACCATGGAGCCTGGCGGCATCTGGCGCTTCGCACCCCACGCTGACGATCCCTGGCCACCGGATGTCGACGATACGGTTTGTGCCGCGGCGGCGCTGCATTCACAGGGCCGGCTCACGGTCGAGGCCGCCGCGTTCGTCGGCCAGCTCGAGGCGCGTCGGACCGGCGATGACCTGCTCGAGACCTGGCTCATCGATCCCGAGCAACACCCAGGGCGCCACAATGACGCCGACCCGATCGTCACCGCCAATGCCTTGTTGTTCCTGCACCGCGTCGGTCACGGCCAGGCACCGCTCGCGCGGACGCTCGAGGCCGGCGTCCTCTCGGCGATTCGCCGGGGCCCCGTGCGCAGCAGCTATTATCAATCCACCCTCGTCCAAGCCGCGTTCATCGCCCGCTGGGCAGCCGAGGCTCGGACCCCGGTCAGCTTGGACGTGCTCGGCGAGCTCCGAGCCTGGCTGAGCGCCGTCGATGTCCGGGTGCTCTCAGCCATGGAGCTGGCCGCCGTGGTCGCCGCGGCGAGCTGGTCCGCGGACGCGGAGCTGGTTTGGGGCGCCGTGCCTCGGCTGTTGGCGACGCAAGAGCCCTCGGGGCTGTGGGCGCCCGGGGTCGCGTTCGTCGACCCGGGCGGAGGGCGCTATGGATCCCAGGCGCTCACGACCGCGGTGGCGCTCGCGGGCCTCGCCGCCAGCGAATCATATTTTACATAGGTCAGTCTCGCTCACCCACATTCGATTGTCATGACACTGGTACAGATCAAACTTCCGCGCCAAGCCTCACCGACCGCTGGCTACCCAAGCGCGGTCGGCCAGCGGGTATTCGCCCGCGGAGGCGGGGACCAGACGATCCGCGTGCACGACTGCTGGACCCTCGGCGGGCCCGACGGGGATTGCGTCGTGATCCGCCCAGGCGGCGCGTGGGCGCGGATCAACCGCGACGCCCTCGACGGCATCCAAGCCCTGGCCGGGCTCACCCTCGCCGAGGCCAGCGAGCTCGCGGGCGTCTCGATCGACGGCGTGCGGGCGTTCCTCGAGGACGCGCGTCAATGGGGGGTGGTGTCCGTGCCCGGCGAGCCGACGGTGAGCCCGCCCGCGCGGGCCTGGTCCGAGGACTTTGGCCTGTTGGTCCTGAAGCTGACCAACGTCTGCAACATCGATTGCACCTACTGCTACAATGGCGGCGTCGACGACGGCGAGGCCCTGACCGAGGCCCAGGGCGTCGAGATCCTGCGCCGGGCCCTCGACCAGTGCCCCGTGGGCTTAAACGTGGTCCTGCACGGCGGTGAGCCGCTCGTCGAGCGCGAGCGAATTGGCCAGTTGTGCGAGTTCGCCGTGCAATACGCCGCCGAACAGAACAAACAGGTATATTTCAACATCCAGACCAACGCCACGCTGCTCAACGACGCCGCGCTCGACCTGATCGATCGCTACGACATCGGCGTCGGCGTGTCGTTGGACGGGCCCGGGGCCCTCAACGCCCTGCGCATCAATCACGGGGGCCAGCCCACGGTCGACCGGGTGTGGCGGGGGATCGAGCGGCTCCGCGAGCGTGGCCGCGGGGTCAACGTGATCACCGTGGTGACCTCGCAAAACGCCGATCATCTCCTCGACATCGTGCTCGCGTTTCAGGAGCGGGGCATCGTCAGCGTCAAATTCTCACCGTTCTTGCAGCAGGGCTACGGCGAGCACGCCCCGTCCAACATGGCGCCGGACCCCGCGCGCATGGCCGACGGGCTGATTCGCGTGATTGACGCGATCGCCGAAGGTGAGATCCACTCGATCAAGGTCAACGATGTGTGTGATCTGCTCAAGCGTTGCTTGTCGTGGGGCGAGCCGACCATGTGTCACCGCGGCGGCCCTTGCGGCGCTGGGCGAGACATGCTCGCCGTCTATCCGCAAGGCGACGTCTACGCCTGCGATTGCCTCGTGCACGAGCGCTTCAAGCTCGGGACCCTCGATGGCGAGCGGACATTGGCGGAGATCGTCGATCACCCGGCCGTCGAAGCCCTCGGTCGCCGGACCCCGAGTTCGATGACCCCTTGCAACACCTGCGCGCTCCAGCAAATGTGCGGTGGGACCATGACCTGCCGCGCGTTTTGGAGCAGCGGCGACGAGCAGCAAGCCGATCCGGCCGAGTGCCTCGTCAACCAGCGGACCTTGCAGCACCTGCTTTGGAAGGTCACTGAGAGCGATCGTCTGGTTCGCTATTTTCTGCGCTGGGAGGCCCGGGAGGGCGAGTCCCTGGAGGGGTAGGCTGGCTCGAGCGAGTGACCGCGTGGCTTCGGTCGTAGGTGTCTGGCCGCCACCAGCACCCGTCTACCCCGAAGTGGCGTGTGCGTCCGAAGGCCGCCGCGGTGTTCACCGCGAGGGTGCGACGGCTTTTACCTCCGGCTGCCCGCGAGGATCCACCGCACAGCGGTAGCGAGCACGTCGCCGAGGTGATCGTGGCCCTCGCGATCGCGGAAGCTGTGGTCGAGCCCCGGCCGAACCTCGAGGGTGTGGTCCGTGCGGCCGGCCGCGTGAAAGGGGCGCCCGATGTATCGCGCGGCCTCGACCGGCACGTTGGTGTCGCGGTCGCCGTGGATCGATAGAAATCGCGCATGTTCGGCGGCGAGCAGATCGTCGATCGGCGCGCTGACGATATACGACGACCACCGGCGGAATGTGAGCCCGAGCAAGCGCCGGTCGACGCTTGGATTGGCCAGCACCCGGCGAGCGTGGCGCCACACATACAGATCGACCGCACGTTGGACCACCGAATCGATCGCGCTGCTGCCCGTGCGCAGCTGCTCGTGTAGCCCCACGCGGATCTCGTCCGCCGCGTTGTAGCCGCCGCCGCCGAGCAACACCGCGGCGTCGATGCGCGGGTCGTCGCGGGCGAGCTGCGCAACGACGTCAACGCCCTCGCTGTAGCCAATCAAGCCGATTTGCGTGAATGGGCCCTCGCGCTCGACCACTTGATCGAGCCAGGCCTGCGCACAGGCGACCCGCACCTGCTTGTCGTCGTAGGCATAAAACACCGCGGAGGGCTCGGGGCTCGACCCCTCCGAGGGGCTGACGCCGGGGCTGTCGAGGGTCGCCACGGCCACGCCCCAATCGCGGACCAGCGGCGCGAGCTTGCGGCGGGCGAAGCCTTGGACCGAGCGGCCGCCGCTGCCCGGGACGAACACGACCAGCGCTCGCGTAGGTTGATCCGCCGGGCGCAGGTGATAGGCGAACAACGGGATCTCGTCCGCGACCTCGAACTGGTGGATTGTCGCCTTGACCCCGTCTTCGCTAAACCACGGCGTTTCGACGCCAGGCTTGGGCTCGAACGGGGGACGCGGCGCAGGATCGTTCATTGGTTGAGGCGTTTGTAGCTGCCAAACCACCCCGGCGACCAGCGCGATGAACAGCAGCGGTACCAGCGACACGAGTCGTGGATCTCGCCGTGGACCCGGCGCCCCCCGGCGCAGACCGACCACGCCCAGCGCGGCCAGCGGCAGACCGGCGCCGAGCGTCGCGAGATAGTGTGTGGCGAGGTTGCGTCCGCCGGCTGACAGGGACTCGCTTGGCGCCCCGAGCGGCAAGCGTGCGCCGTGCTGATCGAGGATGAGCACGAGCGCCCACGAAATAGCGACGCCGCCCGCGGTGAACAACGGAGTGACGCGCGCCCACCCGGCGCGCCGAGCCGCGAGCTGCTGGGCCACGCCGAGCACCACGCCGCCGGCCACCACCGCCAAGCCCGTGACGATGACGGCCTCCCCACGCCCGATCAGCGCCATCGCAAGCAACGCCGCCAACCACCCGAAGCCCGTGGCCCCGATCCAACTGGCGCCCAGGCCCACGCGCCGAAAGTCGCTCCATTGGGCCGCGCCGACCAGAAAACCGAATAGCGGGAGCGCTGCGGGGTGATGGGCGGTGATCAGCGCGGCCGCTAGGGAGAGCGTGAATCCTAGCAGACCGAGGTGCTGGGGGCTGGTGGTTGGGGGTTCGCGCATGAGACCGTCGACAGACCTACCGCAGGAGTA
>Ga0114946_10002384_pt1 | contig 12898 bp, 8 predicted proteins | sample WalLakDeSediment_FD_88676 | JGI IMG/M metagenome (GOLD analysis project Ga0114946, IMG submission 88676) | Lake sediment microbial communities from Walker lake, Nevada to study Microbial Dark Matter (Phase II) - Walker Lake 11/02/13 Deep Sediment | ecosystem: Environmental > Aquatic > Freshwater...
CGCCGGGATCGCGGATTTGGGTCTTCATCCCTGCATCTCCTGCGGGATCGTGGACGAGGAGGTTCTCCGGGACTGGAAAAAGGCCGGGCTCTCCCGCTTCCATCATAACCTGGAGACCGCGCGGTCGTTTTTTCCCGCGGTGTGCACGACCCACGACTACGAGGAGGATGTGGAGGCCGTGCGCGCGGCCAAGCGGGCCGGGCTTCCGGTCTGCGCGGGCGGCATTTTCGGGATGGGCGAGAGCTGGGCTCAGCGGTTCGAGCTGGCGCAAACTCTCCGGGAGCTCGAGGTTGACTCCGTGCCCGTCAATTTTCTCAACCCGATTGCGGGGACCCCGCTGGCCGAGAGCGCTCCCGGCATCACGCCGCTCGATGCTCTCAAGACCATCGCCCTGTTTCGGTTCATGCTTCCGCGGTCCCGGATCATCGTTTGCGGCGGCCGTAAGGAGAACCTGCGCGACCTTCAATCCTTGATCTTCGAGGCCGGGGCCAATGGTCTCATGGTCGGCAACTACCTGACCACTCTGGGGAGGCCGGTGGAGGATGACCTGCAGATGATCCGCGACCTGGGGATGGAGGTCGCTCCTCCATGAGCCTGGACTGGATTGACGATGAGCTGAAGGAGTTCGAGGCCCGGGGGCTTTACCGGTCGCTCCGAAGAGTGAACTCTCGCCAGGGTCCGGTGATCGAGCTTGACGGCCAAGAGGTCATAAACTTTTCGAGCAACGACTACCTGGGCCTGGCCGCGGACCCGAGGCTTGGCCGGGCCGCTCATTCCGCGGCCCTGCGCTGGGGAGCCGGCGCCGGGTCCTCGCGCCTGATCGCCGGGAACCTCGCCCTCTTCACCGAACTCGAAGCGGAGCTTGCGGGGTTTGTCGGGACCGAGTCCTGCCTGGTCTTCACCTCCGGCTATCACGGAAACCTCGGACTGATCCCGGCCCTGGCCGGAAAAAACGATGTCATCTTCTCCGACCGCCTGAACCACGCCAGCGTGATTGACGGTTGCCGCCTCTCCCGGGCCCGGGTCGCCATCTACGAGCACCGGGACCTCGACCACCTCGAGCGACTCCTCAAGGAGCACGGCCAGGCCCGCCGCAAGCTGGTGGTGAGCGAGGGACTGTTCAGCATGGACGGCGACCTGGCCCCGCTTCCCGGCCTGATCGAGACCGCGAAGCGGGCCGGGGCCATGATCGTGATTGACGATGCGCACGCGCTCGGGGTCCTGGGACCCCACGGGCGGGGGAGCCTGGATCATTTCGGGATCCCGGCCACGGAGGTGGACGCCCTGCTCGGGACCCTGGGCAAGGCCCTCGGCTCCTCGGGCGCCTTCGTGTGCGGGCAAGAGCGGCTCGTCAAGCACCTGGTGAACCGGGGCCGGACCTTCGTCTTCACCACCGGCCCCTCCCCGCTCGCCGCGGCCGCGGCCCTGGAGTCGCTCCGGATTTGCATGGAGGAACCCTGGAGGCGGGACCGGGCCCTGGCCCATGCCGGAAGAATCCGGGACGGGCTTTGCGGGATGGGCCGGCCGACGGATGACTGCCCGGGCGCCATCGTGCCGGTGATTTTGGGCGAGCCGGGAACGGCCATGACCGCGTGCCGGCGTCTTATCGAGCGGGGCCTGTTCGTGCAGGGCATCCGCCCTCCCACCGTGCCGGAGGGGACCGCCCGGCTCCGCATCTCGGCGAGCGCGGGGCACACTCCGGAGCAGGTGGACCGCCTGCTCGAGGGGCTGAAAGAGGTTGTCGGATGAGTATCGGAGGCCGAAGACGACTAATGGGCGATTACCACATCAATCTTTTTTTCAGCGAAGAGGATGGCGGCTATATCGCTGACATTCCGGACCTGGATTCCTGTAGCGCCTTTGGAGAAACCCCCGAGGAGGCTCTGCAAGAAGTGCAGAGAGCAAAAGCGGCCTGGCTCGAAGCCGCGCGTCAAAACGGCAAGCCCATCCCCCAGCCCAAGTATCGTCCGTTGATTTACCAGACCGGAGGGTGATTTCCAAAGCTGGTTTTTTAAGGGCGGGCCCGGCATTCCTGCCGGCCAACCGCAAGCGCGGTGGTTGCGCGACTGGCATGTCGCACCCGCCCGTATCGCTCAAATCAGCTATTATCAAAAGCCATGAAAAATTCAAAAAGCGACGACTGGCGCCTCCGGGACCGGGCGGTCCTGTGGCATCCCTTCACTCAGCACGCGCTTTGGGAGAGCGAGGACTTCCCGGTCATCGAGTCCGGAGAGGGCGTGTATCTTTTCGACCTGGAGGGCCGGAAATATCTCGACGGGGTGAGTTCGCTCTGGCTCAATGTCCACGGCCACCGCAAACCGGAGATTGACGCCGCGATCAAGGACCAGCTCGGCCGGGTCGCGCACTCGACCTTCCTCGGACTCTCCCATCGGCCCGGCATCCGGCTCGCCGAGCGGCTGATCGAAATCGCGCCGCCGGGACTGGCCCGCGTCTTTTTCTCGGACGACGGGAGCACGGCCATGGAGATCGCGCTCAAGATGGCCTACCAGTTCTGGCGGCAGGCCGAGCCGGATAGTCCGGAGCGGACGATCTTCATCCGCTTCACCAACGCCTATCACGGCGACACCATCGGGAGCGTCAGCCTGGGTGGGATCGAGGCCTTCCACGCCGCCTACCGGCCGCTGTTGTTCCCGGCCGTGTCCGCGCCCGCGCCCTATTGCCGGCGGTGTCCGCTCAAGGAGGCAATGCGGGAATGCACGGCCGGGTCCGGGTGCCTTGCCGAGCTTGATCGGCTTTTGTCCGAGCACGGCGAGCGGGTGGCCGGGGTGGTGATCGAGCCGCGGGTGCAGGGCGCGGCCGGGATGGTGATCCAGCCCGCGGGCTTCATCCGCCGGGTCCGCGAGCTGTGCGACCAATACCATGTGCTCATGATCGCGGACGAGGTGGCCACCGGCTTCGGACGAACCGGATACATGTTCGCCTGCGACTCCGAAGAAACGAGCCCGGACCTGATGGCCGTGGGCAAGGGGCTCTCCGGCGGCTACCTGCCGATCGCGGCCACGCTCGCGCGCGAAGAGATTTTCGAGGCCTTCCTCGGACCCCGCCATCACACCCGGACATTTTTCCACGGCCACTCCTACACCGCCAACCCGCTGGCCGCGGCCGCGGCCAACGCCTCGCTCGAGCTGTTCGAGAAGGAGAAAACCCTCGACAATGTCCGGGCGCGGACGGTCGAGGCCGCGGCCTGGCTCGAACGCCTCCAGGGGATGGCGCATGTGGGCGAGACCCGGGCCGCCGGGCTGATGATAGGGATCGAGCTGGAGGAGGACCCCAACAGCGCTCTCCCCTATGACCCGGACCGGATGATGGGCAGGAAGGCGGTCCAGGCCGCGCGCAAACGCGGACTCATCCTCCGACCCCTCTCCGATGTGGTGATCCTCATGCCGCCCCTTTGCGTGAGCCGGGACGAGCTTGCTATGATGATGAAGATCACCCGGGAGGCCATCCGGGAAGCGACCGAAGGGGAAGGATGAAATGAAAAAGAAGCTGTTCGCGCTCGCAATGGCGGCCGCGCTGACGGTTGCGGTCCTGGGTTGCCTGAAGCGGACCAACCAGCTCGCCAACGACCGGAAAAAGCTCGAGCAGTTCGAGAAGCACGGGCCCATGGAGCTCTACGGGGCCAAGTGCGACTACGAGGAGCTGGACCTCCCCTACGCGCCGGGCGAGCCGGATGATGATTACCTGACCCTGGATGTTTACTGGAGCGAGCACGCGGGCAGGGCGCCGATCATCGTCAACATCCACGGCGGGGGCTGGATCATCGGGGACAAGCGGGACATCAACTCGGTGAACCGCTCGCGGTTTCTGGCCGGCCGCGGCTATGTGGTGGTGAGCGCGAACTACCGCCTGCTTCCGAAATATCCGATTCCGGTCCAGGTCAACGATGTGATGGGCGCGGTGGTCTGGGCCAAAAAGAACGCGGAAAAATACGGCGGCGACCCGGACCGGGTCGGGATCATGGGCGGCTCGGCCGGGGGACACCTCGCCGCGATGGCGGCCTGGGCCGGCGGCTCCCCGCATTTCTCCCCGACCGGACACGCGGGCTCGGAATTCGACGCGACGGTAATGGCCGCGGTCCCCTTTTACGGGGTGTTCGACCTGGAGCCGGTCATCACCCTGAACCGGAACTGGACCGGGGCCGTGAGCATCCCCTTTTTCACCGGCGTCTCCGACCGTGAAGAGCAGAAAAAAATCCTGAAGATGGTCTCGCCCAAGAACTACCTAACCCCCGATCTTCCTCCCACCCTGTTCGTCTGCGGGGACCAGGACGATTTCAAGCTCTACCCGCAGTCGGTCCAATACTCGCGGGAGCTTGCGGAGCTGGGCGTCCCTTCCGGCCTGGTCACGGTCCCGGGCGCCCTCCACGGCTTTGACGCGGACTACGGCGAGCCCTCCACCCGCGAGGCCCTCGAGCAAGTGGCGGCCTGGTTCGACGACCACCTCAAGGGCGCGGGCCCGCCTCCTCCGGAACCGCCCGAGTGGTCTCCGGTCTCGTGGGAGCCGTTGAACGACGACCACGCCCCGGAGGCCGACTTCGAGTTTGGCGAGGACTGAGCATGAGTCTGCGTTGCGGGATCGTGGGCCTTCCCAATGTGGGCAAGTCCACGCTCTTCAACGCGCTCACCGCGGCCCGGGTCCCCGCCGAGAACTACCCCTTCTGCACCACCGATCCGCAGGTGGGAGCGGTGGCCGTGCCCGACCCGCGCCTGGAGACCCTTGCCCGCCTGCTCGCGCCCGAGCGGGTGGTCCCCGCGGTCATTGAGTTTGTGGACATCGCCGGCTTGGTCCGGGGGGCCGGCCGGGGCGAGGGCATGGGCAACGAGTTCCTGGACCACATCCGGAATGTGGACGCCATCGCCCATGTGGTCCGTTGCTTCGATGACCCCCAAATCACTTTCCACGAGTCGGTCATGGGCGTGGACCCGGCGCGCGATGTGGAGATCGTGGAGTTCGAGCTGTTGCAAAAGGACCTGGAATGGACGGAGCGAAGGCGGGAGAAGACCCTGAAACTGCTCCGGACCGGGGACAAGAGCGTAAAGCGCGAGCTCGAGCTTTACGAGCGGATGATCGCCCGGCTGAACGAGGAAAAGCCGCTTGCGGACATGGAGTTCGCGGACGAGGATCGGCCGGTCCTCAAAGCCATGGGGCCGTTGACCTTGAAGCCCGTGTTCTATGTGGCCAACCTGGGCGAGGAGTCCGCCGGCCGGGACAGCCCGCATTTTCAGAAGTTGCGGGCCCTGGGCGAGGCCCGGGGCAGGCCGGTGGTCGGGTTCTTCGCCAAGCTCGAGTCCGAGCTCGGGGACCTGCCCGAGGAGGAACGCGCGGAGTTCCGGTCCGAGATGGGGCTTTCCGAGCCCGGGATCAAGGCCGTGGTCAAGGCCGGATTTAGGGCGCTGAACCTGGTGACCTTTTACACCAAGGTCGGGCCCGAGCTTAGGGCCTGGCCGGCGCCGGAGGGCGTGAGCGCGCCCCGGGCCGCGGGCATGATCCACAGCGATTTTGAGCGGGGCTTCATCAAGGCCGAGGTGGCGGGCTTTGCGGAGTTCGTCGAGGCCGGCTCCGAGGCCCAGGTCCGAAAGCTCGGCCTACTCCGCCAGGAGGGCAAGGACTATCGAATCCGGGACGGCGATGTGGCGCACTTCCGGTTCAATGTGTCATAAACTCATGTAATTTTTTCCCCTTTTAAGGGCGGATCATTTGGGGAAAATAAAGATGCCGGGTTTTTACAATTATTCACATCACTATGCCGCTTGATCAAAAAGCAAAGGGGCAAGCAGTGAGTTGTGTTGTGTCCCCGGAACCCTCGGTCCGGCGAAGCTGTCCGGCGTTTCAATCCATCCATTGCCGGGCCGCGGTTACTCTCTCCATGTAGCCCTTGACCACGGCCTCGGGGTCATCGAGCTCGAGGAAGCGGACATAGATATTGAGCATCCCTTTCAGGAACACATCGGCCGGCAGTTCCTTGTAATTCTCCTCCTCGATGGCGGTGAGGATCGGCTTTCGGATCCGGGTGGCCTCCCACAACTCGTCCAGACTGCGGCCTTTTTGCTCGCGCATCTCCCTTAGAAACTTGCCCGAGAACTCCGATTCCAGGTAATCCAGCGGGTTCAGCCGTTTCCGGGGGGGAGGAAGATCATAAATGGTGTCCTCGAACAACTCGTGGCCCGGGGCCGGGAGCTCGCCCGGGGGCGCGGAGATTTTCTTTTTCACCTCGTCGGTCAGGTCCGGGCCGGCCGGCCGGGTCTCGGGCCCGGGCTTCGGTTCAGGCTTTGGCAGGCCGGGGCGACGGCTCTGTTCGGTCCCGGAGGATTCCTTTTGATCGCTTTTTTCGGCGCCGGAATTTGCGAGTTGTCGCTCGCGGGCTTGCTGTGCTTCCCGGATGGAGATTCCCCTGGCCCGGCCCGGGGGGGTGAAGGGGGGCCGGATCACCCCGCTCTCTTTTTCCAGGGTCGAGGTCGTCTCCCCGTTCAGGTCCGCGAGGGGGGCCGGCTCGGCCGGGGTCTGGTCGTCCCGGGCTTCCGGCCCGGGCGCGGTTAAATCACCCTCCCGCTCCTCCAGCTTCACCGGATCGTCCCGGACTTCCGGGCGGGGCGCGGCCGGTTCGGGCTTGGTCTCGGGTTTGTCGGGAGGAGGCGGTTTTTCCGGCTTGGGTTTTTTCTCGGCCGAAGTCGGTTTTTCCGGGGCGGGCGCTTCCGGTTTTGGGCTTGGCTTTTCGGTCTCGGGCCGGCTTGGGGGTTTTGCGGTGGTTTCCGGTTTTTCCGGCTCGCTCTCGGGCTTTTCCGGGGGCCGGTCTTCCGTCGGTTTTTTCCCGGTCCGGTCCTCGGCCGTTTGGTCCTGGTCCGGTTTGGCCGCCGGGGGTTTTGGTTTTGTTTCGGGTTCCAGTTCCGGTGGCGGGGTTTCCTCGTTCATGGGGATGAGGGGCAGGAATTCCTGCAATGCCTTGGCCTCTCGTCTTGCTCGGAGCTTTTCCTGTCCCAGTTGCTGGTCATATTCCTCTCGGGCCCTGGTGTCGAAGAGGATGTGGTATGCTTCCTCGATCAACTTGAGGATCTGGTCCCTTTGCTCGGGTGTGTAGAGGGAGTAGCTGGCGAGGGCGTTCTTGCTGAAGGCCGCTCGCACGCGGTAATAGGCTTCCTGGATTTCTTTGGGTTCGGCTCCGGGAGAGATGTCCAGGATTTCGTAATAGGTGAGGCCGACGAATCCGGGGATCATGTTTTTCTCCTCGAGATCGAGAGCATGGCCTCCGTTATCTGGCGGATGGCCCGGCTCGGCCGGGAGTGAGGATAATCCAGGATCACCGGCTTGCGGTGCTTGACGGATTGCCAGACGCAATCGTCATTTTCGATGGCGCCCAGGAAGACGAGTTCGAGGTTGAAGTAGCGCTTGAGCGCCAGTCTCATCTCGTAACCCAGCTCGCGGTCCTCCTTGGTGCGGACCTGGTTGATGATGACGCCGGGGGCGAAGCTCTCCAAGCGCTTGCGGATGCGCTCGGCCCATTCCAGGTCTATTTCGCCGACCCGCATAAGGAACTCGGCCGGGGACACGCCGGCGGCCATGAGTTCGGGGGGCAGGGTCCGCTCGAATTTTTTCCAGCCTGTCAGTTCGCGGACGCGGTGGAAGTAGATCATGCGCAGGAGTCGGTAGAGGTTTTCGATGGCGGTTGGTTCGGGCACGGTGACCAGGGCGCAGAGGTCTGCGGCCAGCAGTAGTTCGACCTGGGTGAGGCTGGCGCCGGTTGCGATGTCGAGGATGGCCAGGTCGGCTTCCATGGTGTTTAGCTGGCGGATGATCCTCCGCTTCTGCTGGTAGCGGATGAGGGCCGCGTCCACGGGGTCCAGGGCTCCGCTGATCAGGCGCAGGTTGGCCACCCCGGTCTCCAGGGCCACCTCGTCAATGTGGTCGGTCTTGCGCTCGATGAAGTCGGACAGGCTAAGCGGAGGCCGTTCGACCGCGAAGCAGGTATGGAGGTTGGCGTTTCCCAGGTCCGCGTCCACCAGCACGGTCCGAAAGCCCAGGTTGGCCAGGTGCACGCCCATGCTGGCCGCGATCATGGTCTTGCCGGTCCCTCCCTTGCCGCTGGCCAGGGCCCAGATTTTTCGATCCAACAACAAACCCTTCACCTCGAGGAGACAGGAGCGTCTCCGCCACCGGGAGTGATGACGAGCTTCGCAGACCGCTCTTGGTCCACCCTCCCGGCGCTCATCAGCAGGGGGTGGCGCTCCCCCGCGGCCCACATCCCGAGCAGGTTCCGATAATAGGGGCTCATGGGCTGGCCCGATTGTCCGCCCGGATATGCAACCCAGGTCTGGTCCGCGTCGCCCAGGTCAACCAGGAGGCGGAGACTCGGACCGGCTTTGACCTCATAGCTCTCTCCCCAATCGTAAATCCCCGCGTTCACCGTGTCCAGCCCCCCGGAGAGCGGGATCGCCGGCAGGTTGAACTCGAACCGCCCGGCCGCCCGCGAAAGCCGCTCCCATTCTCCAAGAGGATGGGACAGCTTGAGGCGATGAAAGCGGCCCCAGCGCCATTCGCTCATCATCGGTCCCGACTCTGCTGAAAGCCGCCTGATCGCTTCCACAAACCCCCGTCCAATTATATCCTCTTTTGTTTCGGTTGTCGCGCTGGTCCGGTCGTCGAACACCGCGGCCTCCCCCCGCAACAGCAGAAGATCGAAATAATCGCGGGCCGAGTTGGAGGTTTTGAACAGCGCAAAGGCCTCTGCGCTCATCTCGTCCTGGTAGGTGAGACGGAAGGTCTGCCAGTGGGCCTCGGCGAAAATGGTCGGCGCGCTCGAGCGGGCGTCCATCTCCCCCTCCCAGTCCTTGAGTTGGCGCCAGGCCCGCTCCAGGTCCTCGCGCTCGGACTTGTGCTTCTCGAGCGCGGACAAAAAGACCGGCAGGAGACTGCGGGCGCGGATCGAAACCGTGTCCAGTTGAATCCGGCCCATGTCCTCGATCGTGAATTTCCGCTCCGGGTCCGGCGCCAGCAGTTCGAGTATCCTCTGCGCACGGTAGGGAGGCGCGAACTCGAAAGAGATCGCCTGCGGAAGCCTCTCCGGCGAGATGATGCGGTTATTGGCCGCGACCAGAATCCCCGAGCCGGGGTCCTTCACCCGGGGCAACTCCTCCAGGGGAAGGTAGCCCTGCCAGTCAAACCCCCGCTCGGAGCCGGGAGCCGGCAAAAGGCCCTGCCCCCGGGCGCGCACCGGAATCAGACCGGCCAGGGCATAAGCGATCACCCCCGAGTCGTCCGCGTAAAGCCAGTTAAGGGCCGGACACCCCAGCCGATGGATACCGCTCCGGAACGACTCGAAATCAGCGGCCCGGGCCGCGGCCAGAAAGGCCCCCACCGGGTCGGTGAGCTCGTGACCGGTCCAGGCCAGGCTGAGAGCCCGGCCCCCGGCCGCCTCCGGGCCCAGGGCGTCGCTCAGGAGCGGACCGCGACGGCCCAGGCGGACGGTCAGGGTCTCCTGGTCAAGGCCGCCCGCGGCGTTTTTCACCTTGATCGTCTCCTTGACCATCGCAAACGGCTCGCTCGCCCCCTGGTAAAGGTAGTGGTCCGGGTTTGCCGGGTCCAACTCCTCGAGATAAAGGTCGTCCACATCCGCGGTCGAGGCGGTCGCGGCCCAGGCCGTCTTCCGGGTGCGACCGAGGATGATAACGGGAAAACCCGGGATCGTGGCCCCCAAGACCTCGAGCCCGTCGCCGACCAGGTGCATTTTGAACCAGAGCGCGGGCAGGGTGAGGCCCAGGTGCGGGTCGTTGGCCAACAGCGGCTTGCCCGAGGCCGTGTGCCTCCCGGCCACCGCCCAGGCGTTGGACCCCGCGGAAAAAGCCGGAGCCGGGGCGATCAGGGAGCGCAGGGAGCGATCGGCCGCGGCCAGGGCCAGGGCCTGTTCCGGCGTGAGCGCCGCGGTCGCCGGGCCCTGGAACCAGCCTCTCCCCTGGGGGTCGTCCTCCCAGGGCGGTCGGCCTTCCCGGATCGGCCAGGACTCGGAGGACAAGATGTCCGGAGGCCGTCCCCAGTTCTTGGGCATCAGCTCCCACATCGCGGACTCGCCCCGCTCCGAGGCGATCAGGTGCCTGGCCAGCTCGCTTTGCCAACTGGCGGAAAAGCCCCAGGCCAGGTAAAGGTGGATGGCCAGGGAATCCTCGGGCCGCCATTTTTCAAAACCGGTTTTGAGGAACCACCGGTATTCGTCGGGCAGGCTCCTTTTTCGGCTCTCGGCCAGGGCGTTCACCCCGTCGCTGAAGGCGGCAAGGACCATTTGCGACTCCGGGGGAAGGCGCTCGAGGTTGTGCCGGGCCTGGCGGTGAAACCCGATCACCCGGGCCAGCCGGTCCGAGGGCAGGGCCTCGGGACCGAACCATTCGGCGAGCCTGCCCTGGGCCGTCCTCCGTAAAAGGTCCATCTGGAACAGCCGGTCCTGGGCCTGGACATAACCGACCGCGAAGAACAGGTCATGGCTCGACTGGGCGTAGATATGGGGCGCGCCCCACCGGTCGCGGGTAACCACCACCGGAGATTCGATTCCAGAGAGTTCGATCTCGCCCTGGATGTGGGGAAGCGGCTTGTGGGTGAAAATGTAATATCCCGCCAGCACGATCAGCAGGACCGCGAGAAAGCTGAACAGGATCACCGCCAACAACCCGCGATACAACTTGAAATAGGTGGGACTCAACATCAAGGCGGATTATAGCACAAGCAGAAGTGCCGGGTAAACGACCAAGGACCGACCGCGACCTCGGCCGGCTTGTCCGTCACCGGTCAATAGGTGAAGGTGTAATAGGCGTCCACTCCGCCCTGTCCCTGGACATCCTGGGAGGCCTCGAGGGACAGGCGCTTGCTGACATCGTAGCGGACCCTGAACTCCTCGGCCGCCTCGTCGCTGAACTGGTGGTAGTAGAAGACATAGAGCTTGTCGCTGATATATTTTCCGACCCCGATCCCGGACTCTTCCGCGGTCTCGCCGGCGGAGATCACGATGGTGTCGAGGTTGAGGGCCGTTCCCAGGGAGCTGGCCAGTTCCGCGGCGGCGTAGCCGGCCGCGAGTTGTCCTCCGGTCCGGGCCAGGGAGTCTCGCTCCCCTTGTCCCAGTTCGCTGACCGGCCTTCCGAAGAGGATTACGGCGAGCACATCCGCGGGGTCGAGCGGCGGTTCCGAGTAGATTTCGAGGACGGGCTGGGAGAGGGTTCCGGTGATCTTGATGTAGGTCATGTAGCCGGGCGCGCGGTGGCTGGCCAGCAGGTCCAGGTCCGGGTCAATCACCGGTATGGCCGGGAACACGAAGACCCCGTGCTCGATCTGGAAGGGTTTTCCCTGGAAGTTGAGCCATCCGCTGATTGACTCGATTTCGCCGAAGATGAGGAAGAAACTGCCGGGGAATTTTTTGACTTCGAGGTCGCCGCCGAAGCGGATATTGAGTTCCTGGTTTTTCATGGTCCCGGTGTCGGGGATTCCCACCTTCAGGGAAAGCTCGGCTCGATCGAGGAACGGCGAGGACTCGGCCTTGATTTCCTCTCCCTTGACCTGGATGGTGGGGTCCTCGGACTCCCAGGCCATGCCCTGGTAGGCCAGGATCAGGGGCGGCCGGTAAACCAGGTCCGTGAACTTGACCTCGCCCCGGACCCGCGGGAAGTCGAGGTTTCCCCTCATCCCCAGGTCCGCGTCCAGCGAGGCCCGGGTGACCGGGGTGTTCATGGCCCTGAAGTCTCTGGCCGTCAGATTCAGGTTGAAATTATCTATGCCGAAGCCCTTAAGCAGAACTTCCCCGGCGAGCCGGGCCTCGCCGCCCCCGGAGAAGACGGCGAGTTCGGGGATACGGACCAGGTTGTCGTCAAGGTCCGCCCTCCCCGAGACGCCGCTGAGCTTCAGCCCCCAGGCCGGGACCTCGAACTGCAGGTTATCAAGCCGGGACCATCCGTTCCACAAAGGATTATTCATGGTTCCGGTCAGGTCGGCCGTGATGGAGACATTGCCGGCCAGCTTTCGGAGCCAGGGCAGAAACGGCTCGAACAGCCCGGCCTCCATGTCCGCGACCCGGATTTTGGCCTCCAGTGCTTGATCGCGGCTGATCCCGGCCCGGAAGGGCAAGAAGGACAAATCAACGGGAAGCTCACCCCACGAGCGGATGTCGCTGGCCTGGCGGGAGAGGGCTCGGACCGAGAAGTTGAGCCGGTCGCCCCGCTGGCGGAGGCTTCCCTCCACCTCTTCGAGCCGGGCCGTCTTCATGCGCAGTCCGCTCATGCTGAACTGGCCGTCCAGCTCGGGCGCGGCCGGAGTGCCGACCAGGGCCAGACTGCCGGTCAGCGCGCCCTCGATCGAGTCGCCGGGCCGGAGCTTGGCCATCCAGGGCTCGAGCTCGAAAGCGGACATGAGCAACATCATGTTTAGCGCCTCGCGGCTGATCTCGCCGCTCAAGGCCAGGGACTGGCCGCGGCTTTTCATCTCGAAGAAGCTGATCAGAAACCTGCCCTTTTCAGACTCGATGCGCGCGGGCAGGCTGAGCCGCCAGTCCTCTCCGGTCAAGCGGAGGTCGAGGGTCTCGAGATCGAGGTTGAAGGCTCCCTTTTCGCCGAGCGCCAGACTTCCCCGCGAATCAAGGGCGTAGTCCGGGTCCTCCTCGGAGTCGGCCGTGAGCGAAAAATTCAGGCGGGGCGTCCGCGCCGGCGACTCCAGGATGACGACCAAAAGCCCCAGGTTGAAAAGCGGAAGCTCGAAAGATTTTTGATCTTTGAGCGTTGAATTTTGAAGGTCCAGCCTGAGCTCGCCGGCGATCCGGTCTCCGGACCTGCCGGTCAGGTCCACCACCGCATCGGCCCGCTCCGCGGCGACTCCCGCGGCCTCCACCCCGAACAGCTCGCCGCGACCCTCGGCC
>Ga0114946_10002385_pt1 | contig 12895 bp, 10 predicted proteins | sample WalLakDeSediment_FD_88676 | JGI IMG/M metagenome (GOLD analysis project Ga0114946, IMG submission 88676) | Lake sediment microbial communities from Walker lake, Nevada to study Microbial Dark Matter (Phase II) - Walker Lake 11/02/13 Deep Sediment | ecosystem: Environmental > Aquatic >...
AGATGCCGAAACCACATTCGGCATCTGGGAGGGGATTTCACTTCCAAGATGCGTATCACGGCATTCCAATCTGTCTCCTCTTCCCACGACGGTTTGTCTCTGGATCGCTTTCACTGAATATTTACTTTTGGAGGGCCATGTAGACATACTCTTCGACCACGCCTCCATCGCGGATTCCTCGACGTATCTTGGATATGTCTGCGGATCCGCTCAGTCGTTGCGGTCCAATCTAACGCCAATCAGCCTCCTCAGAATGCGAACTGATTGTTGCGCAACCCCTAAGAAACTTCATATCCTTATTCTGAAGCAACAGGATCCTATCAATATGAACAACCCACAGGAGAAACAGGATGGACAGAACTGTCAGGATACTCATGATGGCCACCATAGTGCTTCCATTTTGGGGAGTCCATGAGTCCTTTGCCAAGGAGTCGTTCTTTTGGCCATGTTTCCATGGACCCAATCGCGACAATCGATCTCATGAAACGAATCTTCTGGATGCCTGGCCGGAGGAGGGCCCAACACTGTTATGGCAAACCAGCGGGATTGGACACGGCTACAGCTCGGTAGCCGTAACGGACCGTCATATCTTCACGGCCGGGATGATCGAAAAGGACACGCACTTGGTCGCTTTGGATCTAGATGGTCATATTCTTTGGCAACGACTGGTGGGAGAATCCTGGCAGGCCTCGGACCGCCAGCGCTGGGCTGTCCCTTACGCTGGTTCACGCGCCACCCCCACCGTAGACAGGGAGACCGTATACTTCCTTTCCGAACTGGGCAAGCTCGTCGCTTTCGATATTAACCAAGGCGACGAACGTTGGTCCATCGACATTTCCGGAACCTGGGAGGCAGACAGATCCAAATATGGCTATAGCGAATCTGTGTTTATCCTTGAAGATCTCCTCTTCTGTTGCCCGGGCGGCAAAAAGGGATATGTGGTAGCTCTGGACAAGAATAGTGGAACCCTGGTCTGGACAAATACAACGACCAAAGATTCTATAGGCTATAGTTCCTTTATCCTTGCCAATATTTCGGGGGCAACTCAACTCATCAATCTGACCTCGTCCCAGATCTTCGCTATCCGCCCCAATGATGGAACCTTGCTTTGGCAATATCCTTTTGGTAATCCTAGAGGAAACAATGCCACAGATGTTGTCGTTTCGAATGGGTTGGTATATGGATCCAGCGGGTATGGTAGAGGAAGTATCCTCTTGCGACCTGAAGTTTCAGAGGAGCATGCCTTCACGGTTCAAAAGGTTTGGGAGAGTGATTTATTGGACAATCACCACGGTAGCGTTGTGTTGGTAGACCAGCATCTATACGGAGCCGGTCACCAGGCCAAAGGCTGGTTCTGCCTGGAATTTCTGACAGGTAAAGAATGCTGGCGTCACCCAGGCAAGGGAACTTTGACCTATGCTGACGGACATCTGTATTGCATAGAGGAGAAAGGACTGATCACCCTGGTTCAAGCAGACTCCAGCAGGTGGATTGAGAAATCCAACTTTCTTCTTCCTCAAGAGGGAAAAGGAGATTTTTGGGCCCACCCTGTGGTATGCGACGGACGTCTCTACATCAGGTATTCGGATCGTCTGTATACCTATGATATTCGAAAGGTCAACGAAGAATCATGATTCAGGGAGATTCGCAGACAAGGATCCAGAGAACGGATCGGGTGAGCATCGACTGTTTGGAGACGAAAGAAACAAGGATGGCTGGAACTCCCAGGAAAGGAAGAGAATATGAAGGTCGTAGCGTTTCACGGTAGTCCTCGCAGGGATGGCAACACCGCGCGATTGCTCGATGTGGTCTGTAAGGCACTCGAGGAAGAAGGCGTGGAAACAGAGATCGTGTATTTGGCAGACGGTCGAGTCAACGGATGTGTGGCTTGCTACCGTTGTTTTCAGAAGAAGGACGGCCGTTGTGCCATGGAAGAAGATCCCCTCAACCTGTATGTGGAAAAGATGAGGACCGCGGATGGGATTCTTATGGCATCGCCAACCTATTTCGCGGATCTCACCCCGGAACTTAAGGCGCTCATCGACAGGGCCGGACTCGTGGCCAGGGCCAACGATAATTTTCTGAAACGGAAGGTAGGAGCGGCAGTGATCGCGGTGCGACGAGCCGGAGCCGTGCACGCATTCGATTCCATCAACCATTTCTTCCTCCTCGAGGAGATGATCGTACCCGGGTCTATCTACTGGAACCTGGGAATCGGCAGGGACAAGGGAGATGTGGATCAGGACGAAGAGGGATTGCGGACCATGACCCAATTGGGGAAGAATATGGCTTGGCTCTTGAAGAGGCTCAGCTAAAACGAAAACCTATTCGGCTTCTGAATCCGCCCATACTGGGAAAGCACGACCCCATAGACCCTCTGCCTGTGGTTTCTTCACCCCCAGACAGGCAAGGGGCGTCAGGTGATCCCTGCTGGTATGGGTCACAAGACGAAAGTCTGGAGATATTTCACGTCCAGCTTCAAGCATACATGCCAAGGTCTGCAACCCACCATCCCAATCGACCTGATCCGGCGTCGTGATCCCGTTTGCCAAAGTGAAGTCGATCTTGTCCGTGAAAAAATCGACGATGAAAAGTCCCCCTACACCCAGAACCGCCAACTCGCGAACCTGTTGAACCAAATGTTCACGTAATGACGGTACCCCTGGATTCAACCATACCCAGCGATTGCCCGAATAGGTGAAGGGAACACCCCAGCGATCTATGCTTACAGCATCAGCCGTATGTTCCGCATGATAATCGGTTTTCGGATCCACCCCCTGCAAGTTGAAACGAAGATAGAGTGTGACCCCTATCTGCCTGCAAGCGGATCCTGCCTCAGCCAAAGCAGCCATCCCTCCCAACTCAGGATCCGGAGTAAAATCAGCCACTCCGTTATGTTGTCCTCCGATCTTCCAGTCGTTCAACAACAAGGCGTTACAACCTTCCCCAAGAGCCTTGGTCGCCTCCTTCTTTAACTCCGCAAAGGCCTGCCTGCCAACCTCCCGAAATGCCATAGATTCTTGACAATCCTGAACGCCAAAAGTTTCACGGAACCATGCGCCGTAGATGGAAGAAGCTTCCATCGCATCGCCATCATGAAACTGTAGCTTTACGGGCGTCGCGTTAAAACGCTGTCCCGCAGGCTAGTATGCCACATGGACAAAGTTGAAGGACACCCCCATCGGATCACCATCCAGCTCCTCGGGCCGAGGCCAATTCCCATCAGCCCGATTCGAGGCTACACCGGGTTTGTGCAAGAATTGCACCATTTTTACCCGACGAACCGAATCGTGGGCTCCAAGATAAAGGCCTCTGTCTTGTCGTGGCGCGTACAAATGCATCCATGGCATCGACAGTGTATGAGGGTACGCGTAGAGTTGTTCAGGATATAGCTCCCCGAAGGGGGTCATATTGTTAAAGGTCTGATAGATCTTCTGGATATCGATCCCATCTCCAACTGGCAGGCTCCTGAAGGTGTTCCGTCTTTCGCTATCGTTCCTTCCCAAGCCCAATGTGCCAGCGATGATGGGATAATATACCTCCCCGATCTCGAGATTGGTTCGATTATGTAAGGACATCTCGAACTGGATCGATTCCCCGTCCAATGCCATAGATATCTCCGCGCTTACATCATGAAAAACCCCAAAGACCGAGGCAAGAGGCCCGTCCCAACGAAGGGTAAGTCTATTCCTCTCAAGAGTATATTCGGACAAGAATTGGCTCATGCCATGAATAAAATTCGCCTCCGTATTGCTCCAAGCCTCTTTCCCAACGATGGGAAGCGTAAAGGCAAAATTATCCGCTAGACGCGGCTCTGAAATCAAGTCTATCTCACTTTTTTTGTCTTGAATTCTACAAATTCTCCCGTATTCATTATCGACCAGAACGAGAATAAAGTCATTCTCCAGTCGCAGATGTCGATCCGGATTTAGGTGAGTCCATCTCTTGCCTATTTGGTCCGGTTCGATGGCCACAGTTTGCACATGATCAATGCAAAGCATGGAGAACCACTGTTCTGGCGCATTGTCCACAGCCTCGATGTACACTTGTTCTCCTCGATACTCCCTTCCGTCAAGAATTATAGGCGTAAATACCGTAGTATTAGGTGCATATGCTCGATCAAGCCTGGATCCCACGGTTCCCATTCCCCAAGCTGCAATCCAGTTGATTTCATCCAATACATTTATGGAAACGTAGCGATGCAACTCGTTTTTGTACCATTCGATGTCCATCATGGCTGTGTGAATGTTGACAAAGAAATAGACTTTCACCCCCATCGCGTGGCATTCGCGTATCGCCTGTGCCACATCGTCCCAATTGCCCAAGCGGGAATCCGGCTCGTAGTAAGGGTACCCATTGTCATGACCGCCCCTCTGCCAACCCGCGAGTTGAAGGGAATCGATTCCGTATTCAAGTCCCTGTCGCGCCAATTCCGGTACATCTTCAAAGCGATAATTAATGTTACCTTCAGGCAACATCATCATGATCATCTGATAGAAGTGTTTCTTGCGAATCCAATCCTCTTCTCTGGAACGCAGACCCCACGTTTGAAGGAACCATGACCGATAGATCTGTCCCCCCTGTATCCAATCCCCTTCAAAAAATGCCAATGTGCAGCCACATCCTGTAAATCGCTGGCCGGGCCGCAGATGGGGATGATGAACAATCCACGCAGCGATATCCGTGACACCCTGTTTCGTCACCTCCTCGAAGCGCCACTGTTTAAGACGAGGGATCTCATCGTGAGCACCCAGATAGAAGCCTTGTTTCATCTCCTCATGCACAACAGTCATAAATGCCATGTTCATCCAACCAGGATATTGATTGACATAAGGAGAAAAGGGGATCTCCACAGGAATCTCCGCGTGAGTGGAAGGCAAAGGTCTGAGTCGGGCCGCGATGGAATTATCATGAGGTCTGAACTTGGATATCCCTGCAATCTGGGGATATCTGACCTCGGCCACCATGACATCTGAACGATTGACCACCTCCAGAATGATGCTTACAGTGGAACCGTGCAGACGATATCTCGCGGTCACGTCTATGTCGAACGAATTATCGAGTCCTTCTTTCAAAGGGCCACTCCAGACAAATCGACATTCAGGTCCGCTTATTTCCATGACAGGCGGATCCTGATCCTTGGCCCATACAGTTTGGACACTTCCATCCTCTTGCCGAAGAAGTAGACTGAATCCTTGCGCTATATATTCTGCGGACGCAATCATCTCGGCACCCATATCCTTATCCGTCACTGATACAATTCCGCCCCTTTTGTCCCAAATAAGCCGCACCCGTTCGTCTTCCAGTCGGGCTCCGATTGCATTCCCCATCGAAAGAATCCATCCCGTCCATATCATCACATAAATTAATCCAATTCCCAACGTTCGTATCCATTTAATGACACGTTGCCCGTTCATTGAACTCATCACGCAAATTATGCTTTGGTTCGTGTTTTGGTTCCGATTCCAAATATCTTTACCCCACTTCAAAAACATCCAACTTCTCCATGTCATACAAGTCAATGAACACGGTTAAATCCATTGTACCTCTGCATCCCTTGCATAGGAGGAGAAGACAACCATTGATAGAAAGCATATAAGGTCTATCAGAGATATATAGATTAACCTTGGTTTTGCAAGATGTCTTCCATAGAACCTTGCATCAATACGGTACCGGCTGTGTCCACAACCAGGATGGAGTTCCAACCCGGCTCGCGTCCGCTTTGGCCCGGTACCAGAAGCCACGCCCCCTTGCAAGGAAAACATCGGTAGGCAAACCTGTGGAAAGATCAAACCAGGTTCCATCATAGGCAGGATAATATCCAGCCGAGTCGAAGAGCCAATTCCTCTGATACCCATGCGAGATCTGCTCCCAAAACCAAATCTCATCCGAGGAATCCGAGGTCCAATCTCCCTTGGCTCCATCCGCGATGAAGCTGGTACTCGCCTCATCCAGCGGCACATCCTTGGGAAAAGGTTGCCCGAAGATATGTGGGCTCATCATGCTCGCGGCCACATGGACTCCAAGCACTGTCTCGCTCCTTGGGACGATCCCGTCCAATTGGATCGTCTGGACGCTGGTTTGCTTGCTTCTCGCCCAGAAGCCTTGTCCAAGCGGTAAACCGGCATTGGACGGACTCCCACTTCCCAAATCAAACCAGGTCCCATCGTATGCCGGGTAAATCCCAGCTGAGTCAAAGAGCCAGTTTCTCTGGTATCCCATGGTTGCTGTATTCCAGATCCAGATCTCGTCTGCTGTATCCGCAGTCCATCCTCCGGTCATCTGCCAACCGATGCTCAACTGCAACAGGGAATCCGTAGAGCCCAATGGAATCCCAAGAAGCGCTAACTGTGAGGGTTCCTCTTCCGAACGTCCCATCACCATCACCGGCAAGTTTCCTGCCTCGTTGGGCGAGCAGATCGTTGGCGAGGAGCCTTGCACGCCAATGCGGTAGTAGCGCTCCGTGAGAACACCACTCGTATCCACATAGGTTGTACTCGGACCTGTTGCCAGAATACTCCCCTGCACGAACCACGTCGCTGGATCGAAGATGCCGCTGGTATAGATGTCATAGGTAACTCCCGCCACCGAGGTGAAGGTGACCTCAACATCGCCACTGACAGGATGTATCGACTTGTCGCGGAAGATATCCGTGATCACGGGCGCCGGTACCTGAGTCGGCGTCGCGGTCGGCATCGGCGTCGGTGTCGGCGGAATCTCGCCTCGGTCGTATCCGTCATCCCCTGCATCATCGGTAACCCGAATCAACCCTACTCCAGGCTGATAATATTCATACCCAGAATCCACATCCCCAGTGGACCCATTCTCCGCTACGCTTCGTACCACCACGTTGTTGGCGTACGTCCCATCGCCCCATCCTGTTACCAGATCCACCGTGGCATCCAAGGCCACGATTTCTCGCGTCAACGTGTATCCCAATGTCGTGATGCTATCGATCACCATCGGTCCTGAGATCGTCGCTGGCATGTACAGGAATAGATCACATCCTGACGGATCCATCGGCGGCACCACGTCGTCGATCACTCCGTCCCTGGTCACATCCCCTATGATCCGAATCAGATACACGTCTCCTGTCGTGTCCTGCGCTAGGTAGCTTGTCACATCTTCCACGCCATCGCTGAAACGTATCACTCGGCAGGTGATGTCCGCGGTTCCACTGTCTCCGTAGTACACCGTCTTAACAGCCGTGCCCTCATCGTAATACGTTACCAGATCTCCAGATGCCTCCGGGCCCCAGCCAGAATAGATCTGCGGATTGTCCATCAGATCCAATCGCAGATACGGATTCGTGATGTCCGCGCTGGTCCCATCGAACGTCGGAAGATCACACGAGGGTGTCGGTGTCGCTGTGGGCGTGTCCGTCGAGGTTGGAGTTGGTGTGGATGTCGGGGTTTGAGTCGGTGTATACGTTGGCGTCGCTGTCGCCGTGGGCGTGTCCGTCGGTGTTACAGTTGGCGTGTCTGTAGGTGTCGGAGTTGGTGTAGATGTCGGGGTTTGAGTCGGTGTATCCGTCGGCGTCATCGTCGGCGTGTCTGTGGGTGTCGGTGTCGCTGTCGCTGTCGGCGTATCCGTCGGTGTTACAGTTGGCGTGTCTGTAGGTGTCGGTGTCGCTGTCGCTGTCGACGTATCCGTCGGCGTCATCGTCGGCGTCGCCGTGGGCGTGTCCGTCGAGGTCGGAGTTGGTGTAGATGTCGGGGTTTGAGTCGGCGTATCCGTCGGCGTATCCGTCGGCGTCATCGTCGGCGTCATCGTCGGCGTGTCTGTGGGTGTGGGTGTCGGTGTCGACGTATCCGTCGGCGTCATCGTCGGCGTGTCTGTCGGTGTCGCTGTGGGCGTGTCCGTCGAGGTCGGAGTTGGTGTGGGTGTCGGTGTCGCTGTCGGCGTATCCGTCGGTGTTACAGTTGGCGTGTCTGTAGGTGTCGGTGTCGCTGTCGCTGTCGGCGTATCCGTCGGTGTTACAGTTGGCGTGTCTGTCGGTGTCGGTGTCGCTGTCGCTGTCGGCGTATCCGTCGGCGTCATCGTCGGCGTGTCTGTGGGTATCGGCGTCGCCGTCGGCGTGTCCGTCGAGGTCGGAGTTGGTGTGGATGTCGGGGTTTGAGTCGGTGTATACGTTGGCGTCGCTGTCGCCGTGTCCGTCGGTGTTACGGTTGGCGTGTCCGTGGGCGTCGGTGTTGGTGTTGGAGGAATATCCCCCCGATCATAACCATTAGCTTCATTATAATCTGCCCTTCTGATAATTCCACCACTAGATATATCAACGCTCGGATGAAAGTATTCATATTGTATTGATGTCCCATTACCCTCTGAAGTGCTTTTCACCTTAATATTCCCTTGATAGCTTCCTTCGCCCCACCCAGTAATCAGAGTTATCGGACAACAATCAATTTCCATTATTTCTCGTGTTGATGTATAGCCCCATATTTTCGTGACATCGAAGATCCCAAGTTCAGCAACATGAGCAGGCATATATAACGGAACATGTTTAGGATAGTCACGCGTTGGAAAAGCAAATACATCCATTAAACAATCACCATCGGGATCCAGTTCCATACGAATAATATACACATCATCCAACACATCCTGAGCAAACCACGTGGTAATATTGTTACAAGGATTTCCATCAGAGACTAGGATTTTTCTGCATTGTACCTGGATAAATACAGAATTCTCGTAATCAGGCATTCCTCGTTGCTCTTTTCCCAAATCATAATATGTGATGGTCTTTCCAGAGCTCGTAGGGCCCCATCCACTAAAGTTCTGACTTTGAGGAAACTGGTCAAAACGAACGTATTTGTTATCAATAATATGGCTGTCAGAAGCAAATGTCGGCAAACTTTCTGCAGCAAGAGCATCTATAAATCTCACAAAAAAAACAAATAAAGCTATTGGAAGAAATCGGATGCGCATAAATACCTTTCCTTTAGAAGAACTTTCCTCAATCTAAAGGGATCCAGCAAGTCTCAGCGTACAACATACCATCCACTAAGCCGCACAATTTACGAATGCTGTGATATCCTTGGAACTCTCAACTTTCTTCAACTTCCATAGAGCCCATTCATGAGCAAATCAGCCGCAGCCCAACAAATTCCACTGCCCAAATTCTTCCCTCAGTATATCAAGACATGTATCCTCCAAGCCATCCCGTTGGCTCACTATGGGCTGAGATGTTCCGTAAATATTCAGTGAACCCGCATCAAGCAATGCATCTGGTGGAGAGGAGACAGAGATGCTGTTTTCGAACGGTTTGAAATCCCCTCCCACGCCGAATGCACATTTGGCATCTGGGAGGGGATTTCATTTCCAAGGTGCGTATTTGGGCTTTCCAACGCACCGAAGGAAGGAAGTGAGAGAACAACATCTCTGTCTCCTGCCTCACCACGGCGACTCTCTGTGTCGGGTTCACTGAATGCTTACCATATTCTAGCGGTTGAGCAGGCAGCCAACTCTCGGTCGACTCGGACCATACTTTCTGGCAAACGCGCCATATCCAACATGAAAAGTTCCCTACGCAAGGACAAACAAAGAAGCAAGGATGCCGGTATGTGGCCCGTCTCTTTCCCAGAAGGCCAACGGCATCTCCCCATCGTTTATTTCGACCTTGTCGCCAGCTTTCTTGGGCTAATCTCCACAATCGTGATATGCCTCAATGCCGAAATCTAACATTTCATCGATGTTCATCCCGATTCACATGCCCTTGCCTTGTTTCAATCTCTTCGCACTAGCGGGAGTTTACAAGTTACGCAGAGAGGATAGGGGTAAAGGGGGGAATAGTCAAGGAATACGGGGATATGGTCGATTCTGAAGTGATGACCTAAGTCTGGCGGAAACGGGACAGATAGAGCAAGTTGTAGAGCTGCTTCTGGATGTCGTTGAGGTGGGAGAGGGAATAGGAGAGCTTTGGGGGATTGTTTGGACCCTGGGGGTAGACGCTGATGGTTTCACGGATGCCATTGAGGTTCTCTATGAGAGCTTTGGCGCTCAATGAGATGTCGTAGGCCGCCAATTCCCGTCTGAGCAGGCTAACGAGGGTGAGAGCCGTTACGCAGTAAAAGGCGTGGACCCTGATCTTCTGATCGGTCCAATGGAAGCGAGGGTCCCAGGCCAGGAAGTGAGGGTCTTTCATCTCTCGGAAGGCGTGTTCGATGTGATATTGGCCCCTGTAGGCGAAGATGATCTGCTCGTCGGACCAGTCGTCGTTGTCGGTGAAGAGAATGGTCTTGCCCAATACAGTCCGGCTTAATCTGGCAATAGCGTTGGGATCAATCTTGTAGACCAGCTTGACGAAGCCATCGACCTCGGTGAGCTTGACATTGAATATGTCTTTCATATACTCGCGACCGAGGATGTTATTGACTTTTCTCTCTGTGCTGGCCAGGGTGGGTTTCCTGCCTCGGCGGACCTTGCCTGTAGCCCGCCTCAGCTTTGTCTGATACGCGTGCAGTTCCTTCTTCGTCTTGGCGATATTGGAGCCGATTCCTTGAAGCTGCCCAGCTATGAGGTTTTCGTTATACGTCACCAGGACGGTTCGCTCCTCGGCAAATACGTGGAGCTTGGCGCGGTTGACTCGAACCTCCTTGAGTCCCTCCGTTTCCAAGACGCGATAGTCTTTCAGAGGGATCTCTAACAGGTCCTTGCACTGGTTGAGTTTGAGAGATCCCACGAAGTGCATGTCTGTGTCAGCCAAAGCGAGGATATTGTCCTCGGAATTGTTCCCCTTATCGAAAATCAACGTGATCTGAGGGCAAGCTTCCGTGAGGTGCTTGTAGCGTCTAACGAGTTCGTCTATGACAGATCCGAACTGGGTGGAGTCATTCATTTTGCCACCGTAGACCATGTGGAGCAGGGGAACGTGGAAATCTGCGGAGGTCATCATGCCAAGGCTGACTTGCCGCAAATCGTTCCGTTTCTGCTTGTTTTGACCTCGTTCGGCCAGCTCGCTAGGCGTGTTGGTGTCGATATAGGTGTAGAAGTTAGTCGCATCGTAGAACAGGCAATCGAGGTCTATGTGGAACTCCTCGACCAGCTGGCCGAGAAGATCATTCTCGATGTCGATCAGAATCTCGGGACTGAGCCGATCCATGTGGTTCCAGAAGCTCTGGGAGGTCAGTTGCCTGGGCTGCACTCCCAGGAGTCTCGGGCCGACGGTTTGCTCGAACCAGTCAGCCAGCTTGGCCTTGCTCGTGGGATGAGAAGCCCTATTGATGGCCGCGATAAGCATGTACTGTCCGACTGAAGGGCCCTGCTGTCTTTTGGGGGCATGGCGGTCGACGATTTGAACCAACTGCAAGCGATCAGCGATCTGAAGAAGAGCAGCGGTCGCGCCCAGCTCAGCGATAAAGACCTCTTCAGCCTGGGCAGGCCCGCCAGCCCGCTGGGCGTTCTCGATCATCTTGTCAACGGTACCGAGGTAGATGGTCTTAAGGATCTTGGGCTTTCCGTTGACGCGCTTGCAGATGCGGGCATAGTAGTACTTGTGTCCATTGATGATCTTCGCAGTCAAGCTTGCCATTAGGTCATACACTCCTTGGGTATTAAGAGGACATTGACCCAAATAATTGCTATTATTGTAGCCTGGAACCAAACTGGTGCCAAGAGAATATTAAAAAATCATTAGGTCATACGTCAGAAAAGACCAAAGAATTCTCTGAATTCGCTTACTTCCGGCATTTCACCCCCAAGAGCCCCCTGCATCTCTTGCGAAATTACCCCGCAACTTGTAAAGTCACGCTAGTATATTGTTGCATTCTCCACTTTACTCCCCAATTTGCATCCCTTCACCACACCCAAAGTCCTTGAATCTTTATAGATGGCCCCCAATAAAACAGCAAGAAGCTGACATGTAGTCATATACTTCTGACTCAATCGATCTCATATCGCCAATCCGGAGCGACCGGCTGTTACACTGCGCGTCTTGGGCCAATCCAGAGATTGTGGGTTCAGCAAGAGACGGGGGCCGAGCAAAATTGCTCAGCCCCAATCTCTTGAACTTTCTATTAGTACGGCACAGGCTCAGTCCACCACCATGATGGAGATCCAACCCGGCTCGCGTCCACCTTGGAGCGATACAAGAAGCCGCGGCCTCTTTCCAAGAATGCGCTTGTCGGAGCGCCCAGTGAGAGATCAAACCAGACTCCATCATACGCCGGATAATATCCAGCCGAGTCGAAGAGCCAGTTCCTCTGGTAACCATCACTGCCTTGATCCCAGAACCAGATCTCATCGGATGGATCCGATGCCCAATCACCTCTGGCGCCATCTGCAACAAAGCTGGTATTCGCTTCGTCAAGGGGCACATCCTTGGCAAAAGGTTGAGATAGCATATGCAGGCTGACCTGGGAATCGCTCACATAAACTCCAAGGGCAGTCTCGCTCCTTAGAACTAGCCCATCCAATTGGATCGTCTGCATGATGGATTGCTTATTCCTGGCCCAGAAACCCTGACCCACTGGCAGGGTGGCACTGGAAACAGCGCCGAGGTCCAGATCAAACCAGGTCCCATCGTACGCAGGATAATACCCGCCGGTGTCAAAGAGCCAGTTCCTCTGGTACCTCACGAGCGCGGTATTCCAGATCCAAATCTCGTCCGCTGTATCCGAACTCCAGTCACCCGTCATTTGGAAACCAATGCTGGATTGTATCTGAGAATCCGTAGATGCCAATGGAATACCAAGAAGCGCCAACTGTGCGATTTCCGCTCCCGAACGTGCAATCACAGTCACCGGGAGATTACCGGCCTCGTTGGACGAGTAGATCGTGGGTGAGGAGCCTTGCACGCCAATGCGGTAGTAGCGCTCTGTGAGAACACCACTCGTATCCACATAGGTTGTACTCGGACCTGTTGCCAGAATACTCCCCTGCACGAACCACGTCGCTG
>Ga0114946_10002386_pt1 | contig 12895 bp, 14 predicted proteins | sample WalLakDeSediment_FD_88676 | JGI IMG/M metagenome (GOLD analysis project Ga0114946, IMG submission 88676) | Lake sediment microbial communities from Walker lake, Nevada to study Microbial Dark Matter (Phase II) - Walker Lake 11/02/13 Deep Sediment | ecosystem: Environmental > Aquatic >...
CCCATTCTCGTTGTCGTTGTCGTTGTCGTTGTCGTAATCGTAATCGATGCTCGAGGGGATCGATGGTGGGACGCGAGGTCCCGCGCGTGGCGATCGATGCCTTTCAAACGCTTGGCAGTTTCGTACGCCCAAGCCACGTAACGGATCGAAACCCGGTAGACATCGAGCTGCTCATGCCCGAATGGCATCGGTTCTCCGATTACGACAACGACAACGACAAGGATTGTGTGCGTGTTTCAACTTGTATTTGACTTGTTACTTACCGTGAAAGTCGCTCCCGTCCCTCTCTGCGAGAGGGCCGGGGTGAGGGTCAGGCAGTGGGCCCTTCGGACGGGGCCTCGGCCGCTGGCGCCTTGGTCTTGGGCGGCTGAATCAGGCCGGCGTCGAGGAGGATGCGGGCCTTCTCCTCGGCGTTGACCCATTTCTTGTCCGTGCCTTGCACGGCGTAGCGCCCGGAGCGCTTCTGGAAGATGCGGTGGGTGCCGGCGGTCGTCACTTTCTTCATGGTCTTGCGGTCTCGTTGTGGGCTGGGTTGATCCTAGGAAAGGGCAGCGCTGGTGTCTGGCCCGCGAAAAAATCAGAAACACCAAGGTGCTCGATGGATGGCACTCACCCTCAGGGTGAGTGCCTTGTCCATACAATCTCATGTTCCATTTGCGTTTATTTTGGGGCTGATGCCCTTTCCGGATTGATGGTCGCCTCTGCGCCTTGGAGTGCCGACTCGACATCTGAGGGGGTGACTGGCTGGATCAGGACCGCACGCAGCGGAAAGCGTTCGGCGAGCCGGTCGACGTAGCCCCGCTGGTCCTTCTGGACCAGCACGATGACCCGCGCGGCGGGTGCGTACCTCTGCAGGCTGGCCAGGAGCACGTCCAGGTTGCTCAGGTTGGCCCCCGCGTAGTTGTTGCCGAAGCCGTAGAAGAACTCGGCCACGACGTAATCGGGCGCCTGGCGCTTGAGCGCCTGCACCGCCTTGCGCTGCGAGGCGAGGCGGACCTCGGCGATCCCCAGCCGGCGGTAGAGGGCGCTCAGGTTGGGGTGCCCGGGTGACTCGATGACGGAGAAGAGGACCGGCGGCGGCCGTGGCTCCGCGCCCAGGCGTCCAGGTGCTTCCGGCATACCCCCGTTCCTGCTCAACCCCTCGAGGCCCAGTACTTTACATGCCTCCCGCATGGAGGTTCCAGCCCGGCGTCTCGGGCGCCACAGGGTCCGCTAGGCTAGGCCGGCAGAAGCCTTTGATCCGCTCGCTGCCTAGCGGTGTTTGCGCGCCGGAGGGCAGCGCCCCCCGCTGGTCGCTGATCCAGGCGGCGATATCGGCGATCACCCGCTCCCCTTGCAGGTCTCGGGTGAGCATGTGCCAGCCGTCCGCGTAGAGGGCGAGGCGGATCTCGTCGGTCGCGGGCGGTAGGCGGGCGAGCATGGTGCAGAAGGCGCCTTTGGGGATGATCTGGTCGTGCTCGCCGTAGAGCAGCAAGGCGGGCCGTGCGAGCCCGGGTGCGGCCTCGGCGGCCCGGTCCATCAGGTTGGTCAGGCCCCAGAGGGCATCGACTCGGGTCTCCTTGATCACCAAGGGGTCGGCGCTGAAGCGGCGCAGCATGGGGACGTTGTCCGAGGGGCGGATGTCGAGGCCGCGCCCGCTCACCTTGAGTCCCGGCAGGCCATGGGCCGTGATGGCGAGCGCCAGGCGCTGGAGCGGGTGCATGGTGTCGCGCGCCCAGACCGCCGGGGCGATCAGGATCACGCCGTCGGCCAGCGCGGCGATGGCGGGCGTCGCCAACACGACCGCCCCGCCCATGCTCTCGCCGATGACGAATAGGGGGAGGTCAGGATGGCGCTTGCGCAGCAGGCCGGCCAACTGCCGCAGGTCGTCGGTCATGCGGTCCTCCCCCGCCCAGCGTCCGGCCGCCTGGCTCTCGCCGAAGCCGCGCTGGTCTACGGCGTAGGTGAGCACCCGCTTCGTCGCCAGGTGCTCGCCGACGCCGGCGAAGGCGTTCCCGTAGTCGTTGAAGCCATGCAGCGCCAGCACGACGGCGCGGGCCTTGTCCGGCGCGCCCCAGCGGCGCAGCGGCAGGCGGCGGCCGTCGTCCATCACCGCCTGCTGCGCGGCGAGCTGCGGCGGCTGGGCGGCGGTGGCCGCAGGGGGCGGCCCTGGCGTGGCGCAGCCCGCGGGGAGCAGCGCGGCGGCGAGACTTGAGGCAAGGAGTGCCCAGCGGGCGGCGCGGACCGGGTGAGGCGTGAAGTCGTGCGCCGCGTTCCCCCTGTCCCTCTTGTCCTTGGGACTGCGGTGAGGGAGATCGCCGTGGCCCTCAGCCCCCTCGGTGCTCACGGCCGACCTCGGGGCGGCGGGAGTGTCGCCAGGAGCTCGCCGAGGGCGCGCTCGTACTCCGGCTGGGAGCGCAGAAAGCCGTCGTTGTGGCCGCCTCGCAGGGTGACGAACCGCTTGGGCTCGTTGGCCGCCTCGTAGAGGCGACGCCCGAGGCGGTAGGGGATGATCTCGTCGTCCGGGCTGTGCAGGACCAGGACGGGACTCCGCACCTGCTGCACGGCCGCTGCGGCATCGAGGCGGTAGCGCAGCAGCACCAGACGCGAGAGCACCGGAAAGAGGGTATGGGCGGCGTCCCGCGCCGAGCTGAAGCCGGACTCCAAGATGACCGCTGCGGGCCCGGTCTCGGCGGCGAGCCGTGCCGCGACGATCGCCCCCAGGGAGCGGCCGAACACAATGATTTGGCTGGGGTCGAGCCCCCGTTCCTCGGTCAGCCAGGTCCAGGCGGCGCCGGCATCCCGATAGAGCCCGTCTTCGCTCGGCGAGCCTGAGCTCTGGCCGTAGCCGCGGTAGTCGAGGATCAGGACGTCAAGCCCGAGACGGTGGAAGATCGCGATCGAGTCCCGGCGGTGGGAGATGTTGCCCGCGTTGCCGTGGAAAAAGAGCAGGACGCGCTCGGACTCGGCGCTGGGGAGGTACCAACCGTGCAGTCGCACCCCGTCTTCGGTCGGGACCCAGACGTCCTGGTAGTCCAGGCCCCAATCGCGCGGCGTCGCGTCGAGCCGAGAGAGGGGATAGAAGAGCATGCCGGGCTGAGCGACGTACATCAGCCCGTTGAGCAGCAGCCATCCGGCGAGGGCGGTGCCGATCACGCCCATGGAGCCGCCTGTGCAGTGGGGTTGCTTGGCGCGGTCTGCGATCGGGACTGAGGCCCTACGGGCCGCGGAGAGCTCGGAAGCGCCGCGCGCCCAACCTGGGCGCGTGGCCGAGAACGCCGGGCCGCAGGCCGGGCTTCTGTCGTCGCTTTATGGAGCAGGCGCGGCGGGCGCTGCTGGAGCCGGAGCGCCGTAGGGCATAGCGCCATAGGGGGCGCCGCCGTAGGGCATGCCATAGCCGCCGTAAGGCATGCCATAACCGCCGTAGGGCATCCCGTAGCCACCTGGATAGCCATAGGGGGCGTAGCCGTAGCCGTAGTTCCCTCGATTATAGCCGCGGCCGTAGCCGCGTCCGCCGCCGCTCATGTTCATGTTGAAATCGCCGGTGCCATCACCGAAGAAATCACTCATGTTGTCCCACATGCCGGTGCCGGTGCCGGGGCCGCCGCCCCACCAGGCGCTTGCGGAGAAGGATGCCGCGGCCAAGCTGGCAGCCGCTGTCAGGGTCAGAATTCGGAGGGTTTTGTGCATGGTTAGGTTTGCCTGTAAGCAGTACTGATACTGAGGGAGGGGCGCCGATCCACGTGCCGCCGTGGCGGCTGGACCGCGACCCGTCTATTCCGGAGCCGTTCGGGAAAATCCCCGAAGCAATCCGATCGTCGGCGTAAACTGCCGCACAGCGAGGTTTCGGTACTGCGCAAACCCAGTCGGTGAGGTCGTTCTGCAGGGCCCAGGGCCGGGCGACAACAGGATCCCCCGGGCGAGACAAGGAGCCCGGTGTGCTGTGGGTGGATCCGAAAGGCACGGGTCGCGCCCCACAGTCGGTGCACTATACGCGGGCGCTCCCTGAAATGGAAATCGCCTTGCAAGGGCTATTTCTTCCTCGGCGGGGCCAGGGGGCGCGCGACCTTCCCGGTCAGGCTGCGCAGGTTAAAGGCGTCGGCGCACTGTGCTGCGTACTCGGTGACCTCGTCCAAGGTGCCGCGATGCAGCCCGGTGATCTGTGCGGGACCGCTGGTCAGGACGTAGCGGTACCAGTCGTCGGTGTCATCCCCGTTGGGGGCGGGGACCTTCTCCACCGAGGCGACCGCGAAGGTGCGGCGCAGCAGGTTGCTCGGGGGGGCGTTGTCCGGCGAGCCGCTGGGCGGCGCGGGGGCTGTCGGGGCCGCGGCCTCGCTCGGGGCGGGGGCTTCGCGCACACACAAGATGCTGCCATCGAGTACCCGACCGTCGAGCCCGGCGATGGCCGCGCGCGCCGCCTCATCGTCCATCTCGACCAGGCCGTGAGCCCCGAACCGATGTCCGGATTCGCTCAGCGACACGCGGACGGCCTTGACCTTCCCGAAGGGCTCGAAGAGGGCTCGGGTGCGGGCGGCGTTGGTGTCGTCGGCGAGGTTGCCAACGTAGATCATCGTCATCGGGGTCCCCCTTGAGACTCGAGAGACCTACCCTCGCGGCGGTCCCGCGACGGTACGGTCGTTGTGCTGGGATGCGACGTCCCAGTGGGCGTAGGCGAAAGACGCCGTAAATACGTACGAATATTGAGGCCAAGCGGGGGATTGCAACCGTCGGCCTTGAAAACGCGAGCGCTGGCCGCATCGCCGGCGTGACGCGAGCTCAGCGCGCGCGGTCGGCGATGAGGCGCTCGGTCTCGCGCTCCACGCGCTCGAGAGCCGGGGAGATGCGGGTGAGGTCGCTGCTTCGGGCTGCACGCTCCAGGTCCTGAAGCGCCCGGTCCAGGGCCGGGACGCCACAGTAGGCCGTGGCACCTCGAAAACGGTGGGCGGCATCCGCCAGGGCACCCCAGTCCTCGGCGCGCGCGGGGTGGTGCAGGCGCGCGATCTCCTCGGGCAGTCCCTCGCGCAGGGTGGCAAACAACTGTTCCGCCAGCTCGGCATCGCCCCCCGTGGTCGCAAGGGCAGCGGCGTCATCACGGGCAGGCAGGAGGCTTGGGTCGGCGGACTGGAGATCCTGGCACACAGGCTGCTCGTCACTGTTGGCGATCGACCCCCGGTACCTTAGTCGTGGTACGGCCCTGCGTCCAGTCGCGGCGGGGCGGGCTCGGGGGCCTTGGGTTTCGCGTCCCCCCGCCTTGTTGCACAATCGCCGGCATCGAGCATCCACATCTCCGCGAGGGCGCGCCGCCGTCAATGATCGACCAGACCATCGAGACCTACGTTGGCAATACCCCGCTGGTGCGCTTGCAGCGGCTGCCGGGGGAGACCGGCAACCGCATCCTGGCGAAGCTGGAGGGCAACAACCCGGCCGGATCGGTCAAGGACCGGCCGGCCCTGTCGATGATCCGCCGCGCGGAGGAGCGCGGCGAGATCCACCCGGGCGATACCCTGATCGAGGCCACCAGCGGCAATACCGGGATCGCGCTGGCCATGGCCGCTGCGATCCGCGGCTACCGGATGATCCTGGTCATGCCCGAGCACATGAGTGTGGAGCGCCGGGCGGTGATGCGCAGCTTCGGGGCGGAGATCCGGCTCACCCCGCGCGCGGGCAGCATGGAGGCGGCGATCGACCTGGCCCGCGATCTTCAGGCCCAGGGGGTGGGGCGCATCCTCGATCAGTTCGCGAACCCCGACAACCCGCGCGCCCACTATGAGGGGACGGGTCCCGAGATCTGGCGTGACACCCAGGGGCAGGTGACCCACTTCGTGAGTGCCATGGGCACTACGGGGACCATCATGGGGACGGGCCGGTACCTGAAGGAGCAGAATCCGCAGGTGCAGGTCGTGGGGGTACAGCCCAGCGAGGGCGCGAGCATCCCCGGCATCCGTCGCTGGCCCCAGGCCTACCTGCCGCGCATCTACGACCCGGCCGGGGTGGACCGGATCATCGACGTCGCCCAAACCGAGGCCGAGGAGACCACCCGTGCCCTCGCCGCCCGCGAGGGGATCTTCGCCGGGGTCTCCTCGGGTGGCGCCCTAGCGGCGGCGCTGCGGCTCTCGCGCGAGGTCCGGGGCGCGGTGATCGTCGCGATCGTCTGTGACCGGGGCGATCGCTACCTCTCGACCGGGGTGTTTCCGGCCTGACGGCCCCCCGCGCGCATCGAGGCGGCCGCCACACCTCGCGAGCATTCGGACCGGGACCCCAGTTTGGCCAAGAAGCGCAAGCCCCTGCCGCCGCCCGTGACGGTGGAGATCGAGTCCCTGAGCCACGACGGGTGGGGGCTCACCCACGTCGACGGCAAGGCGGTGTTCGTCCATGGCGCCTTGCCGGGGGAGCGGGTCGAGCTTCGCTACACGCGGCTACAGAAACGCTACGACGAGGGCGTCGCGAGCGCTGTGCTGCGGGCCGCGCCGCAGCGGGTCAGGCCGCGCTGTGCGCATTTCGGGGTCTGCGGCGGGTGCCGCCTCCAGCACCTCGAGCCCGCCGCCCAGATCGCCATGAAGCAGGAGCTCCTCGCGGATGTGCTGGCGCGCATCGGCAAGGTGCGGCCCGAGGAGTGGCTGCCCCCCCTCACCGCCGGGCACTGGGGCTACCGGCGCAAGGCGCGGCTCGGCGTCAAGCTGGTCGAGAAGAAGGGCGGGGTCCTGGTCGGGTTCCGAGAGCGTGGCAGCGCATTCCTCGCCGAGCTCGGCCGTTGCGAGGTGCTGCATCCCGCTGTCGGTGAGCGGATCGCGGAGATCCGCGGCCTGATCGACGGGCTCAGCATCCGTGACCGCGTGCCCCAGGTCGAGGTCGCCATCGGCGACGGCCCCGCGGTGCTGGTCCTGCGCGTGCTGGCGCCGCCGTCGGGCGATGACATCGAGCGGCTCGACCGCTTCGGGCGCGAGCACGGGCTGCATATCGCGCTCCAGGGAGGTGGGCCGGACACCATCCGCCCGTTGCCGGGGCACGAGGTCGACCTGTCCTACAGCCTCCCGCACCAGGGGGTCCGCATCCACTTCGAGCCATCGGACTTCACCCAGGTCAACCTGGAGCTCAACCGCCTGATGGTCGACCGCGCCCTGGGGCTGCTCGACCCCGGTCCGGACGAGCGGGTGCTCGACCTGTTTTGCGGCCTGGGCAACTTCACCCTGGCGCTCGCGCGGCGGGCGGCCGAGGTGGTCGGCGTCGAGGCCGACGGGGGACTGGTCGAGCGGGCGCGCGTCAACGCCCAGCGCAACGGGATCGCGAACGCGCGCTTCCTGCAAGGGGACCTCTACGGGGCGCTCGACCTCGCCCCCTGGCGGCGCGAGCGGTTCCAGGCGGCGTTGCTCGACCCGCCCCGCAGCGGCGCGATTCAGGTCCTCGACCTGCTCCCGGCCCTGGGGGTGGAGCGCGTCCTGTATGTCTCCTGCTATCCGACCACGCTCGCGCGCGACGCCGACCGGCTGGTCAATGGCCTCGGCTACCGCCTGATCTCCGCCGGGGCGATGGACATGTTTCCGCACACCGCGCACCTGGAGTCGATGGCGCTGTTTGCGCAAAGATAGCGGGGGACGGCGATGGGCACAGAGATCGAGCGCAAGTTTCTGGTGAAGAGCGAGAGCTGGCGGGGGCGGGTGGAGTCCTCGGTGGACATCATCCAGGGCTACGTCGCCAACAACGCCAACGCCACGGTGCGGGTGCGGGTCAAGGGCGAGCGGGCCTTCCTCACCATCAAAGGGGCCGGGAACGGGATCCGTCGCAGTGAGTTCGAGTATCCCATCCCGGTCGAGGACGCCCGCGCGATGCTCCGTGAGCTCGCCGTTTCACCCGCAGTCGAGAAGGTGCGCCACCGGGTGCGCGAGGGCGACCACGTCTGGGACCTGGACGTCTTCGCCGGCGAGAACGCGGGGCTGGTGATGGCGGAGGTGGAGCTGGCCAGCGAGGACGAGGTCTTCGCCTTGCCGGACTGGGCGGGCGAGGAGGTCTCCGGCGACCCGCGCTACTACAACGTCAACCTCGCGCGTCATCCCTTCCGGCATTGGTGAGCCCGGTGCTTCGGGTTGCCGTCGGCCTCGTCGCCGCTCTGCTGATCGGCGGGTGCGGGGTGGAGGCGACCGATGGGGCCCTGCGCATGGGGCTCGCGAACGCACCCCGCAACTTCGACCCGCGCTTCGCGACCGACGCCGCCTCCGAGCGGGTCAATCGGCTGCTCTACCGACGGCTCACCGAGCTCGACGGCGCCGGGCGCCCGGTGACTTCTCTTGCGACCTGGGAGCGGCTCGGCCCCACCCACTACCGCTTCACCCTCGGCCCCGACGGGCGCCTGTTCAGCGATGGCAGCCGATTGGTGGCGCAGGACGTGGTCGCGACCTTCGCCTCGATCCTCGACCCGGCGTTGGGGTCGCCCCATCGGGCGGTCTTCACGCAGGTCGAAGCGGTCGACAGCGATGGCCCCGATCGGGTCGACTTTCGCTTGCGCGAGCCAGACCCGCTGTTTCCCGCCTATCTCGGCATCGGTATCCTGCCGGCCGACCGGATCGCCGCGGGTCACCCCTTCGCGAGCGAACCGGTCGGGAGCGGTCCCATGCGTCTCGCGGAGCGCCCGCTGGCCGGCCGGGTCCGGCTGGAGCGGCGGGACGATGGTCAGCTCATCGAGCTGGTCTTGGTCAAAGACCCGAACGTGCGGGTCATGAAGCTCCTGCGCGGTGAGATCGACCTGCTCCAGAACGACCTGCCGCCGGAGCTGATCGACTACCTGGCGCGTCAGCCCCAGGTGCAGGTGAGGCGTGAGCCGGGGGTCAACTTCTCCTACCTCGGTTTCAACCTGGAAGACCCGCACACCGGGCGGTTGGAGGTCCGGCAGGCGATCGCCCACGCCATCGACCGCGAGGCGATCCTGCGCCATCTCTTCCGGGGGGGCGGGCGGCTGGCGGCCGGGCTGTTTCCGCCGGAGCATTGGGCGGGTGGCAGGGGTACCGGGCCGGACTACGCACCCGAGCACGCCCGCGCCCTGCTTGCGGCGGCCGGCTACGATCGGGAGCGGCCCCTGGCCCTCAGCTACAAGACCTCCAGCGACCCCTTCCGGGTGCGGCTTGCGACCCTGATCCAGGCCCAGCTCGCCGAGGTCGGCATCCTGCTCAAGGTGCAGAGCTACGACTGGGGCACCTTCTACGGCGACGTCAAGGCCGGACGCTTCCAGCTCTACGCCCTCTCCTGGGTCGGGGTGCGCACCCCGGACATCTTCCGCTACGCCTTCCACAGCGGTGCAGTCCCGCCGCAGGGGGCCAACCGCGGGCGCTATGCGAGCGCGGCGGCCGACCGACTCATCGAGAGCGCTCGGGTGCCGGCCGATCTCGATCGGGCGGCCGGACTCTATCGCGAGCTGCAGGCGGTGCTCCTCGATGACCTCCCGTACGTACCCCTGTGGTACGAGGATCAGGTCCTTGCCGCCCGAGTCGGCATCGAGGGCTATCACCTGGCCGCAGACGGCAACTACGACGGGCTGCTGCGTGTGCGGCTTGCATCGACCGGACGGGGGAGGGCGGGCGATGTCAGCGACTGATCGCCGCATCCTCGTGGACCTGGGCGCGCAGACGCTGGAGCTGCTCGAGGGCACCGACCGGCTCGGTCTCTGGCCGGTCTCGACCGCGGTCAACGGGCCCGGCGAGGCGCAGGGCAGCGGCTGCACCCCACGCGGTCGGCATCGGGTGCGGATTCGGATCGGGGCCGGATGTCCGCTCGGTACGGTCTTCGTCGGGCGCCGGCCGACCGGGGAGGTCCACAGCGCCGCGCTCGCGGCCGCCCATCCCGGGCGCGATTGGATCCTCACCCGCATCCTCTGGCTGACCGGACTGGAGCTGGGTCGAAATCGCGGCGGGCAGGTGGACACGCTGCGCCGGTACATCTACATCCACGGCTGTCCGGATTCCGAGCCGATGGGGGCTCCTCGCTCCCACGGCTGTATCCGCATGCGCAACACGGATCTCATCCGGCTCTTCGATCTCGTGCGCGCTGGGACCTTGGTCGAGATCCGGGAGTGAGCGCTGGCGAAGGGGCCGGGTGTGCTCGCTCTCCTGACCCTTTCGCAACGACCGCGGGCACGCGGGGCGCGTGACTTTGACGGTAGCCCGTGCGGTTCGGCGCCGGCCTAGCCCTGAGGAGGGGGTGCAGGTCTGTCCCCATGGTCGTGGTACTCCTCGCGGATCTCGCGCATCAAGAAGTAATTCAGGGCGGTGCGGATGATGGCGATGGCCGCGAGCTTGCCGATCTGATCCCAGCTCGGCGCGACGGCCGTCCCCAGGATGTCGGCCCCGAGCTGGAGCTCCAGGGCCAGGGCGAGGTGGCGGGCGAGGGTGAGCCGGATGGGGTTGTAGTCGCGCGTGCCGGACGTCCAGAGCCTGCGCGCGAACTGGCTGATCGCGACCGCCACGCCGATGCCGATGACCAGCGCCCCGGCGGCCTCGACCGCGAGCTTGAGCCAGAGGACCGCGTTGATCAGCCAGTCTTCGATCCCGAGCTCCGCCGGGCTGGGAAGGCCGGGCCTCGATGCCGGGTGCAAGGGGTCGCTCGCGTGCTCGATCATGGGGGCAGGGTCCGCTGCAAGGTGGTTGGTGTCATCCGTCGACCAAGCGCAGCCCGGGCGGCAGGGACTCCCCGAAGAGGGCTGACTCGTCGGCGCTGTCGAGCTCGGTGACCGACTGCACCATCGCGACCCACCGGGTTGGCGCCTTCTCCTTCTGCAGGCGCTGTACGACACGCTCGCGCACCGCCGGATCGAGGTCGCGCTCGCGGTCCCCGGAGAGTCGCGCCAATTGGGTGGCCGCGAGCGCCGCGGGCTTCAGGGCCTGCCAATCGAGATCCATGAGCCGTTCCAGCCAGTCCTGGGCCAGATCGCGAGGCACCAGATCGTGGGCGCTCCCGTACAACGGGACGCGTGCCCCGATTCGCCCGAGCGCCCAGAGGCGAGGCGCCGCTTCTGCGGACCTCAGGCCCGCGCGCAACACTCGCTCACCCAGGCGGGTCTTGCGCTCGGTCGGCAGCCGCTCGAGGCTGGCCGCGAGGCGCATCAGGTCATCTTGGGAGCTGATCTTGGCCCCTTTGGTCCCGCGCTGAGCCGCTCCCAGGCGGCCCTCGATATCGCTCAGGAGCCGCATCTGTTGGCCGGCATCCAGCCCGCCGGCGACGCGCCGCCACAGCGTCCACCACTCCGCCCAGTTGCGCGTCTCGCCCTGGTACTGCACGCCCTGGGGATAGATGGACCAGAGCTGGTGGAGGCGCCAGTCGTCGAGCGGGTAGCCGTAGCCTGGACGCAGGCAGTAGCCCGCGAGGTTGAACCAGAGCCGCTCGTGGTCGGCCGAGCGCCGCCGGCGCTTGACGCCGTCCCAGAGCACGCCGAAGAGCTCGCGCAGGAGCGGCGTCTCCCAGGCGTCGCGCCGGCCGAGCAGCCTCTCCAGATCGCGCAGGAGGGTCTTGGCCTCCTGAGGTCCGGCGCCCGCGACCCGCGCCCCGTACGCCCGCTCGATGCGCTCGGCCGCCTGCGGGAAGGCCGTGGGCACTGTGGGTGCCGCCGCCGGCGCGCCCTCCGCGGCCTGGCCCCGGAGCTGGAACTCCATGCGCCAGCGCCGCCGCGCGTCGCCGGTCGCGACGCAGTCGATCTCCAGGGTGCCGACATCGGTGAGCATCGCGGCGAGCTGGACCTCCACCTCGCGCGCCTGTACTTCCGCGGGCGCGCCGGGCTCGAGGACGGTGGCCAGCGGGGGCAGGCGATGGAAGCGCTCGCGGTCCACGTCGACGACCTCGCCGAGGGCGTAGTCGCGGTCGCTGGTCCCGGCCAGGAGGCCAAAGCGCACCGGCTGACCCAGGCGCAGGGCGAAGAAGCGCTCGGTCAGGCGCCGCTCCTGGCCCTCCTCGGAGCCGCGCGGGAGCAGGCAGACCGCGCGCTCGGTCTCGCCCTCCTGCCCGTCAACCAGCAGGAGCAGGGCGCGCGCCGAGCCGCCGCCGATGCGTGCGCCCAGCCCGCGGCGGGCGAGGGCATAGGCGACCGCGCCGCGGGCCACCGCGAGGTCCGGCTGGTCGTTGTGCAGCCGCCGGGGCGGCGCGCCGCGCCAGTCGCCGAGCACTTGCAGGAGTCGTTGGGCCAGGCCCTCGCTGTGAAAGACGCCGCCGTTCAGTAGGAGCGCATCGGGCATCGGCGGGCGGTCGCCGCAGGACCCTCGACCGTCCTCATCGGCGCTCCTGAGCGCCTGGGCGTGATCCCCCAGGAAGCCCGCAAGCTGGCGGGTCACGGCCGGGTCGGCGGCGTAGGCGAGCCCGAGCTCGACGATTCCGGCGCGCCGGCGCTGGGGGCGGTCGGCGGGGCCGACCTCCGGGAAGAAGCCGTCGATGACGAGCGCCTCGACCTCCGAGCGGCTGAGCTCGGTCGAGCGCGCCTGGCCGATCAGGCGAGCGCCCGCCCCGAGCAGGGTGACTGAGGCCGTCTCGGGGGCGTCCGGCCCCAGCAGCCGCTCTTTGGCGCTGCGACACTGCTGCACGAGCTGCGAGAGCTCCGCGGCGCTCAGTCTGGCCCCGGCGCTCAGCAGGCGCCGCTCGGCGAGGTGGGCGAGCGCGAGGTCCATGTTGTCGCCGCCGAGCATCAGGTGCTCGCCGACGCCGACGCGCTCCAGACGCGGCGGCCCCGCGCCGTGCTCGACCCGGATCAGGGTGAGGTCGGTCGTGCCGCCGCCGACGTCGCAGACCAAAAGGGTGCGGACGCCCGCGAGGGCCTGGTCCAGGTCCGCGGCGTGCCGTGCCAGCCAGTCGTAGCAGGCGGCCTGGGGCTCCTCCACCAGGCGGACCTGGGGCAGCCCGGCGCGGTGCGCCGCCTCGACGGTCAGGCGGCGCGCGATCTCATCGAAGG
>Ga0114946_10002387_pt1 | contig 12893 bp, 11 predicted proteins | sample WalLakDeSediment_FD_88676 | JGI IMG/M metagenome (GOLD analysis project Ga0114946, IMG submission 88676) | Lake sediment microbial communities from Walker lake, Nevada to study Microbial Dark Matter (Phase II) - Walker Lake 11/02/13 Deep Sediment | ecosystem: Environmental > Aquatic >...
CGCCGAACCCACGTCCAGCGTGACGGCGGCCGCGGACCCCGGCCGCGGCCGCTTCGCACCCAGCCCGAGCGGTGAACTCCACCTCGGCAACGCCCGCACCGCGCTGCTGGCCTGGGCCCGCGCGCGCAGCCTGGGCCAGCGGTTCGTGATGCGCGTCGAGGATCTCGATCCGCAGCGCAGCAAGGCCGAGCACGAGCAGCGCCAACTCGACGATCTGCGCTGGCTCGGGCTCGACTGGGACGAGGGCCCGGACGTCGGCGGGGGCCACGGTCCCTATCGCCAGTCCGAGCGCGCCGAGCTCTACGCGGCCGCGATCGAGCGCCTCGATGTCTACCCGTGCACGTGCACCCGCAAGGAGCTGCGCGAGACCGCCTCGGCGCCGCACGGGGCCGAGCCGGTCTACCCCGGGACCTGCGCCGAGGGCCCCTCGCACCCCGAGCGCGTCGCCGCTGGCTTGGCCTCGCTGCGCTGGCGGACGCCCGCGCAGCCGGTCTGCTTCGTCGATCACATCCTTGGCCAGCGCTGCCAGGAGGTCCGCGAGGAGGTCGGCGACTTCGTCTTGCGTCGGGCCGACGGGGCCTGGGCCTACCAGCTCGCCGTGGTCGTCGACGACGCCGCGATGGGCGTCAACGAGGTCCTGCGCGGCGCCGACCTGTGGGAGAGCACGCCCCGGCAGATCCAGCTCCAGCGCAGCTTGGGCCTGCCGACGCCGGGCTACGCCCACGTGCCCCTAGTCGTCGGCCGAGACGGCGAGAAGCTCAACAAGCGCCACGGCGCGCCGGACCTCTCGGCCCTGCGCGAGGCTGGCGTCGACCCGCGCACCGTCGTCGCCGCGCTCGCGCGCTCGGCTGGCCTGCTCGACCCAACCCGCCACGACCATGATCGAGTCACGCCCGCCGAGCTGATCGCTGGCTTCGATCTGGCCAAGCTCCCCCGCGAGCCCGGCGTGCTCGCCCTCGATCGCCCGTGAGCCCCCCGCCCATGCCACCGCCCGTGCCCCCGCCCGTGCCCCCCCCTGGCTTGCGTGACGCCGGCCGGGGGCGCTACAAGCAGGGAGCTCCGATGCACGCGCGCCACTCGTCCACCCACCCCTTGCTGCTCGCCTCGTTCGCCTGCTCGCTGCTCGCGCTCGCTTGCGGTCGCGGCGAGACCAACACCCCCGACGACGCCGCGATCGATCAAGCTGTGAGCGACTCGAGCACCCCACAACCCTCGCCGTGGGTCTACCCGGTAGCCCGCGTCTCACCCCAAGTCGACGACCTCCACGGGACCGCCGTCGCCGATCCCTTTCGCTGGCTCGAGGACATCGACAGCGACGCGACGACCGCCTGGGTCGAGGCCCAAAACAAGGTCACCTTCGCCTACCTCGAGACGATCCAGACCCGATCCGCGATCCGCGATCGGCTCGAGAGCCTGTGGAACTACGAGCGCTTCGGCTCGCCGTGGACCGAGGGCGGCCGGTTCTTCTTCAGCAAGAACGACGGCCTGCAAAACCAGTCGGTCTATTACTGGGCCGAGTCCCTCGACGGCGAGCCCAAGGTCATGCTCGACCCCAACACCCTCAGCGAAGACGGGACCACGGCGATCGGTTCGCTCGCGGTCAGCCGCGACGGCAAGCACGTCGCCTACGCCCTCGCCGACGCCGGCTCCGACTGGCAGACCTGGAAGGTCCGCGAGATTGCGACTGGCAACGACCGCAGCGACCTGATCGAGTGGAGCAAGTTCACCGGCGTGGCCTGGACCCCCGACAACAAGGGCTTCTTTTACGGCGCCTACGAGCCGCCCAAGGCCGGCGACGAGTTCGAGCAGCTCAACAAGAATCAAAAGCTCTATTACCACGATCTCGGGGCCAAGCAGCGCAACGACAAGCTGATCTACGCCGACGCCGAGCACCCCGATTGGCAGTTCGACGGGCGCGTCAGCGAGGACGGCAAGCTGCTGTTCATCGACGTCTCGGTCGGGACCGACGTCCGCAACATGCTGTATTTCGCGGCGCTCAACCGCGGCGGAAAGCTCGACGGCGAGGTCATCAAATTAATCGACGAGCTCGAGGCGAGCTATACGGTCGTCGGCAAGGTCGGCGACGAAATCTACCTCTCGACCAACCTCGACGCCCCGCGCGGGCGGGTGATCAAGATCAACATCAGCGGCTATTTGGACCCCAAACTCGCCGGCAAGCGCCCGGCCAAGCCGACCATCGTCGAGCTCATCCCGCAGTCCGAGCACACCCTGCAAAGCGTCGCCCTCACCGGCGGGCGGCTGTTTGCGACCTACATGGTCGACGCCAAGAACGAGGTCAAGGTGTTTGACCTCGCTGGCGCGCTCGAGCGGACCCTCGACCTGCCCGAGCCGATCGCCACGGTCTACGGGTTCGGGGGCAAGCACGACGCCAAGCAGACCTTTTACGGGCTGATGAGCTTCACCCGGCCCTACACCATCTACCGCTACGACATCGCCACGGCGACCAGCGAGATCTGGCGCGAGCCCAAGGTCGCCTTCGACCCTAGCCGCTACGAGACCCGGCAGGTGTTTTACGCGAGCAAGGACGGGACCCGGGTCCCGATGTTCTTGGTCCACAAAGCCGGCCTCGAGCCCACGGGCGACGCGCCAACCTACCTCTACGGCTACGGCGGCTTCAACATCTCCTTGACCCCGCGCTTCTCCGTGCCCGATCTGGTCTGGCTCGAAATCGGCGGCGTCTATGCCCAGCCCAACCTCCGCGGCGGCGGCGAATACGGCGAGGCCTGGCACGAGGCCGGGACCAAGCTGCACAAGCAAAACGTGTTCGACGACTTCATCGCCGCTGGCGAATGGTTGATCGACAACGGCTGGACCAAGCCCGAGGCCCTCGCGATCGGCGGTCGCAGCAACGGCGGCTTGCTCGTCGGCGCGGCCATGACCCAGCGCCCCGATCTGTTCGGCGCCGCGCTCGCGGGGGTCGGCGTCATGGACATGCTGCGCTTTCACAAGTTCACGATCGGCTGGGCGTGGACCAGCGATTACGGCAGCGCCGACAACGCCGAGGAGTTCGAGGCGCTCTATCGCTATTCGCCGTATCACAACATCGTCGACGGGGCCGAGTACCCGGCGACCTTGGTCTATACGGCTGATCATGACGATCGCGTGGTGCCCTCGCACAGCTATAAATTCGCCGCGCGGCTCCAGCAGGCCCAAGCCGGCGCGAACCCGGTCATGATCCGCATCGACGTCAAGGCCGGGCACGGGGCCGGTAAGCCGACCGCCAAGCAGATCGAGGAGTGGGCGGATCTGTGGGGGTTCTTGGCCGACCGCCTCGACGTGCAGCTGCCCGCGGGCTTTGGCGGCTAAATTAGGCGGCTAAAAAAACCGTCTCCCCGCCTACGGCTCGTGCGATACTGGCGGCCATGACCCTCGCACCTCGCGGGCTGCTGGTCCTCGTGCTCCTCACGTGCGCAGCGTGTCCCGCCGAAGATGGCTTCGAATACGGCGTCGACACGCCCGCCTCCGCCCAGGCACCCAGGGCCGTGTGCCCCGCCAACGCGCCGACGCTCGGGACCGCCGGCGTGACCGCGGTCGAGCGCGTCGACTTGGCGTGGACCGGCAACGGCTCCGAGTCCTACGTCGAGGACTACCTCTACTTCGTGATCCCCGACGACATCCTCTCGCTGCTCGTCGCCGTCGAGCATCGCGCCGAGTACACGGCGATCAACGTCATGGGGGTCGACGGCGAGCGCTGGCTCGACCTGCCCAACGCGATCGGCGAGGCGCCGTTTTATCACTGGCCGGTCGAGGTCGCGGCGGTGACCATGCCGATTAACACGCAGACGATCCCGCAGGGCGGCTGCCTAGCCCTCGATCCGGTCGTCTACGCCGACGTCGCCGGCGAGACCGGCACGCTCCACCTCGTGACCCGGCGCGGGCCCTCGCAGCCCTCGCAGCTCGACGTCAACGTGTTCGTAGTCGGCTCGACCGACGTCACCGACGATGAGATCGAGGCGGCGATCGACCGCATGAGCGCGATCTATGCCCAGGGCGGCGCGGCGATGATCGGCGAGGTCAGCGTGTCCACGCTCAGCTGGCCGAGCCCCTACGTCGACGCGGAAGGGGCCGAGCCCGCCGAGCTGCGCGCCCAGACCAGCGGCAACCCGGCCGCGGTCAACCTGCTCTTGATCCAAGACTTCAACGAGGTCGGGACCCTCGGGATCGCGGCCGGGATCCCCGGTCCCAACGGCGTCATGGGGACCGCCGGCTCGGGCGTGATGGTCTCCGTCGACACCCACCTCGACGGCGACGGGACCACGCTGCTGACCGACATGATGGGCGAGACCATAGCCCACGAGATCGGCCACCAGCTCGGGCTGTTCCACACCAGCGAGAGCGACGGGCTCACCCACGATCCGATCACCGACACGGCCGAGTGCGACGCCAGCCGCGACGCCGACCGCGACGAAGAGTTGAGCGCCGAGGAGTGCGAGAGCGTGGGCGGCCGCAACTTCATGTTCTGGACCGCCGCCGAGGTCTTCGGCCAAACCGAGGTCTCGCCGACCCAAGCCATGGTACTGCGTGACAGCGTGATCGCGAGGCCGCAATGATCCGACCAATCCCTTGCCTGCTGTGGATGTGTTGCGTGCTGACCGCTTGCCAGGCCGGCTCCGGCGATCCGCCTGATAGCCCCGCCCATGCCCAGCCGGCGGCCGGGGCCGAAGCGACGACCCTCGACGACGGCTCGGCCCCCGCCGAGCTCGCGACCATCGCAGGGCTGCTGCGGGCCCGCCACATCGATGATCTCCCGAGCGCCGAGCAGCTCGCCCGCTACCCCAGCGCCGAGGCCTCGCTGGTCGAGCTCGCGCGCAAGGGCGAGACCATGCTGGTGCGGACCCGGGCGCTGACCCTGCTGCGCCACTTCCACTCCGAGTCGACGGGGGCCTTGCTGATCGAGATCGTCAGCGACGCGCAGGCCCACCCAGCCCTGCGCGCGGGGGCGGTGACCGGCTTGGCTGGGCAGCCGCTCGACCAGCACCCCGAGCGCTTGGCGATCGTCGTCGCGGCCCTCGCTGACGCGGATCCAAGGGTCGGGGTCGCGGCCGTCGAGGTCCTTGCGACCTTCAAGGCTGGCCGGGAGGCCCTGCGCGACGCCGCCGGACGCGAGGACCTCGGGCCAACGGTCCGCGCGGCGATCGAGTCGCGCTGACGATCAGCGAGGCTCAGGCGCGCCCTGCCGGCGCGGCTCGGCCTCGGGGTTGCGCTCATCGAGCAGGATCACCGGCGCCGAGGCCCCGCGCCCGGGGCTCCAATACAGCAGCTCGGCCTCATACTCGCGGACCCGCAAGAACGTGAACTGAACGCGCTCGCGCGGCATCAGGACGTCGTGGGTGAACACGGCCAGCCAGGTCCCGGTGTTGTAGTACCAAGCTCGCCCGCCGCTCGGCCGGCGCAGGCGCCAGAGCACCTCGTCGTGGGTGTGGCCGAACGAGACCACCGGCACGTCGAGGATGTCGACGATCTTTTGGGCTGCGCGGCGCAAGGGTGAGGAGCTCTCGCCCGGGGTCCGAAACACGCCCCAGCCAAGCCCGACGATCGCGGCGATCAAGAACCCGAAGTCGAGCATCATGAACAGCATGGCCTTGGCCATGAAGCCGCCCTTGAGCTGGGCGATGGCGTGGAAGCCGGCGAACCACAGGCCGAACACCAGCCCCGCGAGGACGATGACGCTCAAGATGATGCGCAGGCCCTGGCGGGTGAGGGTCGAGATGGCCTCGACCACGCTCGCGCCTCGCTCCTTGAGGGCGTCGATCGCGAGCAGCTTGTCCCCGAGGGCGCCGGCCTTGGGATCGGCGGCGAGCTTGGCGAGGGCTTGCTCGTGCGCGGCCTTGAACTCGGCCCGCGCTTGCTTTTGGCTGTGGGCGATGCGGCGGATCGCCTGCGGCCAAAACCGGGCGTGGCTGAGCACGACCCGCGAGATCAGGTGCGGGCTGTTGCCGAGCAACCACTTGGCGTAGCGCGTGTGCGCCCGGGTGCTGGGCACCATGAAGGTGATCGCGCCAAACCCGTTGAACAGGTAGCGCTGAAAAAAATTGCCGAGCGGCATGTCGTACTCGGACTCGAGCACCTCGCGCGGAGCCTCGGCCAGCGCGCCGCGGAGCAGGTAGGTGAACGCGTTCTCCGGATCGTACTGGCAGCCGTGCTCGATCCACACGCGGCCGGGCTCGTACCAAAACCACGGCGGGAAGTGCAGGCGGGTGCTCGCGTCGTTGACCTCGCGCTCGCTGGTCAGCTGCTCGCGCACGCGATCGAGCAGCGCCCGCTCGATCTGCCGACGGACGGCCGGCCACTGGATCTCGAGGTCGTGGTTGCCGGGCAGGATCACGACCTCGTGGCCGGCGGCGAGCACCCGCGCGAGCCCGTCGACGAAGCCCGGGTGGCCATCGAGGATCTCGACCATGTCCCGCGCCGCGCGATCGGGGGTCATGAACGGGCCAAACTGCCGCTCGACGAAGGTCGCCTCCGGGGTCTGCGGCGGCCGATCGATGCGCAGCAGATCGAAGGCGTCGCCGTTGACGATCAGGCGCAGATCGGCGTTGCGCTTGTGGGCGTCATCGATCAGCCACTGGCAAAAGCTGCGGAAGTCCTCATCGTAGAAGAACGCCTCGAGCTCGAAGTACCGGCCGGTGTGCGGGTTCTTGCCGCGACCGAGGTGAAGGTCGCTGACGACGACGATATCGTGCATGGACGCCGCTAGAGCGCTGTGCTGGCTCGCAGCCAAGCGAGGTAGGGGAGGGTGACCGCGTCGGGCGCGACCACCAGGATCTTGGGGACATCGTAGGGGTGCGAGCGCTCGAGCGCCACGACGGCCTCCGCGGCGGCCTCCGCTCGGCACTCCATCAGCATCACGACTTCGGCGTCGTCTTGGATCGCGCCCTCCCACCAGTATAGCGAGCGAACCGCGGGGATCAGGTTGGCGCAGGCGATCAGCTTGGCCTCGAGCAGCGCGCGCGCGATCGTCGGGGCTGCGTCGGCCGGGGCGGTGGTGATGAGCAGGCGCAAACCGGTCTCAGGCATGACCCGATACTCGCCCGATGCTCAACCCGATGCTCAAATAAGTCAATGTAACCCGGCGACGCCGCCCTCGGGGCCCTCGATGATCCGCGCGCGCTCGAACTCCGCGCGCAGCAGCGGCGCGTAGCGAGCGACGTCGTAGCCGATGCGCTGCACTCGATCGATCACCCGCGGGTCGACGAGATCGATCCCCGCGAAGGCCGAGGCCGGAGCCGCCGCGTGGAACGGGAGCACGAACCCGTGGCACCACTGAAAGCAGGTCTTGACCCCCGTGATCGACATGTCCCCGGTGCCACCCCCGGTGGTGGCGACGACCGCGGCGAACTTGCCCGCGAGCTCCCCGTAGAGAAAATCAAACCAGTTCTTGAGCGCGCCGCTCATGCTCCCGTGATACTCGGGCGTGCCCAGGATGAAGCCGTCGGCCCACTCGGCCTGCTCACGGATCTGCTGCACATCGGGCCGCGCAGCCTGCTCGACGTCGCCCCAGATCATCACCGGGAGCTGAACCTGATGCAGGAGCAGCTCGCGGACCTCGGCCCCGGCGGCCCGCGCCGCGCCGGCGGCGACCGCGACGACCTGCTCGAGGTTGCCGTCGTGACGGCTCGACCCGCAGACCACGAGGACCTTCGGCGGCACGGGCGGCGCGGGCGGCATGGCCAGGATGTAGACCGCGACAGACCCCAAGGCAACCGGCGCTCGAGGAGCCCGTGGTGAAATTCGTTTCGGCGGTGTTGCAGTTCAAGACCAACCAATAGGTGGTCCGGCGTTCAGCGAGCGTGAGCTAGTTTTTTGCAGTCGGTTGGGGCGCTGGCGCGAGTCGGCGTGCTCGAGTCGCGGTCGTCAGCCGCGGCTCATTTTTTTGCGCAAGCCCGGGTTCTTGCCGGGCCGACGCCGTGTAAGACTCGCCCACCGCCATGGATGAATTTCTCGCCACCCACGTGTTCGGCACGGCGATCACGGTTTTGCAGGTCGGCTACGTGCTGCTCGCGCTCGTGCTGGGCCTCGGGCTGTCGTCGCTGATCAGGCTGGTGCTCCGCGCCATCGCGATGCGGTCGAGCAGGGACTCGATCCGTGGGGCGGTGATCCACGCCCTCGAGGGCCCGCTGCGCGGGTCGATCCTCGTGGCCGCGATGTGGATCGCCTACGTGGTGATCATCTCCAGCTCCGGCGAGGAGCTCGCCTCGGTCCTCAGCGCCGAGGCCGAGGGCGAGAAGCACCAGCTCAGCTACCAGATCTTCTTGGCGTCCGAGCTGCCGTTTTTGATGTGGTTCGGGGTCCGCCTGACCAACAACCTCACGGCGATCTGGGCCGAGCGCGCGACCCTGACCGAGGGCACCTTCGACGACCAGCTCGTCCCGGTCATCAAGACCCTGGCCAAGCTGATGATCTTCTTGATCGGCCTGCTGCTGATCATCCAAAACCTCGGCGGCGAGGTCGGCTCGCTGCTCACGGGCCTCGGGATCGGCGGCGCCGCGATCGCCTTGGCCTCGAAGGACACCATCGCCAACTTGTTCGGCTCCATCGTGATCTTCGTCGACCGCCCGTTTCAGGTCGGCGACTGGGTCGAGATCGGCGCGCAAGAGGGCACCGTCGAGGCCGTCGGGCTCCGGGTCACGCGGATCCGGACCTTCGCCAACAGCTTGATCACCGTGCCCAACTCGGCGCTGACGACCACCGCGATCAACAACTGGTCGCGGATGCGCAAGCGCCGGATCAAGCTGACCATCGGCGTGACCTACGGGACCGGGCCCGAGCAGCTCAAAGCCGGGGTCGAGGCCATCCGCGAGGTCCTGCAGAACGACCGGCGGATCTCGCAGGACTTCATGCTCGTGAACTTCACCAACTTCGGCGCGAGCAGCCTCGACATCTTCGTCTACGCGTTCACGCTCACGATCCGCTGGAACGAGTACATGCAGGTCCGCGAGGACGTCTTGCTCGAGATCATGCGCCGGTTCGAGGAGCTCGGCTTGTCGATCGCGTTCCCGACCCAGACCCTCCACATCGAGAGCATGCCGCCGGGCTCGCCCAAGGCGATGCAGCGCGAGCTGCCGCTGTGAAGCGGTGGAGATTTCGTGCAAATCGGGCGCGGCTTGCTGACGACCGTCCAGCGCTCGTAAGCTGCGCAGCCGATGCCGACGGACGCCGCGAACAGCGAGGCTCTGGTCCCGCTGCGTGACCCCACCACCAAGTTGGTCCGTGGCCCGGCGATCGACAGCGCCAAGCCGCCGACGCTGGTCGGCTGGGGCAACCTCCCGGCGCCCGGCGTCGAGGTCCTGTCCGAGGATCTGCAAGCGCTCACGGCCGGGCGCGTGCTCTCGCGCGGGCTCGGTCGGGCCTACGGCGACTCGGCCCTGCCGCCGCCCGGCGAGCTCGAGGTCGCGGGCACGACCCTCGCCGATCGGATCGTGAGCTTCAACGCGGACACCGGCCTGATGCGAGCCGAGGCCGGCCTGAGCCTCCACGCGATCAACGGCTCGATGATCCGCCGCGGGTTGTTTCCGCCGGTCACCCCGGGCACGCAATTCGTGACCCTCGGGGGCGCGGTCGCGGCCGACGTCCACGGCAAGAACCACCACGTCGCCGGCTGCTTTGGCCAACACGTGACCCGCTTGCGCATGCGCGTGGCCGACGGTCGGATCTTGTGGTGCTCACGCGAGGACCACCCCGAGCTGTTCTGGGCGACGATCGGCGGCATGGGCCTGACCGGCCACATCCTCGAGGTCGAGTTTCGCATGGACAAGATCCCGAGCAGCTGGATCTGGGCCGAGACCATCCGGGTGCCCGAGATCGGCGAATACATCCGCTTGCTCAAGGAGTCCGCCAGCGAGTGGCCGATGACCATGGGCTGGATCGACTGCGTGTCCAAGGGTCGCAAGCTCGGGCGTGGGATCTTGTTCCGTGGGCGCTGGGCGACCCCTGACCAGGCCCCGAACAAGCTCGCCGAGCCGTTCGGGCGCCTGACCGTGCCGTTCATGCTGCCGAGCTGGACCCTCAACCCGCTGACCGTGCGGATGTTCAACGCCGGGGTCTATCGCACGCCCACCCACCGCCTCAAACCCGTGCACTGGGAGAGCTTCTTTTACCCGCTCGACAAGGTCCGGCACTGGAACCGGGCCTATGGGCGCAAGGGCTTCACCCAATACCAATGCGTGCTGCCGGACGCAGCCGGGCCCGAGGCCGCGCGTCGGTTCCTCGAGGTCCTGACCTCGACCCCCGGCGGCACTTCGTTCTTGTGCGTGATCAAAGACTGCGGGCCCCAAAGTCAGGCCACGCTCTCGTTCCCCACCCACGGGATCTCGATCGCCCTCGACATCCCGGTCCGCCCCGACACCCAGGCCCTCGTCGATCGCCTCAACGAAGCCACCTTGGCCGAGGGCGGCCGCATCTACCTGGCCAAGGACGCCTTCACCCGGCCCGAGCACTTTAGGGCCATGGAGGGTGAGCGGCTCGAGCGGTTCATGGCCGTGCGGCGCGCCTGGGACCCGGACTTGCGCCTGCGCAGCGCCCAGTCGGTCCGGGTGTTGGGCGATCCGGCCTGATGCGGTACCACCTGCCCATGCATGTAGCCTTCCTCGGCGCGACCAAGGGTATGGGGCGCTCGCTGGCCCGGTTGATGGCGGCGCGCGGCGATCGTCTGGTCCTGCTCGGGCGCAACCTCGAGGACCTTCAGCGCTCGGCCAGCGATCTCGAGGCCCGCGCGAGCGCCGAGCTGACCGTCGAGACCGTCGCTTGCGATCTCGGCGATCCCAGCAGCTTCGCGCCGGCCCTCGCCGCCGCCGAGCAGGCCCTCGGCAAGCTCGACTGCGTGGTCGTGACCGCCGGTCTGTTCGCCACCCAAGACGAGCTCGAGGCCGATCCAGACCGGGCGCTCGAGCTCGTGACCGTCAACTTCGCCAACACCGTCGGGTTTTGCGAGCAGGCCCGCGCGCGGCTGCTCGCCGGCGGCGGAGGCAAGCTGTGTGTGTTCAGCTCCGTCGCTGGCGATCGCGGCCGCAAGCCCGTGATCATCTACGGCGCCGCCAAAGCCGGCCTGTCCGCCTACCTCGAGGGGCTCGACCACAAGTTCCGCGAGCAGGGGCTCCAGACGATCTGCGTCAAGCCCGGCTTCGTGAAGACCGGCATGACCGCCAACCTAAAGCCGCCGCCCTTCGCTGGCGAAGCCGACGCCGTCGCCGTCTCGGTCCTGCGCGCGATCGATCGGGGCTCCCCGGTGGTCTACGCGCCGTGGATCTGGCGCTACATCATGCTGGTCATTCGCTCGCTGCCGCGCTTCGTGATGCGCCGTATCGGCTTCTAAACGGCCCTCGAACCATGATTTCGATCGAGCCGCCGATCGCCCCTGCTCGCCCCGATGATCTGGCGTTATGGTGAGACCTCGTGCGCCCGGTTCTTCAACGCCACCGCTGCCGCGCATGCAGCTCCGAGCTCCTCGAGGTCCTCGCGCCCGGCGAGCGTGCTTGGGAGTGCGTGGCCTGTGGCCTCGCTGGCGGCCGGGACCTCGTCCGCCTTCGCTGGCAGCGGACCCCCCAGGAGCTGCCCGAGGCGCCAGACTCGGTCCGCTGGAAGACCGCGCTCAACAGCCTGCGTCGAGCGCAGATGCTGCTGTTGATGCTGCGCTGGGCCTGCGATCGCACCCAGGACGACCACCGGGTGTTCAGCGTGCGCCTCTCGATCTTGGTCTGGAGCAGCAAGTGCCTGCGCGACGCCGCCCGGCAGCTCGGCGGCTGGCTCTACGTCGCGACCGACGAGCGCTGGGACCTGTGGGAATTCGAGGCCTGCCTCGATCAGGATCTGCGGGTCTTGACCGGTGAAGCCGCGAGCGTGTTCGCCTCCAACGCGACCTACCTCGAGGCCCTCGTCGAGCGCCACCTGTCGAGCGTGCAGATGCTCGTCGAACGCAGCGAGCACCTCGACGGACCCCCGCGGCCGCTGCCTCGGCGGGGCTAGGCGGGCCTCGCAGCGGGCCGGGGCGTGGTATCAACGCCCATGCGCACCGCCGTGCTCGTCGCTGTCCTGCTCGCGAGCGCCTGCCACGAGCCGAGCGCTCCCGCCACCACCACGTCCCCGCCCGCGCAGGTCGAGGCGGACCCCTACGCCGCCTACGACTTTCCCTCGCTCACGGGCGACTGGGGCCCGAGCGACTACGCCAAGGTCCGCGACCTATTCGTTGCGATCGAACGAACCCAGCCCGAGCTGCTCGTGACTCTCACCGGCCCGCGGGGGGACGTGCTCGCCCGCTTCGCCTCGCTCGACGCGATCACCCGCATCATCGCCGAGCAGCCCGACATCGAGGCCACATTCGCGGTCACCGAGGCCCTCGGGCAGACCGCCAAGCTCTACGCCGCCCGCGCCGACGACCAACGACATTACGGCTCGGAATACGTGCTGCTGTCCGCAGCCACGCTTCGCGCGGCGACCCAACAATTCGCGCGCATGACCGAGGAGCTCGGCGAGGCCGCCTTTCGTGCCGACCCAATCCGCCGCGAAGGCTTGGCTCAAATGCGCCATGGGCTGGTCCTCACCTATCTCAACGCGCTCCAGAGCCCGCTCGAGCAGCCCGAACTCGACGCAGCGCTCGCGCAGCTTGGCGCGGTCGCGACTGACATTGGCCCGTTCCTCCTGCCCAGCGAGCGCGAGCGGCTCGACGCCGTGCTCGACGCGCTCGAGGCCGCGGGGGCCAAGGCCGCAGCGATCGCCAGCATTCGAGCGTCCGTCGCCGCGTCCCCCATGCACACCCTAGCAGCCCGTGGTGAAACCCCTCACGACTCAGAGCACGCCCTTGGGGCCCGATCCCTGTGTCCCGAAACCTTGTAGTACGCCCGGTACAACTGCGGTTTCGGTCCTTGGCCTCGGGCCCC
>Ga0114946_10002388_pt1 | contig 12891 bp, 10 predicted proteins | sample WalLakDeSediment_FD_88676 | JGI IMG/M metagenome (GOLD analysis project Ga0114946, IMG submission 88676) | Lake sediment microbial communities from Walker lake, Nevada to study Microbial Dark Matter (Phase II) - Walker Lake 11/02/13 Deep Sediment | ecosystem: Environmental > Aquatic >...
ACTTTCAACCTCGCTCACAGCGTAGGTTGTTTCCAATTCAATATTTTTTTTGCCAACATCGCTGATCACTAAATGAGTTTCAATACCCTTCTTCTTCAACTCTTCCAGTATCCGCACGCCGTAGACAGCCCCTGTTGCCCCGGAGATTCCGACAATTATTTTCATCACTGCAGCCTCCTTTGCAGGTGGTTGGTTGCACAGATTGTATTTTCCTTAGCTTATATTTACTGACCGACCTGTCCACTGTTTGCTATTAGTTCTTTTGCTCTGGTCATTGCTTTCCGGGGAATGGAAAGACGGCGATAGCGCTCTTCTCCCGGCCCTCCCGGTCGGGCTGTAGCGTCGAATCCCAGCTTGGTCGTTTCCCCCTTATTCACCGATGGGTCAATCACATAACCTTCAAGCCCTGGCAAGCAAAGCAGGTCGCTGTCTCCCTGAAAGCGTGTTGCCAGAGCCCAAAGAACTTCCAGCGGATTATAAATATCAACATCTTCATCGACTACCAGCACATGCTTCAGTCGACGATCCAGGTTCAGGGCCAGGTGCATGAGGCGACGTATTCCTTGCTGCGAAAGGGATGAAGCGACCTGGATCACTCCCTGGAAGGTAAGGGAACCTGGCAGGTAAGCTACATTTAATACTTCCGGGATCAGCTTGTTCAGCTCCTGCCAGAGTTCTGAACCACTGAAGGCGGACAGAATAATATCAGTTTCCGCTCCCCAGGGAGGTATTACTGCCAGTATGGGTTCCCGGCGGAAGGTAACAGCGCTGACCTCGATTACCGGGCTAAGCGCCGTAAAATAATACCCGCTGCTTTCACCGAAAGGACCCTCTTTCTCCCTGAGACCGGAAACTATTTTCCCTTCAAGGATAATCTCGGCCCGGGATGGGACGGGCAGGTCTACAGTTTTACCCGCAACGAGAGAAACTGGCCGACCGGACAGCGCTCCTGCCAGGTTTAACTTGCTTGTGATCTCTTTTTTTATTGTTACGGCCGCCGCCAGCAGTTCAGCCGGGTGCAACCCCAGGGCAATAACTACCGGCAATGATTCATTTTTTTCTTCCGCTTTAATCAGGTAATCAATGAGTGGAGGATTGGAGATAAAGACGCCGAGCCTGTTTTTGCCTTTAAGTTCCAGCCTGTGAATTCCCGTGTTCAGTACACCTGAATCGGGATCGGCGGCGATCAGGACCCCGGCTGTAATATAGGGGCCGCTATCTCCCTCGTGGAAAACGGGAACAGGCAGTAGAGTCGGCAGATTTGGCTCTCCTGTTATGATCTCCTCCTGGCAGGGTGCGATTTCTCTGGTGGTAACCGGTTCCAGATTAGCACTTCGTTTCTGAAGGTAGGTGTCCCGCAAATCTGCTTCAGCACAGCCCAAGGCCAGGGCAAGCTTCTCACGGCTTGCCAACAGGTTGCCAACCACCTTTTGACCCGGATAGCCGCTTACTTTATTAAACAGTACGGCAGGAGCACCCTGCTGCTTTAATGCTTCTTTAAGCACCGCGGTGATCTCAAAGCGCGGTTGCACTTCGTCATCGATCTCCAGCAGACCGCCGCAAGCCTTCAGCTTTTGTATAAAACTGCGTAAATCCAGCTCCACTTTATACTACCTCCACCGTTCCGGAATCCTTTCTACCGGCTCAAGGATCTTTATCGAATAAGGAACGGAGTGTGTCTGGCCCCGTCCGAAACGAACCTGGAGTTTATGTTCATATTTTTCAGCATCGCTAGAAACCAGCGCTTTCACATTGCTGTAGCAATATTTATGCAGGCCCGGGGCAAGATCCCTGACCGCCAGTTGCACCTCCGCTCCTTCGGGTAGGTTTTGCAGGCTTTCAACAAAAACATCGTAGTGAAACATTTTATTCCCTCCTCTTGGCATTAGACCTGAGTGCTAATCAGGGCTTGAATCCGTATTTTTCCCAGTTGGCCAGGACTTTTTCCTGTATATGCTGTGGATAAACATTATTAAAGGAAACGAGGCTTGGCACCTCACTGAGGGGATCCCAGTCCAGGGGAAAAGTGCAATCGAAAAGAACTTTCGGGCCTACCGACTTTTTCCGCTCGGCAGCACTGAGGAAGGGGTAAAGCGGAGTGCCCACGCCCTGGTAAATATGAATGCCGTTAACTGGATGACAGCGCGTGCTGAGGGCATGAATAACCTCGTTTACATTATAGATGTCTGTTTTATCATCCACTACCAGGACCATGTGGAACCATGGGCCAAGCTTGCTGCCAAATACGGTCTGTGCTATTTGGGCGGCGATATTGGTGTAGATGGCCTTTACTCCTACTACTACCAGGTGATGGGTAGACTCGGGCAGCATGTACACCCCCGTAACCGGTATGCCCTGGCTGCGTAACAATTTTTCCATTTCCAGCCCCAGGGAGAAGGATCGCAACAATTGTCCTTCATCGGTGGGAATGCCCATGTTGGAGATGGTGGTTATCGGGTTATTGCGATGAGTGATAGCCTTAATGCGATAAACGGCGCGTAAATCCCGCGGTGATGTGCGGTAACCGGTGTATTCACCAAAAGGCCCTTCTTCGAGGGAAACATCGGGCAATATCTCGCCCTCGATTACTATCTCGGCATAGGCCGGTACTTCCAGATCCACTGTCTCACAGCGGACCAGGGATACCGGTTGCTGCATTAGCATGCCGGTAAATTCTGTTTCCGGAATCGGCGAAGGTGCTGAAGCGGCAATGGCCGAGAGAGGATCAGGGCCGATGACCGTAGCAAAAGGCATGGCCTCCCCCCGTGGTTTGTATTTACCGTGGAATACTTTTCCCCCGTCTGAGAATGGAAGAAGGGGGCCGGTCATAGTTTTGCGGTCATAGACCATTTGACGGTACATACCCCAGTTAACATCGCCATTATCCGGGTCTTTGGTTACAACAAAATGCCAGGTAGCCAGGTAGCGCCCCCCGTCGCCATCATGTACCATCGGCCCGGGGAGTAAAAAAAGATCGGCATCTTCGCCCATCAAAATGTTTTCCTTGCAGGGCGCTTCCTCCTTTGGCAGTATAACCGGTTCTACCGGAGGAGAGCTGGTTCTTTTTAAGTATTCGGCTGCGATCTGGGGGATGCTGCTGTCTGCATCCATGCCCATACTGATGGCCAGTTTACGGTAATTGGCCAGCGGGGCACCCAAATAACGGTGCCCTGGATAATCTTTAATATTGTTCATCAAAGGCGAGGGCCCTTTTTCTTCACAAACCTTGCGTACGATTGCACCTGCCTCCAGGTCCCAGTCTACCTCCTGTTCAATGGTGACCAGTTCCCCGGCCTCATCCAATGCCTTCATAAATTCACGGTTATCCAGATATACCATCTTTTCACCACCCTTTGCTTGATACTTTTTCACAAAATTTATCCCATTTGCCCTGGACCACCAGGATCATTTCTGCCAGTTCGCGGGCTACACCCTTGCCACCGGCTTTTTCCGTAACCCAGTGTGCGGCCTCCAAAGCCTGTCCTTTGGCATCGGAAGGCGCCACGGCAAAGCCCACTCTCTGCATCACACCAAGATCGATAACTTCATCTCCCACGTAGCAGACTTCTTCATCGGTTATCTGCAGCTCTTCCAACAATTTTTCGTACTGGACGATTTTTTCCTTGGTCTGATAAAACCTTTTTACCCCGATATCTTTCATGCGTGCTTCCACTGTTTTTGATTTTCTGGTAATAACAGCTACTTCCACGCCGCAGAACATTAAAGCATTACTGCCAAAACCGTCTTCATGGCAAAACGCGCGCAGGCGATTGCCCTCTTCGTTGTAAATCACCGTGTTATCTGTCAATACACCATGTACATCAAAAATTACCAGTTTGACTTTCCTGGCCCGTTCCACTGCATCGTCCCAATTTTTACCATATGACACAACCATTCCCCCTTTTGTTATCTTTGATTTAAATGAATTACATCAACAAGCTGCGGGTTAAACATCCCTACCCTTAGAAACCATATTCCTGCCATCGCGATTGGACTTTTGCCAGAGTCTCTTCATCCAGGGCAATCTCTTTTGGTTTGTCCTCCCATTCATAAGGAGTTGTGGCGTCAATTAATATCCGTGAGGTGATTAGCTTATTGGAATTAGGGTCCAGGGCAGGATCGAGGGGAGTGGACCGTCCCCGTTTTATTATTTCTGTATCACGCAGGGGTTCATAACGCACCGACATAGCCCATAATACCCTGCCGATATCATCTGCCTTGATATCTTCATCTACAACAATAACCCCTTTGATCCCGTAACTGCCCGTAGTGCTGGCAATTATGGCATTTGCCACCTGGTTTGAATGCCCCGGGTAGCTCTGCTTCACGGATGCAATAGCCCAAAACCGGCCGGCTGACTCAGGGGGGATGTAGACTGACTGGATACCGGGGATGCGCATATTTTCCAGGTCGGTCCATAGCGAAGCATTTCGGGTAAAAGCCAGAAGCATATGCACGTCGGTGACCGGTCTACCCACCGATGTAGCCCATAGAAGAGCATTATTGCGGTGCAGAACACGCTGCACCTCCAGGCACGGCTTCTTAATTTCCTTGTTTATTTCATCTGTATAATATCCTGTATATTCTCCAAAAGGCCCTTCCGGTTGCAGGTTGTTCGGGTCAATTTCACCTTCCAGCACAATCTCGGCCGCTGCGGGAAGCGGCAAACCGCTGAAGTCACTGATTATATACTCGGTAGGTTCACCCCTTACTGAACCCACTACATCATATTGGCTAACCCCTTCCTGTTGCAGGGCTCCGGCCATAAACAGCAGCGGGTCACAGCCGATTACTGCTGCCGCCGGCATTTTTTTACCCATTTTTTTATACTTATTCATGATCCTTTCGCCCCGTTTTCCGGGGAGAATCTGGACCCCACAACGTTTGTTGTCGAGCATCTGCATGCGGTAAGTGCCCAGGTTTATTTTGCCGCTTTCGGGGTCGCGGATCACTAGAAAAACTGCCGTTCCAATGTAACGGCCACCGTCCAGGGGGAAAAATTTGGGCACAGGAAATTTCTCCAGGTTCACAGCTTCTGCATCGTCAACATTTTCAAGCAGCGGACCCGTGGCAACTTCCTGTGCAGGTATGACCTTGCCCAGGGAATATTTCATCCATTCTTTGGAAAGATCACACATAGAATAGGTTTCATTCATACCCATGGCAATGGAAAGGCGCCTGGGAGTACCGAAAGCGCCTGTTAAAACCGGTGTGCTGTAGCCCTTGACGTTTTCAAAAACAAGAGCCGGGCCTCCTTTTTCTTCGTTAAGCTTTGATATGTGAGATATTTCCAGATTCCAGTCCACTTCTGCAGTGATCCGTTTTAACTCCCCAATTTCTTCACAGCTTTTTACAAAACCCCTTAAGTCCAAACTGATAACCTCCCATTTCATTATTTGAATCGGGACTGCGATTAATTAATCAAATTAAGCAATATACATATCACCTCCCTGATGATGCCGGCTTCTAAAGTGATATGGTATTTATTGGTATTGTTAGTGCAATATCATAATACCCCCAGCTTACGACTATAACTAAAAAATAACCTAGCAATTACATGATTGTCTATAACTAAATAGGTGCAAAATTTGCAATATTATTTACCACTTTAGCCAAATCGGATTAATAAAACCTACCTTATTAAATATAAATCTGCGCTGACTGGATAGCACCAAGTTTGGCAAAGAGGCCTCAGAATGATTTTTGCCTAAAGTGGATAAAGTTAAAGCCTGGTCTTTCCACCAAATTAGTTGTTGACAGACAAGTCGACTTACAGTAAGTTAATGATGAGGCATCGAATTTTCAATCTTACAACAAGGCAGTAATTTAATTTTATTCCAATTATAGCTAATGTTCCGAAAAAAAGAAAGGGAACGCGACCTGGGCATGCCAAAAAAAAGCAGGAACAATTCGAAAATTATAAATTACCCGGGTTTCATCAATAATGATTCCTCATCTGCCAAGCCAGTAAAGGCTGATCAATGCCCTGAAGCCACAGAGTTTTTATTTCCTGAAGAACTGCTTGAGGAACTGCTCAAGGAGAGAAAGCGGGTCATTCAATGGCGCATCTTAAATGAGGCATCGGTCATATTAAACTCCCAGCTAAACAGCGAAAGCCTGCCTTTGAATATCATCAAGTATGCAAAAAAACTGGTTTCCGCCGAGGCCGGGATGCTGGCGCTGGAAGAAGTAAAAGATAACGGTTTAAAGATCATTAAGCATTACACCTTTTCCAATGAACCAAAGGAGAAATCGATTGAAGAAATTGTTCAAAAACCACAAGGGGCAATTGAAATAATCCTGCAAACAGGAGAAGTAATCAACAGAAATTCCTCCCGCTATAACCCGGATGACCTTTACGGCTTTTATTCAATAAAAAGAAATCTCCTCGGTATTCCACTTTTTGCTAACAGGAGGATCATCGGAGCCTTACTGATGGCCAATAAAAGCGAGGCAGCCTCTTTTAGCCAGGACGATCAGGAATTACTGATGATTCTCGGTTCACAACTGGGTATCGCCCTTGAAAACTGCCGGCTATACGAAAAAATTGATAAAGAATTAGAGATCAAGGTTAATGAGCTGGAGCTTGTTAATGAAAAGCTTAGAAAGCAGCATATCATTCTTGAAAAATCCCTGGAGATGCACAACCAATTGACAGGCCTTGTGCTGGGAGGAAAGGGGATCGAAGCAATATGTGAAACGCTTTCTGCTTTTGTCGGCTCTCCGGTCCAGATTGAAGATCACAACTTTAGCATCAAGGCATCAACAATTCAGAAAACCGACAAAAATCATATCAATGGTAAGGAGTTGGTCGAGAACGAAAAATACAATAGCCAGGTTCTTAAGCTTTGCAAGGAAAGAAACACTGTTGAATTGTTTTTGGATGTTAATACGCAGCAATACATAGTCCCTATCGTGGCCGGGCAACAATTTATGGGTTTAATCTCTGCTATATTCGTGCAGAAACCAATTAAACAGCTTGACAAGGTGGCCCTGGAACAGGGGGCTACGATCGTTGCCCTGGAGATGCTGAAGCAAAGGGCTGCCGTGGAACAGACAAAAAGATTGAAAGAATCATTCCTGGAACTCGTTCTGGATCAAAACTATGAGTCCACGGAATGGATGTATCATCGCGCCTTGCAGCTGGGCTTTAATTTAAAAAACAGCTACCAGGTGATAACGGTTGAGGTTGTGCCGAAGCAGGAAGACCGGAGCAGGCCGGAACTATTACAGGAGATTAAAGATTTTTGCATTGATTCATTTCCCCAAAGCACGGTAATTACTAAAAATACTCACATTTTAATTATTTTATCTTTCGATCAAAATGAACATGGGGCTGGAGTCAAACCTTTTGTTCAATTACTAAAAAAGAAGCTTATTCGCTTACTGCGGGCAGGCACCTGGTGGGTAACAGTCGGTACATTATGCCACAAAATTGAAGACTGTAATATCTCCTACCGCAATGCCGTCACTTCCCTGGATATCATGAAATCATTAAATCTAAAGAACAGGGTGGTATCCTACAACAATCTGGGTATATTTTCCTTAATTGAGATTAACCCGCAAAACTTTGCAGAATTTGCTAAAAGAACCATTGGTCCACTTATTGTATACGATCAGGATCACAATACCCAACTGGTTAAAACATTAAGCCTGTTTTTCAAGAATAATGGTAACGTGCTCAAGGCCGCGCGGGAAGGTTACCTGAACCCGAGCACGGTCAAATACCGCTTACGCAGAATCCAGGAAATTACCGGTTTGGATTTAAAGGAAACAGAGACTTGCTTGCAATTGCAACTTGCCCTGAGGATTACCGACTGTGACTTGTCTGACAATTAGTTGTCATAACGGGCAGCAGTACTGGCTAAGCAATATGATTTCAAAAAAGAAAGGTGAAAAACATGACTAAGAAGCGTAGTTTTTCAAGTCCGCATGATGTTCCTCAGGTTCCGGGAACAGAAGGATGGGAACGGATGTACCCCTATTATTACACCTTTACCACTGAAGACAAAGAAATGCAGGATTATGAAAACAAAGCTTTCTGGTATTATGACGGGCTTCATTATCCCGAGCCCATGTATCCCTTTGATCTGCTCTGGGACGAAGCATGGTACATGGCCCTCTCGCAAAATAACAGCCGCATCTTTTCCATCCCTGCCTCCATGGGTATCGACCACCGTATCATTAATGGTTATCTATATATTTCTCCAGTAGGTGTTGATGATCCCGTGGTTATTGAACAACGTGTGGCTGATTTCATGAAAAGGGCAGGCCACTATTACCAGAACTGGGATCAACTCTACGGTCAATGGAAAGATAAAGTTAACGATCTGATTAAAACAGTCGAAAATATGGAAATAAAGGACTTGCCCGAGCTGGAAGACGAATCGGTGGTTTTTGAAGGCAAAGGCATGAGCAGCGGTTTCGAACTGGTACGCAAATATAACGAGCTGATTAATTACGGCCTGGAAGCATGGCAGTATCACTTCGAATTCCTGAACCTGGGCTATGCCGCTTATGTTATCCTCGCTGATTTTAGCAAGAAAATTTTCCCCGGCATGGATGACCGTACCCTCGCCAAGATGGTGGGCGGCGTTGACGTTATTCTATTTAAACCGGATGAGAATCTACGGGAACTGGCCAAGCTGGCCATAAAACTTGGTGTTCAGGATCAAATCAAGAAGGCTGAAAAACTCGATGATGCCCTGACTGCCCTGAAGGGAAGCGAAAAAGGGCAGCAATGGATCGATGCATTTGAAGATGCCAAGTACCCCTGGTTTTTCATGTCCACAGGAACAGGCTGGTACCATGATCACTGGACCTGGTTTGATAAAATCGAAATTCCCTTCAACAATATTAAAAACTATATTGACATGCTCGAAAAAGGAGAAACCATTGATCGCCCGGTGGAGAAGGTAAAAGAAACCAAGAAACAACTGGTTGAAGAATATACCGCACTAATTGACAACGAGGATGATAAGGCACAGTTTCAACAGCTGCTGGCCGTTGCTCAAACCTGTTTCCCCTATGTTGAAGACCATAATTTCTATATCGAGCATTGGTTCCATGGTGTTTTTTGGAATAAAATGCGGGAGCTTGGAAAAATATTTGTTAATCACGGCTTCTTTAATGATGTTGAGGAAATCTGGTACCTGAATCGTTACGAACTGGAACAGGCCCTGTACGATCTGGTCACATCCTGGGCCACGGGTGTTAAACCACGCGGACCTTCATACTGGCGAGCAGAAATTGACTGGCGTAAAGATGTAATTGAAAAATTCCGCCAGTTTAGCCCGCCACCGGCTGTCGGTCAAACCCCGGAAGTTGTAAACGAACCATTCACCATAATGCTCTGGGGTATTACCACCGAATCAGTTAACCAGTGGCTTGACGCCAGCAGCATTGCGCCGGAAGATATAACCGAGCTGAAAGGATTCCCAGCCTCATCAGGCTCGGTAGAAGGAATCGCCCGGGTAATTCGGAGCCCCGAACAGCTTCATGAACTGCAGGATGGTGAAATTCTGATTGCTTCCACAACTTCACCCAGCTGGACCCCTGTTTTCAACAAAATCGGGGCGGCCATTACTGATGTCGGCGGTATCATGTCCCATGCAGCAATTGTCTGCCGCGAATACGGATTACCTGCTGTCGTAGGGACAGGGTTGGCTTCGAGCACCATCAAGACGGGGCAGAAACTTAGAGTTGACGGTGATAAAGGATTAATCACCCTGCTTAAGTAAGCCCCGGATATTTCTTCTTATTGCCGGATGATAGGAGGGCTAAAAATGGACAAGGATAAATGTTTAATTATATGGCTGCATGAACTAAATAAAGATGATCCCATGGTTGCCGGTAAGAAGTGTTGTCATCTAGGAGAAATGTTGCAGGCCAAATTGCCGGTTCCACCGGGGTTTGCTTTAACCCTCAAAGCATACGAAACGTTTTTACAGGACAGCGGCGCTAAAAAAATCATCCTCGGCATTTTGGAAAAGCACAAGCACGAACTGGTAAACGATCTGAGCAAGTTTGATGAGATTAGTTCTTACATTATGAACGAAGTGATCCTGAACAAGGAGATGCCGGCAGAGCTTAAGGAAACAGTTGACATTTATTACAAGCAGTTATGCGATACCTGCGGTTGCGTGGATGCTCCCGTAGCGGTCCGATCCAGCGGTCCGGTGAGTATGCCCGGGCAGTTCGATACCTTTCTTAATATCAGAGGGTATGACAACTTAGTGCAAAATATTATCAAAGTGTGGGCCAGTTCATTTAATGCCAGGTCTATGGCTTACCGCTTGCAGCACAATATGGCCGTGGAAAACTCACCGATCGGTGTGGCTGTATTGAAAATGGCCAACGCCAGAAGTTCCGGTGTCATGTTCACCCTGGATCCAATCAACGGTGATCCTTCCCGTATCTTTATCGAAGGCAGCTGGGGTCTCGGGGAAAGCCTGGTAAGCGGGCAGGTCAATCCCGACAAGTTTGTTCTCGATAAAGTTACTCTTGAGATTAAGCAAAAAACAATATGTGACAAAGCCGTTGAACTTGTTCGTAACCCACAGGGGAATGTAATCACCCGGGATGTTCCGCCAGAAAAGCGCGAAGTGGCCTGCCTCAGTGATCGGGAAATCCTGGAGCTGGCCCGGATCGGTAAGCACATCGAAAAACATTATGGTGTTGCCCAGGATATTGAATGGGCTATTGATGAAGACCTGATCTTCCCCCATAATATTATCATCCTGCAAACCCGCCAGGAATCGATCTGGACCAAAAAAACAAAGGAACCGGTATCTTCTGCAGTCAAAGGCAACCCCACGGAATTTATCGCCCGTGGTTTAATGCAAGGCATTAAATTACAGTAAAAAAAGGCTTAAACGGTTCGCGGGGAAATAACCCCGCGGACCGTTTATTTAATATTCACCCTTCAATAATTTTCCCACTTTATCCCTAACCAATGGCACCAGGTATGGATTAATGATCGGTGTTGTTTTTCTCCATTCGTTCCAATCGCCACATAACAAACCGTAAAGGTCACCGCAACCTCTTTCGTAGAACAACGAATGACCCGGATTGATCCGGGAAGCGAGATCACCAATGACGGCCATAAGCGCATCCCTTTCTTTTTCTTCCAGCATCTGAAACATTATGACAACCCGTGGATCGCTTTTATCACTGGTGCCTATTCGCCCCCGGATTACTTCTACCCCCAGTTTAGCTTCTTCATTTTCTTCTTCAAAAAGGCATAACAGTTCCAGGCATTGATCCAGGCTATCTAAAACCACTACTACTTTCCAACAGTGCAAGGGGCTGTCCAAAACAAGTTCCGACGGTTCATTCGTAAGCTGAGCATGGAGCTCTTCCAGGCAGGGAAGGCAGCGGACATAAATATTCCTTTTTGTTTCCGCCAGATGGGGATGGTTTTCAAAGCTCATCCAATAACCTTTGTTTACATCACGCCTGCTGCCTGCAAATATTTGCATTTAATCATAGCTCCCCTATTCTTGCGGGCAGGTCTTTTAGCTTTTCCAGGACCAGGTCCGGTTTTTCCGGCATGAGGGTTTCGGCACTATTCTGTCCGCCCAGTACCACGGCTATTTTTACTCCGGCATTGCGGGCAGCGTAAAGATCAGACAAGCTGTCGCCAATATGCAGTGTTTCATCCTTATGGGCCCCGGCCCAGGACATGGCTGTAAAAAGTCCTTCGGGATGAGGTTTTAAAACCGGCACATCATTGCGGGTTAAAATAATTCCGAAAACATTTTCCAAGCCCTGTGCCTTGAAAAATTTGTCAACTCCTTTGCGGCCGATATTCGACACCAGGGCCAGCTTATATTGCCTTAAGGCTTTCATGGTTGCTGCAAATTCTTCGCATAATTCCCAGCGCGATGATGCATCAATGTCATAGCGGTCATATATTTCGTCCACCAGGCAGATCAGCGAGCCATTCTCGTAACCCCATTGTCCTTCCATTTTCACAACCAGGTTATATAAAGCAGCGTAATCCATACCTTCGAAAGAAGCCGTTATTTTATGCCCGCGCAGTAGAGCGGTCGTTTCTGCCACGGCATCGTCCAAAGCCCATTGAAAATCGACCAGTGTACCTTCCCAGTCCAGGGTCAGTAGTTTCATGTGCCAGTCCTCCCGTCACTTTTTAGTTTCGATATGCTACTTAATAATATTGGGCAGTTTTGTCGCATGATCTATAATCGCATCGGCCCCTTCCTTGCTGAGAGACTGTACTGATCCCGTGCCGGTAAGCACACCCACGGTAAACAAACCCGCCTCTTTTCCCGCCGCTATATCACAGGGAGAGTCACCCACATACAGGCATTGTTCCGCTTTTTCGGAAAGGTGATCAAGGCAGAGTTGAATCGGCTCCGGATGCGGCTTCTTTCTCTCAGTGTCATTACTGGTTATCACTGCAGAGAAAAGTTCATCCGGTTCCAGGCCTTCTCTTTTAAAAAGATCCATTTTATTTTTGTAAAAGGAGGAAGTAACTATGCCAAGCTTTATATCCTTGCGCCATAATTTAAATAGCAGGTTTCCGATGCCTGCAAACAACTTTACTTCCTGTTCATAACGCTGCTCAAAAACATTTTCAAAGACATCGATAACCCTGGTTTTTACTTTTTCTTGCCCCCCCATGCTCATTTTCTTCCCGGAAATTATTTCCCATACTTCCCAGAAGCCCAGGCCCTGCCCCATATATTGCAGGAACAACTCTTTAGACGGGGGTTCCGCTCCAAGCTGCCGGCAACCCTCGTAAAGCATTGCATAATATAGATGAATCGAATCGATTAGCGTTCCATCCAAATCGAAAATAATGGCCTTGGGTTTTAAAGTTATGGGCGGTGGGCAAAGAGACAATTCCAAGCGGGAACCATTATTTAC
>Ga0114946_10002389_pt1 | contig 12890 bp, 9 predicted proteins | sample WalLakDeSediment_FD_88676 | JGI IMG/M metagenome (GOLD analysis project Ga0114946, IMG submission 88676) | Lake sediment microbial communities from Walker lake, Nevada to study Microbial Dark Matter (Phase II) - Walker Lake 11/02/13 Deep Sediment | ecosystem: Environmental > Aquatic > Freshwater...
CAACCAGACGTTCGGCAAGGCCTCGGGCCTGGGCGACATCGAGGTCCTGTGCGCCGCGCTGACCCCCACGCCTTCGCCCACGCCAAGCGCCACCGCCACGACACTGCTGACCGAGACGTCCACGGCACCGCCCACGTCCACGCCCACGGCAACCCGCACCGCCACGCCGCGCACCTACACCATCTTCCTGCCCATGGCGCAACGCGAGCCCAAATGCGTGCCGCAGGCCGTGCACTCGGACGTGATCCTGGTGCTTGACATGTCCACCTCCATGTACCGGCGCACCCAGGCCGATCGGACCAAGCACGAGGCGGCCCTGGACGCCGCCCGTCGCTTCGCGGCGCTGATGGCCCTGGAGCCGGACGAGCACGGCGGCCACGACCAGCTGGCCGTCGTGGGCTTCAACGACACGGCCTGGACAGAGCAGCGGCTCACCAACGACCGCGCCGCGCTGGACGCCGCGCTGGAGGGCCTGCTGCCGCGCATCGCGGAGGGCACGCGGCTCGACCTGGCCTTCCAGGAAGCCGTTCGGGTTGCCGGCGGGTCGGAGAGGCGGGGGGCCAACGAGCCGGTGATGATCCTGCTCACGGACGGTCTGCCCAATCGCGTGCCCACGCCCGTGCCCTCCGGGTCGCAGGAGGAGACGGTGGAGCAGGCGGCCGCGGCGGCCAAGGCGGCGGGCCTGCGGGTGTTCACCGTGGGCCTCGGCGAGCCGGACGACGTGTTGCGCCCGCTCCTGGAGCGCTGCGCCAGCGATCGCTCCATGTACTACTACGCGCCGGACGGCGAGGATCTGGTCGCCATCTACCGCGCCATTGCCGGGCGCATCATCGCCTGTCCTTGACGTTGGGCTCCGTCAGGTGTCGGCGTGCGTTCCCGCCGCCCCGGGCCGCCTGCGCCGCAACCACCACAGGGCGAGCAGGAAGGCGAAGGCGAGGATTGCCAGGCCCAGGAGCAGCGGGGCCACGAGGGCCGCGACGCTCGTGGTGAGCGCAGCGATGTCCTCCAGCGTGCTCACGACAGGGTTGCCCGCGCCGCCGGTGGAGACGGTGACGGCGGGGCGCGCGGTGGCCTTGACGCCGTGCGTTGCGCCGGCAGTGAGCGCGCCCGCCAGCAACGCCAGACGGGGGTCCAGCTGCAGCACGGCCCCGCTCGTGGCGGCGCCGAACAGCACGGCCCCGGCCGCCGGCCGGACGAAGGTGCCGATGATGTCGTTGACGTGATCCACGGCCGGCACCTTGTCGGCCAGCACCTCGACCGTCAGGAGCACCACGAGCGCCGCCAGCACCCAGCCGTCGCTCAACGCGTCGAACGGCGCCGCCAGGGTGACGAGCTCCGTGTAGCGGTTCGCCAGCCCCAGCGCCAACAGCGGGATGTAGGCGTTCAGCCCGGCGGAAGCCGACAGGCCGAACGCGGTCAAGATGTCCACGACCCTCCCCGCGCCAGGTTTGTCCGTGCCGATCCGGCAACGCTATTCTACGCACCCGGCCGCGACCTGGTTGCGCACGGTCGGCGGTTCTTCGTGCTGCGGGGAGGAGCGGGGGTGTTCGAAGCGTTTCGCGACCTGGACCCCGTGGCCCAGGCGCTGGTGGCCACGTGCGGCACCTGGGCGGCAACCGCCGCCGGAGCGGGCGCGGTCTTCCTCTTCCGCGAGATCCGGCGGCGGGTGCTGGACGGCATGCTGGGCTTTGCCGCCGGCGTGATGATCGCGGCCAGCGTGTGGTCGTTGCTCATCCCCGCCATCGAGATGGTGGAGGCGGCCGGAGGCAGGGGCTGGATGCCTGCGGCGCTCGGCCTGCTGGCCGGAGCGGCGTTCCTGGCCGCGATCGACAAGGTCCTGCCGCACCTCCACCTCGGCTTCCCGCCCGAGTCGGCCGAGGGCGTCAAGACCAGATGGCAGCGCAGCGTGCTTCTGGTGCTGGCCATCACCATGCACAACTTCCCGGAGGGTCTGGCGGTGGGCGTGGCCTTCGGGGCCGCGGCGGCCAGCGGCGGCCCCGGCCTGGGCGCCGCCGTCGCGCTGACCATAGGCATGGCCTTGCAGAACGTGCCCGAGGGCGCCGCCGTGTCGGTGCCGTTGCGTCGCGAGGGCATGTCGCGATCGCGGGCGTTCTTCTACGGCCAGGCGTCCGGCGCGGTGGAGCCGGTGGCGGGTCTGCTGGGGGCGCTGGCGGTGCTGTCCATGCAGGCCATCCTGCCGTTCGCGCTGGCCTTCGCGGCCGGGGCCATGCTCTTCGTCGTCGTGGAGGAGCTCATCCCGGAGTCCCAGGTGGGCAACCACACGGACATCGCCACCGCCGGGACCATGATCGGCTTCGCCGTGATGATGGTGCTGGACGTGGCGTTGTCCTGACCACCGGCGCCGGCTGGAGCCGAGGCGGGGGCCTACGCTCGCTTGAGGCCGGCGTAGCTCTGCAGCAGCTTGCGCACGCCGGCGCCCACGAAGGCAACGGTGACCTGCGTGTCGCCGTCGAGGTCGACGGAGGACACGACCACGCCCAAGCCGAACGTGGGGTGGCACACCTTGTCGCCCGGCCCAAAGCCCGCGCCGGCCGCGGCGACGCGGCCGGCGCCCCCGGCCGGGCGCGGCGGCGGCGTTGCCGGCGACCGCTCCCAGCGCGTGTCAAGGAAGCGGCTGTCGGACCGACCTGCCCGGCCCGCGCGGGACCCGCCCCGGCCGTGCACGAGTCGTTGCGGGAGGTCGTCCAGAAAGCGTGACCGCTCGCGCGGCTCCGGGCGCCCGAACAGGTTGCGCCGGGAGGCGTGCGTCACGTGCAGCTTGCTCCGAGCACGGGTGAGGCCCACGTAGAACAGGCGCCGCTCCTCGGCCAGGGCCTCGCCGTCGTCCAGTGACCGGCTGTGCGGGAGGAGGTGCTCCTCCAGGCCCACCAGGAACACGGTCGGGAACTCGAGCCCCTTGGCGGCGTGCAGCGTGAGGAGCGTGACCCGCTCGGCCACCTCGGCCAGATCGTCGACCTCGCTGACCAGAGCCACGGACTGCAGCAGATCCACCAGTCCTTCGCCGGGCACGAGCCCGCCCACGTCCGCGGCCACGGCGTGCAGCTCCATCACGTTTGCCCAGCGGTCGTCACCCTCTTCCGTGCCGTCGCGGAGCCAGTCGCGGTAGCCGCTGCGATCCAGCGCGAAGTCGAGCAACTCCCCCACGGGGAGACGCTCGCGCGCCTCGTGCAGGTCTTGCAGCACGGCGTGGAACGCGGCCAGGCCCTTGGCCATGCGGGCGTCGATGCGCTGGGCGGCGCCCGCCGGTTCGCCGGCGGCGATTGCCTGCAGCGCCGTCCAACGCGGCACACCCAGGTCCGCGGCCAGGGCGCTCAGCGCCTGCCAGCTGCGCGCGCCGATCCCGCGCGGCGGCACGTTGATCACGCGGCCAAGCGACACCTCGTCGAGGGGGTTCTGCGTCAGGCGCAAGTACGCGATCGCGTCCTTGATCTCGCGACGGTCGTAGAACCTGGTGGCGCCCACCAGCTGATACGGGATGCCGCGGCGTAGGAAGGCTTCCTCCAAGGCACGCGACTGCGCGTTGGTGCGGTACATGACCGCGAACTCACCGTGCCGCGCGCCGGAGCGTGCCGCGCGCTCGATCTCGCCGGCAACGTAGGCCGCTTCCTCGTCGCCGTCGCGCGCCTCGAACACGCTCAAGGGCGCGCCCGTGCCCGCCTGTGTCCACAGCTTCTTGGGCGTGCGACGCTCGTTGCGGTCGATCACCGCGCGGGCGGCGTCGAGGATGGTCTGCGTGGAACGGTAGCTCTGCTCGAGAAGGACCACGCCGGCGTCGGGGAAGTCGCGCCGGAAACGCTCCACATTGCGGTAGTCTGCGCCGCGCCAGCGGTAGATGCTCTGGTCCTCGTCCCCCACCACGAAGAGGTTCCGCGGTGCGTCCGGCTCGTCGGCGCCCACCAGGGTCTTGACGAACACGTACTGGGCCGTGTTCGTGTCCTGGAACTCGTCCACGAGCACGTGCCGGTAGCGCCGCCGGTAGCGCCGTCGGACCTCCTCGTTGTGGCGCAGCAGGCGGGCCGCGTCCACCAGCAGGTCGTCGAAGTCCAGGGCGTTGGAGGCCCGCAGCAGCCGTTGGTAGCGGTCGTACACGCGGCCGATCAGCTCGTGAACGTAGGTGCTGCCGCCGTACTCGCCGGGCCCGATGAGCTCGCACTTGGCGGCGCTGATGGCGCCCAAGGCAGAGCGCGGCGCCAGTCTCTTGTCGTCCAGGCCCAGTTCCTGCATGGCCCGCCGGACAACGAGCAGCTGATCGTCCTGATCGAAGATCACGAAGTCCGGATCGCGGCCCATGGCCTCGGACTCCACGCGCAGCAACCGGGCGCAGATGGCGTGGAACGTGCCCAACGTCAGCCTGTGCAGCGCCTCCTGGCCGACCAACGCCTGAACGCGCCCGCGCATCTCGCGGGCCGCCTTGTTGGTGAAGGTGACCGCCATGATGCGCCACGGCTCCACCCGGCCCACCGCCACCAGGTATGCCACCCGGTGAGTGAGCACGCGCGTCTTGCCCGAGCCCGGCCCGGCCAGCACCAGCAGCGGGCCGTCCGCGGCCGCCACGGCGTCTCGCTGCGGCTCGTTGAGGTCTGCCAGCAGTTCCGCGACGTCCATCAGGGACTGGATTGTAGTGGCCCGTCCGAGAAATGCCGACACACGGACCATCCTGTGCCCGGTCTACCCGGTTGCGGCGTGCCGCGCCACGGCCGGACTGCCGCCACCAGGCCTTGCCCCAGTGGCTTCGCCCCGGGAGGGCGCCCGGGCGAAATGGGGCGCCGGTTGGCCTGGCTGTTGACGCCAGCCATGGCTCGTGATACCGTTATCCGTTGGCGCGCCGGTCACGCGCGCGCCATCCCGTCTCCGTCGGAAAGCCGGTTGCCCCCTTTGCGGCTCCTGCCGCTGTGCGGCCGGCGAGGAAGGGCATCGATCATGTGGGAGCACCCCAACGACACCACGCCGCTCGCGGCGGAAGACCAGGACGTCCCCTCGATCGCGTCCGTTCATCAGGACGCCCCGCCGGACGCATCCGTGGGCCAGGACGCCCCGCCGGACGCATCCGTGGGTCAGGACGCCCCGCCGGACGCATCCGTGGGTCAGGACGCCCCGCCGGACGCATCCGTGGGCCAGGACGCCCCGCCGGGCGCGCCGGACATGCCGCCCGCACCCGCGCCGGACACGGTGGCCGACGAGGGCGCCAGGAAGCCGCAGCGCGGCCGGCCGCGCATCAGGCTGGAGGAGCTGGAGGCCGGTCGGGTGTTCCGCGGCAAGGTCGTGGGGCTGGCCAAGTTCGGGGCCTTCGTGGACATCGGCGCCGTGACGGATGGGCTGGTGCACCTCACCGAGTTCGGCGGCAAGCGCGCGCGCAAGCCCGAGGAAGCGCTGGCGCTGGGTGAGGAGGTCGAGGTCTGGGTCAAGGACGTGGACCTGAGCGGCAACCGTATCTCGCTCAGCATGCGCAAGAAGCCCCAGAACGCCATCCGCGACCTGCGCGCGGGCGACGTGCTCACCGGCGTGGTGACCTCCACGACCGACTACGGCGTGTTCGTGGACATCGGCTCCGAGACGGAGGGCCTGGTGCACATCTCGGAGATCTCGAGCGGCTTCGTCCAGAAGCCCAGCGATGTGGTGAAGGCCGGAGACGCCGTCGAGGTGCGCGTCAAGGACGTGGACCTGGGGCGCGAGCGCATCAGCCTCAGCATGGTCGGGCTGGCCAGCGACACCGGCGGCGAGGTGGGCGGCGCCGAGGCCCGGGAGCCTGCCGATGGCTCCGCGCAGGACGCGGACGGGCCGGAGGAGGGCGAGGAGCGCAGGCCCACGGTGGTCGAGCTGGCGCTGCGCCGGGCCCTGGGCGACGCCGACGACGAGGGCGGCTCGGAGGACGAGCCGGGCGAGCCCAAGACGCCCGAGCGGCGCGGTGAGCGGCAGCAGAGCTTGGGCGAGATCTACGAGCGCATGCTGGCCGAGTACCGATCCAGCCGCGCCGAGGACTGAGCGGGCGGGGACCGGCCTGGGGATGCTCGAGGCGCTGCGGGAACGGGAGGAGCGCGGCAGGCCAATCCGCGTAGCCCTGGTGGGCGCCGGCGCCATGGGCGTGGGCATCGCCTGGCAGGTGGGCCGCACCCCGGGCATGCGCCTGGTGTCCATTGTCGACGTGGACCTGCAGGCGGCGCGCAAGGCGGCCGAGGCCCACGGCGAGCCGTACGTGATCACTGCGGACGGACGGCCGCGCGCCGGCATGGGCTCGGTTGTGGTCTCGCAGCTGCCGCCGGACACGAGCGAGGGCTGGGACGGGGGCGTGGACGTCCTGGTGGAGGCCACCAACACCATCAGCTTCGCGGCGGAGGTGTCGCTCCAAGCCCTGCGCTCCGGCGTGCACGTGGTGCTGATGAACGCCGAGGTGGATCTGGCGTTGGGCCCGTTGCTGCATGCGGATGCCCGACGGGCGGGCGTGGTGGTCACCAGCGATGCCGGAGATCAGCACGGCGTTCTCATGCGCATGATCGACGAGATCCGCCTGTGGGCCTTTCGGATTGTCATGGCCGGCAACATCAAGGGCTTCCTGGACCGCTACGCTACCGCCGAGAGCTTGCTGCGCGAGGCTGCCATCCGCAATCTGAACCCCATCCAGTGCTGCGCGTACACGGATGGGACCAAGCTGGGCGTGGAGATGGCCATCGTCTCCAATGCCACCGGGCTCGTTCCCTGGGTGCCCGGCATGGAGGGCCCGCGGGCGCGCGACGTGCGCGAGGTGTTCGACTGCTTCGAGTTTGGGCGCTACGGGGAGCAGGGGGTGGTGGACTACGTGCTGGGCGCCGAGCCCGGCGGCGGCGTCTTCGTGGTGGGCCACTGCGACGACCCGCTGCAGGCCGAGTACCTGCGCTACTACAAGATGGGCGACGGGCCGTACTACCTCTTCTATCGCCCGTACCACCTGTGCCACCTGGAGACCACCCGCGCCATTGCCCTGGCGGCGCTCTACGGCCAGGCTGTTCTGGTGCCGGCGCACGGCCGGGTCTCCGACGTGTACGCCCACGCCAAGCGCCCGCTGGCCGCGGGCGAGGAGGTGGCGCACGGGATCGGCGGCGACCAGTTCTACGGCCTCGTGGCACCGTGCGCGCAGGCGGACCGCGACGGGTGGGTGCCCATTGCCCTGTTGGAGGCGACGGAGGCGGGTCGCGCGCGCGTCGGACGGCCGCTGGCGCGGGATCAGGCCTTGACGTACGACGCTGTCTCGCTGCCCGAGTCCGCTCTCGTCCGCTTGTTCCGCGAGCAGACCGGCCTCGGCCTCTAGATCGCGCCTCCGACCCGCCTTGCGCCACCGCACCGACCACCGCACGGCCGGCCCGTCGTGACGCGACCCGTGCCCGGGCGCGGGCGGCCGGAGCACGTCACCGTTCTCGGCGCGGGGGTCGCCGGACTGTACGCCGGGCTGACCCTTGCCCGGTCCGGTGTGCTGGTGACCGTGCTGGAGGTCGAGGACGATGTGGGCGGCCTCGCCGCCGGCCGGCTCATCGACGGCAACTACTACGACCTGGGCGTGCACCACCTGCACGAGTTCGATCGCGCCATCTACGAGGACGTCCGCGACCTGATGGGCGAGCGGATGACGTCCGTGCCCAAGGCAGCCAAGATCCGCTACGGGCGCGGCTATCGCCGCTACCCGCTGGAGTTCGTCGACCTGCTGCTGGGCATCCCGCCGTGGACGCTGCTCTCGGCCCTGACGGGGATGGCCTTCCAGCAGCTGCGCAACAAGGTGGCGCCCTTCGAGGCGGCCAACGCCGAGGAGGCGCTCGTCCAGCTCTACGGGGCGCCGCTCTACCGCCACTTCTTCCGCGACTTCACGCAGCGCTACTGGGGTCTGCCGCCCGCGCGGCTGTCGGCCGCGTTCGTCCGGCGCAAGATGCCCCGGCTGAGCGCGGTGGACGTGCTGAGGAAGGCACTGGGCGCCCTCGGTCTGCGGGAGGCCGAGGGGGCGGCGGTGGAGAGCGCGCTGGCCCACGAGACACTGCATTTCTCACCCACGGGCTCGCGTGAGCTGCCCATGGCCCTGGCCGCAGCCATCCGCGACCGCGGCGGCACGGTGCTGACCGCCAGTCGCGTGGTTGCCGTGGAGACCGTGCGCAACCGCGTGGTGGCGGTGCGCGTGGCCCGCAACGGGGACGAGCAGCGTCTGGCGTGCGACGCCTGCCTCTCCACCATTCCGCTACCGGATCTGGTGCGTGCCCTGCAGCCGCCTGCGCCTGAGAGCGTGCTGGAGGCGGCCGGGCGGCTGCGCTACCGCCCTCTGGCGGTCTACGGGCTTCTCGTTCGCGGTGAGCGCCTGCTCGACGCGCACTACGTGTACTACCGCGATCGCGTGTTCCACCGCGTGGCCGAGCCGGCCAACAGCGGGCTGGTGGTGCGGCCGCCCGGGCACACCGTATTGCTTGTCGAGCTGACGTGCGACCTGGGCGATGACCGTTGGCACGGCGGCAGCGACACGCGCCGGCGCATCGTGGCCGACCTGGAGGCGGAAGGCGTGTTGCGGGCGGACGATGTGGCCCAGATGCACCTGCTGCGGACACCCTACGGCTACCCGGTGTTCGAGCTCGGCTTCGAGCCGCTGCACGCGGCGATCGTCGCGCACCTGGGCGTCTTCGGCAACCTGCGCTCCACCGGTCGCCAGGGCGGCTTCACCTATCCCAACATGCACGAGGCGATGCGCATGGGCGTCGGCGCGGCGCAGGAGTTGCTTCAGTCCTGAGAGGGGGGATCATGAACGCGCGGTCCGAGATCGACTTCGAGTCCCTGTTCCGGCGGTCGAGGGCCGCCTCCGTAGGGCGCCAGCGGCGGCCGCTCGGCAGGCGCTTCTGGCTGGCCGCGTTGGCGTTCGTGCTGCTCGCCTTCGCGTCGCGTGGCGTCAGGCTGGTCACCGACTGGCTGTGGTTTTCGTCCCTGGAGCAGCAGCAGGTGCTGGCCACGCGGATCATGGCGCCGCTGGCGCTGTTTGCGGCGGCCACGGTGCTGGGCGCGGTGTGGCTGGGCGGGAACTGGTGGTTGGCGGCGCGGCGCCTGCCGGCCGTCTTCCCGGGCCAACGCCCGCTCGCCCCGCCCGGTGCCCGCCGTCTGGCGCTCCTGACCGCGCTCGCGGCGGCTGCGGTAGTGGCCGGCGGGGTGGCCGCAGGCTGGCCGACGGTGCTCCTGTACCTGCACCAGGTGCCCTTCGGGCTCACCGATCCGCATTACGGCCGCGACGTGGCGTTCTACGTGTTCACCGTGCCGGCGCTGCGCCTGGCCCAACAGACGGCGGTGGCGTGGTTGGTGCTGGCCGCGGGCGGCGCGGCGCTGCTCTACGCCGCCGGCGGCCTGCTCCGACTGGGGCAGCGCAAGACGGTGGCGCCGCGAGCGGTGCGGGCGCACCTGTTCGGGCTGCTGGCGCTGTGGTCGCTGGCCTGGTCGGCGGGCATGCTGCTGGCGCGCTTCGAGGCGCTGAGCGCGCGGACCACCGGTGGGGGATTCACGGGTGCGGGCCACACCGCCGCCACCATCACCCTGCCCGCGTACACCGCGGTGGCCGCCGTGGGCGTGGTGGCGGCCGGGCTGCTGATCGTGACCGCGCGCTCGCGCCACTGGTGGCTGCCGTTCGGCGTGCTGGCCGCGGCGCTGGTCCTGCGCGCGGTCCTGGTGGACGCCGCGCCGGCCCTGGTGCAGCGCTATCGCGTGCAGCCCGACGAGTTCGCCCGCGAGGCGCCGTACATCGAGCGCGCCATCCACATGACCCGGCGCGCGTACGGTGTGGACGGCATGGTGGAGACCAGCTACGACCCGGTGGAGTCGTTGTCCGCCGAGCTGCTGGAGGCCCACGCGGACACCGTGGCCAATGTCCGGCTGTGGGACTGGAGCGTGCTCCTGCAGCAGTTCCAGCAGCTCCAGGAGATCCGGACGTACTACCGCTTCTTGGACGTGGACGTAGACCGCTACGACACAAGCGACGGCCAACGGCAAGTGATGCTGGCGCTGCGCGAGATGGACCAGACCGAGCTGCGCAACCCGACCTGGGTGAACCGGCGCCTCCAGTTCACGCACGGCTTTGGCGCGGTCGTGGCCCCGGTGGACGAAGTGGACGCTCGCGGGCAGGCCGTGTTCTGGGCTCGGGACATCCCCGTGCGCGCGCGCGAGCCATTCGACGTGGAGTTGCTCCAGCCGCGCATCTACTTTGGGCAGGCCCAGGACGACCGCTACGTGGTGGTGCAAACCAAGGAGGAGGAGTTCGACTACCCGATGGGCCAGGAGAACGCGCGAAACCGTTACGACGGCGCGGATGGCGTGCGCCTTTCGTCGCGGCTGCGCCGGCTGCTGTTCGCGCTGCGCTTCGGCGAGGTCAACCTGCTCGTGTCGGAGGCGCTCGGACCGGAGAGCCGGATCCTGCTCCATCGCAACATCACCGACCGCGTGCGGCTGCTCGCGCCGTTCCTGGACTACGACGAGGATCCGTACCCGGTCATTACCGCCGACGGCCGCATCGTCTGGATCTACGATGCCTACACCTCCAGCGAGCGCTATCCGTACGCGCAGCGCCTGGGCGCCACGCACCCCGACCTGGCGGCCCTCACGGGCATCAACTACGTGCGCAACAGCGTCAAGGTCGCCATAGACGCCTACGATGGCCGGCCCAGATTCCACATCGTGGACCCGTCCGACCCGGTCGTGGCCGCCTGGGCGTCCGTGTTCCCCACGTTGTTCGAGCGTCAGCCCATGACGGCGGACCTGCAGGCGCACTGGCGCTATCCGGAGACGCTCTTCCGGGTGCAGGCGGAGATCCTGCTGCGCTACCACATGACCGATCCGTTCGTGTTCTACAACGCCGAGGACCTGTGGGCCGTGCCCACCGAGACCCGCGGCCAGGGCGAGCGCGCCCTCGTGCAGCCGTACTACGTGACCATGCGCCTGCGCGACGGCGAACGGGCGGAGTTCGTGCTCATCCTGCCGTTCTCTCCCGCCCGCAAGGACCTCATGGTGGCCTGGCTGGCGGCGCGCTCGGACCCGCCCCACTACGGCCAGCTGGTGCTGTACCGCTTCGCCAAGGGCATCCAGATCGACGGGCCGCAGCTGGTCGAGAGCCGCATCGACAACGACACCGAGATCTCGGCGCAGCTGACGCTGTGGAGCCAGACGGGCTCGCAGACCATTCGCGGCAACCTGCTGGCCATCCCCATCCAGGACGCCATGTTGTACGTGGAGCCGCTGTTCCTGCGCGCCGACACGCGGTCGCTGCCGGAGTTGAAGCGGGTCATCGCCGCCACCAAGGACAGGGTGGCCATGGAGGAGACCCTGGACCGCGCCATCCAGGTGTTGCTGGGGCTGCCCGCGGCGCAGCCCGGCGCGGCGCCGGCGGCGGCGCCGCGCGCCCTCGGCGTGGCGCCGCCGCCGGGGGCGCCCGATCCACGGTTGGAGGAGCTGGTTCGCTCGGCCGGCGAGCGCGAGCGGGCGGCGCGCGAGGCCCTCGGCCGCGGTGACTGGTCGGCGTTCGGCCGCGAGATGACCGCCCTGCAGCGCGTGCTGGACGACCTGGCGCTGCGGGTGGGACCAACGCCGACCGCCGGCGCGGTCCCGCCTGCCGGCGAAGGCGAGGACGACGAGGCCGGGCCGGCGCCGGTGGGCACGCCGGAGGCACTGCTGCGACCGGATCGCCGGTGAGCGGCTCGGTGGGGTTGCCCTGGCGGCTGCCCCTGCCCGGCTGGCCGGGCCGGCGCCGGCCGCGGCGCGGAGCGTCGGGCGTGCACGCCGCCGCCGCCTCGGACGTGGGCGCCGACGCGCGTTTCGGCGGTGACGACGACGAGCCCGCGGAGTGGGTGACGGTCTACTGGGCGGCGGGCTTCGAGGAGGCGCACGTGGTGCGTGGCGCGCTCCAGGCGCAAGATGTGCCGGCGCTGCTGCGCGCCGAGTCGCCCATCTACGGCAGCTCGGCCCTGGTGGGCGTGCGGGTGCAGGTGCCGCGGGCCCTGGAGGAGCGCGCGAGGGAGGTGCTGGGCCTGGACTGACCGGAGCCGTTTGGAGGTTCGACTCCCAGGACCTCCGGACACGGTGTCGGCGGCCGCAGGTGGACGCCTCGTCCATGATCGAAGGGCACGGCAACACCCGCCGCTCGACGTGCGCGGTCGCTCAGAGCGGCTCAGGGAGCGCGCCCCCACCCGTACCCAGCCGGCGCGACGTTTCCGCGGAAACGTCCACCGCGTCCTCCAGCAACGCCATGCCGGGCCGCTCCTCGCCGGCCGCGGCCTCCGGGGGATGGCCACCATGAGAAGGCCGGTCTGCCGGGAACGCAGTGTCCTGGTGATCTGCAAGACGCAATCGCGGGCTCCAAGCCCACACCCGCGGGAGACTGGCCAGATGAAGGGTGCCTGCGCTTCCACACCGACTTCCACCAGGGCATCTTCATGCACCTGGGCGGCACGGGCGCGTGCCATGGTCACCGCCACCCGCCTGTGCGCCACGGCCACCCGCACGCCGGTCCCGACAGCGACGCCGCGCCCGGCGTGGCTTTGGCCTCGCGCCCCTCGCTCCGGCATGTGACCTGAACCTCACCATCCGCCACGCGCTGTGTGATGCAGACCGCCGTCCTGGCTTGCGGGGCGCAGCGCGGCGATGGTTGGCGCTCGACCGCCTGCCAGCCTTCACCCTCGTCATGGTGCGCCGAGTGCGCGTCCCGCTGCTCTTGCGCGCCGCGACGATGTAGTGGTAGCCGCGGCCCGTGAGCTCCCTCAGGCTGTCACGGCACCGTTCCCATCCGCGAAGGTCCGGATCCCGGCCAGCCGGATGTGAGCGAGCCACCGCCGCGGCACGACGCCGCGGCTGTCGAGCTGACGCCGCAACAGCGCCAGTCGGGTGAGGAGCCGGTG
>Ga0114946_10002391_pt1 | contig 12883 bp, 7 predicted proteins | sample WalLakDeSediment_FD_88676 | JGI IMG/M metagenome (GOLD analysis project Ga0114946, IMG submission 88676) | Lake sediment microbial communities from Walker lake, Nevada to study Microbial Dark Matter (Phase II) - Walker Lake 11/02/13 Deep Sediment | ecosystem: Environmental > Aquatic > Freshwater...
ATCAATACATCGTGAACTACCAAAAGTGCTTTAGCGACCTAATTACCATCAATACATCGTATAAGCTCAAAGTGCAAAATCTCGCTTTTTGGTCGAGAGCTAATGCAAGAGGTGGGCAAGTTTGGCTGTGAAGGTTCTCTACGATGTATTGATGGTTGTTCAGTTAATTTTCTCTACGATGTATTGATGGATGACAGCTAACGACTATAGCAGGTGTAAAAGCGATTAAAATGGGCCGAACACATCTGCTAATATCGACTATAAGGGTCAAAATCCATATTTGCTAATGTCTTTGAGTAAGCGTTCAGTCCCCCTGGAGACCTGACAGGTTTTTCACCCATAGCGCCTCCAGTTGAATCAGATTGCGTTATCGTATGCTATACTATGTTGGTTATGTTTCAAGATACTCGTAGACCGTAAGCACGCTTTATTGACATCATGGATGATACCTTTGACTTCCGCCCTTACGTAGACGCGCTCCTGCGGCGCTGGCGACTCATTCTCGGCGGTACATTATTGGCCGGTATTCTGGCAGCCGCGTTGAGTTTCCTGATCCCCCCTGCTTACGAGGCCAGCGCTCTCGTTCTGCTCGTGACGCCGCGCCAGGTTGTGCAGTTCGATCCCCGCTTTGAGAGTCAGGACGAAACGCGCCCCCTACCGGCGTACCCCCAATTAGCCACCAGCGACCATCTGTTGCAGACGTTGTTGGCACAAATCGCGCCAGAGTTAACGGAGCCGAAAACGCTGCGGGATTTACGCGAAACCATCTCGGTTTCGGCCATGAACGATCCCACGCTGTTGCGCCTAACCGTTCGCCACCGCGATCCGGCCACGGCCGCCCTCATAGCTAACCGCTGGGCAGAGTTGTTCATATTTCAAGTCAACGAACTGCTGGGCGATCAAGGGAGCGAGCAGGTTCAATTCTTCCAGGGCCAGCGTGATGAAGCCCGGCGGCAGCTGGCTACCGCCGAACAGGCGATTACTGATTTCCAGGCCGGTAACCGGATTCGCCTGGTGACAGCCGAATTGCAAGCGCTAGAAGATTCCCTGGCTTTACTTCTGGCCAAACGGCAGAACCGTGAGCAATTGCAGGATGACATAGCCACACTGCGTGCCCAACTGGCGGCGCAAGAGGGCGTGCCGCTGCCAGCCGATCACATCGCCCTGATTCTTCTCTATCAACGCGCCTATGGCGATGGTCAGTTGGTTTCGCCAATCACGCTGCAAATTGACGGCGGGCTGGCCGCAACGGCCGATCGGGATCAACTCATCGCTGCCCTGGATACGTTGCAAGTGAGCTTGCACGCAGTTACCGGCGACGCCGCTGGCCGACTGGCCACGCTTGAACCAGAGGTCGTGGCTTTACAGCACGAACTCGAGGCGCTGGCTAACGAGGAGAAACGGTTACGGCAGGAGGCGTTGCTGGCTACAGAGAGTTATACCGCGCTGGCGCGGGAGGTGATTGGACAGGAAATTACCGCGCAGGACATGCGCCGGGGTCTACGGTTGGCCAGCCCGGCCATCATAGCCGAAGAGCCAGTAGCGCCGCGAAAACTACTTAACGGCGTTCTGACCGCTGCGGTCGCCCTCATCCTCTTTGTCGCGGTTACCGCCGTTCGCCACTGGCATGGCGAATAAAAGCAATGCTCTAGACAACCATGCGGGTTCTTCCTATTGCGCTCCTGGTAGCTTTTCTTGTTTCCGCTCTCTGGCGTGGCTGGGGAGCGCTGCCAGGCAATTACGCCTTCGTCACCTTAAACCAACTCCCCTCACTCTTTGCGTCGGACTTAGATCCGGCCGCTCTGGCCAGGACGGAAACGCAGCTCCTGACCGCCCTTGACTATCAGCCTGAACGCGCCTCCACCTGGCGAATGTTGGCTCTGGTACGCCGGGCGCAAGGCGCGAAAGCGCCTACCGGCCTCACGGCCGACGAGCTGCTCCGATGGGGTCGGCAAAAGGAACAAGGCGGCGATTTAGGGGCGGCCCAATACCTGTATCAATGGGCAACCGATGTCGAACCGGATTTGGGAGATGGCTGGTACCGCCTGGGCAACCTCTACCAGACCCAGGAGGCATTGACCACAGCCCGCCAAGCATATGAACGGGCCGCCCTGGCGTCAACCTGGCAAAAGGTAGGCCGGAGCGATCTGTACGCCGCCCAGGCAGACCTGCTGCTGGCGACACAGCCGGGCGATAGCGCGGCCGCGCCCCGCGATCTCTACCACCAGGCCCTGGCCGTAGACCAGTTTGGCGACATGGCTGCCAGAGCCACCACCCATTATAAATTAGGCGAACTGCTCCTATGGCGCGAGGGCGATCCAGCGACGGCCGTGGCCCATTACCGGGCAACCCTGGCCATCGCGCCTACAGACCATTGGGCGCGGCTGCGCCTCGGTTACGCGCTCTATTGGAGCGGCGCTGGCGTCGCCAACGTAGCTGCGGCCGAAAGGGAGATTTTGACGGCGATTGCCCAATGGCCGGACGAGAAACATCTGAAATGGCCCTACTTTTATCTGGGCGAGATGTATGAGAATGCCGGCCTGCCGCTCAAAGCCATTGCCGCCTATGAGCAGGTAATCGCCCTCGATCCGGCCGATGAGCGCGTTCAGGCCCGTCTCGCTCTTTTGTACAGCCGTCAGCGGAGCCAATAACCGTGTCGTTCCAAATTGTTCGCGCCTCGGCTATCATAACCCTGCTCTCGTTAGCGACGATGGGGGCTAACGTGTTGTTCCAGATTTTTCTGGCAGCCGTATTCGGGGCCGGGGCGACCACAGACGCTTACCTGGCGGCCGTGACCATACCCACACTGGTTAACACAGTTTTTCTGACGGCGATGAACATCACCTTTATCCCCGTCTTTATCGAATATGAAGCGAAAGTCAGTCGTCTGGAAGCCTGGCGGGTGGCTAACAGCTTTATCGTCATCGTGATCGTCGCCCTCTGCGTCGCCGCTCTTGTCGGCAGCTTGCTGTCTGAGTCGCTCATTGGCCTGATTGCGCCGGGGCTGGTGCGGGAGGGGGCCACCCTGGCTCTGGCGGCCAGCTTGCAGCGCATTTTGCTGCCAGCTATGATTTTGATGGCCTGGGGCGGTCTGCTGGGGGGTCTTTTGTACGCCCAACAAGCCTATGTCGCGGCAACCACAGCGCCGCTGCTCGGCAATCTCGCGGCCCTGGCCCTGGCCTGGGGATTGGCGGAGAGGCTGAGCATTTATGGCGTAGCCATCGGCGTGTTGGCGGGCAGCGGCCTGCAACTGCTGTTTCTGTTGGTTTTTCTGCGGTTGAAATATCGCGCCCCGTTCCAGTTTGCTTTCAACCATCCCGGACTTTATCAAATCGGCCGACTCATGTTGCCCTGGCTGTTGGGGGCGATGATCTACAAGGCCAATCCGATTGTGGATAGATTGGTGGCCTCGCACTTTTCGGCCGGCGCCATTTCCATCCTGGGCTATGCCTATATGCTGGCCCAACTGGCCGTTTTTGCCAGTTCCAAGGGCGCTTCCCTGGCTGTTTTTCCCACCATGTCGCGGCTGGTTACTGCCGGGCAACATGGGCAGCTTCCACAAGCGATTGACGCCGGGCTGCGGCTCGTCATTATCCTTGTGGCCCCGGTGGGCGTCCTGCTTCTCTTTCTGGGTGAAAATGTCGTTGGCGTCACGCTGCAACGGGGCGCCTTCTCACCGGCCGACGCCCGGCTGACGGCTCTGGCCCTGGCCTGCTATTCAGGGGCCATCCTGGCCCTATCGCTCGGCAATATCCTGACCTATGTTTACTACGCGCTTCAGGACACGAAAACACCGGCCATTGTGGGCAGCCTGGGTATGGTTCTGAATCTGGCCCTGGCTTTGTTGTTGCGCGACCTGGTCGGTTTCCTGGCTCCGGCCGTCTCCTATTCCATTATGACCTTATTCAACTTCGCCATTCTGGCGGCGATTTTGCGCCGTCGCCTGGGCCGGTTGGTCGAACCTGGTTTCGTCAGCTTTTGCGGCAAAGTCGGCCTGGCCGCCCTGGTCATGGCCGCCGTCCTCCTGTTAACACGACAGAGTGTGGCCGCGATACCCGCTTTATCACAATTGCCGCCGCTGTTTCAACTGCTTTACCAGGGGCTGAGTGGCGCGGTTTGTTATCTCCTTGTTTGGGGCCTGGGCAACCGCGCTTTATTGGGCCGGGCAATGGCGCGGCTTACGCAGCGGGTGGCGACATGAAGTTGACGGCCGTTGGCTACACCCGCAACGACTTAATCTGGTACGGTGGCGCCTTGCTGCTGGCGGTTGGCGGCGTCTTGGCGGCGCATTGGCTGGGCTATGGGGCGGCGCTGGCTTTGCTGGCGGCGCTTATATTGCTCCCGGCCGCCCTTTGGCTTTTCGACCGACGGCCGGAAAGCGGCGTTATCCTGATTCTGATCCTGGTCGCCTTTGGCAGCGAGTACAGCCAGACGGAGTGGGGCGTTCGCTCGGCCGACCAACTGGCCACGATTTACAACCGGCGCGTTTTACCCGGCGTCATCGCCAGCCTCTTTGACCTGATTTTTGCGGCCAGCCTGGGGCTGTGGGCGGGGCGCAAATGGCTGCGCCGGGAAGCGCTCGCCTGGCTGCCGCACCGGTTGTGGCTGCCGCTGCTCTTGAGTCTGGCCTTCACTTTGTACGCCCTTATCCTCGGCTTATATCGCCTGCCCCAAGATTACGAACTGTATCACATCATGCGCGAGCTTCGGCCTTTTGTTTACGCGCTGGCCTTGTTGGTCATGGCCGTAGACCTGATCGCAACGCGGGGTAGGCTCAATTTCTTCTGGCGACTGATCATTCTGCTGGCGTTTGTGCGCGGCGTCCAGGGGATTATTCGCCATTACCTGGGTATCGGCCGTTGGTATTACGGCACAACGATGGTCTATTACGACTATGCGGATACGATTCTCCTGTTGGCGGGCATGGCCTTTTTGTTTGCCTGGTTTCTGGGACAAGAGCGGCGACGTTTCTGGTCGTTGGCGCTCTTGGGCCTGGCCATGACGCCTATGGTTTACTCTTTTCTATTTTCTTTCCGGCGTAGTTTCTGGATTGGCGCGGCCGTTAGCCTGGCGCTGCTATTTCTGGTCGCTAACCGCCGGGAAAAGTGGCGCGGCCTGACCCTGGCCGGTTTGGGGCTGCTGGCCCTGGCCGCGCTGATCTTGATCAGCGGCCAGGCTGATTTACTGGGTCAACGACTCGCTTCCATCACCGACGCCCAGGGCGACCCGTCCAATTATTTCCGCATCTTCGACACGGAAAACGTCTTGAACGCCGTTTATGAGTCGGCCGGTTTGGGTATGGGCTTCGGCAGCCGCTACCGGGTCGTGGCTTCGATTCATTGGCTGGCCGATTTTATCAGTCATGTGAGCCGGACCAGCCACAACGGCTACCTCTACCTGGCTATGAAAATGGGATTGTGGGGATTGCTCAGTTGGACATTGTTCTGGCTGGCGAATCTGTCAATTTGTTGGGCGCTTTTGTCCGGCCGGTTCCGGCGCATGGGTCTCGGCGTCGGCATGGTTCTGATCGCCAGCGCCGTCGCCAACCTCTTTCTACCTCTTTATTACAACCTGCGCCCCATGCTTTTGCTGACTATGTTGTGCGCCCTGGCCATCTCAGCCTGGAAGCTGGAGCGGGCCGAACGGAGGAAGCAATGACGACCCGTATTGGCATCTACACGCTGGTTACGCCAGGGCCGCATAGCGGCGTGGGCCGCCAACTGTATGGCTTGTTGTCCGGCTTGCAGGAAATAGACCAGCGTAACGACTACCTTCTGTACGCCAACAGCCAGTTGCCGCTGCCAATCCAGGCCGCCAACTTCCAGCCCTACTTTCTACCATTCCATCCCCAGGCCCGGCTGAAGAATCATCTTTTTGCCGCCCTGGCGCTGCCCTTGCTGGCGGCGCGACACGGCCTGGCCGTTCTCCATATTCCCAACACGATGCCGCTGTTGTTTACCCCACGGCCGACTGTGGCGACCATTTTCGATTTAACCGAATTCGCCCTACCGCAGCGGGTTTACGAGATGGGGCGGCACAGTTACCGGCGTCTGGCCAACCACCTGGCGGCTCGCCAGGTCCAGGCGATCATTACCACGTCGGCCAATACCAAAAGCGATCTAGTTCATTATTTGGGGGCTAATCCAGCCAAAGTCCACGTCATCTATCCGGGTATTGATCATGACTATTTTCGGCCGCAGGCGATCAGCCCGGCCCAGCGCGACCGGCTGACACGCGCATATCAATTGCCAGACCGTTATCTCTTCTATATCGGCAAAATCCAGCCGCGCAAGAATCTGGTTCGACTGCTGCGGGCCTTTCACCAACTGCGGCCGGCCCACCCCGACCTGCGCCTGGTTCTGGCTGGCGCGCGCGGCTGGATGGATCAGGATATGGGCAAAACTATCGAGGAGTTAAGTCTGGCCGACGCTGTCCATTTCACCGGGCCTGTCGGCAATGACCTGCCGGCGCTTTACAATCTGGCTGAAATGCTGGTCTTTCCCTCATTGTATGAAGGCTTTGGCTTTCCTCTGGTGGAAGCGATGGCTTGCGGCTTACCGGTGGTAACGGCCGCAACCTCTTCATTAGGCGAGGTGGCTGGCGGGGCCGCGCTCTGCGTTGATCCTACCTCAGTCGAGGAAATCGCTTCGGCGATAGAGGCTCTTCTGCGTGACGCGCCCCTCCGCGAAACTTTGCGCCAGAAGGGGCTGGCGCGGGCGCGCCGCTTTTCCTGGCCGCGCTGCGCGGCCGAGACGCTGGCCTGCTATCTGGCTACAGCCCAATAGAGCCAATGCTTGCGCCCGGCTGGTTGATCCTAAAAAATGAAAGCCAAATAATCTACCCATCCACCCTCCCCCTAGCCCCCTCCCACAGGGAGGGGGGATGCGCGTTCCCTCCCCCTGTGGGGGAGGGTTAGGGAGGGGGAAATACGTGGGTTATTAAGGTTAAGAGCCGGGGGGCAAATTGGGGCAGGTGGGTTGGTAGGGCGCGCTGCCTAGAAAGGTGTTCCATTCGACCAGCGTCAGGTTGCGGCGGACAAGCTGGCAGCCAGTCGCCGCCAATGTCGTCAACGGCCGCCACAACCGGATAGTCCGATCATCGCTAACGGTGGCAAACAGAGAATGATCGGGGGCAAAGGCCACGCGAATCACAGCCGCCGTATGCCCGCTTAACACGGCGGGGGGCGCCGCCGTGTTGGCCGTATCCCACACCAGCACATTTTGATCCTGACCGGTGGAGACAAGCTGAGCGCCGTCTGGGGAAAAAGCCAGGCCGCGCGCGCCAGCCTGGTGTCCGGCCAGTAATAGGGAATCGGCCGCCAGGTCTGTCCAGTCCCAAAGACGAATGGTCCAATCTTCGCTGGCTGAAGCCAGAAGACGGCCGTCGGGCGCGAAGGCTAAATCATTGACCCGCGCCGTGTGGCCTTCCAGAACAACGGGGCCGGCGGCGGGATCGTTGACATCCCAGATCAAAATCTGCCTGTCAGCGCCAGCGACGAGCCGCTCGCCGGCCGTCGTCAGGGCCAGGGAGTAAAGCGCCCCGGTCGTGGCGGCAAAAACCGTCGGGCCGCTGCCAGGGTCGGCCATATCCCACAGCCGGATCAGCCCGTCATCGCCAGCCGAATATAACCATTGCCCGCCATCTGCAAAGAGCAGCGCGCGCACTGATCCGGCATGATCCGTCAGGATAATCGGTTCCGCCTCCAGATTGTCCAGGTTCCAGAGCCGGATTGTACTGTCGTCGCCGCCCGACGCGAGCAGTCGGCCTGTTGGGGTCAGGGCCAAGGCGCGGACTCGCCCGCTGTGCCCGGCCAATACTGCCTGCGGCGCAAAATCGGCCGCGCGCCATAAGCGAACATTATTATCCGCGCCGGAGGTGAACATTGTTGCCCCGTCTGGCGCGAAGGCGACGGCCAAAACGCTGGCGTCGTGACCGTGCAGAACGCGGTCGGAAGCGGCCGGCGTTTCAGCGCGCCACAAGCGAATGGTCTGGTCGTCGCTGGCTGAGGCGATGTGCAGGCCGTCTGGCGAGAGCGCCAGCGCGCGCACGCGCAGTTCGTGGCCGGGCAAGACCAGACCCGGCTGGTTGGGTTCCTCCATATCCCAGACGCGCAGCGTATTGTCGTCGCCGGCCGAAACCAGTCGGCGGCCGTCGGTCAGAAAAACAACGCCCCGCACCCGCGACGTATGGCCCTCGAATATCAGGGGAGGGTCGCTCGGCGCGGCCAGATTCCAAACGCGAACTGTGTTATCCACGCTGGTGGAGGCCAGCCGGTTTTGCTCAGGCGCGAAAGCGACGGCGATGACGCTGGAATCATGCTGGCCGATTGTCTGGATGGCGGATGACGTCATATCAAGCAATCTGACCGTCCGATCATCCCCGGCCAGGGCCAACGTCTGCCCGTCTGGGCTAAAAGCCAAGCCTAGAATCGGCCGTTCTTCCGCCAACAGCAGGATGGGTTCCGCGACTGGGTTCGCTAATTCCCATAGGCGTACGGCGCCGTCTTGGCTGGACGCGGCCAGGCGGCCGTTGGGCGCGATAGCCAATGATAAGACGATGCCTTCTTGCCCAACCAGCAGGCGCGGCGGCTGGAGCGGATCAGCCAGTTCCCAGAGCCGGATTGCGCCGTCTTCACCGCCCGACGCCACCAACCGGCCGTCTGGACTGAAGGCAACTGCTAGAATTGGAGCGCTGTGACCGGTCAAAATAATCGGTTCGGCGGCCGGGTCATCCAGATCCCACAGGCGCACGGTACTATCGGCGGCTCCCGAAGCCAGCCAACGGCCGTCCGGCGCAAAAGCTACGGTCCGCACTTCGCCCGTATGGCCTGTAAGGATGGCGTTGAAGAAGGGCTGGCTGACGGCCGGTCGCAACGCGCTATCCACATACCAGGCCAGGTTTCCCTGGGCTTGTTCATTTAAGCGGGCGGCCTCAATAGCCAGCAATGTCGCCACCTGCCGGTCATTATTCTGTTCAACTCTGGCCAGCGAGAGGGAGACAAGCGACTGAGCCAGGGCAATTTGCCCCTGGCGGATAGCTTCAGCGCGTTCCCGCTCGGCTTCAGCGCGCTGGTTCTCAGCTTCGCTGCGGGCCGCTTCAGCCTGGCCGCGCTGGTTCTCAGCTTCTAACCGCTCCGCCTCGGCCGTGGCCTGGGCATTGCTGGCTTCAACGGCGCGGGTGGCGGCGATTTGCTCATTGGCTACGGCCGTAACCTGGGCGACGAAGGCGGCCGTGGCCTGCATCTCCGCCTCCGTTGCGTTCGTCTGAGCCACGCCCCGCTGCCAAAAGGCAAAAGTCGCCGCGCACATAGCCATTAAGAGTAAAAAGGTCAGACCAATGGAGGCCAGACGCACAACCCGAATTTGCCGCCGCCGAGATTCGCTCAAAGCCTGCGCCTGCTCCAATTCGCGCCGCCGCTGCGCTTCCTTTTCCTGTTCAGCCCGCTCAACCGCTTCGCGGCTGAGTCCGATGAAAGATTGTTCCGCGACCGACAAAACGAGGGTGCCGCTGCCAGCCCATTCGAGCGCCTGTTGCAGCGGCGCGCCCCGCAACAAAGCCCCTTCATCACGGCCGCTGGCCTGCCATTGGCTCATCGCGGCCCGCAGCCGTTCTTGCCAGGCGCGGTAATCGCGGTCGGCGGTCATCCACTGGCGCAGCAAGCCCCAACTGCGAATCAGCGCTTCATGAACGACTTCCACTGTCTCTTTGCCCGCTTCATTGACACCGGTTACGACGAGACGCTCGCCAGCCAATTTTTGGGCCAACTGCCATTCCTCCGCGGCAAGTTCATTGCGAATCGCCACGCGGCGGGTATCTTCGGTGCCGTCGCCCGGCTGAACCATTTGAACGAAGAGGCGCCGGGCCACCTTTTGCTCTTCTGGCGCGAGCTGCGCGTAGACCTGGTTGGCGTGGCGGGCCAGCGCGCCGACGACCCCGCCAATCTGTTCGTAAGCCTGATGGCTCATCTGATTACCCTGGCGCTGCGCCCAGAGGCTGGCCAGGGCAAATCCTAGCAAGGGTAGATTGCCTGGCTCCTCGCCCACATCGTTGACGATGCGCACGACCAGTCCAGGCTCGAAATTAACGCCGAGCCGCTTGGCTGGATTGGCGATGGCCCGGACAAGATCCTGGCGCGACATGGGGCCGAGTTTAATGTCGGCATCTTGCAGGGCGCCTGCAAACGGCCGGTGGGTCAGGGCCAGTCCGAGAAAATCAGCCCGCAAGGTGAGAACAAGCGAGAGGGTCTGCACGTCTCGGAATTTTTGAATATCTACAGCTTCAACCAGTTCATCCATGAACCGACCGCGCATATCAGGATCATCGCAGAGGGTGAACAGTTCCTCAAACTGGTCGGCAATCAGAAGGAGGCGCGTCCCAGCTGGTTGGGACGCGATCACCTGGTCAACTACGTCGTACAGACGCTGCTGACCTTCTTGCAACGCTTTTGACAGGCGGCTTACGGCCGTCTGTCGTTCCGGCAGCGCCAAATTCTTCTCCAATAGGGGAACCAGGGCGCCAGCTATCGCCTGGAAGGGGTCGCTGCTGGGACGGAAATTCTGAATTACCCAATTCTTTTCGTGACGTAAGGCGGCTACCAGACCGGCGTACACAACCGACGACTTGCCGCTGCCTGATGATCCGACAACGGCAACCATTGGCTGCCGCTTAACCAGTTCCAGCAGCTGTTCGGTGAACTCCTCACGGCCAAAGAAAAATTTGGCGTCCTCTTCACGAAAAGCAAAGAGACCGCGATAAGGACCGGCGCTGCCAACTAGTTCGGTTTGGTTGCCTGAAGGGGGCGCAAGCATGGTTACATCTGGATGGGCCTCGGCAATGCTGACGGCGCTGCTCCATTCAGTTGAGTGGGATGGGGTCAGGGAAGCGAGCTGAAAAGAGGAGAAGATCTGTTTGGAGGGCGCGCCGATAGCCTGGCGAATGTGATGGGCCAGGTCGCTGGCTTTTTGTGGTCGCTGCGCCGGCTCTTTATGGAGGGCGCTGAGGAGCGCTTGCTCAAGCGCAGGCGGCACATCTTCTCTGATTTGCCGCGGAGAGGGTACTGGCGCCTGGAGATGTTGGCTGATAAGCGCATAGGCGTTGTCAGCCTCAAAGGGTAACTTACCGGTCACCAACTCATACAACATCACACCGAGCGAATAAATATCGCTGGCGGCGCTGACCGGAAGCCCCCTGCCTTGTTCGGGGGATGCATAAGAAGGCGTGCCGATTATCATCCCTTCTTCTTGCGGGCGGGCGTCGCCCATGATGTGGACAATGCCGAAATCGGTCAAGATAATCTGCCCTTCGGCGTCAAACATGACGTTGGCTGGCTTGATGTCGCGGTGAATAACGCCGCGCGCATGCGCGTAGTCGAGCGCGGCGCCCAGGGCGTTGGCGATATGGCCGATTTCCGGAAATGTGAACGGCCGTCCGCTGTCGCGCCGTTTGCGAATCTCCGCTTTAAGCGTTGGGCCGCCGATGAATTCCATGATCATGTAGTAAACGTCGTCATGCAGGTCGAAGTCATAGACTTGCATGATGTGGGTGTGGCGTAAGCGGGCCACAATGGCCGCCTCGCGCTCAAAGCGCTCCACAAAATCGGTAGCGGTTGCCAGGTGCGGGTGTAGGATTTTGATGGCGACGTTGCGGTTGAGGGAGCTATGATAACCCTTGTACACTTCGCCCATAGCTCCTTTATCGAGAAAGACGACAACTTTATACTTACCTAATGATTGTCCAGTTAGATCGCTCATTTTAATCCATATCCAAATTTTTGTTTGACGATTCGCCAGATGAAGAGGGGGTTGCCGATCAGGTAACGACGCCACAGCCGTTTTGGCTCGATAAGAAGGCGTCCGAACCACTCGAAACCGGTTCCGGTAAATATGAGAGGGGGGCGTTGAAGATGACCGGCCGTGTAGTCAAAGATAGCGCCGGCGCTGAGTGTCACGGTGGCGGCAAGACGCTCATGATTCTCGCAGAGCCAGCGTTCCTGCAACGGCATACCCATGCCGACGAAGAGAATATCGGGTTGGCTGGCGGCAATTCGATTCAGCACAGCTTCATTTTCGGGATGACCGGCTGTTTTAGAGAAATAGCCATGCTCTGTTCCCACGATTTGCAGGGCTGGGTGGCGCTCTTGCAACCGGTCAGCCGCTGCCTGGGCTATGCCGGGGGCCGCGCCCAGGAAAAATAGACGGTAACGGCGCGGTTCGGCATAGGCTGCCAGATCCCAGATAAAATCAGCCATTGTAATACGCGCCGGGAGTGTCTGACCCAGCAGGTAAGCGCCCAGGCGGAGGCCGGCGCCGTCAATGCGAATGAAGTCAGCCCGGTTATAAAAATCACGTAGCCAGGGCTGTTCGTAGGCGAGGTTAAACCCATGCACGTTACCCGAAAGAACGATGGTCTTTTCACGACGATCGATCCTTTCTGTGATCGTCAGTAAGAGGGCCTGTTTTCCTTGCCCATGAAAGCGAATGCCCAGCAGTTTGTTAACCGCCAAGTCTGCACTCATGATCATTATCATACGATGATGTGCAGCCATTATCAAGAATGTCAGCACCATAGATTATTGGGGGAAATTCTGGATACGCTAGAAAATGTGCCAGATCGCCTGAGGATTTCCTACCCGACCAGGCTATTGCCCTGGATTTCAGCTGACAAAACGGGTTGTCTGGCGTAAATGGTGGCGGTTCGGAGTTCATATCGATGAAACATTCGCCAAACCGCTTGATATGTTATTCGTATGTACAGAAAGCTGGTTTAATCGGTTGTTACCATGCGTCAATATGCAAAAACACCCATAACCCCAATCGCGCAGGGAAAGGCCGCTTAATTCTCTGCCTCCGTACTGTAATGAACGCTTAGTAAACGGCTTTGGATC
>Ga0114946_10002393_pt1 | contig 12874 bp, 10 predicted proteins | sample WalLakDeSediment_FD_88676 | JGI IMG/M metagenome (GOLD analysis project Ga0114946, IMG submission 88676) | Lake sediment microbial communities from Walker lake, Nevada to study Microbial Dark Matter (Phase II) - Walker Lake 11/02/13 Deep Sediment | ecosystem: Environmental > Aquatic >...
TATAAAATTACACTAAGTGAAAGGATACCCAACTCAGAATATAATCCACATTTAAGAGTATTTGGGGAATATGGTAATGTATTGCAAACTAAAGCCGCTTATGATTCTGCAATAATTAATATAACACTTGAAGCCAATAAACTCTATGGCATAGAGGCAAGCGAATGGTCTGATGATAGAGCGGGGGAGTACATTCTGAAGATTGAAATGCAGTGATTTAATACTAACATTAAAATATTATTATAAACTAAAACAGAAAGGAAATAAATATGAATGAAGCCAGACCAACAACTGTGGTAGTTACTACAAGGAAAAAAGTAGGACTTGCAGTATATGGCTTAAGCAATAAAAGTAATTGCCAAAATTAAAATTGAAAAAATAGCAATAAAGCTCACGAAAATTTGTAGTCAGCATTAACTTACTAAACTAAAATTCAAATAAACATTGATGTAGGAGTAGCGATGAATAAAAAATCAGTAATTATCCTAATCTGTATTATAATTATCATTGGATCTTGTGCAACTCAACAAAAAATTAGCGCTAATGAGACAATTATAAGCAGCGATCCATCGGTTCCTTCAATATATGTCAATGCCTATAAAAAGTGTTGGGTTGTGCTGATTAACGAGGCTGAGGAATCCTCGAAAGATTATGGATGGTGGTCAGTATGGCATCAACTTAAAAAAGAATCTAAGTATTTCACAACTCCCCACACCTTTTCCTCAATTACCCCAGGGGTGTACACCTTAATTGTCTATGACCCGGTAAGTGAAAATGTTGATCCAAATAAGCTTAGAGAACAAAATTATGTTGCGTCTGATGGTGTTGTAATTCAAAAGATTGTAGTAACGGAAAAATCAGCTGACCAATTCCATTTTGAACATATAGATTTTATTGAATGGAACTGTCTTAGCTGTCCCTGGGTGTATTTATTTGATGGAAGAACTTTTATAAGACGATCTGAGATACTTCGTGATTTAATTGGGTGGGAGCAGAAAGGGATCGATTCAATACTTCTGTCTGCATCAGACGCTATTGATGGTGTGATTAAAATCCGCCTTTCTGAAGAGAGAGATGAGATAACATACATATCATCAATCGAACTCGTTCAAAATGGCATGCATTGTGAGAAACCGTTAGGGTTGTTGATTCCTACGAATGATTCATCAGAAGTTGTGCTTAAAAAGGGAGATGTACTTGATTTGGAATTCCATTTACCTACTATAGTTTCAGAGAAAGACTTACTTATTCTACAAGTTGAAGGCTACTATGAGCCAGATCCAATGGCTTTACGATCATATATAAACAATCTGAATAAATAAAATGAAGGAATAATACAAAAAAATGCCTAGTCTTTGCCACATAGTTTTTCGCTTTCATTTTTCCTTAATTACAGCGGGGATTGTTATTACTCCTGTATATGTATTATGTCAGACTTATCAATCTAATCCGACTTTGATGGAAGTTCTACCGAATATTATACCAGAATCAATAACATTAGCAGATCTGCACAATAGTTCATTGCATTTCATGTATCAATGTAATCAGCCCAATTTAGACTTTTTCCATACACACATAAAGTCTAATCAAATTCTATTTATGTCATTAGGTATTTCTCGTTTCGATATGATGCATCCAGACACAGCTACAATAATGGGCGTTTTAGATTTTTTTAGGAACTTGAAGAATAACTCCATTAAAGATAGTTCGTTTTTTAGTTTCCCAGAGAATCGAATACAAATGATAAGTGCATTGAAAGCAAACAAGACTTGTATCATTCTAGCATTGGAAGGCACATGGTTATTCCAAGGAGACATTAATTGGATTGATTCACTGAACCAAATTGGGATAAAGGCTATTACAATTGCTCATCGTTTTCATGATGAATTTATTACAACGGCAGAAATTGATGCTAATGATACTTTATCTTCCAATTCTGGTCGTTCTCCTTCAATTTTAAACTATAATTCGAGTTTATCTCAACTAGGAATTTCCCTGATTAAAAAAATATTGCAACTCAAAATCTTAATTGATGTATCTCATCTTGGAGAGACTGCATTTTGGGAAGTAATCCAATTGAACTCAAATGATAAACCAATAATTGCCAGTCATAGCAATTCTAAATCACTTTGTAATAATGAAAGAAACCTCTCAGACGCTCAACTTAAAGCGATTGCAAATACTGGTGGCTTAGTTGGTATTTGTTTCCATTCTCCGATGTTAAAAGATAGTGGGGCAGCTTTTTTGTCAGATATCGTTGATCATATTCAATATGCGGTCAAGGTGATGGGCTCGGATCATGTAGCGATTGGTACTGATATAGGTGGACGGATTCAATTACCATTAGGCATATCTGAAACGGACTATGTTAAAGAATTAATCGAAGAGATGTTACGCAGAGGAATGTCTAATAAGACGATTGCAAAGATAATGTCGGAAAATGTGTTTCGTCTAACTAGCTGGCTGTTATCATCAGATTGACCAGTATCAAGTATAAAGGTGTTTGTATTAAAGTAGGTTGATTCTCTTTATTAAATCGGTTATTGACATAAATTTATAACAATTTGGAGAAAATTTATGCACCTAACAATTAAAAATGTTGTTTATTCCCTTATGGGAATTTGTTTTATAGCTGCAACACAAGCACAAGATCCAGCACCCTCAAACCCTATTAAACTACAATCTTTATGTGATTCTATATATAATGCACTTAACTTAATGAGTCAAATTGAACAATCTCCTGATTTAGAATTGATAAAAACACTTAATGAATCGTTCCAGATTGATCCAATCAGGGGTGAATTTGAAACAAGCTCTGAATTTGGAAATAGATTGAGTGAATTCTATAACTCTCGACGAAACATGTTTATGACTTCGTATTTTAACAAGCTGAAGAAACTTGAAGATTTAGAAATGGAACTACGCAACCGGCTGTTGGATATTACATCGAAGAAATTTATACTTGATTGTAAAGTTGGTCAAGTGAGGTATGATCCAGATAAAGAGATACTTTCATTTACTGCAATTGTTCCGATCCCACCATTTAAATTTGGTATTGCTGTGAATCCTTCTTTTTTCATAACACGGTCTTTAGCTCCAACTACCACTGCACTACTTCGGGAACGAGATTACAAACAGTGTAAAGCAATTATTCACTATCTGGTTGATTCTTTGAATAGGATGTTTGTGTCAGTTGATCAAATCAGTTTCATCGGCCAACAGGGGGAAATGTTCTCACAAGAGATTAGCACTAAAATTCCTTTTCCAACTCAAATGGAGTTCGTAGAAACAAATAGATATGAACCAGAATTTGCTCCTCAAGATGTGAGTATGGGTTTTAAAGGCGATACAATTGGAATCAAAGGGATTGAGGAGGCTACGCAGAAGTCAAAAGCGGTAATCTTAGACCTCAAAGAAGAAAAAATACTTGCTACGCTTCCAGTGAATCTTGAAACTCAGAATGTATGGTTACGAGCAATCGCGCCTCAAAACCAAGTTGCAGTGTTAAGTATAGCTAATGAGTTAATAGGTTGGAAATGGAATAATTCAGTGAACTTTGTAAGAATATCCCTTATTAATCCTATAGAGCGGATATCAATTTCGCCTTCAAATTCGATCTTGGCTTACCATTATACTGTATTCGGAGAATACGTATATGGAGGATACAACAAGGAAGAACTTTGGATAGCTAACATCAATGACCTTACAATAAAAAAAACACAGATTGGACATGCTCATAGAGGTGTTGAAATGATTGATTTTTTACCAGGTGAAGAATCCTTGTTGTTTCATATTGAAAATGGACTTGCAGAACTTACGGACCTAACAAATATGAAGTCGCATGAGATATGGTATGATCAAGAATCACTTTTTTTTTCTCTTGATCGAACGCTTTTCCATGATTCGAAGATTTCAAAATGGTTCCCACTCACCCCCCAAATAGCAAGTTCTTATTTCAAATGTGAAAGTCCATTCGATGGTCTTCGTTGGGATTATCGTTATAGTCGACCCTCAAATTTATATGACGCTAGAACTATGAATAAAGTTTTCTCAAAAACAGATGAGGAAATTCTAGAATTAAGTGGAAACTTTCAAGTTATAGCTAAGTATTTACCTTTTTCTATATATGAAAGACGGGACCGCAGTATTACATTCTTTCAAAGGGTGAATTGGAATTTGCTTGATTACTTTTTAGGGAAAAAATATATGTATCAAACACCACATTTGCTTTCCAAAAGAGAAATAGAATGGTTTAGGATCCCCTCTTTACAAGCCTATGTCTATGACATTGACGGTAATGGGCTAGGTGACGTCATTTACATTAATTCAAACGGGTCAGTGGAGATATATGAGCGTGACACAGGTATCACCTTAGGCACTATAGAGCTTTCAATGAAAAACTCTCCGATTCTAATACCCTTGAAAGAAGCTAATGGGCGTTGGACAATGGTTGTACAGCAACCGTCAACTATTTTAGGTGCCTTTACTTCCTATCATTTCATTGTTGGAGAACCTTTAACTAATTCAATCAAAATAGTCAGCATTCCGCTTGACCCTGGTACAATTACATATATGATTGACTTTGATAATGATGGACAAGAAGAGATTGTCTCAAACGTGAACCCAGAAAGTTTTTACACTGGCAAACCTACTGGGAAAAATATCAAGATATATCAGTGGCAAAAACTTTCATTGATAGATAAAACAGAGACATATTTAAAATATATTAGCAAGAAAAAGTGAAAATAGATGATAGCAGAACAAACAAAACTACTGATACAACTAAAACTTTTTAAATAGTTAAATTAACATAAATCAACAATTTTATTGGAGGTTCTTATGCTAATAAATTCTTGTAAAAATATTTTTATTAACTCATTATTATTTATTCTAATTTTTACAAATTATTCTTGTTCGCAGAACGAGCCAGACCAATTAAATAATAATCTAGACATTAAGACTGAGACGCAATGGGTTTTAGAAAAAACAGATAATAAAATTACTTTGGCTGAGTTTAAACAAAGAATGACTAGGTATAATCAAAAGGGAATGATCATTGAAGTAAAAGTCTTTAATAATAAAGGACAAATTGAAGAATTAATTAAATATAATGACTTCAATGATGTAGTTGAGAAAAGTGGAATTGCTCACGAAAGACAGAGCGATGAAACTTCACCTTATAAACTAAGTTATTCCTACGAATATGATTCCTTAAATCAAAAAATAAAAATGTCAAATTATGATGAAAACAATAAACTTAGTGGCTACACTTTATATGCCTACGATAGTAAAGGCAATTGTACTAAAATAATAGATTATAAAAATAACAATATAATGAACAGTCATACTGTTTTTAGTTTTGATGATGTATCAAGAATTCTTGAAAAAATTGATTACTATAGTTCAAAACGTGATAATTATCGGGAGCAAATTAATTTTGAATCTGATAAAAATAATTGTTTAACCAAAATAATTTTTAATAGCAATGATGGTTGGAGCTATGAAATCAATTATAAATATAATGAAAATTGTCTGCTCATTTAGCAGTCAGAGCAATATTATCATAGTTCTTTGTTACGGGTTACCAGATATGCTTATGAGTATTTCTAAATTATGTAAAAAATTGGATTGAAATTGAAGGAATAAGTGTAGATTTCCATAATGAGGATAAGAGCTTTTATTTTGTAAAAAAAGATGTTTAATTTAAAATCTTATTAGTTTTCATAAATCTAGAAGGGGGGACTAAGATAAAATATTTATACTGTGATGAATTAAAATAAATTCAGGACTTAAAACTTTAATTAAAATTTTAACCCGGAGGCGTTATGAAAAAAAGGTTTTTCTTGTTTCTGCTGTTTTCATTACTAATATTCGTTACATGCATACAAGGTTGTAAACAGGATAACGACAACTCTTCTGAAATTAATTCTCCACAAGAAGATTATTTAATCGCTTTCCTTCGTAAAGGTAATTTGTGGATAATGCTTGAAGATGGGACAGGGCAAAAACAGCTAACGCAATCTGGTAAAGTTATAGCATTTACCTGTAAAGGGAATAACATTTATTTTGGAGAGTTAGATAGTTTAATATTAAATGTAAAATATTTACATATTGATAATTTAAAAACTATTGAATCCCTAACTGCTTTAAAGAGCAATCGGGAGTATTTTTTTGTTGATGAATGGTATCAACCACCGAGGGGTAAAATGGGTTGGGTGAACGATTCTGTATTAGGAGTGAGCGCTAACTATGAGTGGGGTGGGGGGTTTCAAGACACTTATAGTATTAACTTATTAAATAAAAACGTTAACCGTACAAAATGGAATCAAGTAAACTACGAAAGAGTTATTACCAGAGAAAATATTGAACGTAGCGAAGCAAATATAAATAATGGCCAGTTTTTCTCTAGAAAAACAGGTAAAGAATACGAACTTTATTATGTGAATAATGAAAATCAGGAAATAAAAATCTCAAATACTCAACAATACACACCTCGTGAATGTTGGGGTGATAATGTTACCTCTTTTTCTTACATATTAACACCATCAGGTAAAGTAGTTTATTGGTTTATAATGGACTGTGGAGATTTAGCTCACGGTGTACTTCATATAGCTAATTTAGATGGGTCAAATCAAGTTTTAATAACAGATAATTTTACATCAGGTTATATGAATTTTAATATATCTCAAGGAAGCGGTGAGTTTATGATTCGCCTTTATGATGGAGATTTCGGAAAATATAATTTGGTTTCCTTTGTTGGTAAACTAAACGAGAGAGTAATAATTGCAGAAGATGTAGATTACTTCGAACTTATTAAGTGATATTTACTGGTTCAACGGAAAATGGGATTTCGGACAAGAAATAGATAATTTAATTAAATATAGTTTTTGCCTGGACCCGGAGCAATTAGAAGAAGCAGAACCAAACCTTAGATAGGTTGGTAAAGAATTCAAAATAATTTACAAGGTTATTAAGGAAGCTGCTTATCTTACTTCGGATGGTATAATTGATTGCAGAACAATAATCAAAATCACGTTAATAAAATAGAAAATAAAATAAATTATTCAGGAGAAGATTTACATGAAACTTTTAATACAAATCGTAATGTTTTTTTTATTTACATCAGTAGTACTTGTGAAATGTGTATTTGCTCAAGAACTGTGCGAGCAAATAGACTCAGCACTTATGTCTAATGCAAAAGCAGTTAAGTATGTTGACTTACCTAAAGACCTGAAAATATTTATGAAAAAAAATGAATGTGAAGTAACATCAGAAAGCGTATATAATTATGGTTCGGCGATTGATCTTAATGATGATGGAGAGGTTGAATACGCTTTCTGTTGTCTGGAAGCTATGCATGGCCCTTGCTATATGAACATTTTCGGAAAGGTTGACGGAACCTGGCGTATATTATGTGATTTCTTATCTGGTTTTGATATGGGAGGGAATGATCCGGGATTTATAATTTTAACAGACAAAAATGAGGGTTATCACAGTCTTTGTCAGAATGATCGTTTAATTCAATTTAAAAAAGGTAAATATATCATCGAAGATGAATCTTTAAATGAGTAGTTAAATATAGAACTTACTAATTTCGTCATTATTTGATTAGTGTTAACGTGAAAATAAATTATTCAAACAACATTTACATAATTATTTTTTTCTTTTTTACCAGCGTAGAAATTCTTTCCCAAATTGATATTATCCCTGTTTCTGAGAAAAAGCCTTTTGCATGCTCTTCTTTTCTGAAACCAAGTAAAATATCGAGTTATGGTCCTGAAAATATTTGTGACTTTGACCAAAGCACTGCTTGGGTTGAGGGTGTAAAAGGAGATGGTGTTGGTGAATGGGTTGCGCTTTATTTAGGAAATACACAAAACCTGAAACAAACAAAAAGGGTGTTGGGAGCTATCTATTATGGTTACCAGAAAACCAGAGAAACTCTTTCAAACAATGGAGCAGGTACATCCTACCTTATATCTTTTTTTGTGGATACAAGAAAGATTTTTGAAAAAATAGTCAATACATATATATATGAAGGCGAGGAAGAAAGTGACTGCTGGGGAGGTTTCGGAAATGCAAAGTTCGATTTTAATATTAGTGACCAATTTTCAACTAATGGGATTGTCTGGATGCGGATAGAAATTAAAAAAGTTCGAACTGGCTTAAAATATAAGGATACTGCAATTAGTGAAGTTGTTTTAAATTTTGAAGGTGCAAATCCATATAATGTAAAAGAAACTCTATTATTGGAACTAAAAAACAAAAACCATTATGAAGGTTTTTATGTATTAAATGATAAACAGATTGCGGTTGAAAATATTTATTCAGAGTGTGGACCAGAAATCTCCCTATATGAATTCGATGGGTTTAAATGGCGACTGAAGTCTACAAAATATTTTAATGGATATTGGATAGGAGAATTAAATGAAAATAAGTAATATCATTTTATTAGTAATATTATTCACTATTCTTTCGTTTCCTCAAAGCAATAATAGTATTGTTCTTAAATTCGACAAGAAGAACATTACCCTTGGGACTTCTTTATCTGATTTAAAAAAACTATTTCCTGAAATATCACTAATTGATGCAGATAACAACATATGGATTTATCAATTGACAACTGAAAATTATAATTTAAAATTATATTTCAACAGTGATGATTCAAATGTTAATAATTTGATATCATTGGAAGCAACATGCTTTTCTGATGAATGTTATTTTGGGGAATCTTCTTATGATGTTTTAGCAAAGCAACTCAAAAATGATGACAGACTTTTGCATCAAGTTAATGATGGTGAAGGGACTGAAACAAAATACTATCACTATCCAGGATATTTAGTTATTGATGAGCAATATGTTGGTTTAGAAACAGGCGATCCTGCATTCAACATAAGCTTAGTTAATTTAAGATATTTAGATAAATGGCCATATAATGTAGACTATTCCGCACTTTATACTTTATCAATGTTTATGAGGATATTTCAAGAAGAATTCACAGATTATCAGTTAATAACTAATTTCGTGGAAAGGGTTGTCAAAAATGAATTGAAGGAAAATTCAAATGTTGCCCAATCGTTATATAATCCGTTCACTCCAAATCCATATAGTATTTTAGAAAATATTTATCGGATAAGAGGAGATTACAGAAGTCTCTTGGATATATTGCAACAAATTGTAAAGCTTAATCCCGATGATTCGATTGTAAAATCTAATATTACAAAGTATCAGAATATCCTTTCCGAGGATGATGTTAAAGATATTGAAGATGTTGAAACGATGCGAATTATTGGTAATAAATTTAATGGAAGTTGGAAAGGAAAATATTCTTGCAATCAAGCAGAAACTGTATTACTATTAGAAATTTTTGCAAAAACTTCAGGCAAAATGAAAGCAAATTTTACCTTTTATGCATCAAAATCAAATCCAGGAGGAAAAGTCGGATCATTTACTTTAGAAGGTAATTTTATGAAAGACGGTAGCTTTGTACTGCGTGCCAAGGAGTGGATTCGTAAACCGGATAATTATGCTATGGTTGATATTTCAGGGGAAATTAAAAGTAATTATGTTGAGATAAATGGCGTTATAGTTCATCCAAATTGTTCAAGCTTTAACTTGAGTAAAATTGATAATCAATAATTTAAATCAACTATTCTTTTACGAAGTAGCAGGTAAAAGATCTTTATTATTAACAAATTAAAAGTGAGGTAAAAATGAGAAAAATTATTATAATGATTTCTCTGATATTTATCTATCAATCAATCAGCTGTTCTCAAAATGAATTAAACGGCATTGTTATAGACGGGATCACAAAAAAACCTGTAGATAGCTTCTCCGTAACATTACTAGAAACTAAAAAATCAGGAGTAACAAATTCTAAGGGAGAATTCAATATTCAATTAGCACAAACAAATGAAACCGTTAAATATCAGAATGAAGGCTTTGAAATATTCTGGCAAAATTTTTCAAAAGCAGTAATAAATAAGCAAAAGGCCAAAGTGATTTCTTATACTCATTTTCCTTTTTACAGTGATTATGGGTTTTTAGATCAACAGAGTTTCTCAAATAACTATGATTGGTTATTTGATATGAAAATGATTAAAGGTATAAAAAATGCCAAAGTAGATAAAATGATCAATGTTGGAGAAGATGAGAGTATTGAATTAATAAAACTAAATAAAAAGGATGCAAAAAAGATCCTTGATTACTTAAACTTACCATTGGGAAGGGTGATTTATTATTTCAAATATCAATGGGTTGAAGAGAGTTCAGATAAATACTTAGAATTATGGAATGATCTTATTTTTATTCAGTTCGAAAACACTTTTAAATTAGTTTCAGATCAAAATCCATGGATAAGTTTTTAATTACAAGCATAAAATATTATATAACTTAATTATTGGAGGCATTTTTGTGGAAGAATTCAGTTTTTAGTTTAATTATTTTTGTTATACTAACTAACTCATCCAGTAATTCACAAATATTAGTGAATTATGATATTAATAAGGAAACAGTTAAAGAGTATTCATTGCATAACTTTGACTATAATTACTTCCTTAGTTATGTGAAAGGAGTAAATTATTTAAAGTATGAAAATTTAATGCTATATAATTTTCTCGGGTTTGAACAGCTAAATTATCAATCCGATGTTCTCGCTAAAAATGTTAAAACTTTTTCTTATGATCCTAATAATTCAAATATATTGTATTTAATTGGTGAGGATAACGGATTGAGGAAATCTTTAGATCGTGGACGAAATTGGCTTAATATTAAGAATAACATTCCTGATAATATTCGATTAATATCAATATCAGTTAGTTCGATAATCTCGGAAAAAATATACCTAAAAACATCTGAAGGTTTATTTATCACAAGAAATGCAGGGTTTTCTTGGCAAAAAATAAAGTTCTCTCAGCCAATTGACGATATAATAATTGATTCGAAGCAGGATGGCGGCATATTTATTCGATCAAAAAATATAGTTTTTTATTCATCAAATGACGGTTCGACCTGGGATAAATACTTTGAATTCAATCTCTCATCTAACGAACGAAGAAACATTGAGCAAATACATTTAATAAATGATGTAGAAAAATTTTTTCTAATTCGGTCGTTTGATAAACTTTATAGATATGATCCAAACTCTAAATCGTTATTAAACGTATCACCTGTCGATAATACTGGCAGCACATTAAGAGCAACCTGTCTATATGCGGATAAGCATTCAATTATACTTGGAACTTTTAATGGAATATTTATATCAAGTGATCGTGGTCTTTCTTGGATATTTCATAAAGTTAAGAATTTAGACAAAGAAAACTGGATCATAGGTGTTGGAAAAAATCCTTTAGGAAATGGACTATTACTAATTAATCAAGATGGGGAAATATTTAATTTATTTAACTCTGGTTTTATTAAAGGGCTAAATTATGGTTTGGTATTGAACTCAAACTTGTTAGACTTAGAAATATGTGAAACACAAAACCAAGTAATCTTGAATTCAATCATTTTAAATAGTGATCCACTCTACAAATACGGATATGGTGTTTGGAACTCAACAGATTACGGTAAGACGTGGTCACCTTCATTTAGTTTTGATCATATTCCTGAGTCTGGTTATCCAAGAGAATGGAGTCCCAAATTCTTTAGATCACCTATCGAAAAAAATCATTTAACAATGATTGAGTTTAATCAGATATATGAATCAAATGATGGAGGATATAGTTGGAGCAGATCTAATTTAACTAATTTCAAATATGCTAATGATAATATTTTGAAGAGAGTTTTCGATCCTATTGAAAAAAATATAAGTTATTTTCTAGCAGGTGTAAATGAAATTGGATTATTTCGATATGATAAAAATAGCAATTCTTCAATGTACCTTAATCAGGACGTTGGGTATCATAGAGGAGATATGATTATTTCAGCCAATAATAATAAACACCTTTTAACAAAATATTTTAATTTAAGTACAGATGGTGGATGGAGTTGGGAAAATAAAAGCATCCGTTCGGATTATTTAAAAAGTTTCAACAAGGATGCATATGCACGTGGTGTAGTCGATTTGCATTATTTCAAAGAGGATATTGCTGTGGTTTCGTTTACACCAGATGATCCAGATTGGTTATCTCATGAAGATTACCGGCTAATTAGAACAGATGATTTTTTAAAATCTTGGCGTGTTATTTGTGAATTAAAAAATGAAACATTTAGTAAAATATATTTTACATACGTTAAATCAGATGATCCAAATTTTTTTATAATTGCCTATTTGGATAAAAAGTCAAGCAAGGGGAAAATAATAATTAGACCTGGAATCGAAGGAGCTTTGCAAGTTCAAAATCTACCAGTCACTGGAGTAAATTTTATAAAATATTCTTCAGACAGAATTTATTTGGGTACTAAATATGGTGGTCTCTACATTTCAAATGATTTCGGAAAGAGTTGGCAAAATTTAAGTTCCATCAAAAATTTAAAACAAACTAAAATTAACGCACAAAATAGCAGTAAACCGAATACAAAAGAAATAATTATCAGTTCCATGTTAAATCAATTTCAGGGTACTTGGAAAGGGAGTTATACTTGTGGGCAGGGGGGGACAGGACTGACTTTAGAACTGTCCGCTTTAGCCAATGGTAAACTTTCTGCGACTTTTTTGTTTTACCCACAGCCTTCTAATCCGGATGTTAAATCTGGCTCGTTTTCAATGGAAGGAAATTACGATTCGAATGGCAATTTTACATTGAATGCTAAAGAATGGATAAATAGACCAGCTAATTATATAATGGTAGACATGTCAGGTAAACTTGATTTGAATAATAATCGACTCATTGGAAATATAACTCATCAGAGTTGTTATTCGTTCGAATTATCA
>Ga0114946_10002394_pt1 | contig 12867 bp, 13 predicted proteins | sample WalLakDeSediment_FD_88676 | JGI IMG/M metagenome (GOLD analysis project Ga0114946, IMG submission 88676) | Lake sediment microbial communities from Walker lake, Nevada to study Microbial Dark Matter (Phase II) - Walker Lake 11/02/13 Deep Sediment | ecosystem: Environmental > Aquatic >...
GCCTGGAGCACGGCGTCGCAGGTCGGGCAGTGGGCCGTGCCGACCCGGGCGTAGAGCACGCGGAGGAAGTCGTGGATCTCCGTCATCGTGGCGACGGTGGATCGCGGGTTCGTGCCCGCCGACTTCTGCGCGATCGAGATCGACGGCGACAGGCCGGTCACGGCATCGACGTCGGGTCGGGGCAGCTGGCCGAGAAACTGCCGGGCGAACGTGGAGAGGCTTTCGACGTAGCGGCGCTGTCCTTCGGCGTAGAGCGTGTCGAACGCCAGGCTCGACTTCCCCGAGCCGCTCACGCCCGAGAGGCAGACCAGCCGCCCTCGGGGCAGCCCCACGGTGACGTCTCGGAGGTTGTGCTCCCGCGCTCCGCGGACGACGATCGGGGGGACGTGCATGCCGCCATTGTAAACGCTGGACAGGCCCCGCCGACTGCCGTACGATCACGTTTCCCGAGGGAAAGTGGTCTTCCGGCCCCTCCCCGCCCGGGGCGGTAGCTCAACTGGGAGAGCGCGGCGTTCGCAATGCCGAGGTTGGGAGTTCGATCCTCCTCCGCTCCATTCATGATGTGCGGCTCATGACGGCCGATTCCCTATCTCATGACCTGGCCGGCGACCCATCCACGGCCCTGATGCTCCGCGTCCGCGACGGTGATGCGGCCGCCTTCGCCGAGCTCGTGGCGGCCTGGCAGGATCGGCTCGTCACCCTCTTCTTGCACCACACCGGCGACCATGCGACCGCCGAGGATCTCGCCCAGGAAGTCTTCCTGCGGGTCTACCGGGCGCGGGCGTCGTACCTGCCGACGGCGAAGTTCACCACCTGGATTCACACGATCGCCAACAACGTCTCGAGCGATCTGCGACAGCGGGCGTATCGGCGGCGGGAGCGCGGCGTTCCCGTGACTGCGGCCGCGTCCTCGAGCGCGATCGGCCTCGATCACCTGGCCGTCGCCGCCAGCGGTCTGATGCCCTCGCGGCTGGCCGACCACGGCGAGCTCAAGGCGGTCGTGCAGGAAGCCATCGCCGCGTTGCCGGACCGCCAGCGGATGGCCGTATTGCTCGCCAAGTTCGAGCAGTGCTCCCACGAGGAGATCGCAGCTGCGATGCAGCTCTCCGTGCCCGCGGTGAAGTCGCTGCTCTTCCGGGCCCGGGACCAGCTGCGGTCAACGCTCGCGGCGTACATGGAAGGGAGACCGTGATGAATCCCCAGGCTCGATCTTCCGACGACGATCTCGCTCCGGCCGAAGTCCTCGGCGATATCTGGCCGCTGCTCGACGAGCTGCCGCGGGCCGCCGCGTCGTCGCGCATGACCGCGACCACGGTCGAGATGGCGGCCGTCACCGCCCGACGCCCCGATCCGCTGCGCGACCGCCTGCGGACGTGGCTGGGGCCGCTGGCCGTCGTGGCGGCTGCGCTTGCGCTCGGCATCCTCGCCGGGCGGATCACGACGCCCGATACGGCCCGACCCCTCGTCGATCTGCCGCTCGTGCAGCATCTCGACCTTCTCCAGGAGGCCGGCTCGGAAGCGTTCCTCGAGCAGCTCGCCGCCCGCCGGGCCGACCTGCCGGGCCGCGGCGGCCCGCGGTTCGGCGGTGAGATGGGCCGCCGGGCGGCCGAAAGCTTCACCGCCCGCATCGAGTCGCTGGCGGCAGCCCTCGCGGCCGACCGAGCGCGGACCGCCGCCGATCGCCGCGCGTGGTTCGAGGCCCTGCCGCTCGACGAGCGGCACGAACTGGAGAAGTCGGCCGCTGCGTATCGCGCACTCTCGCCCACGCAGCGCGAACTCTTGGCCGGCGTCGCGGCGGCGCTCGTCGATCCGACGCGGCCGGAGCTCCGCGAGGCGGCCCAGGCGTGGCACATGTGGCTCTCCGCCATGCGGCCAACCGAGCGGCCCGAGATCATCGCCTACGGCACCGACAATCGCCTCGCCTGGATCGATTGGTATGTGCAGCGATTCGATCCCCGCCGGCGGCCCGGCGGTCCCGGCACGTTCAGGCCGGAGGCAGTGCCGCCTCCCGCAGGAACTCCACGAGCGCCGCGTTGAAGGAAGACGGCCGGAGGGATAGCCCGGAGTAATCGCCACCGCCGGTGAGCATCCCGATCGTAGGTTTTGTGGAAGGGATGACGTTCTCAAGCGCCGATGATTTCTCTCCCTTGACACCGCGTACACGAGTCATGTACAGTGGTCTCCATGAGAATCAATGCTTCGGCATTCAAGGCCCGCTGCCTTCGGCTCCTCGACGAGGTCAGCCGAACGGGCGAGGAACTCGTCATCCTCAAGCGCGGGCGGCCGGTGGCCCGTCTGGTGCCGGCACGCGACGACAAGGCGTGGCTCGCCCTTCGGGGGCGCGGGGCGTTCACGGGAGACCCGTTCGCAAGCGTCGTCGAGGAATCCGAGATCGAAGTCTTGCGATGACGAAGTCGCCGCTCCTCGACACGCACGTCTGGGTCTGGTGGATGCTTGGCGATACCCGGCTTTCTGCCCGCGAGCGCACCGTGTTGGACGACCTCCCGAGCGGTCAGCGACCCCGCCTCTGCGACATCAGCCTCTGGGAGGTTGCGATGCTCGTGCAGCTCGGTCGGCTGCAGCTCGACGATGCCCTCGAGGATTGGTTGCGGATCGCCGCTTCACCGGCCACGGTCGAGGTGATCCCGATTACGCCCGCCGTCGTCGCGGAGATGAATCGCCTGCCGGCGACCTTTCACCAGGATCCTGCCGATCGACTCATCGTGGCCACGGCCCGCGCCGGCCGGCTGCCGTTGGCCACGCATGACACTCGCATCCGCCGATCGCGGCAGACGTCGCTCTGGGTGGCGTAGTCGCACGCGGAGCGTGCAGGGCCCGGCGGTCCCGGCACGTTCAGGCCGGAGGCAGCGCCGCCTCCCGCAGGAATTCCACGAGCGCCGCGTTGAAGACGGCCGGCTGCTCGAGCGGCGCCATGTGGCCGGCCTCGGGCACGATCAGGAGGCGAGCCCGCGGCATGATCGCTTCTGCCGCCTCGAGGCACGCCGGGGGCGTGATCTGATCGTCGGCCCCGACGACGAGCAGCGTCGGCGCCGTGACGGTGCGCATCGCCTCGGTCATGTCGGGCCGGTCGGCGAGGGCGTGAAGGGCCGCCTGGATCGTGGCCACCGGCTGGGCGAGGATCGTCCGCAGAAGCAATTCCTCGATCGCCATCCGTTCCGCCTTGGCGGCGGCCGGGAACTCGCGGGCGAGTAGTCGCGGGATCATCGCCTCGCCGACGATCCGCTGCCCGAGCCGCCCCACCTTCGCGGCGAGGTCGAGCCGCACCGCCCGGGCGTCGGGCGTGTCGGCCTCGAGCTTCGTGTCGACGAGCACGAGGGCGGCGACGCGCTCGGGATGACGAGCGGCGATGTGCTGGGCCACGTAGCCTCCCATCGACAGGCCGCAGATCACGGCCGGCCGGCCGACGTGGAGCGCGTCGAGCAGCGCGACCGCGTCGTCGGCGAGCTGGGCGATGCTCGCGGGGCCTTCCGGTTCCTGGCCCGCGCTCCCGCCGAAGCCCCGCTGATCGGGCACGATGAGCCGCAGCTGCTCGGCGAGCGGCGCCTGGCCGACCCACATGCCGTGATCGAGCGGGAACCCGTGGAGCAGGAGAAGTGGCAGGCCGCTGCCCGACGAGTGCACCGCGAGCCGGCCACCGGGCACCGCGACGTGATGCGTGAGCAGAGGGGGATGCATGATCAGGGCTGCCGGCCTTCGGCGGCCTGCGCCTGGAACCGCATCAGGTTGCGGAGGATCGTGCGGTTGTGGGGCTCCATCCGCAGGGCTAGCGACTGGGTGCGGACCGCACCGGCTCGCTCCCCGTTCGCCGCCAGGCAATGGGCCAAGGTGTCGAGGTAGCTCGCGCTGTCGAACGACTTCTCCAGCGAGAGGCGGGAGTAGCGGAGGGCCTTGGCCACGTCTCCTTCGGTGTTGGCGACGAGCCAGGCGTATTCGTTGTAGCCGTTGGGATCGTCGGGCAACGCCTGAATCTCGTCCTCGATCCGCCGCAGCGCCCGGGCGACGCGGGTCGCCGCGTCGGCCCGCTCCTCGGGGGTGTTGGCAGGATGCTGAAAGAGCGCGATGAGCACGTCGACCTCCTTAGCGTAGGCCTGCAGAGCCGTGTCGAGAAGCTGCCGCGTGAGAGCCTGGTCGCCGGCGTGCGCCGCGGCGCACGCCTCGAAGTAGTGCTTCCGGGCGACGATGGATGCCGGGTCGCGCTGGAGCCGCGGGAGGATGCTGTCGCCATCCTCGTTGACCCGCCCCTCGCGACCCGTGATCACCGGGCCGAGCACGAGGGCGGCCCGGGCGTCGTCTCCCTGGTCGTGCAGAAACTCCGCGAACAGGATGCCCGCCAGGGCGAACTCCGCGGGGGGCGTCCGCTCGTCGGTGAGGAGCGCCTGGTATTCCCGCTCGACCCAATCCGGCGCGCCCCACTTCGTGAGCACAAGCGCCGCCTGCAGCCGACGGGTGAACTCGTCGGCGACGAGCCGCGGCTGCGTGAAGGCCCGTTCGGCGATCGCACGCGCCCGCTCGGCATCACCGGTCTGGAGGACCGCGAGCGCCGCGGCATAGGTGGCGACCGCCGAATCGGGCGCGAGGCCGGGCCAGCGGCCCTCCAGCAGCGACACCGATTCGGGAAGGCCGTGCTCGGCGAGCCAGACCAGATCGGCGGCGATGCGGGTGTCGGGATCGCCGCCGCCGGTGGTCGCGTCGCGCGACGCGTCGAACAACACCGCCGCCTGCGCGAGCGCTTCCTCGCGGCGGCCCGCCGTCACGAGCATCTCGACGTAGCAGCGGCGGAGCGTGCGGAGTGTCGCTGATTCATCGGTGGTGCGGGCCGACATGTCGACCGCATCGTCCTCGCCGACAAACTCCTCGTCGGCGGCCAAGGCGAGCGCCTCGGCAGCGGTGTCTGCGGCGGCCGCCGCCTCGCCATGCGCCACGGCCCGGTCGATGAGCGCAAGCGCCGCACCCGCCTCGGCGAGCGCGGCAGCCGGCACCATGAAATCCGGCTTGCCCTGTTCATTCCCGCCCGGTTCGGCACGGCCCTCTTTAGCGGGCCGGGAAAACGCCACGAGCGCCCGCAGGAACCGCGCCGCCGGCCGCGTGCTCGTGCCGATCGCGGCGGTGATGCGGTCGGCGATTCCGGGCCAGTAGGCGTCGGTCGGCCGCCACTCGCGGGCCAGCAGGGCCGCCGCGAGCCGGGCCTGGGCGGGGTCGCGATCGAGTCGCACGAACCGGGCGAGCGGCTCGATGCCGGCATCGTCGTCGAGCCGCAGGAGTTGATGGGCGATCCGCCGCCGCGCGGTGGCACCCCCTTGTTCATAGCGAGTGATGAGCTCGGCAGCGGCGGCCGCATCGTGCGGGGCGGTCAGCGGCAGCGCTTGCACGAGCCAGCGGGCCCGCAGGGCGATCTCCAGATCGCTGCTGACCTCAGCCGCCGTGAGCAGGGCGTCGACCGCGTCGGGGCCGAGCCGCTCGAGACGGGCCGAGGCCTGCTCGCGAACACCATAGTCGTTACTACCGAGGTCGCGAATGAGATCGGCGACGGAGGCTGGTTCGCGGGCCTGTGCTGCTCTGGCGGGAGCCTGTGACTCTCCAGCCAACGACCGGGTCGTCAGGCCGCAGGCCAGGAAGGTTGCACAAGCGGTGGCCGCAAGCCGGAATGCACGCATGACCGCACCGCAGGGGGAGACTTTTCAGGCCGTGTCGGGCTCGATGCCGAGATCGCGAATCGTAACGAGGGACTCGAGCGGGATGCCGCGGGCGGCGAGCGCCTCACGGCCGCCGGCGAGCCGGTCGATGACCGTCACGACCCGTTCCACCACGAGTCCGAACTCGACGGCCCGGTCGATCGCCACGAGCGACGAGCCGGCCGTCGTGATCACGTCTTCGACGATGACGACCCGCTGGCCCGGTTCGACGGGGCCCTCGACATACCGCTTCGTGCCATGATCCTTCGGCTCCTTGCGGATGAGGAATCCCTTGAGCGGCAGCCCCTCCACGCCGGCCATCGTGACGACGGCCCCCGTGATCGGATCGGCACCGATCGCCAGGCCCCCGACGGCATCGGGGAGCGGACCGAGCGCCCGGAGCCGGTCGAGAATCGCCCGGCCCACGAGCATCGCCCCGTGCGCCTCGAGCACGACCTGTTTGGCGTCGAGGTAAAAACTGGCCTCGCGGCCCGAGGCGAGCCGGAATGTGCCCCGTTTGAGCGCCCGGGAGGCGATTCGGTCGACGAGTTCCGGCAGGGAAGTGGTGGGAGCGGCGGGGGAGGAGGCGTTCATGCGGCAAGTATAAGCAGTCTCACCCGCCGGAAATAAATGACCGGGGTTTTTGACCCTTCGCGGCAGCGTCTTAAAATTCAACGGTTCGGTCACGTTCCGGAGGTAGCTCTGCATGCGGTCTCTCCAGCCGTGCCGCGCGGCGGTGCTCGTCGGGCTCCTCGTCGCTTCGGCGGCCGGGCTCCCCGTCGCTTCCTCGGCCGGGCTCGCGCGGGCCGAGGCGGTGCTCCTCCCCCTGCGGCTGCCCATCGTCGGCACCCGCGACACCCAGATCGAAGCCGCGATCCTCCGCCAGCTCGACCGGCTCACGGCCCGGCCCGGCGAGCGGGGCGTGCTCGTGCTCCAGTTCGTGCCCCCCGCCGACGACGGTGGAAGCACGAGTGATTTCGGCCGCGCACTCGAACTGGCCCGCTTCCTCACGAGTCCCCGGCTCTCGGGCGTGAAGACCGTCGCCTTCCTGCCCGACGGTGCCACCGGCCATGCCGTGCTCGTCGCGCTGGCCTGCGAGGAGATCTGCATGGCGGCCGACGCCGTCCTCGGCCCGGCGAACGTCGGGGAGTCGGCGATCGACGAACCGATCCGGGTGGCCTACGGCGAGATCGCGGCCCGCCGCCGGACCGTGCCGCCGGCCGTGGCCGTGGGCCTCGTCGATCCGGCCGCGCGGGTCGTGCGGGTGGCCACCGATGCGGGTCAGCAGTTCGTCGCCGCCGCCGCGGTCGAGGAACTCAGGCGCACGACCGCCGTGCTCGAGGTCGAGGATCTCGAGCCGACGCCGCTGGCCCTTACCGGTCGGCGCGGCCGGGAGCTGGGCTTCGTGCGACTGCTCGCCCGCACTCCCGCCGAACTCGCCCGCGGGCTGCGGCTTCCCGAACAGTCGCTCACTGCCGATCCGTCGCTCGATGGCGGCTGGCGGCCCACGCTCGTGCCGATCTCCGGCGCGATCACGCCCGATGCCGTCGCCCGCATCCGCGGCCGCCTCGACCGCGCGATCGCCGCAGGCAGCAACCTGTTGATCCTCCGGATCGACACCGCCGGCGGATCCCCCGAGCAGAGCCTCGTGCTGGCGAACTGGCTGGCGGCGCTCGACCCGGGCAGCGTGCGGACCGTGGCCTGGGTGCCGCGGGAGGCCCGCGGCGACGCGGCGCTCGTGGCGCTTGCCTGCGACGAGCTTGTGATGCAGCCGGGCGCCATCCTCGGGGGCGACGGGGCGGCCGCGATCGCCGGCCGGCAGGCCGAGTCGGTGGCCGCGGCCTGGAAGGCGGGCGTGGCGAAGGTCCGCGACCGATCCTGGTCGCTCCCCGCGGCCGTCGTCGTGCCGGGGCTCACCGTGCGGCGGGCGGTCCAGGAGGGGAGCGGCCGCGTCGATTATTTCACGGCCGACGAACTGGCGGCCCGCGCCGACCGCGACAGCTGGCAGCTCGGCGCCGAGGTGGGCACGGGGCCGATCCAGCTCGACGCCCGCCGCGCCGAGGAATTCGGCCTCGCGACGCACGTCGTCGACGACCGCGACGGCCTGCGGCGCACCTACGGGATCACCGACGAGATCGTCCTCCCGGAGCCGGGCTGGGCGGAGGAGTTGCTCTCGGCGCTCGCGAGCCCCGGCCTCGCCTGGCTCCTGCTTCTCATCGGCGGCGCCGGACTCTACATCGAGCTCAAGACCCCCGGGTTCGGCTTCGGCGGGTTCGTGGCGATGGTCGCCTTCATTGTCTACTTCTGGAGTCAGTATCTCCAGGGCACGGCAGGCTGGCTCGAGGTGATGCTGTTCCTCGCCGGCGTCGTCTGCGTGGTGGCCGAGATCCTCGTGCTTCCCGGCTTCGGCGTGCTCGGCCTCGGCGGCGGGCTGCTCGTGATCGCCTCGCTCGTGCTCGCGAGCCAGTCGTTCGTGCTGCCGGCCAACGACTACCAGATCCGGCAGATGCAGTGGTCGCTGCTCGGCATCTTCGGGGCGGTGGCGGGCGTGACGACCCTCGGCATCATGCTTCGCCACGTGCTGCCCTCGACGCCCTTCCTCCGCAACGTGCTCCTCGAGCCCCCGCGCTCCGAGGCCGACCCGCTCGGCGACGAGCCGCTGGAAAACCTCCTCGGCATGGAGGGCACGGCGACGACGCGGCTGGCTCCGGCCGGCAAGGCCCGCTTGGGCGGCGGCGTCCGCGACGTATTCGCCGACGGGGGCCTCGTTGAATCGGGCGCGGCGATCCGCGTGGTCTCCGTGCGGGGCGAGCGCGTGTTCGTCCGCGAGGTCTGATGCCGCATTGATGAACATCTTCGTCTGGGTTCTGGCGCTGCTCTTTGTCGGCCTCGCCGTCATGGTGGCGGAGGTCTTAATTCCGTCCGGCGGCGTGCTCGGGTTTCTGAGCGTCGTGGCGCTCGGGGCGGCGATCGTCACGGCGTTCTTCGAAGGGGGCGCGGCCTTCGGATTCGCCGTGCTCAGCCTCGCGTTCGTCGCGGTGCCGGCGGTGCTCGCGCTGGCCTTCCACTGGTTTCCCGACACGCCGCTGGGTCGCCGCGTGCTGCCGCCACCCCCCGGGTCTGACGAGGTGCTGCCCGACGCGGCGCTCCGCCGTCGGCTGCGGGAGTGCATCGGCCGCACCGGGCGGGTGACGAGCGAGCTCGTGCCGTGGGGCCGCGTCGAGATCGATGACCTGGCCTGCGATGCCCTCGCTGAAGCGGCCCCGATCGCCGCCGGTGAGCTGGTCGAGGTGACGGCGGTGCAGGGGGCGGCCGTCGTCGTCCGGCTGCAGCCGCCGGTGGTGCCGTCCCCCGCACAACCGGCCGCACCGGCACAGCCGGAGGCTGCATCGGCACAGCCGGCCCCGGCTGGCGGTCGGGAAGAGGGGCCGGCCCTGTCGCCGACCCTCGAAACCTTCGATTTCGAGACACTCGAGCCCCCGTCTGCTTGACCGGCGCCGTCCCCCGAACCACGCTTGAGAGACTGCTGTCGTTCGTCTTCCCGGAGTCTTCCCGATGCCGACCCTGATCCTGCTCGGACTGGGCATCTTTGCCTTCCTCGTGGTGTTCGCCCTCCTGGCCCGCTACCTGCGGCTCTGGATTCAGTCGTATGCCTCGAGCGCGGGCATCGGGCTGTTCGACCTGGTCGCCATGAGCTTCAAGAAGGTGAACCCGGCGGTCATCGTCCGCAGCAAGATCATGGCGGTGCAGGCGGGGCTCGGTGATTCCAGCGGCGTCACGGGGCAGGCGCTCGAAGCCCACTATCTCGCCGGCGGCCGCGTGCCGCTCGTGGTGCAGGCGCTCATCGCCGCCAAGAAGGCGAAGATCGCCGAGCTCGACTTCAAGCGGGCAGCCGCGATCGACCTCGCCGGCCGCAACGTCCGCGAGGCCGTGCAGACTTCCGTCTATCCGAAGGTCATCGACTGCCCCGGCAAGAACAGCGGCCGGGAATCGCTCGACGCCGTGGCGAAGGACGGCATCCAGCTCAAGGTGAAGGCCCGCGTCACGGTGCGCACGAACCTCTACCAGCTCATCGGCGGTGCCGGCGAGGAGACGATCATCGCCCGCGTCGGCGAAGGCATCGTCTCGGCCATCGGCTCCTCGGAGAAGCACAACGACGTGCTCGAGAACCCCGACGTCATCTCGAAGACGGTGCTGGGACGGCGGCTGGACGCCAACACCGCGTTCGAGATCGTCTCCATCGACATCGCCGACATCGACGTGGGCGCCAACATCGGCGCCCGGCTCCAGGCCGATCAGGCCGAGGCCGACACGCGGGTCGCCCGCGCGAAGGCGGAGGGCCGTCGGGCGATGGCCGTGGCCAAGGAGCAGGAGATGATCGCCGGGATCGAGGAGAGCCGGGCCGGCCTCGTCGAGGCCGAAGCCGAGGTGCCCAAGGCGGTCGCCGACGCGCTGACCGCCGGGTCGCTCGGCGTGACCGACTACTACAAGCTCCGCAATCTCCAGGCCGACACCGAGATGCGGCGGACGATTGCCGGCAACGCCGGCGCCCCGGCGATCGCACCGGCCCAGTAGCCCGCTCGCTCACCCTTGAGGATCCGCCCGCCATGCTCCTGCCTTGGACGCCGCTCCTGGCCGCGGGACTCGACTGGCTCGAGGGCTTGCTGCCGCTCCTCTTCGTGATGATCTGGATCGTGTCGCAGGTGTGGGGCGTGTTTCGCAAGATCGGCGGCGACGGCAATGCCAAGCCGCCGCGGGCCGGTCCGGTGCCGCGGCCCGTGCCCCGGCCTGTGCCAGAGGCGCCGTGGTTGGAAGAGGAGCCGCTGCCCGCCGATGCAGATCTGCGGAGCGAACTCGAGCAGCAGATCGAGGAGTTTCTGCGCGAGACCGGCAGGTCGGTGCCGGCCGAGCCGCGGTCGGCGGCGTCACGGTCGGCCCGCAAGCCGCGGAAGGTATCCCAGCCCCAGCGGCCCCGCAACGAAGGGCGAGCCGCGGCTCCGGCCGCGCCGCCGCGGCTGTCGCCCGCAGCCGACACACCGCCGCGGGCACGGGCCATCGGCTCGCTTGCCGAGAGCACGAGTGACATCGCCCGCCACGTGGAGGATGCCTTCGCCGATGACCTCATACATCGCAGGGCCGCGGCGAGCACCCCGGCAGCCGAACGCTCCGGGCTCGACCGTGCACCGGTCGCGCCGCTCGATCTCGTCGCGCTCCTGCGGACTCCGGCGACGCTCCGCCAGCTGATCCTCGTTCGAGAAGTGCTCGACCGCCCTGTCGAGCGCTGGTAGCGCCGGAAGCACCCATCCCCGACGCTATGGCGTCGGGCCATGCCAGCACCCGATGCTGTCATGCTCCGGGTTTCGAGGAAGCCGCCGGTGCACCTTGCCTGAACCCCCGGGTTCCGCCCGGAGCACCTCGAAAGAGGGGGTCTGGGCGGGCAGTCCGGGGCGGATTTCCGGGCTCCCGTAGCGACCAAAATTCGAGGCTTGAGCCCCGGCCACCACTGGTCTACAAGAACCTTGGACAGGCTGCTTTGGCGGCCCGTTCGCCAGCGCGTAGACGAGGACGCCCAAGCCTCGTCTACGCGCTTTTTTTGAACCTCCAGGGATGGATCCACGACCATGAGCACTCGTGCGTCGATGGCCCGCAGGATGTGGGTCGCTCGGTTCACGGGCGCCGGCCTCACAGCGGCGCTCGTTGTCTCCATGCTGTTGTGCAGCGCGGCTGCTGCCGAGCCACCGCTCCTGGCGGATTCGCTGCCGAGAGATTCACTGCCGAGACTGCCGCTCGTCGTGCGGGTCGCGGCCTCGCCCGCGATCCTGCGCTCCGGGCCGGGCGACGACTTCTATCCGACGGACCGACTCGCGCGGGATGCCGAGGTCGAGATCTGGGCCGTCGACGAGGCGGGCTGGTGCGCCGTGCGTCCGGCGGCGGGAAGCTTCAGCTGGATGCGGTCGCGCGACATCTCCCCCGAGTCGCCACTCACCGATCCTTCGGCCACGCCGTACGTCGGCGTCGTCGTCACCGACGGCGCGATCGCGCGGGTGGGTTCGCAGCTCAACCCGCTCCGGCATGTCACGCAGGTCGCGCTCGAGGCGGGTGAGCGGGTGCATGTCATCGAACGGGTGGAGATCGCAGACGGTCGCCATGCCGGCGAGTGGCTGCGGATCGAACCCCCCGCCGGAGAGTTTCGCTGGGTGGCCGGCGAAGATCTGGCGCTGCCTCCGGGGCTAGCCGCCATCGTCGGCACGCCCGACGCACCGGCCGGCGCGGGCCTGGCCGCGGCAGGGGAAGCGTTGGCCGCGATCCGCGATGCGGGCACCGCCGTGCAGCAGGTCGTCGCCGAGATGAACGAGCCGCCTCCCCCCGCGGCCGGCGGCACCGCGCCGGGACTCCTGCCGACCTCGACGGCGGGGCGTCTGCTCGGCGGCTGGCTGCCATTGGGCACCGGCATGTTCGACACTCAGGCCGCCGCTGCCGCCGCCGTGCCTCCGACTGCCGTGCAGGGCGCCGTCGCCCAGTCGGCCGACGACCTGGCTGACATCGACCTGGCCTTGTCACTGGCCGTGACGGGGCCGACCGACCAGTGGAACCTCGCGCCGCTGCGAGAGCGGCTCCGTCTTGCGGCCACGCGGACGACGTCCGATCAGGAACGGATGCGAGCCCAGGCGATCGACGCCCGGCTGGCCCGCTTCGAGGAGATCCAGGGGCGTCAACAGACGTTCGTCGCCGGTCCGGCCCCTGATCCGTCGCCGCTTCGGCTCGGCGGCATGTGGTCGAGCCTCTCCGCGCTCGGCTCGCGGCCGGTCCGGCCGGGCGTGCTGCCGGGTGGGGCGGCGGCGGGCGGTCAGCCTACTTGGACGCCTCCCGACCAGGTCGAGACGACGGGCCGGCTGGCGACGGTGATCTCACGGCGGCCCGACGCCCCCCGCTGGGCGCTCGTCGACGACCGCAACAACGTGCTCACGTTCGTGACGCCGCAGGCGGGCGTGAACCTCGCGCCGCTGGTGGGCCAGCAAGTCAGCGTCCGCGGCGCGAAGGGCTACATGCCCGAATACAAGCGGTCCTACGTGGTGGCGAGCGAAGCCCGCACGCGGATCGCGTCGGTGCCGATGCCGGCTGGCGTCCCCGACCGCACGCAGTAAACCTGTAGGTCGGTGTCTCCGACACCGAC